>JADMIO010945820.1_pt1 | contig 20339 bp, 18 predicted proteins | sample 8958161 | NCBI WGS metagenome assembly JADMIO01 (sample SAMN16585339, study PRJNA669376) | soil metagenome | isolation source: Crop rotation soil | place: USA: Cullars Rotation, Alabama | collected 2011 | reverse complement strand
CCGCGACTTCAAGTCACGTGAATTCCAAGCTTCGGATCCCACTGTGCTGGAAAGCGCGCACCAGGTGCGCGAGGCCGTTGTGGACGGCCGCCACCTCCTCCCCCGCGTAGAGGACGTAGGTGAGGTCGACCGTCGGCGCCGCGAGCTCCCGCGCCAGCTCGAGGAACACGGCCAGCCCGCCCTTCATGTCGGCCGAGCCGAGGCCCCACAGCACGTCACCCTCGACGCGGGCCCGGTCGTTGCCGTTCACGGGGACGGTGTCCGTGTGGCCGGCCAGCACCACCCGCGTCGATCGTCCGAGGTGCGTGCGGGCCACCAGGTTTTGGCCCACCCGCTCGACGTCGAGGTGGGCGTGGCCCCGGAGCTCGGCCTCCAGGTGATCGACGAGGGCGCCCTCCTCGTGGCTCACCGACGGGATGTCGACGAGCTCGGCCGTGCGCGCGAGGAGGTCGGGCCCGGACATGTGGATCAGGTTAGGGGTGCGGCACAACCAGGCCGGTACGGTTCTGGACCGTGACCGACACCGACGCCGCCACCGGCGGAGCCCGCGCCGCCGGCCTCGCCACCCTCGCCGCCGACGGACGGGTGCTCGACACCTGGTTCCCCCGCCCCGAGCTGGTGGCCGCGCCCGACGGCGACGGCACGGTGGTGCTCGACGCCGACGCAGCCGCCGCGGGCCTCGGTCCGGAGGCGGCCGCCGCGCTCGGTGCCGACGCCGTGCGCGCCGTCGAGGTGGTGGCCGTCACCACCACGATCGCGTCGCTCGCCGCGCCGCCGGGCGACGCGCACGACGCCTACCTGCGCCTGCACCTGCTGTCGCACCGCCTGGTCCGGCCGAACACGATCAGCCTCGAGGGGATCTTCGGGAAGCTCAACAACGTGGCCTGGACCTCGCTGGGCCCGGTCGCCCCCGAGGAGCTCGACGCCGTGCGACTGCGGGCCCGCGCCTCGGGTCGAGCGCTGCTCACCCACTCGCTCGACAAGTTCCCCCGGATGATCGACTACGTCGTGCCGTCGGGCGTGCGCATCGCCGACGCCGACCGGGTCCGCCTCGGCGCCCACCTGGCCGAGGGCACCGTCGTGATGCACGAGGGGTTCGTGAACTACAACGCCGGGACGCTCGGCACCTGCATGGTCGAGGGCCGGATCGTGCAGGGCGTGATCCTCGGCGACGGCTCCGACCTCGGTGGTGGCGCGTCGATCCTCGGCACGCTCTCCGGCGGCGGCAAGGAGGTCCTCCGCATCGGCGAGCGCTGCCTCATCGGCGCCAACGCCGGCTGCGGCATCTCGCTCGGCGACGACTGCGTGATCGAGGCGGGGCTCTACCTCACCCCCGGCACGCGCGTGACCCTGCCCGACGGCACGGTCCGCAAGGCGCACGACCTGAGCGGCCGCCCGGGGATGCTCTTCCGCCGGAACAGCGTCAGCGGCGCCGTCGAGGTGCTCCCGCGCGAGGGCCACGGCATCGAGCTGAACGCCGCCCTCCACGCCAACTGACCTACGCGGCCGCAGCCGCCAGTCGCTCGGCGACGAGCTCGATCCGGTCGTCGGGCTGCACCACGGCCGCCCGCACGAAGCCCGACCCGAGCGGTCCGTAGAACTCGCCCGGCGACACGAGCGCACCGGCCTGCTCGGCCAGTCGCTGGGTGAGCGCCCACGCGTCGCCGTGGGGGGCGGTGACCCAGAGGTAGAACGCGCCGGCCGGCATCGGCACGTCGAGGCCGATCCCGGTGAGCGCGTCGCGCAGGCGGGTGAGGCGCTGGTGGTAGCGGGCCCGCTGGTCGCGCACGTGGCCGTCGTCGGCCCACGCCGCGACGGCCGCGGCCTGCACCGGCCCGGGCACCATGAAGCCCGCGTGCTTGCGGACCTCGGAGAGGTAGTGGACGAGGTCGCGGTCCCCCGCGTAGAAGCCGGCCCGCGCCCCGGCCAGGTTCGAGCGCTTCGACAGCGAGTGGACGGCCAGCACGCCGTCGGTCCCGTGCTCGAGGATCGTGCGGGGCGGGCCGTCCCACGTGAACTCGATGTAGCACTCGTCGGAGAGCACCGGGATGCCGCGCACGCGCCCCCAGGTGGCGGCCGCGCCCAGGTCGGCCAGCTCCCCCGTGGGGTTGCCGGGCACGTTGGTCCAGAGGCAAAGGGCGCGGGCGACGTCGGCGTCGCTGATGCCGGCCAGGTCCGTGTAGGGCACGGCGCGGCAGCCCGCCAGCTGCGCCCCCATTGCGTAGGTCGGGTAGCTGATGGCCGGGTAGAGCACGGTGTCGCGGTCGGGCCGGCGCAGGCGCAGCCACTGCGGCAGGCCGGCGACGAGCTCCTTCGTGCCGACGCAGGCGGCCACGTCGCGCGGCTCGACCGCGACGGCCAGGCGACGGGCCATCCACTCGGCGGCCGCCTCGCGGTAGGCGGCGGAGCCGATCGACGCCGGGTAGCCGCGCTCCGCGCCCGAGCGGGCGAGGGCCTCGACCACCAGGGGCGGCGGTGGGTCGCACGGCGTGCCGATCGAGAGGTCGACCAGGCCGCCCTCCACCGCGGCGGCCGCGGCCTTGGGCGCCTCGAGGCGGTCGTAGGGGTACGGCGGCGGGACGAAGCCGGTGGCGGTGCCGTCCACTCAGGCCACCACGAACTCGACGAACTGGCCGAGCGCGGCGTCGTCGAGCCGCACCCGCAGGCGCATCTCGGTGTCTTCGGATCGCTCCACCAGGACCTCGCCCTCGCGGTGCACCGCGGCGAGCACGTCGCCGCGGTCGTAGGGGACGGCGAGCTCGACCACGTTGGTGAGCGCCCGCAGCCGGTCGGCCACCGTGCGCAGCAGGTCCTCCACGCCCTCGCCGCTGGCGGCGCTGAACCCCACCGCGCCGTGGTGGAGGCCGGCCAGGCGAGCGGCCGAGCCGGGAGCGAGGTCCGCCTTGTTGAAGGCGAGGACCTCGGGGACGTCGTCGGCGCCGATCTCGCGCAGGACGGTGTGCACCGCCTCGATGTTGCCCTCCGGGTCGAGGCTCGAGCTGTCGACCACGTGGATGAGCAGGTCGGCCTCGGCGGCCACCGACATGGTCGACTTGAACGCCTCGACGAGCTGGTGGGGCAGGTTGCGGATGAAGCCGACCGTGTCGGTGAGCAGCACGGCCTCACCGCCGGCCAGGTCGAGCCGGCGGGTGGTGGCGTCGAGGGTGGCGAAGAGGCGGTCCTCGACCAGGACCCCCGCGCTGGTGAGGTGGTTGAGCAGCGTCGACTTCCCGGCGTTCGTGTAGCCGACGATGGCGACGCGACGCGTGCGGCTGCGCTGCTGCGCCTTGCGCTGGGTGGCGCGGTGCTTGTCGATCTCCCGCAGCTCCGCCTCGAGCTTGTGGATGCGGCGCTGGATCCGCCGGCGGTCGACCTCGAGCTGCGTCTCACCCGGGCCGCGGGTGCCGATCCGCGCGCCGCCCGCGGACATGCCGCCGCCCTGCTGCGAGAGCGCGGTGCCCTTGCCCCGCATCCGCGGCAGCCGGTACTTGAGCAGGGCCAGCTCGACCTGGGCCTTACCCTCCTGGCTGTGGGCGTTCTGGGCGAAGATGTCGAGGATCACCGCGGTGCGGTCGATGGCCGTGCGGCCGAGCATCTTCTCCAGGTTGCGCTGCTGGGCGGGGCTGAGCTCGTTGTCGAACACCACCGTGTCGCAGTCGGTCTCGAGGGCCACCTCGTGGAGCTCGGCGGCCTTGCCCTTGCCGACGTAGGTCGGCGGGTCGGGGGCGCGGCGGCGCTGCACGACGCGGGCCACCTCGTCGGCGCCGGCCGTGTCGACCAGCTGCGAGAGCTCGTCGAGGCCGGCCTCCGTGTCCTCCGTGGTGAGGGGCGGCAGCGTCACGCCGACGAGCACGATCTTCTCCCGGAAGGAGCGTTCGATCAGCGACACGGCGACACCCCCTCGGTCACGGCCACGGGGCGTAGACGGTGGCGACGGACGTGGCGTCGCCGGTGAGCAGCACGGGATCGGCCACGGTGATCGTCACCGGTCCGCCCGGCATGTGCACGGTGGACTCGGCCCCGGCCAGGCCCCAGTGGTGCGCGGCCGCGGCCACCGCGCAGGCACCGGTGCCGCAGGCGAGCGTCGGCCCGACCCCTCGCTCGTAGACGACCATCGAGAGCTCGCCGTCGCCGGGCCCGACCCGGATGATCTCCGTGTTGGTGCCGCCGGGCGTGGTCTCGTCGAGGTGCGCGCCGATCGTGATGAGCTCGTCGCGCCCTGGCAGCTCGTCGCCGGTCCAGTGCAGCACGACGTGGGGGTTGCCGACGTCGACGCGGGTGGCCCGCGCGACCGAGCCCGTGACCAGCGACGGCTCGTCGGCGCCGACCTTGGCCTGGCCCATCTCGACGCTGAAGCGGTGGGTGCGGTCGGCGATGCGGGCCAGCGCGGTGACGGTGCGCAGGCCGGCGCCGGTGGCCACCCGCAGCACGGGCGGCTCGGCCAGGTGCGACTGGAACACGGCTTGGGCGAGGCAGCGGATGCCGTTGCCGCTCATCTCGGCCACCGACCCGTCGGCGTTGCGGAGCTCCATCGTGACGTCGGCGCCCGCGGTGCCCGCCGACACCCGGAGGAGGCCGTCGGCCCCGATCCCCTCGCGCCGGTCGCAGAGCGCGACGGCGAGCTCGGCCGAGATCGGCTGGGTGCCGGCAAGGTCGAGCAGCACGAGGAAGTCGTTCCCCAGGCCGTGGTGCTTGGTGAGGCGCATGCGGGCGTCAGCCTACGGCGGCGGCCAGAGCGTCCACGACGAGGTTCTCGGGCCCGTCGCCGTCGAGCCAGGCGATCCGGGGGTCCCGCTGGAACCACGCGCGCTGGCGCCGGGCGAAGCGCCGGGTCCGACGGACGGCCAGGTCGAGGGCGTCCTCGAGGCTGGCCTCGCCGTGCACGTGGTCGAGGAGCTCCTTGTAGCCGAGGGCCTGGGCGGCGGTGCGGCTGAGCCCCCGCGGGTCGGCGTCGAGGCGGCGGACCTCGTCGAGGAACCCCGCGCCCATCTGCGCCGCGTACCGCTGCTCGATCCGCTCGGCGAGGACGGCGGGGGCCACCCGCAGGCCCACGAGCGCGAACGGCGTCTCGGGGTGGGCGGCGAGACCCGGGCCGTAGCTGGAGAACGGCCGCCCGCTGCCGAGGGTCACCTCGAGGGCGCGCACGATCCGACGACGGTTGCCGGGCTCCATCCGCCCGGCCGCCACCGGGTCGAGCTCCGCCAACCGCCGGTGGAGGGCTGCGGTGTCCGGATCGGCATCGAGGTCCGCGCGCGCCTCGGGGTACTGGCCGGGGATGTCGAGGTCGTCGACGACGGCCTGGACGTAGAGGGCGGTCCCGCCGACCAGCAGGGCGCGTCGGCCCCGCGCCTCGATGTCCGCGATGGCGGCCACCGCCTCGCGCTGGAACCAGGCGACCGCCCCGTCCTCCCACGGGTCGAGGAGGTCGAGCAGGTGGTGGGGCACCTCGGCCCGCTCCGCCGCGGTGGGCTTGGCCGTGCCGATGTCCATCCCTCGGTACACCTGCATCGAGTCGACCGACACCAGCTCCCATGCCGGGTCGCGACGGGCCAGGGCGAGCGCCAGCGCCGACTTCCCCGAGGCGGTGGCGCCGACGAGGACGGCGTGGCGCCCGGGCTCGGCCGCCGCGGTCACCCGACCAGGAGCGGCAGGCGGGTCTTGTGCGTGGGGGCGGCGAGCACCTCGACGAGGTCGCCGCGAAGGTGGTGCGGCGCCGCGCTCGTGACCCGCACGGTGGCGTAGCTCCCCGCCCGCAGCGGACCGGAGGCGAAGTGGACGAGCTTGTTCTGCCGGGTGCGACCGGTGAGCACGGCGGGGTCCTTGCGGGAGGGGCCCTCCACGAGCACCTCCTCCACCCGACCGACCCGCGCCTGGTGGTGGGCGAGGCCGGAGCGCTCCACGACGATCCGCAGGCGCTCGAACCGCTCGGCCACGACGTCGGGGGCGACGAACTCGTCGACCCGCTCCGCCGCCTCGGTGCCCGGCCGGGGGCTGTAGATGAACGTGTAGGCGCTGTCGTAGGCCGCTTCCGCCGCCACCTCGAGGGTGCGCTCGAAGTCGTCGTCGGTCTCACCCGGGAACCCCACGATGATGTCGGTGGTGACGGCCAGGTCGTCGATCTCCGCCCGGGCTCGAGCCAGGCGCTCCAGGTAGCGCTCGGCCGTGTAGCCCCGATGCATCGCGGCGAGCACGCGGTCGCTGCCCGACTGCAGCGGCAGGTGCAGGTGCTCGCACACCGTCGGCGTCTCGGCCATCGCCGCGATCGTGTCGGCCCGCAGGTCCTTCGGGTGCGGGCTGGTGTAGCGGACCCGACGCAGGCCCTCGACCGCGCCGACCTTCCGCAGCAGCTCCGCGAACATCGGCGCCACCGATCCCGAGCCCGACGACTGGCGGGCGGCCAGCGCGAGGTCACGCCCGTAGCTGTTGACGTTCTGGCCGAGCAGCGTGACCTCGGTGACCCCGTCGGCCACCGCCGCGACGACCTCGTCGACGATCGATTCGGGCGGCCGGCTGATCTCCTTGCCCCGCACCGCGGGGACGATGCAGAACGCGCACGAGTTGTCGCAACCGATCTGGATCGTGACCCAGCCGGCCCAGGGCACCTCCCGGCGCACCGGGAGGGCCGACGGGAAGGCGTCGAGGTCGTCGGCCACGGTGGCCTCGAGGATCTCGACGATCGACCGGCCCTGGTCCTTCGACTCGTGCAGGAGCTCGGCCGCCCGGTGCACGTTGTGGGTGCCGAGCACGACGTCGACGTGCCCCGCCCGCTCGAGCACCACGTCGCGATCCTTCTGGGCCAGGCACCCGCCCACCATGATCTGGAGGTCGGGCTTCGCATCCTTCAGGGACTTGAGGTGCCCGAGCGTGCCGTAGAGCTTGTTGTCGGCGTTCTCCCGGATGCAGCAGGTGTTGAGCACCACCACATCGGCGTCGTCGACCCCATCGGCCGGCGCGAGCCCGTCGGCCTCCAGCAGCCCGGCGATCCGCTCCGAGTCGTGCTCGTTCATCTGGCACCCGAAGGTGCGCACGAAGAAGCGGCGGGGCTCGGTCACGCCGGACAGGCTAGAGGCCCGTCGCCGGACGCCCCCTAGTCGAGGCTGATGGGCTGGTCGTCGGGGTCGAGCGCCGCGCTGTCGTCGGCATCGGCGTCGGCAGGGGCCGCGCCGTCGGCCGGCGCTTCGTCGTCGACGCCGATGCCCATCGCCGTGCGGATGCGCTCGGAGATCTCGATCATGATCTCGGGGTTGTCGAAGAGGAACTGCTTGGCGTTCTCCCGACCCTGGCCGAGCTGCTCGCCCTCGTAGGTGTACCAAGCACCCGACTTCTTCACGATGTCGTTGTCGACGCCGATGTCGAGCACACCACCCTCGCGGCTGATGCCCTTGCCGTACATGATGTCGAACTCGGCCTGCCGGAAGGGCGGGGCCACCTTGTTCTTCACGACCTTCACCCGGGTGCGGTTGCCGACCACCTCGACGCCGTCCTTGATCGACTCGATGCGGCGGATGTCGAGCCGGACCGAGCTGTAGAACTTCAGCGCCCGGCCGCCCGGCGTGGTCTCCGGCGAGCCGAACATCACGCCGATCTTCTCCCGCAACTGGTTGATGAAGATGCAGATCGTGTCGGTCTTGTTGAGGTTGGCCGTGAGCTTGCGCAGGGCCTGCGACATCAGCCGGGCCTGGAGGCCGACGTGGCTGTCGCCCATGTCGCCCTCGATCTCGGCCCGTGGCGTGAGGGCGGCCACCGAGTCGATCACCACGACGTCGATGGCGCCGGAGCGCACGAGCATGTCGGTGATCTCGAGGGCCTGCTCCCCCGTGTCGGGCTGCGAGATGAGCAGCTCGTCGACGTCGACGCCGATGGCCCGGGCGTAGATCGGGTCCATCGCGTGCTCGGCGTCGACGTAGGCGCAGATGCCGCCCGAGCGCTGCGCCTCGGCCACGACGTGCATGGCGAGCGTGGACTTGCCGGAGGACTCCGGGCCGTAGATCTCCACGACGCGGCCGCGGGGCAGGCCGCCGATCCCCAGCGCGAGGTCCAGCGCCAGCGCCCCGGTGGGCACGGTGCCGATGACCATGTTGGTCTTCTCGCCCATCTTCATGACCGAGCCCTTGCCGAACTGCTTCTCGATGCCGGCGAGGCTCATCTCGAGCGCCTTGGCCTTGTCCTTGTCACGCTCCACGGTGGGCGTCCTTTCGATCGTCGCTTCGACTCGTTGGGGATGCGCCGACCCTACGGAGAGGGTGTGACACGCCCGGGCGAACGACACGACTGTAACTACGAACAGCCGTTCGATCAAGGACCCTACGAGGATGCGGCGAGGCGGTGGCGGAGGCGGTCCAGCAGGGAGATCACGCTCATCTGGCGGACCCGCTCGCGGTCGCCGGGCAGGCGGAGCTGCACCGCGTCGACGGTGCCGCCGAAGGCCATGCCGAGGAACACCGTGCCGGCGGGTTGGCCCTCCTGCTCGGCGGGGCCGGCCACGCCCGTCGTCGCCAGGCCGACGTCCGCGCCGAGCAGCTTGCGCACGCCGTCGGCCATCGCCATCGCGGCGGCCTCGGTGACGACGGGGCCCTCCGGCACGCCGAGCAGGTCGAACTTCACCTCGCTGGCGTAGGACACCACGCCGCCGCGGAACCAGTCGCTGGCGCCGGGGATCGCGACGATGCGCGACGCCACCAGCCCGCCGGTGAGCGACTCCGCGACCGCGAGCGTGAGACCTCGCGCCGTCAACAGCTCACCCACCTCGGCCTCCATCGGCCGGTCGGTCCCGGAGAACACGATCGAGCCGAGGACGGCGCGCACCTCGGCCTCCTCGGCGTCGAGCAGCGCCTCGGCCTCGGCCGGTGTGCCGGCGCGGGCGGTGAGCCGCACCTTGATGCCCTCGATGCCGCTGGCGAGGAACGCGATCGTCGGGTTGCCCGCCGCGTCGAGGGCCTCCAGCCGGGGGCCGAGCAGCTCGGCGACGCGCGACTCGCTCTCGCCCCACGTGCGCAGCGTGCGGCTCACGATGGCCACCCGCACGCCCGCCCGCTCGGCGAGATCGGGCAGCACGGCCCGCTCGAGCATCTCCCGCATCTCGTACGGCACGCCGGGCACGGCGTAGATCACCTTGTCGCCCACCGGGCAGATCAGCCCCGGTGCGGTGCCGGTGCGCTGCTCGATCACGCGGGCGCCGACCGGCACGTCGGCCTGCCGCAGGTTGTTGTCGGGCATCGAGCGTCCCCGCGAGGCGAACAGCTCGCGGATCACGTCGGCGACGTCGTCGCGCCGCTCGAGGGCCACGCCCATCACCGACGCGATCGCCTCGCGCGTGATGTCGTCCTGCGTCGGCCCGAGCCCGCCGCACACGATCACCGCGTCGGCGCGGTCGAGCGCGCCGCGCAGCGCGTCGACGATGCGCTCGTGGTTGTCGCCCACCTTGGTCTGGCGCAGGTGCTCGATGCCGTGGAGGGCCAGCTGCTCCCCCATCCACGACGAGTTGGTGTCGACGATCTGGCCGAGCAGGAGCTCGGTCCCGATGGCGACGATCTCGCAGCGCACGACGGCGGTCTACCGGGTGCCGAACGCGGTGGCCAGGCGGCTGCCCGCGGTCACGTACTGGATCCCCGTGGCGACCGTGAGGGCGAGCGCCGCCCACAGCAGGCTCGTCGCGGACCAGGGCGCGTGGTCGGCGGTCGGCGGGATCAGCGCGAAGCCGACGGCCAGCTGCTGCACCACCGTCTTGGCCTTGGCCGCGGTCGTGGCGGGGATGGCGAGGCCCCGCCGGCCCCAGAACGAGCGGAGCGCCTGCACCCCCAGCTCCCGCACCGCGATCACCGCGACGGGCAGCCACCAGAAGGTGCCCTGCGCCACGAGCGCGCCCATCGCGCCGAGCACGAGCACCTTGTCGGCCAGCGGGTCGAGGAACGCACCGGAGCGGGTGGTGCCCTGGCGGCGGGCGACGTAGCCGTCCATCCAGTCGGTGAGGCACAGCGCCACCCAGAACGCGATCGCGATCCAGGTGGCCCCCGAGTCGCCGATCATGGCGAGGAAGGGCAGCGTGAGGAGCAGCCGGCTGATCGTCAGCAGGTTGGCCGGCGTGGCCAGGGCCGAGGGCCCGAACTGCGAGCTCACGGGATGGCCGCCGTGACGGGCTCGGCCTCGCAGTCGGGGCCGGCCGCGCCGGTGATGCGCACGGGCACGATCGCGCCGACGGCCAGGTGGTCGGGCACCGAGATGATGCCGTCGATCTCGGGCGCCTCGCGGTGGCTGCGCGCCACGCCGGGCGCGTCGACGAGGACGTCGACCTCGGTGCCGATCAGGTCGTCGCGACGGACCGCGGTGATGTCGTCCTGCAGCGCCCGCAGCTCCGCGAGGCGCTCGGCCACGAGCTCGGGGGCGACGGCGCCGTCGAGGTCGGCCGCGTAGGTGCCGTCCTCCCGGGAGTAGGAGAAGAAGCCGCACCAGTCGAGCTGGGCGTCGCGCACGAAGGCGAGCAGCTCGTCGTGGTGCTCCTCCGTCTCGCCCGGGTAGCCGACGATGAAGTTCGACCGGAACGCGGCCTCGGGCGCCTGGCGGCGGATGGCGTCGATCCGCTCGAGGTACCTGGCGCCGTCGCCCCACCGCCGCATGCGGCGCACGAGCGGGGCCGCGACGTGCTGGAGCGAGAGGTCGAAGTACGGCACCCCGGTGGCGAGGATGGCGCCCACGAGCGCGTCGTCGAGGTGCGACGGGTAGAGGTACAGCAGCCGCACGCGGTCCACCCGCTCGGCCACCGCGCCCACCAGCGGCACGAGGCTCCGCTCCCCCACGCCCTGGTCGCGGCCGTAGCTGGCCAGGTCCTGCGCGACGAGCACCACCTCGCGCACGCCGGCGGCCGCGAGGTCGTCGACCTCCGCGAGGAGCGAGTCGATCGTGCGCGAGCGCTGCGGCCCGCGGAAGCTCGGGATCGCGCAGAAGCCGCACCCCTTGTCGCAGCCCTCGGCCACCTTCACGTAGGCCCACGGCGCGCTCGGCGCGGGACGGGGGAGGTTGAGCAGGTCGAAGCTCGGCAGCGCACCAGCGCCGCGGGTGGGCTTGCGCCCGAGCGTGACGGGCACGCCGAAGCCGGCGACCGCGTCGGCCTCGGGCAGCGCCTCCGCCAGCTCCGGGCCGTAGCGCTCGGCCAGGCACCCGGTCACGACGAGCTGGGCGCCGTCGGCCTTGCGGGCGGACAGGTCGAGCACGACGTCGATCGACTCCTGACGCGCCTCCTCGATGAACGCGCAGGTGTTCACCACGACGAGGTCGGCGCCCTCTGCCGTGTCGGCGGCCGACAGGCCGTCGGCCAGCAGGGTGCCCACCAGCTTGTCGGAGTCGACCTGGTTCTTCGGGCAGCCGAGGGTCTCGACGTAGAACGTTCGGGGCCCGACCATCGCGGGTCAAGGGTAGTGGTGGCGCCCTGCGACGCCCGAACCGGGTCCCGTGGTCAGGCGGTGTACGGCAGGGCGAGGCCCGGCCGCGGCCACTCCATCGCCACGAGCTGACCCGTGCCCGACAGGGTCATGTACGCCGTGCGCAGGTCCGGGCCGCCGAAGCAGATGTTGGTGACGAGGGGGTCGGGCAGCGGCGTGTGGTGCACCGTCTCGCCGTCGGGCGAGATCGCCGTGATGCCGCCGTTGACGAGCGTGCCGACGCAGACCCAGCCCGCGCCGTCGACCGCGAGGCTGTCGAACATCTGCATGCCGGCGGACCCGGCCAGCAGGTGACCGCCGTGGCCCACCGGGGTGGTGGCGCCCACCTGGCCCGGGGCGGTGACGGGCCACGAGTACACGCGCGCGGTGTGCGTCTCGGCCGCGTAGAGCACGGAGCCGTCGGGCGACAGGCCGATGCCGTTGGGCGAGTCGAGGGGGAACACCACCTCCGTGCACGAGGAGCCGTCGGCCAGCGCGTAGTGCAGGCCCGTGCGGTCGCTGGAGCGCTCGAGGCGCACGCCGTGGTCGGTGAACCAGAAGCCGCCGTGCTCGTCGAACACGAGGTCGTTGGGGGCCCGCAGCGGGCGGCCCGACGACTCGGTGTAGAGGGTGGTGACCTCGCCGGTGGCGAGGTCGACCCGCTGGATGCAGCCACCCGTCCAGCTCTCGGGCACCGGGCCCGGGATGGTGAAGCCCATGAGGTCTTCCCACTCGAAGCAGCCGCCGTTGTTGCAGACGTAGACGGCGCCGTCGGGCCCGATGGCCGCGCCGTTCGGTCCGCCACCCAGCTCGGCCACCACGCTGATCTCACCGTCGGGGCTGACCCGGCTGAGGGTCTCGCGCGCGATCTCCACCAGGATCACCGATCCGTCGGCGAGGGCGATGGGGCCCTCGGGGAACTTCAGGCCGGTGGCGATGGTGCGGGTCTCCATGCCCGACCTTCTAGCCGGTCAGAGCTCGCCCTGCTCCTGCGCGTTCTCGAGCTCCTCGACCGTCATCAGCACGGCCCGGGCCTTCGACCCCTCCGACTCGGCGACGACGCCACGCTGCTCGAGCAGGTCCATGAGTCGGCCGGCCCGGGCGAAGCCCACCTTGAGCTTGCGCTGGAGCATCGAGGTGGAGCCGAGCTGCGAGCGCACGACGAGCTCCATCGCCTGCGCGAGCAGGTCGTCGTCATCGTCACCGCCCCCGCCGCCGTTGCCCGTGCCGGTGCCGCCACTCGCCTCGTCGGCGCCCTGCACGCTCGTGTCGAACACGAGGTCGGGCGCCTGGCGCTTCCACACCGCCGCGATCTTGCGGACCTCCTCCTCGTTCACCCACGAGCCCTGGATGCGCGAGGGCGCGGACGACGCGGGGCCCAGCAGGAGCATGTCGCCCTTGCCGATGAGCCGCTCCGCGCCCTGCTGGTCGAGGATCACGCGGCTGTCGGTGGCCGACGACACCGCGAACGCGAGGCGGGCCGGCACGTTGGCCTTGATCACGCCGGTGATCACGTTGACCGACGGGCGCTGCGTGGCGATCACGAGGTGGATGCCCACGGCGCGGGCCATCTGGGCGATGCGGCAGATCGAGTCCTCGACGTCGCGGGCGGCCACCATCATCAGGTCCGCCAGCTCGTCGATCACCACGAGGATGAACGGCAGCCGCGGGAACTCGCGCTCCACCTCGCCGGTGGGCGACACCTGGTTGGGCAGGTCGCCGCGGTCGAAGGCCTGGTTGTAGCCGGTGATGTCGCGGTAGCCGACCTCGGCGAGGAGGTCGTAGCGCCGCTCCATCTCGCGCACGGCCCAGGCCAGCGCGTTGGCCGCCTTCTTCGGGTTCGTGACCACCTGCGTGAGGAGGTGGGGCAGGCGGTCGTACTGCCCCATCTCGACCCGCTTGGGGTCGACGAGGATCATCCGCACCTGGTCGGGCGTCGACCGCATGAGGATCGACGTGATGAGCGAGTTGAGGCAGCTCGACTTGCCCGCGCCGGTGGCGCCGGCGATGAGGATGTGCGGCATCGTCGCGAGGTTCATCATCACGGCCTTGCCGTTGATGTCCCGGCCGACCGCGACCTCGAGCGGGTGCGTGGCCCGCTTCGCCTCGGGCGAGGCGAGGATGTCGCCGAGGGCGACGATGTGGCGGTCGTTGGGCACCTCCACGCCGATGGCCTGGCGGCCCGGGATCGGGGCGAGGATGCGCACGTCGGGCGACGCCATCGCGTAGGCGATGTCCTTGTGGAGGCTGGTGACGCGGGCGACCTTCACGCCCGGCCCGAGCTCGAGCTCGTAGCGGGTGACCGACGGGCCCACCACCATGCCGACGAGCTTCGTCTCGACGCCGTGCTGCGCGAGCGCGTCCTCGAGGACGCGGCCGGCGGCTTCGACGGCCGCCTTGTCGACCGACTGGTTCCCGCTGCGCTGCAGGAGGTTGGCCGGGGGCAGCTTCCAGGACGACGGCCGGCCGGCGGGGCCGAGCTCGAGGTCCATCTGGGTGCCCTCGACGGGCGCGGTCTCGGCCAGCCGCGGGGCGCGGGGCTTGGCGGCGACCGTCGCCTCCTCGGGCTCCGGCAGCTCGTCGGCGGCGTCCTGGTCGAACACGTGCACCATCGACGTGGTCTCGTCGTCGAGCGGGATGTCGATGCCCGGGTCCTCGTCGTCGGCGGGGCGCTCGCCGCTGAGCGAGAAGAGGTGGGAGCGGGCGCGGCGCAGGCCGCCGCGGATGGCGGAGCCGGCCGGGCGCACGCCGTTGGCGGTGCTCTCCGCCGCGACCCGCAGCGGCACGCGGGTGAGCACCACGAGGCCCGCGACCGCGACGACGGCCAGCACGAGCGCGGCGGCCCACGGGGCCAGGCCCGAGGCGAGCGGGCCGGCGATGGCGAGCCCGAGGAGGCCGCCGGCGTGGGAGAGGTCGTGGGCGCTCGCGTCGAGCGGAGGGCGGCCGCCGCTCAGGTGGAGCAGGCCGGCTGCGGAGATGGCGAGGAGCAGGCCGCCGACCCAGAGGTGCGCGGACGCGATGGGCCGGCCCTCGTCGTCCACCTCCTCCTCCGGGTCCTTCTCACGACGACCGCGGACGAGGAGGACGCCCACCGCGACGAGCACGAGCGGCGCCACCATGCGCCCCCAGCCGAGGACCGTGCCGATGCCGGTGTCGAGGCCACGGCCGACCGGCCCGGCCGCATCCGCGTAGACGCCCATCCCGGCGACGAGACCGAGGCAGGCGCAGAGCAGGCCGGCCAGCTCGCCGGCGTGACCCGACAGCGCGGACGCGATGGCGCGGAGGAGCCGGTCACCGAGCGTGGGCGGCGGCGTGCCGCGCCCCTTGGTGGGACGCTTCTTGGCGGGCGCGCGCTTGGTCGGAGCCGACTTCGCGCGGGCCGGACGGGGTCGCTGGGTCGTGGCCACAGTGGCCACAACCGTACCAGCAGCCCCACCAGCCACAGCGGCTCTGGGTCCCCGAGGTTGCTGGTGTCACGAGATCCGGCGCTGGCGCTCGGATCTCGTGACACCAACCGGTCAATCGAGGCGGAGGGCCACGCAGGGGTCGACCTGGCTCGCGCGGCGGGCGGGGATCAGCGCGGCGCCGAGCGCGGCCACGCACGCCACGACCGCCAGGATCGGCAGGAGCCCCCACGGGTAGCGGGGCGTCCCGTCGAAGCCGAGCATGGCCCCGGTGCTGGTCCCGATGTTCTGCGCGAGGAAGAACGACATCGCGATCGCGACGGCGAACGAGATCCCCACGAGCGCGAGCACCTCCACGAACACCATGCGGCGGATCTCCCGCACCCGCGTGCCGAAGGCGCGCAGGACCCCGAGCTCGTGGGTCCGCTCCAGCACCGAGATGGCCATCGTGTTGGCCAGGCCGAGCAGCCCGACCACGGCGGCCAGCACCTGCAGCACGACGAACAGCCCGAACACCGAGTTGAACTGCCGGAGGGCGTCCTTCACGTTGAGGTCGCCATACCGGATGCGCAGCGGGAGCGCGGTGGCGTCCCGCAGCTGCGAGCCCACCTCCGCCTGCGAGAACCCGGGCCGCAGGTCGACCCGCAGCTCGTTCGGACCGGCGAGCGGCCCGCCGAGCAGGTGCCCGGCGTCGTCCTTCCCGATCACCACGCCTCGGGACGTGGCGTCACCGAACGACGAGTAGGTGCCGGCCACCCGGTAGGTGCCCGACCGGCCGCCCACCCGCAGGTCGATCGAGGAGCCGAGGTGCCAGCCGTGGTGCTTGGCCACGAGGCTGGGCAGGAGCACGCCGCCGTGGTCGAGCGATCGCCGGGCGCGCTCGGCATCCCCCGACACGAACAGGAACCCGGAGGCGTCGAAGTAGGACGCGGGCTCGACGACCACCAGGGCGGCATCGTCCTCGAGGCCCTCGACCTCGGTGGAGGCGTACCAGACGGGCGTTGCCGCCCGTACGCCCGGCAGCGCCCGCACCCTCGCTGCCTGGTCGGCGGGCATCGCCGACGCCCCGAGCCCCAAGCCCGCGTCGACCAGGAGATCGGCGCCGTACTGGACCTGCATGTAGCGCTCGAAGGCCGGCTCCAGCGTGCGGTAGGCGGTCCCCGCCAGCAGGGTGACGCCCAGCACGCCCACGAGCAGCCCGGCGGTGAGTGCCGAGCGCGAGCGCTCCTTCACCATGTGGGCGACGGCCACCTCGCCCATCCCTGGGCTGACGCGCCGCACGAGCGGCGACAGGAGCGCGCCGAGGCGGGGCAGCAGCGCCGGGAGGACGAAGCCGACGCCGAGCATCATGAGCCCGGTGCCGGCGGTGCCGACGATCCCCGTCCCGCGCACCACGAGCACGCCGGCGACGACGATGCACAGCCCGCCGCCGACGGTGGTCCACGGTGAGCTGGCGAACGCCGGGGCCTCGCCGCGGATCGCCGCGATGGGCGCGCTGCGCACGGCGTGGCGGGCCGGGATCAACGACGAGATGCCGGCGATCACGAGACCCGCCCCCGCGCAGAACACGATGTCGATGGGGTGGACCACCAGCCCGTGATCGGCGGTGTCGAAGATGCCCGCCATCGCCGACGCGAGCCCGCGGGCGATCGCCAGCCCGAGACCCACTCCGACGGTCACCGACAGGAGCGCCAGCCAGGCGACCTCGGCGATCACGGTCGATGCGATCTGGCGCGAGGTGGAGCCGAGGGCCAGCAAGGTGCCGTAGGTCCGCGTCCGCTGCGCCACCGACGACGAGAGCGCGAGGTGGATGAGGTAGCCGGCGAGGATCAGGGCCAGCGCGGAGAGCGCGCCGAGGGCGCCGATCACGCCCTCGAAGAGGTCCTCCATCGGGCCGCGCAGGGTGGTGACGTCCTCGAGCCGGACGTCGCCCAGCTCGGCCCGGTGGGACGCGATCCACGCAGACGTCCGGACGCCCTGGTCGAGCTGGACGAGCACCTCGCTCGGCGCGTGGGGCATGCCGATGCGATCGGCGAACGCCGGCAGTCCGAGGAGCACGTCGCCCGCCGATCCGTTGGTGAGCGCGCTCTGCTCCAGGTACCCGACCACGGTCGCGGTCACCGCGCTCCCGTCGGGCCCGTCGAAGCGGAGCTGGTCCCCCACCGCGACGCCGAGGTCCTCGGCCGAGTGCCGCTCGACGGCCAGCTCGTCGTCGCGCGCGGGCAGCCGACCGGTCTCGGTGGTGACGCCGGCGACGTCACGATCTTCGGCGGGGATCGCCATGGCGACGGCGTTCCAGCCCTTGACGAGGCGGTCGACGGGCGTCGGCGACGCGCCCGACGCCCGGATCGACGCCACCCGGCGGACGCCATCGACCTTCCCCAACCGTCCGGCGAGGGACGCGGGGAGCTGGCTGCCGAGCGGGCCGGTGGGCTCGATCGCGACGTCGGCGCGGCTCGACAGGGTGTCCGTCAGCCCGTGCAGCCCGGCCCTGATCGTGGTGCCGCCCGCGGCCACGCCGAGCAGCACCGCCACGCCGAGGGCGATGGACACGCCCACCAGCCCCGAGCGCACCGGGCGCTCGGCGAGGTGGCGACGACCGAGGTCGCTCATCCGGCGCACGTCAGCGCTCCGGTTCGACGAAGAGGTCGGCGTCGTCCGCCACGGCGGCGGGCTCGAGGCGCTCGACCACGCGGCCGTCGCGCAGTCGCACGATCTCGTCCGCCCGGGCCGCCAGCGTGAGGTCGTGGGTGACCATCACGACCGAGCGCCCGAGCTCGCGGCAGGCGCGCACAAGGTGGCCGACCACGGCCCGTCCTCCGTCGGTGTCGAGGGCGCCGGTGGGCTCGTCGGCCAGGATCACCGCGGGCTCCGTGACGAGGGCGCGGGCGATGGCGGCCCGCTGCTGCTCGCCGCCCGACAGCTCGCTCGGCCGCTGCGACCGCACCGCGACGTCGAGCCCCACGTGGTCGAGGGCCTCCTGCACCCGACGGCGCCGGGTGGCCTCGTCGACCTTCGCGATCACGAGCGGCAGCGCCACGTTCTCCTCGGCGGTGAGCACCGGCACGAGGTTGAACTGCTGGAACACGAAGCCGACGCGGTGGCGGCGCACCTCGGTGCGCTGGGCGTCGTCCATCTCGTCGAGCCGCTGCCCCTCGAACCACACCGCGCCGGCGGTGGGCCGGTCGAGCCCGCCGAGCAGCTGGAGCAGCGTGGACTTCCCGGAGCCGGAGGGACCGACGATGGCGACGAAGCGCCCGGTGCCGACCTCGAGGTCGATCCCGTCGAGGGCCCGGCGGATCCCGCCCCGACCGGAGCGGTACTCCTTCGTGACCCCCTCGGCCCGCAGCAACGGCCGATCCTCCATGCCCCCGCTCCCTCCGCCAGAGCTCGTCGGTCATCTACCTACTGTGTAGGTACCTGCTGAGTATGTATGATGTTCGCAGGAGGCGCAAGGTGTTCAAGTACGCGCTGCTCGGGATCATCGCCGAGCGCCCACGCCACGGCTACGACCTCAAGGCGGCGTTCGAGGCCGCGTTCGGTGGGACGTGGCCGGTCAACGAGGGGCAGGTGTACACGACGCTGAGCCGGCTCGACCGCGACGGCCTCGTCACGATCGAGGTGGTCGAGCAGGAGGGCCTCCCCGACCGCAAGGTGTACCGGATCACCGAGCTCGGCCGGAAGGACCTGCGCACGTGGCTGGAGGCGCCCACGCCGCTCAGCCCGCCGCTGCGCGACGAGCTCTTCGTGAAGGTCCTCGTCCACCGGCTGCTCGACTCCGACGGCCTGGCCGGCACGGTGGCCGGCGCGCGCCAGGACCTGCTCACCGCGCTGCGCTCGCTCGGCGACCGCCGCGACGCGGAGCCGCCCGGCTCGGTCACCGCCGCGCTCCTCGACGCCGCGATCGGGCAGCTCGACGCCACCGCCCGCTGGCTCGACGGCATCGAGCGCTGAACCGCTGGTCGGTGTCACGAGATCCGGCGCTGGCGCTCGGATCTCGTGACACTGATCAACGCCGGGGCTGGCAGGTCGGGCAGTGCGTGGTGCCCCGGGCGTCCACGACCGACCGGCGCAGCACGTCGCCACAGCGGGCGCACGGCTCGCCGGCCCTTCCGTAGCAGCCGAGCTCGAGCTGGTTGCGACCCGGCTCGCCGCCGACGTTGCGGTAGTCGCGCAGCGTCGTGCCGCCGTTCGCGATCCCCTGCTCGAGCACCTCGCGCAGCGCCGTGAGGAGGCGCGCCGCCTCGGCCCTCGTGACCGAGCGCCGACCGGGGTGGATCCCCGACCGCCACAGGGCTTCGTCGGCGTAGATGTTGCCGACGCCCGCCAGCGGCCGCTGCGACAGCAGCTGGGTCTTCACCTTCACGTGGCTCCGCCGGAGCGCGCGCCACAGCCCGTCGTCGTCGAGCGCGGCATCCCACGGCTCGGGTCCCTGCCTTGCGAGGGTCGGCAACGAGCCGTACTCCCCCACCGGCACCACCCCGATGCGGCCGAACCGGCGGACGTCGCGCAGCTCGAGCACCCGCCCGTCGTCGAGCGTCCACCACGCCCGCACGTAGGGATCGAGCGAGCCGGGCCGCAACCGGAGCTGGCCGGTCATGCCGAGGTGGACGACCAGCTCGCGCTCGTCGTCGAGGCCGAGCAGCAGGTACTTGCCCCGCCGGCCCACCCCCTCGATCCCGGCACCGGCGGCCTCGACCGCCGACGAGAACTTCGCCGACGCGTGGCCCCACGCCTCCACCACCCGCCGCCCGCGGACCAGCGGCTCGAGCTGGCGGCGGACCGTCTCGACCTCGGGCAGCTCGGGCAGCCCTAGGCCTCCATCACCACGGGGACGATCATCGGCTTGCGACGGGTGCGCTCGCTGACGAACTTGCCGGCAGCCCGGCGCACCACGCGCTGGAGGTTCTCGATGTCGGGGATGGCGGGGCTGGCCTCCTTGAAGGCCACCTTCACCGCCTCGTCGACCACCGCCGCGCACTCCTCGAGGAGCTCCTCGGCCTCGGGCGCGTAGACCCAGCCGCGGGTGATCACCTCGGGGCCGGTGAGGATCGTGCCGGTGGCGTGCTCCACGGTGACCACCACGACGACCACGCCCTCCTCCGCCAGCACGCGGCGGTCGCGCAGCACGCCCTGGCCCACGTCACCGACGATGCCGTCGACGTAGAGGTAGCCGGCGGGCACCTGCCCGGTGATGCGGATCCCCTCGTCGTCGATCGTGAGCTGGTCGCCGTCCTCGCAGATCAGGGTGCGGTCGGTCGGCACGCCCATCACGTGCGCGAGCTCGGCGTGGTGGACGAGGTGCCGGTACTCGCCGTGCACCGGCACGAACCACTGCGGCTCCACCACGGAGAAGAGGGTCTTGATCTCCTCCTGCTTGGCGTGGCCGGTGGCGTGCACGTCCTCGAGGCCGGAGTGGACCACGCGGGCGCCGAGCCGCACGAGGCCGTCGATCACCTTGGTGACCTTTCCAGCACATTGGGATCCTAAGCTTAGAATTCCACGTGGACAAGTTGTCGCG
>JADMIO011014772.1_pt1 | contig 20344 bp, 18 predicted proteins | sample 8958161 | NCBI WGS metagenome assembly JADMIO01 (sample SAMN16585339, study PRJNA669376) | soil metagenome | isolation source: Crop rotation soil | place: USA: Cullars Rotation, Alabama | collected 2011 | reverse complement strand
TTCTTCGATCCGAATGTAGACCCCAGCGTCACGACGAAGGCGCCGCCTCCGGGCAAGGACATCCTCACCGCCAGCTCGAACAACCTGTACGCCGGCGGCGTGTCGATGAACGAGCTGAAGGGCTTCACGGAAAAATATGGTCTCAATTCACGCCTGGTGAAGACCAACGGCAGGCTCGTCGAAGAGGTCTACAAGATCGACGGCCGCTACGCGAAGCAGATCACCGAAGTCGTTCGCCATCTTCAGGACGCCATTCCGTTCGCCACCGAACCGATGCAGAACGCGCTGCGTGCCCTCATCCAGTGGTATCGCACGGGCGAGCAGAGCGACCGTGAGAAGTACGACATCGCATGGGTCGAAGACAAAGCGTCGCCGGTGGACACGATCAATGGCTTCATCGAGGTCTACCTTGACCCGCGTGGCATCAAGGGCAGCTGGGAGGCGCTCGTCTTCTCCATCAATCCCGAGAAGACGGAGATCATCAAGAAGATCGGGGACAACGCCCAGTGGTTCGAGGAGCACTCACCCGCCGACGCCAAGTACCACAAGCCGAACGTCAAGGGCATCATCGCCAACGCCATCGACGTCATCGTCGAAACGGGCGATTCGGGTCCGGTGACGCCGGTCGGCATCAACCTGCCGAACGATCAACGCATCCGCGAGCAGTACGGCAGCAAGTCCGTGTCGCTTTCCAACATCGTCGAGGCGTACGACAAATCGACCCCGGGCACGATGCGCGAAGAATTCTCGTGGACTCCGGAGGAAGCGGACCGCGGCAAGAAGTACGGTTCGATCGCCGACAATCTCCTGACGGACATGCACGAGGTGATCGGCCACGCCTCGGGACAGCAGGCGGCCGGGTTCCGCGGTACGCCGCAGCAGGCAATCAAGGAACACTTTTCGGCACTCGAAGAGGGACGCGCCGATCTCGTCGGCCTCTACTATCTCGCGGATCCGAAGCTCGTTGAACTCGGCGTCATTCCGGCCGCCGACCAGGACAACATCGTCCGCGCTGAGTACGAGGCGTATACCCGGAACGCGCTGGTGCAGTTACGCCGCGTCCGCGAAGGCACGACGATCGCCGAGGACCACATGCGCAATCGCCAGATGATCGTCCGCTGGCTGATGGCGAACACGAAGGCCATCGAGCAGCGGATGCGCGATGGCAAGACCTACCTCGTGATGGTCGATGCGAAGGCGTTCCGGGAGGGTGTCGGCACGCTGCTCGCCGAAGTGCAGCGAATCAAGTCCGAGGGCGACTATGCCGCGGCGGCGAAGCTGTTCGATACCTACGGCGTGCACTTCGATCCGAAGCTGCGCGACGAGATCGTGGCGCGCGTGGACAAGCTGAACCTGCCGTCCTACAGCGGATTCGTCCAGCCGAAGCTCGACCCGGTGATGGATGCCAGCGGCAAAATCACGGACGTCAAGATCTCGTACCCGATGGACCTGACCGCACAGATGCTCGAATACGACGGCGTGGTCAAACACTGACGGCCGAGCACGAGTCAGGGAGACGCGGAGACCCTCTGATGTAGGGGCGGGCCGTCAGGCGCGCCCTGTGAAGAATCGCGTCAACGCCTCGGCAACCCGTTCCGGACTTTCTTCGACGAAGTAGTGCGTGCCCGGCAGTGACATGCCCGTGACGTCTGCTGCCCGCTCGCGCCAGGTGGCCGCGACGTCGTAGAGCCGGTGCATCGGCGCGTGCTCAGCCCACAGCGCCAACAGCGGACATTCGAGCCTGCGGTGCAGGTCGGCTTCGTCGTCCACTAGATCGATTGACGCCGCGGCGCGATAGTCCTCGCAGCTCGCGTGGATCGTTTCCGGGTCGCGATAGCAGCGGACGTATTCGGTGAATGCGGCGCTGGTGATCGCACCTGCCGCTGCCTTCCCCAGCTTCTCGCTGACCCAGAACTCGACGCTGTTGCCAATCAACGTCTCAGGGAGCGGCGCCGGCTGAATCAGAAAAAACCACCAGAAATACGCGGCCGCGAACTCGCGCGTCGAATCGCGATACAGCCGGTAGGTCGGAACGATGTCGAGCACCGCAAGTTTCCGCACTTTATCCGCGTGGTCAAGCGCCATCCGGTGCGCCACGCGGCCGCCGCGATCATGGCCGGCGACGAAAAACGAGTCGAAGCCGAGCGCGGACATCAGCTCCACCTGATCGAGGGCCATGGCGCGCTTGGAGTAGCCCGCGTGGTCGGGCCCGCTCTCCGGTTTGCTGCTGTCGCCGTAACCACGCGGGTCGGAGGCGACGACCGTGAAGTGTCGCATGAGCAGCGGCGCCGCCTTGTGCCACATCACATGTGTCTGTGGATATCCGTGCAGCAGGAGGAGCGGTGGACCGTCGCCGCCGTGAACGGCCGTAATCGTCGCGCCGGACGTCGTAATCCGCGAACTCGCGAAGCCGGCGAACATCAGTCGTTCGAATCGCGCGCGCCGACGGTACTGGCACGCAGCCGCGCAATGGCTGCGTCGGCCTCTTCCATCAGCATCGTGACCAGGTCGGCAGCCTTCGTGCGCCGGGCCATTCGTACGCCCTGCCCCGCCCAGAGCGAGAGGAATTCGGCACGGCCTTGTTTTGCCGCCGCCGTCCGCATCGGTCTCGTCAGCCCGTTCTGCAGGGGAAACGGCAGAATGTCCGGCTGCTGCGTCATCTCCGCCTCGCCGGGCGCGCGCCACTGCGCGCCTTCGACCTCGCGCATGAATCGATTGACGATCCCGCGGGCCGGACGCCCGGAGAAGGCGCGGGTGAGGCGCGTCTGGTCTTCGTGCGCGCCGAGGAGCGCCTGCTTGTACGCGTCGGGCACGCCGGCCTCGTCGCACGTCAGGAACGCGGTGCCGAGCTGGGCGCCGACCGCTCCCAGTACGAGCGCGGCGGCAACTCCCCGGCCGTCCATGATTCCGCCCGAGGCAATCACCGGAACACGTACCGCATCCACGATCTGCGGCACGAGCGCCAGCGTGCCGATCATGGCCGCGTCGAAAACGCGCAGATCGATCGGGCCGCCAAACGTGCCGCGGTGGCCGCCCGCCTCGCTACCCTGTGCGACGACGACGTCTACGCCGGCGCGATCGAGCGCCATCGCCTCGTCCACCGTTGTTGCCGTGCCGGCCAGCATCAGCCCGCGTGCTTTCACCTTCGCGCGTGCGTTGTCCGGCAGCATGCCGAAGGTGAAGCTGAACAGCGCGGCGCCGCCGTCGAGGGCGGCATCGAGTTGCGCATCGAAGTCTCGCCGAGACGTCGCGGGTGGGTCCGGACGAGGCAAACCGAGCTCTGCGAAAAAGGGCGCCACGCGATCGAGCGCATCTGATGTCCCAATCGAGTCGGGAAGCGGCACCTCCGGCACGAAGAGATTGATGCCGAACGGCCGCCGCGTCTGCGCGCGCACTGCGGCACACGTGTCGGCAATCTGTTGCGGCGTGAGGTAGGTGGCGCCGATCGACCCCAGGCCGCCGGCCTCACTGACCGCGGCAACGAGCGCCGGCGTATCGCCGCCGCCCGCCATCGGCGCCTGGATGATGGGGTACGTAATGCCCAGGCTCGTCGTCAATGTCGTGCGCATATCAAGCGGCTCCAACGGCACACAGGAGCACATCGTGCACGTCGCGATCGCGCGCGACCAGCAGGATGCGATCGAACTGCGACTCGCGCGTCCGCGTCTCGCGAACGGCGATTGCGGCGGCTTCGTCCAACGGATAGCCATACGCGCCGCAACTGATCGCGGGAAACGCAATGGACCGTGCCGTATGCTGGCGCGCCAGCTCCAGCGCCGTGCGATAGCACGACGCCAGCAGAACGGGTTCACCGTGCGTTCCGTCGTGCCACACCGGACCAACGGTGTGGACCACGTATTTCGCGGGCAAATTGAAGGCAGGGGTAATCCGGCTCTCGCCAGTTGGACATCGCACGCCGGGACGTACTTCGGGAACGAGCAGGCACGCCTCGTACAGTTGCGGACCCGCGGCGCGATGAATCGCGCCATCCACGCCTCCGCCACCGAGCATCCGTTCGTTGGCGGCGTTGACGATCACGTCGACGGGCGACGTGACGATATCCGCCTGCACGACTTCAATCATCGAACGACGCGAACGACCCGAACGATCCGACCGATCGATATGTCACGGCCTCAACAACGGTCTCGCGACGGGAAAGCCCGGCCACGGAATCGAAAGAATGATCACGAGGAGCCCGATGCCGAAGAACACCATCGCCAGCCCATGCTTGCGCAGCGGCTCCGTCGCGCGCCGAATCTTGTTTCTGCCGACGTGGATACACGCAATGCCGATGATCATGCCCACCACGTGCTCGACCGTGAAGAAACGCGCGGCCGGAATCTGCATCGACGCAGCGAAATTGCGAACGCCCATCCTGGTAATCGGACTGAGGAAGATATAGAGAATCAGGCCGACGAGGAACTGTACGTCGACGCTGATGGTCAGGAGCAGGCCCCACAGGTCGTCCTGCGGCGTCCACGGCCGCTTTCCCGTTTTCCCGGCGACGGCCCGGAACCACGCGACCGCAGCCGTCAACAGGACCGCCCAACGAAGAAGTGAATGCAGCCAGAGCGCGGAAGAGTACATAGGGGGATCCTACCGGGATCCGGGATCCGGGATCCGGGATCCGGGATGAAGGAAGCCTGAACCAGCAGTCGGAACGCAAACGCTGGAACCCCGAGGCCGCAAGCCCAGAGGCGCCGAGTCCGTTATTTCGCTCGCGGCGCGAGAATTTGCGCCAGGACGTCCGGCCTGGTCGAATCGCGTTCGAGATGCGGTTCACGCGTTCCGCCGCGGTAGTCGATCGACACCGTCTTCACGACGTCATCGTTCTGAAACTCGATGGTCATCGCCCCGGTGGCGCTCTTCGAATCCTTGATGGCGTTGCGCAGCACCTCAGCGCTGTAGCGCAGCCCATTGATCGCCAGAAGCTGCATCCCGGGACCGATGCCCGCCTTCCCCGCCGGTCCATCGAGATCGACGTCATTGATCACTCCGTCGCGGGGACGGACGCGGAAGCCGAGCGAGTACATCGCCTCAACCCGATTGCTGTCGCCGGTTCTGATGTAGTCGTTCTTCGAGTCCGTATAAACGAGGCGCCATCCGGCCCTGGTGATTCCGTCGAGCGGAGCGTGCGGTGTTACCTCGTAGACCCGCGCATTGAGGAAGCCCTTCCAGTCGTGCGGCGCCACCCGATTGAGTGCGGCGACGACGTCATCCATCGTGTACGGCTTGACCATCGGCGCGCCGCTCTCGCCGCCGTGGAAAAGATGACAGAAGTCTTCGATGGACTTCTGACCATGGGTCAGCTCGCGGATGGTTGTGTCCACGTCCAACCAGATCAGCCATCCCTCGTCGTAGAAGTCCGTGCCGCGACGATAGGCTGTCCACTGGCCAGGCGCGAAGTACAGGAGCTGCGCGGCATCCGTCGTGTCGCTCAACGGCCGCCAATCGCGCCCGGGTTCGTGATCAAGGTACGCCGCCACCTGCGCCAGCCGCTCTCGGTAATACGACTCGCTCCAGATGCCGCTTCGTTCGGCAAGCAGATAGCCAAGGTACTGCGTCAGTCCTTCGTAGACCCAGAGCAGATCGCCCTCCATCGGCTGCTGGAAATCCGGCGTGGCAAGCCCTGCGGGTCGCCGATACTTTCCATTCCACGAATGCGTGTACTCGTGCGCAACCACACCAATCGAGTTCGCCTGCTTGAGCGAGTCCTCCGGAACACGCGAATCGTTCGACTGATGGTGTTCCAGACCGAAGTGGGCCACGCGATCGCTCAACGTGAGCAGGAAGTGATACTCGTTGTAGTGGCGCGCCCCGAACATCGCGTCCGCTTCCTGCACCAGCCGCTTCCACTTGTCCGTCAGCTCCGCCGGCATGTCGATCGCGTCTGCCGTGTCGCCCACCAGGTCTGCATAGACCTTCCGAGGCGAGGATGTGTCGAGCGGCACTTCGCGGAGGTACTCGCCGGCAATCACCGGTGAATCGACGAGCGTCGTCAGCGACACCGGCCTGAATTCGACCGCCCGCGACGTTTCCCGCGCGGGTTCGTCGCCCGTCACGCCTCCGTATGTTCCGCCGACGGTGTTGGCCGGCAGGGCCGTCGCGTACTTCCAGCCGGGCGGCAATTGGATGCTCGCGCGGAACATCACATCATCGGTCCGCACGCCTTGCGGATAGAGCAGTACCTGATTCCATGAATAGATGCCGAGGTGCGCCGTTTCAGAGGATGCGGAGCTGAAGCCGCCGGCGCCGATCGCGGACAGGAAATCGAAGGTGGCGTCCAATGACGTCACGCCAGCGGGCACATCAAGGTGAAAGGCGAATTGATCGACCGCATCGCGCCGCCACGGCAACGTCCTGTCGCCCGCAGAGAACTTGAGGCCGACGAGATCGTCAATCGGGCCGTCCGGCGCATGCTCGCCGGGCAGCCACTTCGGATAAACGAGTGTCAGCGCGCCGGACGTAACGGTTAGCGTCTCGCGTACGTGCAACAGCTTGCGCGGCGTCTCGCGCACGTCCAGCGCGAGAGCGATCGTCCCCGTCACGCGTGACGGCGCCGCCGGCGCCTGGGCGTACGGCGTCGCAAGAAGGCACAGCGAAAGAAGCAAAGGAAGCGTCAATCTCTTCATGACAGGTTGTCGATTTTAATCGGCGTTCCCAGGTCGGCCGGCACGAAACCGAACACAGCGCCATAAAAATACAGCTCGGCTTCGAAACAGCGGATGATGGTGTCCGCGCGTCTGAATCCGTGCTGCTCTCCGTCGAACGCGAGATAGGCAACCGGTAAGCCTTTGGCGCGGACGGCGTCAGCCATGCGCTCGGATTGGTCCGGAGGCACGACACGGTCTTCCAGCCCCTGGAACAGAATCAGTGCGCAGGACAGCCGATCGATGAAGTGGATGGGCGACCGCTCGCGATAGACCTCGCGCATGGCGGGATAGGGGCCAATCATCGTGTCGAGGTAGCGCGATTCGAACTTGTGCGTGTCCTGCGCGAGCGCCTCGACGTCGCTGACGCCGTAGTAGCTGGCACCTGCCGCGAACACGTCCGGGTGAAACGCAAGCGCTGCAAGCGTTGTGTAGCCGCCCGCACTGCCGCCCCGGATGATGAGCCGGTGTGAATCCGCCTTGCCCGACTCCACCAGGTGTTTCGCGGCATTAATGCTGTCCTCGACGTCCACGATGCCCCAGTTTCCATTCAACCGCTGCCGATACGCCCGGCCGAAGCCCGAGCTGCCGCCATAGTTCACATCAACGACCGCAAACCCTCGCGTCGTCCAGTACTGCACTTGAAGATCGAGCGCCGCCTTCGTCTGCGTCGTCGGCCCGCCGTGACTGATGACGATGAGCGGCGGGCGATCGGAGGGTGCGGCCGCGAATCCGCCGTTGGTCGGCGGATAGTAGAACGCATGGGCCGTCAGTCCGCCGCCGGTTGGAAATTCGATCGCATCGGGAACGGAGATGTAATCCCGTTCGAGCGGCAACGTCGCTGACGAGCGCAGCATCTCGGTTCCACCGGTCTCGAGATTCGTGCGGACAACCGCAGGCGGCGTATCGGGTGACGCGGCAATGTACACGGCGTGCGTCCGTGTCGCGGTCAACCATTCGAGCGGTTCGAGATTGGTCGGCAGGTTCGTCAGCGTTCCCGTTGCCGTATCGATGAGCGCCAGTCGCCATCGGCCTCGACGCACGTACGAGGCAACCATTCGCCGGTCGTCTGCGAACGCCCATGTGGCCCAGCCGAACAGCCATTGTGGCCGTCCGAATTCAGCCTCATCGAGCGGCTCCGACAACACTGTCTGAATATCCAACTTCGCACTGCGAACGTCGCACTTGTACAGGTCCCACCACCCGGTTCGGTCGCTCGCAAAACACAGCACGCCATCGGGTGACCAGCCAGGTTGATAGATGGACTCGTTCGGTCCGCCGGCGACCAGTTGCGGATTTTCGAGAGTGCCTTCATCAGTCACCGTCGCCATCCATAGCTCGGTTCCGTCCCATGGCATCTGCGGATGGCGCCACGAGAGCCACGAGAGATGCGAGCCATCGGGGCTGAGCCGCGGTGTCGAATAGAAGTCGTATCCGGACGCGATGACGTCGCCCGCGCTCAGTTCCGCATTCGTAGAGGCCGCCTTCAGTTCGGCACTGGTAGGGGCCGCCTTCAGGCGGCCCGTATCGAGCGGTATCGATACGAGCGTCGTCTCCGGCTCGTGTCCTTCGCGCGAGTGATCTTCGCGAACGCACACAAGCCGCCGCCGCCGCTCGTCGATCGCCGCGTCCGCATAAAACCAGCGGCCCTCCGGGGTCAGCGGCTCCGCAGGTCCGGATCCGATGATGCGGTACACGCGCTGGTCCGCGAAATTGGAGTAGTAGATGAAGGACTTCGCAACGACGTACGCGCCGCCGCCGTATTCGTGCACGCGGGTGCGAACGTTGTGGTCACGCGGCGTGACATCTGTGGTCGTGCCGCGGGGCCCACGCTTGACGAGCACGTTCCGGCCGCCTTCGTGGGGGCGGCCTTCAAGCCAATAGATATCGTCGCCGTCGAGCGCCGGGAAACCCAGGCGGAGTCCCTGCCTGGCGACCGTTTCGGCGCTGATCGGAGATCTCCACGTCCCGTAGGGTGCGATTGTCGGCACGCGAATCGATGGCAGTCGGCAGCTCCGTCGACGCCACGCATGGCGGAGGGCGGGTCCACGACCCGCCCACACAGACTACCGCTTCTTGGACGATGACTTGCGACTGCTCTTGGATGACTTGCGGCTTCGCTTGCGGGAGCTCTTCTTCTTCGGCACCTTCGCGCCCGACCGCCTCGCTTCCGACAGGCCGATGGCAATGGCCTGTTTGCGGCTGGTCACGCGTCGGCCCGATCGGCCGCTCTTGAGCGTGCCGCGCTTCTTCTCGTGCATCGCCCGTTCGACCTTCTCTCCGGCTTTCTTCCCGTACTTAGCCATGCATACCCTCCACACCGGTCGGGCGGTGCATGCGTGTTCTATGCCGGGTTCGGGATTGTGTCGCGCCGGCGGTGAGCGTTATGCCCCGTCGCGGATTCGGCCAGCCTCGATGTCGCACGCCATGCTGCCGATCGCCAACCGCGTTTGATCGCGCAGGCTCTCCGCAAACTCGATGAACCGACGCGCGTCCGCGAAGTTGCTGACCAGACCGAGAGAGACGCGAATGGCGCCGGCGCTCTTGCCGCCGCGACTCGTCACGAGGTCGAGGAACCGTGTCAGGTTCATGTGTTGCGGGTCCAGCGCCAGAGCCGCCCGCACGTCTTCTTCGGTGATCCCCTCGGCCGTTTCGCCAGCGCCGGGATTGCAGAAGCAACCGGTGCGCAGCGAGATTCCCTCGGCGCCCGCCATCTCCTCGACACGCCGGTAGTCGAGCAGATGGCCCTCGGGATCGTAGAAGTTCATCGTGATTGTTCCGCCGCGCGACTCTGTCGTCACGGGACCGTAGATGCGCACCATGTGATGCCCATTGCTGTGCTGCAACTCCACCAGACGCTGCAGCATCCATGCAGTCAGACACCGGATCCGCGTATTGATCGTATCCACGCCGATCGACGCCAGATGATGCAGTCCGATTTCGACGGCGGGTATCGCGAGATAGTTCAGCGTGCCGTCCTCGAAGCCCGCCTCTCCGCCTGACAGGATGCACGCGCGTCCGCTCACCGTCGCGAAATTCACGGTGCCACCCGCAAACCACGGGCGCTTCATGGCCGCCAGCGCGCGGCTGCGAGCCAGCAGGCAGCCGACGCCAGTCGGGTAGCCGAACATTTTGTAGAACGAGACGCTCACGAAATCCGGCTTGACGAGCGAGAGATCCAGGCGGCTGGTCGGTACGAACGCCGCGGCGTCGAGCAACACGTCCCACCCGCGCGCGTGCGCCATCTCGATGAGATCGAGGGGATGCTTCACGCCGGTGAAATTGGACTGCGCGGGAAACGCGAACAGGCCGGGTCCTGTCGCTGGCATCGCCAGCAGCGCATCGAGCCGCGTCCGATCGATTGCCAGTTCCGGAATGGTCAACGGTGCGTACTCGACGGGGGCGCCCCTGGCCCGCGCGAACTCGCGGATGCCATTGACCGAATTGTGATTGTCCGCGGTCAGCACCAGGCTCGTGCCCTGACTGAAGGGGTACGACTCGCCGACGTGTTTCAACGCCCCGGTCGCGTTGGCCGTGAAGATGGCGGCGTACTCATCGTGCGGTGCGTTGAACCAGTCCAGCACCGCCTGGCGGGTCCGCTCGACCAGCATGGTGGTGGCGTGAGACGACGGGCTCGCCGAATGCGGGTTGCCGAAGATGTGATCGTTCAGCAGCGCCGCATGCTGCAGCACCTGCGACGTCGCGTGCAGGCTGCCGCCCGTGTAGTCCAGATAGACGTGTGTCTGTTCGTCGAGACGCGTGTACTCGCGGGCGCGCACCGCATCGATGACGTCCGTGGTGGCGTACTCGGGAAAGGCGGCGAGAAAGTCTTCGTAGGCGCTGCTCACGGATGATCGATCTTCACCGCAAATCCAACCGGGTCGCGCAGCGTTCCGAGGTCATACACCTGAACACAGTACTGTCCCGCGTCAGCCGACGTCGTGATTTGCGGCGCCGAACCCGGTCCGGTGTTGACGCTGACGCCGAGACGGCAGCCACCGCCCGACACACGCGGCACGCCCACGCCGAGGCCGAGCGTATCACCGGCGGCCGTTAACGTGACGTTGATCGTGCCCGCCGCATTGACCGTAAACGATCGGCTGCTCTGGCCGCCTGGCGCCACCGTGCTCGACCAGTTCTCCGTCGTCGGACCGGAAGGATTGCTCGGCGTGGTCGGCGTACTGTCGCTGCCGCATCCTGCAGCGAGCATCGCGGTACAGGCAAGCGCGCCTGCGAGAGAGACGATTCCGAAGCGGCGCGTCATGGGTGCGTGATCCGTATCGCGAAATTGACCGGCGCGCGCAGCCCGCCAATGTCGGCGATGTTCGCGCAGTAGTCAGCGGAGGGCACCAACGTGTCGTTCATTTGAGCCGTCAGCGATGGTGTCGTTTGCATCACCTTGGCCAGCTCACATCCGATGACGGTGCCATCGTCTGCCTTGATGGTCTTTCCCCAGCCGATTTCCATCGTGGCGTTGACGACGCCGGGCCGGTCCAGCGGCGAGAGGCTGGCGAGGTTGATCGATGTCGTGCCGTTCGAGCCTACCGAGAACGCCTGAAACTTCGATTCACGCACGTTGATGATGTCGTCGAACCGTTCGGTGGCCCGGCTGGCCGTTGTCGGTGAAGGACTGGTCGGTGTGTCGTCCCCGCAGGCGGCACACACGGAGGCACAGATAAAGACGAGAACTGCGAATCGCATGAGGATGAGATCGATATTAACTAAAGACGCCCCGCCCGCCGCAAAAGGCGGGAAAGGGCTGGACGGGCAGGATGGGTGTGAAGGGGTCGAAAGACACGAAGGCGGAAAAGCGGAATCGGCAATCCCGACCCGCCCTTCCAGCCCCGCTCGGCCTTCCAGTCCTATTTCAGATGCTTGTTGACCAGCTTCGTCATCTCGAACATGTTGACAGATGACTTGCCGCCGAACACCGCCTTGAGCGACGCGTCGGCATTGATCATCCGCTTGTTCTTCTTGTCCTGCAGCCCGTTTTTCTTGATGTAGGCCCAGAGGCGCTTGGTGACCTCAGTGCGTGGAATCGGCTTGGAGCCGACGACTTCCGCGACGGTCGCATCGGGCGTGACCGGCCGCATGAAGGCCGCGTTCGCCGTGCGCTTGCGTCCACCAGTCTTCTTCTTCGATCCCTTTGCCGCTTTCCTCGCAGTCTTCTTGGCCATGTACTCTCCTCGTCCGCTGGCGATCTCTGTCGCCGCAGCCCGCGCGCCACGCGCGCGCGAAGGGCGGACGCGGGAGATTATCGCCTGAAGATCGCTTTTTGCACCGGGGAAATCACACGTTTTTTGCGATCGCCTCTCGCGTCGACGTGCGAGTCGTTAACGTGCGACATCGAAGTACACGCGCGCGACGTGTGTCGGCGTCGGCTTCGCGGCGAGGCGGACCTGAAGGTCCCGCCCCGACGAATGCGAGCGCGCCGAAGCTCGCATGATCCTCGAACGGAGGCGGGTCACAGATATGTCACGTCTGCCGCGCTTGAACCGGGTGGGTCGGGACCGTAACATGAGGAATCTCCTGAACGATTAAGGGGCCTTTACACAGCTGATGCGGAAGATTGCCGTTACCGCTGCGCTCACGCTCCTCGTCAGTTTGACGGGGGTATCCATTACTGCCGCGCCATCGGGCCCGGCTCCGAAAACCACCGAGCTCCGGCAGGCACCGCAGCAGACCGTAAAGCCTCTTGCCTGGACAGCCGCAGACGCATCGGGAATTAACCCGGAGGTCCTCACGCTGGCGCTGAAGGCCGTCTCGTGCGGTATCGCCTCAGGCGATCTCGACTCGCCGCCGACGCTCACGGTGATCGATTACTCGCTCCCGTCCACCGCCAAACGGCTCTGGGTGTTCGACATGATCACCGGCAAGGTGCTGTTCAACGAGCTGGTCGCACACGGGAGGAACACCGGCGAGAACATGGCTGAACACTTTTCCGATGCGATGGAGAGCCGCGAGACCAGCCTCGGGTTGTTCCGCACGGCGGACACCTATGTGGGCCACAACGGCTACTCGCTTCGACTGGATGGCCTGGAGCCCGGGTTCAACGGTCACGCACGGGAGCGCGCCATCGTGATGCACGGTGCGGCGTACGTGAGCGCGGCAGCCGCCACCTCTAACGGCCGCATCGGCCGCAGCTGGGGCTGTCCTGCGCTGCGCGAAGCGGTGGCGCGTCAGCTGATCGACACCGTTCGTGGCGGTGGCGTCATCTTCTCCTACTATCCCGATCCTGCCTGGCTGAACAGCTCGAAGTTTCTGAACTGCCCTGCGACGACACAGGCGCCGTACACCGTCGCAACCAGATAGATCCCTTCCCCCATTCTCTGTTCGCTCGCGCGGTCAGTACTTCCGGAACGTCAGGTTGAATCGTCCCGCTATGCCCAGTTCCGGCGGCGCAGTTCCGGGGACAATGCGCGAGACGCCGTGATAACGCAGTCGTGATGCGCCGCCGAACACGAATGCGTCGCCGGACTCGAGCAGCAACGATTGGATCTCGTCGCGCCGCTTCAGACCGCCGAACAGAAACCGCGCCGTATCCCCGAGCGAAAGAGACACGACAGGCAGACCGGCGGCAATGGATTCGGGACGTTCGTCCTTGTCCTGATGCAGACCCATGCGGCCGTCGGCGTCGTACCAATTCATGATGCAGAGGTCCGGCGCGAAGGCGAAGCCTGCATCACCGGCGAGGCGCGACGCGACGGCCACCCACTCGTCAGGCACCGGCGCAACCGTGGCGTTGTCGTAGTCGGAGCGCGTGGACTCGTATTTATAAGTGAGCGCATTCCAGTGTCGCCCCAGGCACACCATGCGCACGTGCATCTTGCCGCCGCCTCGAACCGTCGGCACGTAGCCGCCCGCGGGGCCGTCCATCATCGCGCGGCACCGTGTCACCATCTCGCGCTGTTCATCCACGGTGAGAGCGCCTTTGAGCCAGACCGCTCCCTCATCCAGACGAAGTACCGAGGCCATGAGGTACCCTATAACCTGTTTTCCCGCACAGGTACCTCCCAATGGTTTCCGGTTTTCACCCACTCGTTTCCCGGTGGTTCCACGACACGCTTGGACAGCCGACGGCTGCGCAGCAGCGCGGCTGGGAGGCGATTCGCCAGGGACGCCACACGCTGATTGCGGCACCGACGGGCTCCGGCAAGACGCTCGCCGCGTTTCTGATTGCGATTGACGATCTCGTCCGCGAGGGCATGGACCGCCCCTTGCCCGATGAGGTCCGCGTCCTCTACGTGTCTCCCCTGAAAGCGTTGAGCGCGGACATCCATAAGAACCTGGCCGAGCCACGGCGAGGCATTCGCGACGGTGCGGAGGCGCTTGGGATTCAGGCGCCACGCATCACCGCGGCGGTGCGCACCGGGGATACGACGGCGTCAGAGCGCGCCGCCATTCTGCGCACGCCGCCGCACATCCTGGTGACGACGCCGGAGTCGCTGTACCTCCTGCTGACCTCCGCGCGCAGCCGCGAACTGCTGCGCACGGTGCGAACGGTCATCGTCGACGAAATTCACGCCGTCATCGGCGGACGTCGCGGGGCGCACCTGGCGCTCTCGCTCGAGCGTCTCGAGACGGTTGTCGACGGCGGATCGTCGACTGACGGGACATCGCGCCGGCCGCTTCAACGGATCGGCCTGTCAGCGACGCAGAAGCCCATACAAGACGTGGCGCGGTTTCTCGTCGGTCATCGTGCCGCCGACTGCGCGATCGTGGACGAGGGACATCGGCGCGAGATGGATCTCGCCATCGAGATCCCGCGTTCGCCGCTCGATGCGGTGATGTCGCACGAGGTGTGGGAGGAGTACTACGACCGTCTGGCGCAGCTCATTGGCGAGCATCGAACGACGCTGATCTTCGTCAACACGCGGAAGATGGCGGAGCGCACGTCACGACATCTGAGCGAACGTCTGGGCGAGGACGCCGTGACCGCGCATCACGGCAGCCTGTCGAAAGAGACACGCCTCAACGCCGAGCATCGGTTGAAAAGCGGGACGCTGAAGGCGCTCGTGGCTACCGCGTCGCTGGAGCTCGGCATCGACATCGGCCATGTCGATCTGGTCTGCCAGATCGGATCGCCGCATCGCATCGCGACGCTGTTGCAGCGCGTCGGCCGTTCCGGACACACGATCAGCGGCACACCGAAGGGGCGGGTGCTGCCGACGTCACGCGACGACCTTGTCGAGTGCGCGGCGCTGCTTCGAGCCGTCCATCGCGGCGATCTCGATCGCATTGTCTCGATGGACGCGCCGCTCGACGTGCTGGCACAGCAGATCGCCGCGGAAGGCGCGTCGCAGGACTGGACCGAGGACGAACTGTTCGAGTTGATACGCCGTGCTTGGCCGTATCGATCGCTGGCGCGCAGTGATTTCGACGCCGTCGTGCGCATGCTCGCCGAAGGATTCTCGACGCGCCGCGGCAGACGCGCGGCGCTCGTGCACCGCGACGAAGTGCACTCCGTGCTGAAGGGGCGACGCGGGACGCGCATGCTGGCGCTCACTTCGGGCGGAGCGATCCCCGAAATTGCCGATTACCGAGTCGTGCTCGAGCCGGAGGACACGTTCGTCGGTACGCTGAATGAAGACTTCGCCATTGAAAGCAATGCCGGGGACATTTTTCAGCTCGGCAATGCGTCATGGCAGATCACGCAAGTGATCGCGGGGACTGTCCGCGTGCGCGATGCGCATGGCGCACCGCCGACTATCCCCTTCTGGCTGGGCGAAGCACCGGCACGAAGCGACGAGTTGTCGCGCGCGGTCTCAGATTTGCGGGCCGCGTTCGACGCCATCGTCGCGGCCGGCTTCAGCCGGCCTGCCGATTGGCTCGCCGAGGAAACCGGCCTCTGCGTCGGCGGTGCGGAACAGGCCGCCAGCTATCTGCTGGACGGTCGGGCCGCGCTCGGCATCGTTCCGACGCAGGAGACGCTCGTGCTCGAGCGCTTCTTCGACGAAGCCGGCGGCATGCAGCTGGTGCTGCACGCGCCGTTCGGCAGCCGCATCAACAAGGCGTGGACGCTCGCACTGCGCAAGCGGTTCTGCCGTCAGTTCAACTTCGAATTGCAGGCGGCCGCCACGGAAGACGCGCTACTGCTGTCGCTTGGGCCACAGCATTCTTTTCCACTGTCGGACGTCTTCCGATACCTGCACCCCGCGACGACGCGCGACATCCTCGTGCAGGCGTTGCTCGACGCACCGTTGTTCAAGACGCGCTGGCGTTGGAATACGACGATCTCGCTGGCGGTGCCGCGCAGCCGCGGTGGAACGAAGGTGCCACCACAGCTGCAGCGCATGCAGTCGGACGATCTGATGGCGGCCGTCTTCCCGGATGCGGCGGCGTGCCTCGAGAACATTCCCGGGGACCGCGAAATCCCCGACCATCCGCTCGTCAACCAGACCATCCGCGATTGCCTGGATGAAGCGATGGACTTCGACGGCCTCATCGCCGTGCTCTCGCGCATCCACGCGGGCGAGCTGCGCTGCGTCGCGCGCGACACGCCCGAGCCGTCCGCATTCGCGCACGAGATCCTCAACGCGAAACCGTACGCCTTCCTGGACGACGCCCCGCTCGAGGAGCGGCGGACACAGGCCGTTCAGACCCGCGTTCCGACCGACCGCGCGGGCAGCGACATGGGCGTGCTCGATGCCGACGCCATCGAGCGCGTCCGCGACGAGCAGCGTCCGGATCCTCGGGATGCGGACGAACTGCATGACGCGCTGCTGACCGCAGGCTTTCTGCTGCCGGAGGAGATATCGATTCCCACGACGGAGTTGACGCAAACGGGACGCGCAACGCGGGCCACAATCCAGCGCCACGACGGGGACCACGTTGCGAGTTCGGATCCCGGCCAGCTCTGGATCTCCGCAGAGCGTCTTCCCGAGCTCCTCGTACTTCATCCCGACGCCACGCTGGAGCCCGCGATCACCGCACCACTGTCGAGGAGCGCGCAGCACTGGGCGCGCGAGGCGGCGATCGTCGAGCTGCTGCGCGGCCGCCTGTGCATCGTTGGCCCCACGACCGCGGCCAGACTGGCTGAATCACTGCAAATCGCTGAAACCGAAGCCGACGCCGCATTGCTGGCGCTTGAATCCGAGGGGGCGGTGCTGCGCGGACGTTTTACTAATGATGCTCCCCGGCACCCGGGATCGGGGATCCGGGATCCGAAACAGCCGGAACTCGCGAGCGCCGAATTTTCGCCTGCCGTAGAGACGGGTTTGAAGACCCGCCCCTACGACTCGGATCCGCCTTCCCCGATTCCGGCCACAGGTCGGTCGTCGCTCGAATGGTGCGACCGTCGTCTGCTGGCCCGTATCCATCGCTACACGCTGAATCGTCTGCGCGCGGAGATTGCGCCAGTGAGTCCGGCGGACTTCATGCGCTTCCTGTTCGTGTGGCAGCACGTCGACGCGACGTCAAGGCTGGCCGGCCTGGACGGACTCCGTGAAGTGATCGCGCAGCTGGATGGCATCGAAGCGTCGGCGCGCGCGTGGGAACGCGACCTGCTTCCGGCACGCATCGCACAGTACGACGCCGCCATGCTGGACATGCTGTGCCTGACCGGCTTGGTGGGGTGGGCACGACTGTCGAGTGCGGCGACGCAGGTGGTCACCGCTACGCCCATCGCCCTGTTCCTGCGCGAGCACGCGGACACGTGGATGTCGCTGACACGCGAAGCGCGGGAAGCGGCTTCACAGCCTTCCGAGGCGCGGCATGCCGCAGTGGTCGCGCTCCTTCGCGCAAACGGCGCGTCGTTCGCCAACGCGATTGCGGACGCGTGCGACCTTCAGGAAGACCAACTGCGACGCGCGCTTGCGGAGCTCGTCGCGGAAGGCGTGATCAGCTCTGACGGCTTCGCCGGCTTGCGCGCCATCATTGCCGCGGCGAGCGGCACTCGTGGACGGTTGCACCGGGTGGATGCGGCCGGGCGATGGTTTGTGGTGGATGGAGGCCGGGAGCCGGGCTCCGCGACTCAGGATTCGAGTCGTGAGGCGCGTGGAGCGGCGGTCGAAATGCTCGCGTGGACGCTGCTGCGGCGATACGGCGTCATTTTCCGTCGTTTGCTGACGCGCGAGAGCTTCGACGTGCCGTGGCGCGAGTTGGTACGCGTGTACCGGCGGCTCGAGGCACGCGGCGACATTCGCGGCGGCCGCTTCGTGACCGGCATGTCTGGCGAACAGTTCGCGCTGCCCGAGGCGGTCGAACGGCTGCGCGAGGTGCGACGGTCGCCAGCAAGCAACGCGCTGATCACGATCAGCGGCGCCGACCCGCTGAATCTGACGGGCATCGTCGCGGGAGCCGAGCGGATCCGTGTCTCCGCCTCCACGCGCATCGTCTATCGCAATGGGATCGCGATCGCCGCCATGGAAGGAGACATGCTGCGAACCCTCGCCGACGTCGCCGCGAACATCGCGGCGGACGCTGCCGCTGCCGCAGCGGGCCGCCGCGTACCTGTCACTGCGGGCTACGTCGGACGCGTCTAATGCCGTTTGAAGAACTGCACCGCGCGTTCGTGCTTTTCGGCCGCCGTACGGCTGCCGAAGGTGCCCAGGTTCCTGCGCCGGCCGGTCTTCGGATCCTTTTTCTTTGAATACAGCCGGTACTCGCCGGACTTCAGCTTGCGAATCATGACTACAGCGCCGGAGCGGACGATGTCCGCGAGACGTCGGAGTCGAGGCGCGAGATCAGCCGTTCGCACAGCTCTTCCCGCTGGACGAGCTGGTGGCGGAAATGACGATCGTCCGCGCGGGCGATCTCGCGCTTCAGGTCCGGAATGCAGTCGCTGAGCAGGCCCTTTAAGGTGGCCGCCTCTTCTGTTGTGAGATCTACGTGCATGACCTGTAGTGATTCAGGTATCGGGCCAACGCCGAACTCTCGAACCCTCGAACCTCGAGTCCCCGAACGGACGTGACCGGTTACGCATGTGTCCCGGCCATGGCACGCTTCCCGGCTCCGCCGTGAATGCCTTCGACAAACTCCTCGATCATCTTCCGGTTGAACGCGGGAATGTCGTCGGGTTTGCGCGACGACACGATGCCGCGATCGACTACGACTTCCTGATCGACCCACTTCGCGCCAGCATTCGTCAGGTCGGTTTTCAGCGACGGCCACGACGTCATCGTCAACCCGCGCACAACGCCCGCTTCAACGAGTGTCCACGGACCATGGCAGATAACGGCGATCGGCTTGCCGTCATCGAAAAACCGCTTCACGAACTGCACTGCTTGCGGATTCATACGCAGCCGATCGGGATTCATGACGCCGCCCGGAAGCAGCAGCGCATCGTAGGTCTGAGCGTCCGCCTGCTGGAGCGGGCGATCGACCGTCACGTCCTCACCCCATTGCGTGTGATTCCAGCCGCGAATCTTCCCCGATTCCGGCGAAACGATGTCCACGGTTGCGCCGGCCTCCTGCAGCGCCGCGCGAGGTTTCAGCAACTCGTCCTGCTCGAAGCCGTGCGTCGCCAGCGCTGCGACGCGCTTGCCTTTCAATTGATCAGTCATCATGACCTCCCGTTGCGAAGACGAGAGCATCATCAAGGCGCGTGCCGGTGAGGAGCGGCGTTGCTGTGCCGGACCTTACTTGAGTTCGATGCGGATGACGTGCTGTTCGGTTGTGCCGACGTTGCGCGCTTCGTGAGTGACCGGGTCGGCCCATTTCACCTCACCCGATCTCGTGTGGCTCTTCGACCACTGGCCACCGGGCGCGCGCGTCTCGTTATCGTAGTCCGTGAGCGCAACGGTCACACCGCGCGCGTGACTGTGCACGGGCTCGGCGACGCCTGCGGGCACGCGGACGTCGATGACGCGCACGAGCGCATTCTCCATAATTACTTTCTGTGTGTCCGTGAGCGTGGGCGCGTCCTGCGCCAGGACCACCGTGGCGGCCGCGAGCGCGACCAGCGCGGCGAGACCGCAGGTCAGCGTGAGACGTCTGTTCGTCATGACGGGATTGTAAAGCTGACGTTGCATGATTGGAGCTGACCTGAAGGTCCGCCCGTCACTCCTTCCTTCAGGCTGGAAAGGAGGTAACATCCGCGCAATGGCCGGTCTTGGAGACTACGAATTCCAGCCGCCCGGAGACACATCCGCGGGAGGCGGGTACGGTCGTGGCGGCATGCTGCGGGTGGCCGTGCTCGGCCTGGTCGTCGCCGCACTGGTCATCGCCGCGGGCATCTATTTCGTTCTCCATCGGCGGACCGCTCCGTCCAGTGCACCGGCTCAGCAGGCCGCCGCAGCGACACCGGCTCCGGCAATTCCGAGGGAGGACATTGAAAAGATCGATCTGCCGCCGCTCGACGACAGCGACGCGCTGGTGCGACAGCGCATTGGACTGCTCTCGTCCCATCCGCTGGTGGCGAAGTGGCTCGGCACCAATGGTCTGGTCCGCAATTTCGTGGTCGTCGTGGACAACATCTCACACGGGATGAATCCCTCGCCTCACCTGCGCATCCTCAAGCCCGCAGGCGAGTTCCGCGTGATGATGCGCGGCGGAGCAACGGTCATCGATCCGCGCAGTTACGAACGCTTCAACCCGATTCGGCAGGCTGCCGCGTCGTTCGATGCGCACGCCGCCGGGCGGCTGTACCTGGCGTTCAGACCGCTGCTGCAGACGGCCTATGACGAGCTCGGCAACCAGGAGCCGTTCGATCGCGCTGTCGAGCGCGTTGTGGCCAGTCTGCTCGCGGTACCTGC
>JADMIO010932653.1_pt1 | contig 20344 bp, 21 predicted proteins | sample 8958161 | NCBI WGS metagenome assembly JADMIO01 (sample SAMN16585339, study PRJNA669376) | soil metagenome | isolation source: Crop rotation soil | place: USA: Cullars Rotation, Alabama | collected 2011 | reverse complement strand
CGCGACAACTTGTCCACGTGGAATTCTAAGCTTAGGATCCCAATGTGCTGGAAAGAACGAAAAGCGGCACGGGACGTATTACTGCGCCGGCTGCCGGCAGGCGCTCTTCTCGTCGGACACAAAGTATGAAAGCGGATCAGGGTGGCCCAGCTTCACCCAGCCACTCGACAACGCTGTTGCGACGACCGTGGATCGCAGCTACTTCATGGTCCGCACCGAAGTGCACTGCGCCCAATGCGGTGGACACCTGGGCCACGTGTTCGAGGATGGGCCCAGGCCGACCGGGTTGCGCTACTGCATGAACGGTGCGGCGCTCGATTTCCAGGAAGGCTGATGAACCGGGCACAGAGGCTCGTGCTGTCGTTCGCGGCGGTATGTGCCGGCTGTGTGGTCGTCTATCTTTCCGGCTGGGGCAGATCAGCGTCGGCCGCGCCGCTCGTGCCGACGCCCGGCACCATCGTCTCGACGCTCTTGCCGGATGATCGTCCGGTCCCGTCGGGGCTCGACAAGGTAACGCTCGCCGCGGGTTGTTTCTGGTGTACCGAATCTGACTTCGACAGCATCAAGGGCGTGATCAGCACGACGTCCGGCTACACCGGCGGGCGAGTGGTGCACCCGACATACGAACAGGTCTCAGCCGGTGGAACCGGTCACGTCGAATCCGTTGAGATCACCTTCGATCCTCGCGTCGTGTCGCTCGACACGCTGCTCGATTACTACTGGCACAACGTCGACTTCTTCAACGATCACGGACAGTTCTGCGATTACGGCGAGCAGTATCGGCCCGTCATCTTCGTCAGAGACGACGCTCAGCGAGCCGTAGCCGAGGCGTCGAAGGCCCGGCTGCAGGCGCGGTTCGCGCAGCGGGTTGTGGTCGAAATCGTGAGCGCGAGCGCCTTCTATCCGGCCGAGGGGTATCACCAGAATTACTCGTCCGAGAACCCGGTCCGGTATTGCTACTACCGCTGGAGCTGTGGCCGGGACGCGCGATTGCGGGAAATCTGGCGCCAGGCGTCCTGACGTCGACCTGATTCGCCCCATCAAGTCATTCGCTCTCATCCCGATTCACAGGAAGACGCAGGTGAGCGCCTCCGGCACACCTGTCCGACTTCCATGACGAATTTTCGACCTCGCATCCTGGTCGTCGACGACGACCCGGCAATCCTGTCGCAGGTGGCCAGCGCGGGCGCGTCAGAAGACTGTGATGTCGTCACCGCGACGACCACGTCCGACGCGGTCCAGCAACTGCGCCAGCACTCCACCGGCCTTGTCCTGCTCGATCTGCGCCTGCCGGGCGCGACCGATCGTGTGCGCCAGCTGCTTCGCGGTGTCGGTCAGGACTCGAGCGAGTCGGCGCCCGTCGAGCGTTTTTGCGGCATGGTGGGATCCAGTGACGCCATCCGCGAAGTGTTCGATCTGATTCGCCGGCTTGCGCCGCACGCGCGCACAACGCTCATCACCGGCGAGACCGGAACGGGCAAGGAGCTGGCGGCGCGGGCGCTGCACACACTCGGCCCCCGAAGTCATCGTCGGCTGGTGACCGTCAACTGTTCGGCAATTGTCGATACGCTGTTCGAGAGCGAGCTGTTTGGCCACGTGCGCGGAGCGTTTACCGGCGCGATCGAACACAAAGCGGGCCTGTTCGAAATGGCGGATGGCGGCACCCTGTTCCTCGACGAAGTCGGAGAACTGCCTGCAGGTGCCCAGGCGAAGTTGCTGCGGGTGCTGGAAGACGGGGAAGTGCAACGCGTGGGCGCTCTCGAACCGCGCCGGGTTGACGTGCGGGTGATTGCCGCCACCAATCGCGATCTGCACGCGGAAGTGGCCGCAGGGCGATTTCGGAGCGACCTCTATTACCGCCTGAACGTGGTCGAGATCCATCTGCCGACGTTGCGAGAGCGGAGTGGCGACGTGGTGGCCCTGGCCGAAGCCTTCGTCGGCGGGTTCGGTGAAACCCTTGGCAAACCGCTGCGTGGCTTGACGCCTGCGGCTGAAAACGTGCTGCGCGCCGCTGACTGGGAAGGCAACGTTCGCCAGCTGCGCAACGCTGTGGAGCGGGCATGCATCCTCGCTGACGGCGATCGCGTGACCGAGCTCGATCTTGCGGGTGGCATGGGCCGCACGACAGCCGAGTCGACGAGTACGCACAAGCTCGCCGCGGTCGTGCCGATGCCGGACCCGTCGACACGCCTTTCCGCGGTCGAGCGTGAACATATCGTCCGTGTACTCGCCCACGTCGGTGGCAACAAGGCGGTTGCGGCGCGTCTGCTCGGCATCAGTCGCCGGGCGTTCTACCGTCAGCTGGAGCGTCACGGACTTCACCATCGGGCCGCGACGGTGTCGACGGTGGCAGGCCCCCACGCCGGGCTGGAGCGCGCGTCGTGATGGCGCTACCGGCCGGTCTCAGCCGCAAGAGCCGCGTCCTCATCGCGGACGACATGACCAGCATCCGGGCGCTGTTCGAGAAATTGCTGGTGGCCGACGGCCATGACGTCATCACCGTTGGTGACGGGAGCACCGCGCTCGATGCGGTATATCGCGAACGTCCGGACGTGGTGATCCTCGACATCGCGATGCCCAAGATGGACGGCCTCGAGGTGTGCAGACGTGTCAAAGCCGACCCGGACGTCCGCCTCACTCCAGTCGTGCTGATCACCGGGCTCAGCGAGGTCGCCGATCGCATCAGGGGCATCGAAGCAGGGGCTGACGAGTTCCTGACCAAGCCGGTGCATCCACACGAGCTGCGGGCGCGCGTCACGGCGCTGATGCACGTCAAGTCGCTGATCGATGAACTTGACTCTGCCGAAGCGGCGTTCATGACGCTGGCGTTGACGATTGAGGCGCGGGATCCGAATACGAATGGGCACTGCGAGCGTCTGTCGCAGCGGGCGGTTCTTCTCGGCCGGACACTCGGTCTGCCCGAGGAAGATCTTGCCGCGCTGCACCGCGGCGGGTATCTGCACGACGTGGGCAAGATTGGCGTGCCAGACTCCGTGCTGCTCAAGCCGGGCCCACTGACGGCGGAAGAGTTCGCCGTCATGAAAACGCATCCTGACATCGGCGATTCGCTGTGCGCGCCGTTGCGAACGTTGCGGCAGGTTCGTCCGATCGTTCGTTGCCATCACGAACGGCTGGACGGTAGCGGGTATCCGCGCGGCCTTCGCGGCGATGACGTGCCGCTGCTGGCGCACCTCGTCGGCATCGTCGATGTTTACGATGCGCTCACGTCGAAACGGCCGTATCGCGACGCGCTGTCGCACGATGTCGCCAGCGGCTATCTGCGCGAGGAGGCCGCGGCCGGCCGATTCTCGCGTGAGTATGTTGAGGCGTTCCTCGATATCCTGACCGGCTTGCGCCTGCAGCACGTCGCCTGAGTTCACCGTGGCTGCTTTTACGCTTGGGCCGGGCGCCCGCCAGCACACGCCCGCGATTGACGTGCATCGGCACATGCGACTCGAGAGACATCTGCAGAGTGCGAGTCAGCTCGCCGCCGGCGTGGCTCACGACCTGAACAACATCCTCACGTCTGTCCTCGGTTTCGGCACGTTGCTGGCGGAACACGTCGCCGGGGACGGAGACGCGTCGACCAATGCTCAGGAAGTGTTGACGGCCGCCGAACGCGCCGCCGGCCTCACGGGCCAACTGCTCACGTTCTGCAGCCGCCAGATGATCAACCCGGCTCGTGTCGAGCTGTGTGAGTTTCTGCAGGAGGCCGAACCGCATCTGAAGCACGCGGTCGGATCGGCCATCGGCCTGCAGATTGCCCCTGTCCAGAACGCACCCGCAGTCAGGATTGATCGCGAACGCCTGATGAGTGCGATTCTCGCGCTCGCAGAGAATGCGCGCGACGCCATGCCGGATGGCGGGCGTCTGGAGGTGTCGGTCGACACCGTCACGCTGGCCATCCACGACGTGGCGGATTCCACCGTCACGCCCGGCGCGTACGTGCGTCTATCGCTGACCGATACCGGAAGGGGAATTCGGACAGACATCCACGACCGCATCTTCGAGCCGTTCTTCACCACCAAGCCGCGCGGCCAGGGAGCAGGCCTCGGGCTGTCGATGGTGTACGGATTCATCCGCCAGAGCGGGGGTGTGGTTCAGGTCTCCAGCCAGCCCGGTCGCGGGTCGACGTTTGAATTGCTTCTGCCAGTGACCGATGATGTGCAGACGACCACGCCTCCCACCCCGCGCTCGCGCCGCCCAGCCGCCGGTGAGACGATCCTCCTCGTCGACGACGACGACGGCGTGCGCGCCACGGTTGCGGAAATGCTGCGGAAGGCCGGCTACAGGGTTATTGCCGCCGCCAGTGCGTCTGAGGCCCTCTACATGGCGGCGACGCAGCGGGGTCCCATCCACGTCCTCGTGACGGACATCGTCATGCCGGGCAGCAGCGGGCTCGACCTGGCAGCCGAGTTAAGAGCCGAGCGGCGCGCACTCCGGGTCCTGTACATCACGGCGTTTGCCGATGCGCTCAACGGGCCACAGGGCACTCGCATGCGAAAAGACGAAGGTTTTCTACCGAAACCCTTTACGGCCGAGGCGCTCCTGCATCAGGTGGCGACACTGCTAACATAGGGGCATGCAGTATCCCGAACAGTTCATTGCTCCCATGCGCGCCGAACTCACCCGCGTCGGCGTGCACGAATTCCGGACCCCTGACCAGGTCGACGCAGCGGTGAGCTCGCCAGGCACGACGATGATCGTCGTCAATTCGGTGTGCGGGTGTGCGGCGGGCAAGGCCCGGCCCGCCATTGCGATGGCCCTGCGCCACGCGACGGTGCCGGATCAGGTAGGCACCGTGTTCGCCGGTGGCGACGTGGAAGCCACTGCGCGCGCCAGAGAGCACTTCAGGCCGTATCCGCCGTCGTCGCCCTCCATTGCGATCATGCGCGACGGCAAGCTGGTGTTCATGATGGAGCGGCGTGACATCGAGACGCGCGACGCGATGTCGATTGCGTCGACACTCACCGCCGCCTTCGACGAGCACTGCGCCAAGCAAACAGCCTGAAACACGCGAAGGCGGAGTTATCCGCCCCGTGTGTGCATCTCGAGGTGCGGGTCGCGACGCAGCGTATCGAGTGGGATGAGCGGCGCGCGATCGCGTGCCGCCAATCGATTCTCCGCACCGCGATCGGTGCGGCTCTGCCAGACCTGCTGCATCAAGCGCTCGAGCTCAGCGTCGGCGTCTGGTGACCGAAGCACTCGTCGCAGATCGACGCCCGTCGGGGCATACAGGCACAGATACCAGAGACCGTCGGCGGTTAACCGGCTGCGGTCGCAATCCGCGCAGAATGGTGCGGTCGTTGAGGCAATGATCCCGAAGATCAGCCCGTCCGGGAGCTGATAGCGATCGGCCGGGGCGGAGGAGTCGCTGGGGACAGACGTAACGCCGCCGTAGTGCTCTCCGATCCGCTTCAGCATCTCGTCCCGCGTCATCACGCGGTCCATCGACCACTGCGTTGCGCCGCCCACGTCCATGTATTCGATGAATCGCACCTCCGCGCCGTAGCGGCGGCCGTACTCGAGCAGCGCAATCAGCTCGTCATCGTTGGTGCCCTTCAGAACGACGGTGTCGATCTTCAGGCCCGGGAACAGCGGCGCCGCGGTCTCAATGCCGCGCAGGACGCGATCATGCTCATTCGATCGGGTGAGCGCCTTGAACCGATCAGCGTGAAGCGTATCGAGGCTGACGGTCAGCCGATGGAGCCCGGCGTCCCGAAGTTGAGAGGCGGCGGTCTCGAGCAGGACACCATTGGTCGTCAGGGCAAGGTCGGTGATCGATGAACGGCCTGCAAGCTTCGAGACCAGGGTTGGCAGATCCTTTCGCAACAAGGGCTCTCCGCCGGTCAGCCGCACCTTGTTCACGCCGAGGGAGGCGAACACATCCACGAGCCGTTCGATTTCTTCGAAGCGCAGGATGTCCTCCCGCGGCAGCCAGGCATATTCCTCCTCGGGCATGCAGTAGCTGCAGCGGAGATTGCACCGGTCGGTCACCGACAGGCGCAGGTTGCGGAGCGGCCGGGAATGTCGATCGAGGACCACGTCAGCCCTCAATTGTCGCACGTGGTGTTCCACGGGCCGGGACGTGCCGATAAGACCGAATGGTAAAATTCGAAGATTCTGATGAAACGCATTCTGGTTACCAACGACGACGGGGTCCATTCCGAGGGAATTCGCCTGCTGGCGGCCGCCGTGGCCCACCTGGGAGAGGTCACCATCGTCGCTCCCACCGTGGAGGCGAGTGCCATCGGGCACGCGCTAACGCTGCGCCGTCCACTTCGCCTCGAGACGTTTGGGCCGCGAATTTTTGCGGTCGACGGCACACCCACCGACTGCGTCAACGTGGCGATTACCCACGTTCTCGAAGCCAAGCCTGACATCATTCTCTCGGGCATCAACAAGGGCTGGAATCTCGGCGACGATGTGACCTATTCGGGGACCGTGTCGGGGGCGCTCGAGGGCGCCTTGCTCGGCATTCCCTCGATCGCCGTATCCACACAGCGGACAAGCGATCCGTTTGATTTCGGGCCGTCTGCCGATGCCGCGGCTCGCGTGGCGGAACAGGTGATCGAGCGCGGGTTGCCGAAGTTCACGCTGCTCAATATCAACACGCCCCGCGGCCCAATCAAAGGCTTCCGGGTAACGGTGCAGGCCAAGCGCAATCACATCACCGTGGTGAGCCGGCGTGTGGATCCGAGGTCGCAACCGTATTACTGGATTGAGGAAGGCGAGAACAACTGGGAACCGCATGACCGGTCCGACTATCAGGCGGTTCGCGACGGGTATGCGTCGGTGACGCCGCTTCAGCCCGATATGACCGCCTACGACGCGCTTGCGTTCGTGGAAGATCTGACGCTCGACCCTGCTCCCGCGAAAGTCTCGAGCCAAGTACGGTAGACTGAGCTTTCCGTCGGGGCGTGGCTCAGCCTGGTAGAGCACTCGGTTCGGGACCGAGGGGTCGGAGGTTCGAATCCTCTCGCCCCGACCATTCACATCCGCAAACGGCCGGCATCAGCCGGCCTTTTGTTTGTACGGGGTGCGCGGGTTTTTGCAGCCCCGCCCCGGGTGAGGGTGCAACCGGACGTTCGCATCGGCTGTTCGGGCTGGCAGTACCGCCACTGGAAGGGCGCCTTTTACCCCGCCGATCTCCCGCAGGGCCGCTGGCTCGAGTATTACGCGAGCCGTTTCGACACGGTCGAAGTGAACAACTCGTTCTATAACCTGCCCGACGCATCCATCTTCGCAGCGTGGAAGCATCGCGTCCCGCCTGATTTTCGGTATGCCGTGAAGGGCAGCCGCTTCCTCACTCATATGAAGAAGCTGAAGGACCCCGAAGAGCCCCTGGAGCGGCTGTTCTCGCGTGCGACGAAGCTGGGACGCAAGCTGGGGCCGATGCTCTACCAGTTGCCGCCACGCTGGAAGGCGGACCTCGATCGACTGCGAACCTTTCTCGCCGCTCTGCCGCGACGTCGCCGTCACGTCATCGAGTTCCGGGATTCGAGTTGGTATACGCGTGACGTGTTCGATCTGCTGCAACGGCACCGTGTCGCGCTCTGCCTCCACGACATGCCCGGCTCGGCGACAGGTCGATTGCAAATCGGGCCGTTCGTCTACGTTCGCTTTCACGGCACCGACGGCAGTTACGGCGCCCATGGAGAGTACCGCGACGCGACGCTTCTCGAATGGGCGGAATGGCTGGCGACGCAACACCACGACGGGCGCGACGCATACGTGTACTTCAACAACGACATCCATGCGCACGCGCCACGAGATGCCGATCGGTTACGCGCCTTTCTGACCGCGTACATACGCGGGACAATGACGCGCGCCGGATGAGGCGGAGCTTCGCGCATCGGCGCCACCGGTACGCGGCGTGCTTCTTTGCTGCGAAGACGAGGTGGCTGGATGCGAAGCAACACGGCACTGCTCGAAGCTGAAGAATCACGATCCTTTGCGACGTACTCCCAGGTGGAACGCTGGGCCAGCCTTGCGGCGGGCCTCGCTTTAGCCGCCGCCGGTCTTGGACGGCGGGAGAGGGGTCCTAGCGTGTGGCTGACGGTCGCGTCCGCGCCGCTGGTCTACCGTGGCGTCACGGGCCAGTGGCCCAACTTCATGAGCCGGCGGAACGACACACGCGCGGCGCTGAGTGGACCACGTGGCGTGCGCGTCGATGAGTCGATCCGAATCGAACGGCCCGTCGACGAGGTGTTTGCCTTCTGGCGTCAGTTCGAAAATTTCCCGCTGTTCATGCAGCACCTCGACGAAGTCACACGCCTGAGCGCGACACGGTCGCGGTGGGTCGCACGAGGGCCTGCTGGCGTACGCGTCGAGTGGACAGCAGAGATCATCAACGAGATTGAAAACGAGCTGATCGGATGGAAGTCCCTGCCGGGGTCTGATGTCGCCGTCGCGGGATCCGTGCAGTTCTTACCGGTCCGCGGTCTTGACGCGACAGTACTCAAGGTCGAGCTGCAATATGCGCCGCCCGCTGGGAAAACCGGTGCGCTCATCGCCCGACTCTTCGGTGAAGATCCGGAACACACCATTCGCGAGGACCTGCGACGCATGAAGCAGTTGCTGGAGGCGGGTGAGCTCGCGCAATCCGGGGCCTCACGTGTGCGTGGAGGACGACGATGAAGGCGGTCTGCTATTACGGCAAGCACGACGTGCGCGTGGAGCGCGTGCCGGACCCTCAGATCCTGAATCCGCGCGACGCGATCGTCCGCATCACGTCGACGGCCATCTGCGGCTCGGATCTCCATCTCTATGACGGTGTGATCCCCACGATGCAACGCGGCGACATTCTCGGCCACGAGTTCATGGGCGAGGTCGTCGAGGTCGGAAGTGGCAATACGCGCCTGAAGGTAGGGGACAGAGTGGTGGTCCCGTTCACCATCGCCTGCGGGAACTGCTACTTCTGCCGAGAGCAGCTCTGGTCGCTCTGCGACAACTCCAACCCGAACGCGTGGATGGCGGAAAAGCTGTACGGCTTCTCGGCGTCGGGTTTGTTCGGATACTCACACATGTACGGCGGGTATCCCGGCGGCCAGGCCGAATACGCACGGGTGCCGTTCGCCGATGTGGGGCCGTTCAAGGTACCCCGTTCGCTCACCGACGAGCAGGTGCTCTTCCTGTCCGACATTTTTCCGACCGGGTACATGGCGGCGGAGAACTGTCAGATCAAACCGGGCGACACGATTGCGGTGTGGGGTTGCGGCCCCGTCGGGCAGTTCGCCATTCGGAGTGCGCTGCTGCTCGGGGCGCAGCGCGTCATTGCGATCGATCACTACGCCGATCGGCTGGCGCTGGCGTCGAGATACGGGCGCGTTGACACGCTGAACTTCGACGACGTCGATGTGCCCGCGATGATTCGTGACCTGACGGGCGGCCGCGGCGCCGACGCGTGTATCGACGCGGTCGGTCTGGAGGCGCACGGCACCACGGTGGACGCGATCTACGATCGCGCCAAGACCGCAATGTATCTCGCCACCGACCGGCTACACACGCTTCGTCAGGCGATTGCGTCGTGCCGCAAGGGTGGAGTCGTCTCCATTCCCGGCGTGTATGGCGGATGGCTGGACAAGTTCCCGCTCGGGGCGGCGTTTGCCAAGGCACTGACGCTGCGCATGGGACAAACGCATGTGCACCGCTACCTGCCCATCCTGCTGGAACGTATCGAACGCGGCGAGATCGATCCCTCGTTCGTGATCACGCACCGCTGTTCGCTGGACGATGCCCCGGAGATGTACAAGACCTTCCTCGACAAAGCTGACGGCTGCGTGAAGGTCGTGATGAAGCCGCACTGAGCTCAGTGGGCTGAACTCGGAAGCGGCGTTGGGCCTGGGATCTCGTTGTTCGCCGACGCCGCCCGTTCACTGCTGCGTGTCAGCGTCGAGGGCGCCCAGCTCGACGTGCTCTCCCATCCTGTGAACGTGCGACCGCCGTGCGCGTCCGTCGATGGCGGGAGAAAGCGGTTCACCACGCTCATGGTCCGCGCGACAGCGTCTGGCATCAGCGCGTTGGCGGGAATCGCAAGCTGCGCCGGCCATGAGATGACCAGCTCCGGATCACCGTGCTGCAGCGCATCGACGATCTGTGCCGCGGCGCGGGCGCCGTCAACCGACACGAGCGGCAACGAGTCGGCAATCGCAAACCACGCGAACTCGGCGCGGTGCTCGCCTTTGAACTTGGCATTGAAGGGCGATCCGGTACGCATCAGCCCCGGGCAGACGGTGGTGACCATGATGCCGTCGCTGGCGAGCTCGGCATGGAACGACTCCGACAACCCGGTCAGCGCGAACTTGCTGGCACAGTACGGCGCAAGATGCGGCACGGCGATCTTTCCGCCGATCGATGAGATGTTCACGATGCGGCCGCCGCCCTGCTGAAGCATGTGCGGAATGGCCGCGCGCATGGTATGGAACGGACCCCAGAAGTGGACGTCCATCGCCTCTTCGAAGTCGCCGACCGTCATGCTGTCGATCGGCCCGACAGTGATCACGCCGGCGTTGTTGATCAGGATGTCGATCTGTCCGAACCGATTGACCGTTTCCTGCACCATCCGCCGCGCGTCGTTTTTGTCGCGCAGGTCGGCCACGCACACAGCGGCGTCAAAACCGCGCGACTGCAGATCCTGGAGTCCCTTGTCCAATTCGACAGCGTCGCGCGCGGCGATCATCACCCGCGCCCCGCGTTCGCCGAGTTGTCGCGCGAGGAGCAAGCCCAGTCCCCGTGATCCGCCGGTAATCAGCGCAACTTTGCCGGTGAGATCCAGCTTGCGGCGAGGGCGCAGCGCCGAGGTCAATAACGCCGCGCCGATGGCGAAGCCCGTGAGAGCGAGAGCGGTGTAGCGGTTCATGGCCGCGAGGGGCTGCAAGCACAGTGCCCCGCAGAGGTACGCCACTGTCCGGCTCTTCCGCGACAGGCATCGTTCGTCGCTGACCAGCGGCTACAGCGCGCGAGCAAATCCTGCACAGACGTGACCGCGTGGCGCACGCGTCGTATCATCAGCCTCATGCGTAGCGCTTACATTTTTGGATCGGTGTGCCTGATCCTGCTGTGCGCCCGGCCGGCTGTCGCGCAGATCGACCTCGCCGGTGAGTGGGCGGCAAGGTCCGGCCATGAAGACCAGCCGCATCGTGTCGTCGGCCCGGAGCTCGGCGACTACACAGGATTGCCGCTGAACGATGCCGGGCGTCTGAAGGCGCGCACCTGGGACGCGTCGATCCTCAGTGCACGTGAACGGCAGGCGCAGCCGCATCCCGCGACGTACTCGATGCGAGGGCCAGGTCCCAACTTCCGGATGAACAAGGTGGTCGACCCGCGCACCTTCGCACTTATCGCCTACACGATTACCGGGCTCTTCGGCAGCGCCGATCGGACGATCTGGCTCGACGGACGTCCCCATCCCTCGGACATCGCCGAGCACACGTGGGACGGCTTCTCGACTGGCACGTGGGAGGGTAACGCCCTCAAGGTCTACACCACCCATTTGAAAGCGGGCACCATTCAGCGTAACGGCTCACCGACGAGCCCGTATGCGACGATGACCGAATATTTTTTCCGTCACGGTGATCAACTCGCCCTCGCCACGATCATCGACGACCCGATCTACCTTGAAGAACCGTTTGTGCGAACGTCGAACTTCGTCTGGGCGCCAACCCAGACGCAAAGTCGCCCTGCGCCGTTCGAGATCGTCGACGAGGTTGCCGTGCCTCCGACGGGATGGGTGCCGAGCTATCCCATGGGAACGGTGCACACGGGCTACGCGAAGCTTCACGGCCTACCGTTCGAAGCGACGCAGGGCGGAAGCCGCTCGCTCTATCCGGAGTTTGCCGCGCGCATCAGGACCATGTCCCGCGATATGCCGACCTCGGCGCCCGCTCTGACCGCGCCACCTCCACCGCACGCCCGTCCATCACGTTCCGATTACGAAGTCTTTAAGGTGCAGGGTGCCATCAGCGTCATTGCCGGGCCAGGTGGCAACGTCGTGGTCGCCTCAGCCGACGAGGGCCTTCTCGTCGTCGACACCGGCACCGCCGGGACCGCGGATCGGCTCTCCACCGCACTCAAATCGATTGCGGATCGTACTGTCACGACGATCATCAACACGAGTGCCGATGCGGACCACGTCGGGTCGAACGAAGCGCTGTCGCAGGCGGGAACCGATCGCGGCGGCAACGCGCCTGGGAACTTCGGCTTCCGGATCGAAACGGCGCCGATCATCGCTCATGAGAACGTCCTCAAGCGTGTCAGCGCGCCGTCGGGCGAGCGGTCGCCGTTGCCGTTTGCGGCATGGCCGACCAGCACCTACTTCACCGATAAAAAGACGATGTTCTATGGCGACGATCCGATTGAAATCGTGTCGGTGCCGGCGGCGCACACAGATGGCGATTCGATTGTGTTCTTCCGCCGCTCGGATGTGATTGCGGCTGGAGACGTCTATACGCCTGACCGGTTCCCCGTGATCGATCTCTCACGCGGCGGAAGCGTTCAGGGCTTGATCGACGGGCTCAACCGGATCATCGATCTCGCGATTCCGCGGTTCAACCAGCAGGGCGGCACGTTGATCGTCCCGGGCCACGGGCGAATCGGCAACGAATCCGATATCGTCGAATACCGCGACATGGCGACGATCATTCGCGACCGGATCACGGTGATGATTTCGCGCGGCATGACACTTGAACAGGTGAAAGCCGCGCGGCCGACGCTCGACTACGACGGCGTGTACGGGGCCATTGACGGGGCGTGGACCACGGACATGTTCGTTGAGGCGGCGTTCACCGACCTCAGCCGGAGAAGCCAGTGACGTTCGAAGATGTACAGAACCTGCTCGACTATCACTATTGGGCGCGCGATCGCATGCTCGACGCCGTCGAACCGCTGACCGCCGAGCAGCTCACGCGACCTGTGGGCGGCAGCTTCGGGTCGATTCGTGACACGCTGGTCCACATCTATTCGGCAGATTGGATTTGGTACTCGCGCTGGGTCGGCGAATCTCCGACGGCGATGCTGAACGCGGCTGACTTTTCGGACCTCGGGTCGATCCGCGAGGCCTGGCTGGACCTGGAGCGACGGACACGCGCCGTGATTGCCGACCTCGGCCCTTCAGAGATCAATAGTCCGATCAGCTACAACACGATGGACGGCCGGCCGAATCAGCAGCTGTTCTCCCTGCTCGTGCAGCACATGGTGAACCACGGCTCGTATCATCGCGGCCAGGTGACGACGCTGCTTCGTCAGGCCGGAGCGGCTGCGCCCGTCAGCATGGACCTGATCACGTTCTACCGCGAGCGCGAAGCGGCGAGTCGTTGATATGGCTGTTCTCGTTGGCGATCCTGGTGGGGTGCTGGTGCAGTGCCCGAACTGCGGACAGATGAACCGGCTCCGCTACGACGCGCTCGACAAGGGCAGCCGTTGCGGGAAGTGTAAGACCGCGCTCGAACCGGCTCGAACGCCGGTTGCCGTCAACGACACTTCGACCTTCGACCGGATGCTCGCCGCATCGACATTGCCAATCGTCGTCGACTTCTGGGCCCCGTGGTGTGGACCGTGTCGCGCCATGGCGCCCGAGTTCGAAAGGGTCGCCCAGGCAACAGCGGGGAAGTGGCTGGTGGTGAAAGTTGATACCGACAAGGTGCCGGAGCTTGGGGAACGCTACCGCATCATGTCGATCCCGACGCTGGCGGTCTTTCGTCAGGGCAAGGAGCGCGGCCGCAAATCTGGCGCGATGCCGGCGCAGGACATCCAGCAGTTCATGAACAGTCTGACGTAGGGCACGTCCTCAGCGCGTCGCGCGTGCACGATTCCACATAAAGTGGGCGCTCGCGAGGTTGTTGGAGAGGAGCGCCTGCAACTCGTCGACGGCCTCGTCGATCTGGTCCGCGGTGACGACTTTGGACGCGACCATGCCGTCTCGCGCGCTTTCGACGTTGCCGATCAAGTTCACGACCCACGGGTTGAACGCTGGCGAACCGTACCAGTGAACCTCGGGCTGCACCGAAAGCTCTATGACGGTGAAGCCGGCCGTGCGGAACAACCGGAATAACCGCCGCCCAATCAGGCTGTCCCCTCCAAGCGCAGCCTGGTGACGCTGAAATTGCTCCCAGACACGGTTGAATGCGGGGCAGGGCGGATCAAGACGCACGAGCGTCGTGTCGTTCTCGCACACGGCGACGTGACCGCCAGCGCGCGTGACCCGGCGCATCTCGCGTAACGCCTGCTCCGGGGCCTGCAGATGTTCGAGCACGTAGCGTGCATACACCAGATCGAAGCTGCCATCCGCCAGGTCCAGATGATGCGCGTCGCCTTGCACGTAGGTGACGCGTGGATGCCGAACTGCGGCAGCGATCTGGGCAGATGAATACTCAATGCCGACGACGGTGACATCGTCGTCGGCGTCGGCGACGGTCGAGGCGAGGATTCCCAATCCGCTGCCGACCTCGAGCACGCGCTGGCCGCGACTCACCTGCAGGAAGTCCACGAAGGCGGCGTTCGTCAGGCGATTGAGCGCCGCCAGCCGCTGTTGTTCCGCGGGATCGGTGCCGTGGATATAGGCGCGGCTGCCCATCAGCCGAAGTAGAGGCGCTTCACGATCAGCAGCCCGCCCATCACGACGATAGCGGCGAGTGTGCCGCGCTCGCTGAAGAGCACTTCATTCCACGGATGCAACTCGGGTGGATGTGTGGGGGGAGGCGCCGGGTTCCATGGGATCCACCGCGGCACCGTCCGGAGGTAATGGGCATACGACTCGCCGAAGTTCGCGAGGAGCCCACGCTCCTCCCATCCGACAATTGCGCCGTACTGCAGCGCGAAGAGCAGCCATGCCACCGGCAGCATCCAGAGCAGTCCCGACCAGACCACGAACCCTGTCCAGATGAACCAGTTGCCCACGTAGATCGGATTGCGAACCAGGCGATACGGTCCCGACACCACCAGCGGGCCCCAGCGCGCCGCGCGCGTGCGGGAGATCACGCCGATCTGGCGGACTGTCCACATGCGCAGGAACTCGCCGAGGAGAACAAGGGCGATGCCCGCACGCAGCGGGATGTCGCCGGGCACGGCGCCGACGCGAACCGTCAGCAGGATGATGGCGATAGGGACCGGGAGCCATGAGCGTTGCTTGAACGCCCATTCGCCGGCCCGCTGCCATAGGGGATGGGTCGGAGGGGCCGTGATCGTCTGAGGCAACGGAGAAGACGGAGGCAACGGAGTTAACAGGAGAAATGGAGTAACGGAGGAAACAAGGGAAATTTAGTCTATCTCCGTTTCTCCGCTCCTCCTGTTCACTCCGTTGCCTCCATCCCCTCCGTTCCCCCGCGACGTTAATTCACCGCGAAGCAGTAGAGCAGTCCCGCGCCGCCGGTCGACACGAGATTCGGCTGGCTGCAGCCGCGGCTGCCGTGCGCCGCGTTCCACGAACCGTTACCGCCACCCTGTTTATCCGAGTGACCGAGCATCACCGAGGGACCCGGTGCCGGCGCTGCCGCCGCGCCACCGCCGCCGCCCTGGCCGCGGGCAGGAGCCTCGACGTTCTGGTTGCTCGTGTAGTTGTTGCAGGTGTGATCGGCGTTGTCGGTGAAGGCGCGACCATCCGGCTGCGAGCCGGTGAGGATGTCGTGCGTGTTCGGCATATCGCCGACACCGTTCACAACCGTGTTCTTCTCGGTGAGCGAGATCTGCTTGCCGAGGCGGTTGCCGACACGCGCCAGGTCGAGCGTGTCGCCATGGAGCTCGGCGACGTTCTGCGCGATCAGCTGGCCGCGGGCGTTGTACCACGGACCGTTGCCGATCCGGTCGCGCGCATTCACCGCACCGGGACCCTGCGTGCTCAGATACGCGTGCCACGTCGCACCGCCACGGCCTGCTGCCGCGGCCATCTGCTGGCAGTACGCATCGGCGCCAGCGAGGCCACCATAGTTGGCGCCATCGCCCTTACCGACGCTCGTGATGAAGAAGCTCATTGGCTGCTGAGGACCACGGCCCCCACCACCTCCCTGACCCCCGCCGGCCGGTGCCGGCGGCTGCTGCGCAAATGCCAGCATGCCGAAAAGGGTCACGGACAGCGCCAAGGCGCCGAGATACTGTCCGTACTGTTTCATCGTCGTTGTCTCCTCAAAGATCGGGCGCTGTCCTGGGAACCCTCGCCCGGGCGGGCGCATCTTACCATGTTGACGGCCCTGCCAAACGGCGGTACCGTAGCGGTTTCGACCAGTCGTGGACCAGCTTCGCAGGTGGTTCGCGCGAGATTTCCTTCCGGAGGGTGCATGGCCACGTCAACGGTGTCGCCGGCTCGGGTCCAGTCCGATCTCTTCATCAACGGGGAATTCGTCAAGTCCGAAAGCGGCGCGACCGCGCCGAGCTATAACCCTCACGACAACAGCGTGATCACCGAGGTGGCCTCGGCGAGCAAGGCCGACGTGGACCGTGCCGTAGCCGCCGCGACCGAAGCCTTTCCGAAGTGGAGTGCCCTTGCGGCAGCCGACCGCGGCAAGCTGCTGCTGAAGCTGGCCGATCTCATCGAATCCCGCGCCGAAGAACTGGCGACCCTCGAGAGCCTCGACACCGGTCACCCGATGCGCGACACCACGCGCCTCGACGTGCCTCGTACCGCGATGACGTTCCGCTACTTCGGCGGAATGGCGGACAAGTTCGAAGGCACCGTCATCCCCGTTGATCAGGGCTTCCTGAACTACACGTTGCGGCAGCCGGTTGGCGTCGTCGGGCAGATCGTGCCGTGGAATTTTCCGCTGATGTTCACCAGCTGGAAGATGGGTCCGGCACTGGCCGCCGGCAACACTGTCGTGCTGAAGCCGGCGGCGCTGACGCCGCTGTCGAGCCTGAAGATCGCCGAACTGATGCGCGAGGTCGGCATTCCGAACGGCGTGGTCAACATCATCCCCGGGGCCGGTAGCGCCGTCGGTCAGTACATGGCCGAGCACCCGGGCATCGCAAAGATTTCTTTTACCGGCTCCACCGATGTTGGCAAGCGGATCGTTCAGGCCTCGGTCAGCAACCTGAAGAGAATCGGTCTTGAACTGGGCGGTAAGGGAGCGAATGTGGTGTTTGCCGACGCCAACATCCCCGCCGCGGTGGGCGGATCGGCATTCGCGATCTTCCACAACCAGGGTCAGGCCTGCATCGCCGGCTCGCGGCTCATTCTGCACGAGTCGATTGCCGAGGAATTCCTCGACCGGTTCGTCAAGCTGGCGCAATCCATCAAGCTCGGAAATCCGCTCGAGATGACGACCGAGATGGGCCCGCTGACCTCGCTCGGACACCGCGACAAGGTCCTGGGCTATACCGATATCGCCCGTTCGCAGGGCGGCAAGGTGCTCACCGGTGGCGAGCCGCCGAAGGATCGGCCGGAACTCTCGAAGGGCTACTACGTGCAGCCGACGGTCGTCATGGCGAAGCCAGGTGACCGCGTGTCATGTGAAGAGGTCTTCGGCCCGTTCGTCGTGGTCTCGACGTTCAAGAACGACGAGGAAGCGCTGCAGATTGCCAACAGCGTCGAGTATGGGCTCGGCGGTGGTCTGTGGACGACCAACCTGTCTCGCGCACACAAGTTCGCCGCGGCCATTCGCAGCGGGATGGTGTGGATCAACTGCTATAAGCGCGTGAATCCCGCGTCGCCGTTCGGCGGCGTCGGCATGAGCGGCTACGGCCGTGAAATGGGCTTCGAGGCGATGCACCAGTACACGGAGGTCAAGTCCGTGTGGGTCAACGTCGACGCAAACATCCCGCCGTTCTATCCGCGCAACTAGAGCTCACAGGTTCACCTGTCACGGTTCACAGTCCCTCGACTGTGAACCGTGAACACTGCGTGGCTCTTATCGCCGCGCGGCCGCAATCTCGTCGTAATACGCGTTGATACTGCCGTACCACGCCGTCGTACTGACGGTGTTGTCCCACCCTAACTCCGCCAGTCGCAGCTGCGCCCGTGTCTTGTCGAGCGTGTCGAAGTCCGCCTTGGTGGCGCCCCGTTGAATGGCCGCCGTCATACGCGAGTTCATCTCCGCGAACCGGGCACGGTAGGCCCGCACGTCCTCTTTGTTCATGATCCGGCCGTGGCCAGGAATCATCGTGTCGAAATCCATAGTCAGCAGCCTGTCGATGGTGGTGATGAACTCGACCGCGCTGCCGCCACCGGGATAATCGATCACCGGCATTCCGTCGATGATCAGGTCGCCGGTATGGACGGTCTTCAGGTCGGGAAAATAGATGACCGTGTCTCCGTTCGTGTGACCGCGGCCGAGCCAGAACAGCTGAACCTCGACGCCACCGAGATACACAGCGCTTTGATCGGCGAAGACGATGTTGGGTTCGCCGGGCTGCTTGATGCGGAGGAAATTTTCGCGAATGTTGCGATGGGCGATGATGTCGATGCCCATGTCGCGGATGTTCTTGTTGCCGCTGACGTGATCGCCGTGATGATGGCTGTTCAGCATGTACTTGATCGGCGCCGTCGACACGTCGCGCACGCGCGCCAGCACTTCGTCGACAAACTCCGGATACTTGTCATCGACCAGGATCAGGCCCGCGGGTGTGACGCGCACCGCGACGTCGCCGGCTTCGTGAATCAGTTTGTCGTCGGCACCATTTGGCCGGCAACCACGCGTTGAGCACGGCACGAACGGCCCGCGTACGACGAACAGCCCGTCCTTGACTTTGTCGATGCGCGCCGGGCCGGCGCGAAGTATTTCCGGGGTCTGCTTGAGGGGGAGCTGCTGCGACAGGAGCACCGTCGTCAGCATTCCAGCCGCCAGTGTGGTGAGCAGGACAAGGACTCGTTTCATCTGGTGAGGCTAGCATGGTGCCGACGAGTCGTGGCAGATTAGTCGTGCCGATGCCAACCACGACGTTCAACATCCAGACTGCAGATGGTCAGATGGACGGGGTGTTCTGCCGTCCTGACGGGACCGGCCCATGGCCGGGCGCGATGCTCTTCATGGACGCGATGGGCGTTCGCCCCGAGCTCATCGGAATGGCGGAACGCCTGTCGTCCAACGGATTCGCTGTCGCAGTGCCGAATCTCTATTACCGATCCGGACCACAGCCGCCGGTCAACGTCACAGCGTTTGCCACTCCGGGTCCCGAGCGGGAGCGGGTTTTCGCGTTGATGCATTCGATCAACCACGCTCTCGTCATGCGTGACACGGCGTCGGTGCTGGACTTCCTCGATCGTGAGGCGAGCGTCAGCAAGATGCCGATTGGCACCGTGGGCTATTGCATGGGCGGAGGCTACGCGCTGACGGCGGCAGGCACGTATCCAGATCGCGTTGGTGCCGCGGCCTCGTTTCACGGGGGCTGGCTGGCCACGGACAGACCAGACAGCCCGCACCGGCTCGCGCCAAGGTTCCGCGCCAACCTCTATGTCGGCGTCGCCGACAATGACCCGCTTTGTCCGCCGGACGAAGTGGAGCGGCTACGCGATACGCTGACCAAGGCGGGGTGCACCTTCGCGATTGAGGTGTATCAGGGTGCGAAACACGGCTTCTCTGTAACCGGCCACCCCGCGTACGACCGCGCGGCGTCTGAACGGCACTGGACGCGGCTGCTGGACCTCTTCAAGAGCGAACTGGCTTAGCGGACGCCTGGCCCCGGCTGGCTCCACGCCGGCAGCACGACGGCGGCCTGAACCGCCGCGTTCCTCGCATCGCCTTCGTAATACACGCGTTCGAGGAACAAGCCGGAGGCCGGCGCGGTCAAACGCGCCGGGAGTCCGGACGGCTCTTGAAGCAAGGCGAAGGCGTTATCCACCGTGAGCTCACCGCGTCCCACCTCGACGATCACGCCCACCAAACGCCGGACCATCTTCCACAGGAAGTGCGAACCTTCGATATGGAACAACAGGAGATCGCCGTCCTCGTAGAGGTCGAACGATTCGACGACGACGGTGGTCGACTTCTCGTCAGGGTCGTCATCTGAAAAGCCGCGGAAGTCGTGCCGGCCGGTGAAGCGGAGCGCCAGCCCCCGCATCGGCTCGACATCGAGATGGTCCTTGACCCACCACACGTACGGTTTCGCGAACGCACTTCGGCGTCGGGCCACTTGATAGATGTAACTTCGAGCGACGGCATTGTGGCGGGCGTGAAAACGGTGCGGGACCTTGATGACCTGCAGAATGTTGATGTCGCTCGGCAGCTCGTCGTTGATGCGACGTCTCAGCGTTTCCGCGGGCAGGGTCGAGTCAATCTCGAGGTGGGCGACCTGCGCGAGCGCATGAACGCCAGCGTCGGTTCGTCCAGAGCCATAGAGTTCGAACCCCGACCTCCCGGTGGCCGCCTTTCCAGCACAGTGGGATCCGAAGCTTGGAATTCACGTGACTTGAAGTCGCGGC
>JADMIO010820031.1_pt1 | contig 20344 bp, 21 predicted proteins | sample 8958161 | NCBI WGS metagenome assembly JADMIO01 (sample SAMN16585339, study PRJNA669376) | soil metagenome | isolation source: Crop rotation soil | place: USA: Cullars Rotation, Alabama | collected 2011 | reverse complement strand
CTTTCGCCCGCCGCGGCTTTGGCGAGCGGCGCGACCAGCAGCCCGGGCGCGTCGAGCCGCTCCTTCAAATCCGCCGGCAAGACGGCGCCGATCCGCGCCAACGCGTTGCGCGCGGCTTTCGCGAGCGGCGCGTCGCCGCGCTCGGCGACCCAGCGCGAGCCCAGGACCAGCGCCTCGATCTCCTCTTCGGCGAACATCAGCGGCGGCAGCAGGAAGCCGGGGCGCAGCATGTAGCCGACGCCCGGCTCGCCATCGATCGTCGCGCCTTGCGCGCTGAGCGCCGCGATGTCGCGGTAGAGCGTGCGGAGCGCGATGCCGAGCTCCGCCGCCAGCGCGGCGCCGCTCACCGGCCGGCGATGGGCGCGCAGCAATTGGATCAGATCGAGCAGACGTTCGGCGCGCGACAAGGGACGGCCTTTCCGAGAGAGGCCGCGATCCTAGCACATAAGCTGCCAAAAACTGGCAGTGTCTTAGTTTGAATTCGCCGGGCAACAAAACTGCGACGACGACAAAGAGCGGTTCGAGGAAAGGCTTAAGAAGATCGCGAAGCAGTAGCCGGAAAAGGCCAAACGCTCGCCTTGGCCAGTGATCGCTCAATCTCTGGGGCGTGTTGATCCATCTCTGCCGCCGTTTCGAGCATGTCGGCCGCCAGCTTGGCATTAGTCTCTCCGGCCGCGATCTGACGAAGGCGTTCAGACCCGACGCGGATGGATCGCGCGGTCTCCCATCTCTCTTTCACCCAGCCTCTCTTTTGAGGCCAATCGGCCCCTCAGAGGTTAGTACGTCAAATGAAAGGTTCGGATTGGGTGTCGTGGGAACTTTTTCGCCGTGTCGGTTGCTCCTAGGGACATGCAGGAAGCCAGCTATTACCGCGCGCAAGCCCAAAGGGCGAAGCGGCTCTCCTCCGATATTACCCACGCTGAAGTCGCCGCCGCGCTGATGAAGATGGCAAAGGACTACACCGAGATCGCGCTGGATTTAGAGCGCGGCGCCATCGAAATCCGTCACCCGGAACGGATGCCGCAACGCTAAAAGACGATCGGCCCTAAGCCGCGAACGACAAACCCGAGGGCGCAACCAAAGGGGCAGGTGCAGATTAGTGGAAATAATCTGTCCCTAAAGCTTGCCGGGGATCGGCTATGGCAAAGAGCAATACCCCAGACTTGGCTGAACTGACCGAATTAGCGCAGCGCGCACGCAATATCGTGGACTCGGCTGCGGACGATGCGGCTTTAGACCGTTTGAGGCAGATGACGGTAGAGCTTCAGTCCGAGATTAGGCACGTCGCGAAGAAGTTCGCGGCTGCTCCGGGCTAAGGCTTCAGCTCGTCCTTCGGCTTTCGAGGGCGACGAAGTTCTCCGCGAAGAGAAGGACGAATCGAAAGCGGCTCTCCGGGGGAACACGGAGCGCCGCTCTACGGGTGCTGGCAAGGGTACCGACAGCAGCGTTTTCTCCTTCAGCTCGCGACCTTCTCCGCCGCCGCGTTCAGGCCGGCGATGTAGCCTTGGCAGGTCGCGCGGCCGAGGCCGTGCTGGCTGAAGCCGCCCGCGGTTTCGCCGCAGGAAAAGAGGCCGGCGATCACCGCGCCGTTCATGTCGATCACCTGGCCCTTGCCGTTGATGCGCAAGCCGACGCGCGTGTCGTGGATCACCGGCGTCGCCCAGGCGGCGAAGAAAGGCGGCTTCTCGATCTTGTAGAGCGGTTGCGGCTTGGCGAAGTCATCATCCTCGCCCTTGTCGACGAAGCCGTTGTAGCGCGCGACCGTCTCTTCGAGATTCTGCGCCGGCATCGGCACGCGCTGATATTTCATTTTGATCTTGCCGGCGAGCGCGGCGAGCGTGTCGGCCGCAAAGAAGAATCCGGTCGTATCGACATGCGGCGGCGTCAGATCCCATTTCTCGCGCGCGACCGCATCGCTATCGAAGATCGCCCAGATCGGCCCGCCGCCATTATGCGCGTCGCCGATGCCGGCGAGCGCCGCGTTGATCCAGTTGCGCGGATTGTATTTCACGTCTTTGGCGTTGCGCCAGCTCCACGGCTCGTAAGGATTGACGCCATTGTAATTGTTGGAGCTGAATTGCGGCGCCGTCTCGTCATAGAAGCGCTTGCCGATCATGTTGACGAGGATGAGATCCTGCCAGTTGCGCACTTGGAGGCCGACCGCGCGAGCTTTGTCGAACACTTTGCTGGTCGGCTGCCAGGTCAGGTTCACATAGCCATATTGCGTCCCGACATGGCCGGGCTTGGTGATGCCGGAGCCGAATTCGCCGGTCTCGTTGAAGCCGCCCCAGAGCGCGGCGCCGATCTCCATCGCGGCGAGCTCGCCGCTCGCGTCCTGGTCGGACCAGGGCTGGCCGGCGATGCCGCAATATTCCTCGGTCAGGCGCGGATCGAACATGCAGCGGAAATTGACGTTGGTGCTGGAGCCGCCGGTCGCCAGCACGACACCGCGCCGCGCCCGGATGTTGACGCGCTTGCCCTTGTTGTCGACGGCGATGCCGATGATCCGGCCCGCTTTCGCGCGCTCGCGGTGGAGCGCGACCATCTTGTGCTCGAGTAGGACCTTGACGCCTTTCTTCGCCGCGCTCGCTTCGAGCGGCCGGATCAAGCCGTTGCCCGAGGACATGGTCGCCTGCTGCTCGGCGGGCGCCGGTCCGCCGGTCTGCACCATCGGCCAATCCATCACCGCCGCATGGCTCTCGCGCGGCACGGAATTGCCGGTCGCGCCGCCGCCCAGCGTGTCGGGCGCCTTCTCGACAAAGACGACGCCATTCGCGACCAGAAATTCGAAAACGATCGGGCTGTGATCGGCATAGGCGCGAATGATCTCGCGATCGTTGTAGCGGTAATCGGGAAAGCCGTTGCTCTCGACCACCGACCAGTCGGTCAGATCCTTGAAGACGAGATCGGGCGAATCGGCGATGCCGTATTTCTTCTGCCGGCTCGTTCCCCCGCCGAGCGGGACATTGCCGCCGCTGCAGGTGCCATGGCCGCCGGTATGCGGCTGCGCCTCGACGATGATGACCGAGGCGCCGTCATCGCGCGCCTTGATCGCCGCCGGAAAGCCCGACGCGCCCGAGCCGACCACCACCACGTCGGCGGTCAAATCCCATTTCGCCGGCAGGCCCTGCGCTTTGGCTACGACCGGCACGACACCGCTCGCCGCCACCGCGGCCGCCATACCGCTGCCGCGCAGCAGATCACGCCTGTTGATGCTCATCGTTCCTCCCCCAGTGTGCTTATTCGTCGAGTATTGAACGCATCATCGCGCCGCTCGACGCTCGATTGCAATGGCGGCTTTCCGTGCGCGCGGAAGAGCGCTCATACCGATCATGGATATCACGGGTGTAGACAGCGTCGACGTGATTATGCAGAGGTCCGCCTTGGGATAGGATAAAAAGCGGACATTTTCGAACGGGGAGTTTTATTTCCGCTTATGACTGATTGCGGAAGTTGCGTGGAACGCCCGGAACCCGCAGAGTAGAGTCAGCCCGGCTCCATGCCATGGCGCTTGATAGCGGCTGCTGCCGCGGGGCCAGTGAGGGATTTGACGAGAGCCCTAGCCGCGTCCGGCTGATTTCCCTTGCTGTGAAGGCCAGCCGAATAGACCGTGATCTTTTGCAAGTCGGGCGGCAGCGGTCCGATGAATTGAATGCCGGGCGCGTGGATAAGTTCGCTGATCTGCTGAAAGCCGATCTCCGCTTCACCGCTCTGAATGAGCGTTCCGATCCGCACACCTGACGGGACCTGCTTGAGCTTTGGCTTGACTTGATCGGCAATGCCAAGCCGCTCAATCAGGCTGACCACGTGAATACCACTCGCGCCGGTGGAGTAACCGATGGACTTGGCAGCCAAGAGTGTCTTTTTGAACGCCTCACTCGATCCAATATCTGGCTTCGCAGCGCCCGCGCGGACCGCCGCACCTATTCCCGATTTCATCAGATCGGTCCGTGTGCGGGCAACTATTTTTCCGTCTCCAGCAAAAGCATCGATGACCGGTGCATCCACGATGACGAGATCGAACACTTCCCCAGCGGCTATCCGCTTTTTGATGTTTGCAGCGCCGGTAAAGGTCACTGTCACCTTATGACCCGAGGCTTTCTCAAATTGAGGAAGCACCTCGTCCATGACTTCTTCGGTCGGACCAGCGGCAAGCACTGTCACTTCCGCCGCGACTGCGGTACTTGCCGTGAACAGAAGGGCCGAAATGGCGATGATTAGTTTGGATTTCATGACCGTTCCCGTTTATTTTTTTTTGCATTGTCGCCGATGGCACGTGCGCCGCCGGATAAGAACGGGAAGTTCGGCACGTCCTATCGGCAGCTCATTTCAGGCTACCTCAAGCATGGATTGAAGTGGAAGGGGTCATTCGTCTGCAATTGGCACCGAACCGACATGTATTTGCACGAGCGCCACGTCCGTTAATCGGCGCGGAGCAGACGAGGTTTCTCGGCGCCGGTTAGACCGTTCCTGACCCTGGCTGTGTAAAAACGTGCTTGATCTGACTCTCGCGATGTGATTCCCGTGCGCTATGGGGAGATCATCGGATGAAGCGCTTTGTTGAAGGGTTGGACAGGGGCCAAGCCACACTTTTCCCGGAATGCCTGAGCGATTGGATCGATGCGGAAAATCCCGTTCGGGTGATCGATGCGTTCGTCGACGCACTCGATCTTGCCGATCTCGGGTTCGAGGTCGCGCCGGCGGAGACCGGGCGGCCCGCCTATCACCCCTCGGCTTTGTTGAAGCTGTACATCTATGGATACCTCAATCGGGTGCAGTCGAGCCGGCGGCTCGAACGAGAGGCCCTCGCGGCAAAAACGGCTCGGCTCAAAGAAAAGCTCGCCAAGCTTGGGGAAGAGATGAAGCGCCTCGAGATACTCGAGACGCGGATGCTGGCTGAACCTGATCAGCAAATCTCTCTCACCGATCCCGATTCCCGCTCGATGGCAACGAGCGGACGCGGCTCTGGGGTCGTGCGCCGGCGCCGCGAGACGGTTGAGCATCCCTTCGGCACCATCAAGGCCCGGATGGGCGCAACCCACTTCCTAATGAAGACACTGCCGCGCGTCGGCGCCGAAATGGCCTTGCACGTGCTCGCCTACAATCTCACGCGGGTCATGAACATCATCGGACCCAGCCGATTGACCGCGGCAATCCAGGCATAGACCGCAAACTGACGTCGTCTTCCCGATGAGCTCGGGCCGATGCGGTGAGAAACCGCTAACGCCGCTCGCCGAAATAACACTTGGCCTACCGGCCTAACGTTTTTACACGACCAAGACCCACATCGGACATCCTCCGCTTTAGCGTGACGGTGATTGAAAGGTGCTTCGAGGATCGGCTAAAGAAGATCGCTAAGCAGAAGCCGGAAGAGCACCGACAAGTGATCACGTGGATTTTCTATGCGTCGAGCGCCGTATCCTTCCTGCTTATCTTCGCTAATGCCATCTTCTATGAAGTGACAATGTTCGATGGTTGGGAGAACGCGATAATCAACTTTCTGTTCTTTGTTCCCGCTGGATTTGTATCTCTCGGCGTTCGCAAGTTTTTCTTCAATTTGATAATGGCCCTCGGCGGAGTTTTCCTCGTTGCGTGGAGGCTGGGAGCAGGCGACCGTGGTCGCGAAGCCGCCCTGATCGAAGGCTCTGCTGTATTGGTCTCGCTGTATTGCCTCCTCGGGATATTGATGGCGGTCGCTTACGCCGTACATCGCGTCTGGGTCCGGAAAGATAATATTCCCGTTTCTTAATCGCGTCGCCGACTTCTGCCTTTGGCACCGAACCGACATCCGCTTCTCTGAGCGCCACGTCCGATAATCGGCGCAAAGCAGACTCAGTTCTTCGCGCCGGTTAGACCGTTCCTGACCCTGGCTGTGTAAAAACGTGCTTGATCTGACTCTCGCGATGTGATTCCCGTGCGCTATGGGGAGATCATCGGATGAAGCGCTTTGTTGAAGGGTTGGACAGGGGCCAAGCCACACTTTTCCCGGAATGCCTGAGCGATTGGATCGATGCGGAAAATCCCGTTCGGGTGATCGATGCGTTCGTCGACGCACTCGATCTTGCCGATCTCGGGTTCGAGGTCGCGCCGGCGGAGACCGGGCGGCCCGCCTATCACCCCTCGGCTTTGTTGAAGCTGTACATCTATGGATACCTCAATCGGGTGCAGTCGAGCCGGCGGCTCGAACGAGAGGCCGGTCGCAATGTCGAGTTGATGTGGCTTCTCGGCCGCCTCGTCCCAGACCATAAAACAGTCGCCGACTTCCGGAAGGATAACGGCCGTGCCATCCGCAAGGTGTGCGCTCGCTTCGTCGAACTCTGCCGTGAGATGGGCCTGCTGGCGAAGGCGAGCGTCGCGATCGACGGCAGCAAGTTCAAGGCGGTGAACAATCGTGATCGGAACTTCACTCGGGGCAAAGTGGAGCGGCGGCGGATTCAGCTCGAGGAGAGCATCGCACGGTATCTCAGCCAGCTCGATACTGCCGACCGCCAAGAGCCATCGGAGGTCCTCGCGGCAAAAACGGCTCGGCTCAAAGAAAAGCTCGCCAAGCTTGGGGAAGAGATGAAGCGCCTCGAGATACTCGAGACGCGGATGCTGGCTGAACCTGATCAGCAAATCTCTCTCACCGATCCCGATTCCCGCTCGATGGCAACGAGCGGACGCGGCTCTGGGGTCGTCGGCTACAACGTGCAGGTCGCCGTCGATACCGAGCATCACCTGATCGTCACGCATGAGGTGACCAACGTCGGTTCCGACCGCGCTCAGCTTGCGCGCGTGGCCAAGGAAACGAAAGCCACCCTGCAAACCGACACCTTGGAAGCCGTGGCCGACCGCGGCTACTTCAGCGGTGAGGAGATCCTTGCATGCGAACAGGCAGGCATCACGGTCACGTTGCCTAAGCCCGTGACCTCGGGAATCAACGCCAAAGGTCGGTTCGGGAAACAGGACTTCCGCTATCTGAAGGGTGAGGACGTCTATGTCTGTCCCGCCGGCGAGCGGTTAAAGTACTACTACACCAACGTCGAGAACGGGCTGACCCTGCGGCGCTATTGGACCAACTCCTGCCGGACTTGCGCGCTCAAGAACCGCTGCACGACCGGAGTCCAACGTCGAATCACTCGCTGGGAGCACGAGCAAGTGCTCGAAGCTGCGCAAGCCCGGCTCGACGCCGACCCAGAGGCCATGCGCCGGCGCCGCGAGACGGTTGAGCATCCCTTCGGCACCATCAAGGCCCGGATGGGCGCAACCCACTTCCTAATGAAGACACTGCCGCGCGTCGGCGCCGAAATGGCCTTGCACGTGCTCGCCTACAATCTCACGCGGGTCATGAACATCATCGGACCCAGCCGATTGACCGCGGCAATCCAGGCATAGACCGCAAACTGACGTCGTCTTCCCGATGAGCTCGGGCCGATGCGGTGAGAAACCGCTAACGCCGCTCGCCGAAATAACACTTGGCCTACCGGCCTAACGTTTTTACACGACCAAGACCCAAAGCGGAACTCAGATCGCGAGCCCTCTTTGCCAATACGATTGTTGTGCCCCTGGAATTTGCGGTGTTAACAATACGTGACCAGGTTGTTTTGCGCGACCGCCATCGTCACTTGTTGAGGTGATTGTAGACATCGTGGAACGTGAAGATTTCTTTATTGACGAGTTCGCCATCCCGGCGTTCGATCTGACGAATGTAGATCGGCTGTACCAGATCGCGTGTGTCGGGATCGATTCGGATAGCGCCGCGCGGACTATCCAGGGCTAAGCCTTTGAAGATTGCCATCGCCTTGTCGCCGTCGATTTCGCCATGCAGCTGCTCGATCACCCGATAAATGGCCGCCATTCCATCATAGGCGGACGCCGACATGAAATCGGGATGCAGTTCGGTGCCGAAGAACTTGGTGAAATCGGCCACGTATTTGCGGTTCATCGGGTTATCCAGCGTCCAGGAATAATCTTGTACGGTGAAGGCGCCGACCTCCGCCTCCGGCGCGGCTTTTGCCGCTGCCGGCGACTGCGAGAAAAGGTCGGTGGCACCGAGAAGCTTTGTACCGGCCGCTTTGAGCCCGGTGTCGCCGTAGAGTTTGCTGAATAGCTCGGACTGCTTGGTACTTACCAAAAACAAAAAGATCGCTTGAGGCTTGGCATCGGCGATCCGCTGAACGTAGGGGGCAAGGTCGAGGCTCTCGAGCGGCACCGCTATTTCGCCGACGATCTGGCCGCCAGCGGCGGTGAAGCTCTTCTTGAACGCATCGCCCGCCGCATGTCCCGCGACAAAGTCTGCGACCGCGACATAGCAATTTTTTATGCCTTGCTGGGCTGCCCAGGTGGCGAAGGTTGTCTCCAAAGCCTCAAGCGTCGAAGCGAAGCGTACGAAATAGGGAGATGAATCGGTGATGCCCATCGTTGCGGCGGTCATGATCACCGTCGGCATCTTTGCTTGGGTGATGAGCGGGGCAATGGCAAAGGCAGTTGGGCTAAAATCGAGTCCGGCGAGGAAATCGACTTTGTCGCGCGTGATCAGCTCTTGTGCGAGCTGTCGTCCCCGGTCCGGATTCGGCCCACCCTGGTCCCGGCGGATAATTTCTATTTTCCTGCCGGCGACGGTGTCGCCGTGCTCGCGTATATAGGTGTCGATGCCATCGCCAATCTCTTGACCGAAATCGGCAAACGTTCCCGAGAACTGAGCAATGACACCGATCTTGATCGGCTCGGCCGCATAGGTCGGCACACCTGCCGCGCTTATGGCGATCGCGGCTGCGAAAGCAGTCGTCCTCCAACGGCCGGGCGCATGCGAAGACGTTCTCATTCGGCGTTCCTCCTTGTATGAGCGCGCTCTAAGAGCTGGGCTCTATTACTGCAGTTTATTTCAAACGAGCACGTCACAAAAAGACGATAACTCTGCCCGTCCCATTCAATCCGGCGTGGCCGATAGATCGAATTTCGGCCGCAGCTCGGCCGCTTTCTTTAGGGCCGAGCGAACGCCGAGCGCGCGTCATCCAAAGAAGCACGGACGGGAATGGCTCGGTCTATTCCCGCCGTCCTGAGGACGCTGGCAACCTCCGGGGCTGGTGCCATCAGCGCTATCTTACCGCCCTGCGCGGCGATGGCCTTTGCGACGAGCAAAAGCATACGCAACCCCATCGATGCGATGTAGCTGACACCGGAAAGATCGATGACCATTGGCTTTCGGGATGTGGCCAAGCCAATGCATCGGCGCTCAATGGATTCGGCAGTTTCGTTGTTGAGCCTTCCACGCAATATGACGACGGTTGTATCACTCTCTTGGACGGTCATTTCCATTGTCATCCTCCCGTTTCCGCTGGCGTTGCTCATGGGGCCGGCGACTACGATGGTCTTGTTCCGGCGGCTCGTCCTCCGATGGCCAGCTCCCCGATGAAAGCGCGGCGAGAGCTGGCTGTCGAATCAGCGCTGCCGCTTCACCGATCCGGTTCGCCGATGTGCTGCTCGATCGCCGCGCCGATCTCGCGCGTGACGCATGATGGCGGCGAGCGCGTCATCGTCGGGCTTCGAGAGCGCGAAGCGTTCGTCGACGCGAGCGTTGAAGGCGCGGCTGAGGTCCGCTATCGAGGCAAAAAACGGACGTGCTGCGATGCTCCGATCACTTCCAGCGATGACCCAGACTAGTCATCGCAGGAACCAATCAGCGGGAAGCCGCCCATGAGAAAAGGACCGCGAGTAGCGACGGTCCGGGAGGGTAATCTATAACTAGTTTCTATAAGCACGCACAAGCGCAGGGGGTTAGCTTTGCCTGAAAGCCACCGGACAGGAAGTGCGGTGCGGAAAACGATCGCGGTATTGGGCTCCGCCCTCTTCTTTGCGGTTGCGCCCAGCTCGGTGGCGGGGCTCGTTCCCTGGTGGATGACGCGTTGGGAGTTTCAGCCGCCCTTCTTCGATCTCGACGCGACGCGCGCCGTCGGGATCCTATTGATCGTCGCGGGTTTACCCGGGCTTGTTGACTCGTTTGTGCGCTTTGCGTTGCAAGGATTGGGCACGCCGGCGCCGATCGCACCGACACAGAACCTCGTGGTGACGGGTCTCTATCGCTACGTTCGCAATCCTATTTACATTGCCCTTGTCGCCGTCATTCTGGGCCAAGCGATCCTGTTCGGCGACTGGCGTCTGATGGTTTATGGCGGGTTCATGTGGCTCGCCTTCCACGCCTTTGTTGTGGCGTACGAGGAGCCCGTGCTCGCGCAGAGTTTTGGGACGCAGTACGAGGATTTCCGGGCCAATGTCCCGCGGTGGATTCCGCGGCTGTCTCCATGGCGCACCGCATAGGGCCCGCCATTTTGTGGCCCGTTCACGATACAGCCGCAGCGGCTTGCCGCGCTTACGGCGTCCGCTGCAAGGAAGGCTTATGAAATCCCCGTTTACACGGTTGGGTGATAGCAGAGCTCGTCGGCCGCGCTGGCGCGGCGGCCAACTCTGAATTAACCTTTCATCTGGCCCAACCGATGGGGGCCGAATCACAGGGGGAGAGGGCAATGAGCGAGAACCGGCAGCATCCATCCCGGCGCAGCGTCGTCAAAGGCCTGGGGATTGGCGCGGCGGGGGCACTCGCGACACCGGCGCTCTTCACCCGCGGCGCCAATGCCGCCGGGCGCACGGTCAAGATCGGCATGGTAAGCCCGCAGACCGGCCCCATCGCCGCCTTCGGCGAAGCCGATCAGTGGGTTCTGGCCGAGGCGAAGAAGGCACTGGCCAACGGCATCACGATCGCCGGCGAGCAGCACCCGGTCGAAATCGTCTATCGCGACAGCCAGTCGAATCCCAACCGCGCCTCGGAGGTCGCGGCGCAGCTCATCAACAACGAAAAGGTCGACATCATCGTCGCCTCCTCGACCTCGGATACGGTCAATCCAGTCTCCGACCAATGCGAGCTCAACGGCGTGCCGTGCGTTACCGCCGATGATCCGTGGGAATCCTGGTTCTTCGGCCGCAAGGGCAATCCAGCGCAAGGCTTCGAGTGGACCTACCACTTCTTCTGGGGCTTCGGGATGGTCGGCAATGTCTTTGCCGATATGTGGCTCTCGGCACCGACCAACAAAAAGGTCGGGTTGATGTTCACCAACGACCCCGACGGTATCGCGGCGAGCGATGATCAGCATGGTCTGCCGCCGCTCTTCCGCTCGAAGGGATTGGAGGTCGTCAATCTTGGCCTCTATCCGCCGCTCTCGGAGGATTTCACGGCGCAGATCACGCAGCTGAAGAATGCCGGCTGCGACATCGCCTGCGGCATCTTCAATCCGCCGCAATTCGCGGTCTTCTGGACGCAATGCGCGCAGCAGGGCTACCGCCCGAAGATCATGACGCCACCCAAGGCGGTTCTCTTCCCTTCGGCGGTGGAGGCGCTGGGCGATCGCGGCACCGGCATCACGACCGAGGTGTGGTGGTCGCAACATCACCCGTTCAAATCCGGCCTCACCAACCAGACCGCGCAGCAATTCTGCGATGCCTATAGTGCCGCAACCGGCAAGCAATGGACGCAGCCGATCGGCTTCAAGCATGCGACGATCGAGGTCGCAGTCGATGCGCTGAAGCGGGCGACGAAATTGTCGGCGGAGGCGATCCGCGATGCGGTCGCGGCGACCGATTACCAATCGCTGGTCGGGCCGATCACCTGGAAGGGCGGGCCGACCAACCCGGTGAAGAATGTCTGCACGACGCCGCTCGTCGGCGGGCAATGGAAGCCGGGCAAGAAGTTCAAATACGATCTGAACGTCGTCTTCAACGCGCCGGCGCCGAATATCCCGCTCGACAGCCAATTCGAGCTGATCAAGTCCTGACCGGCGTCATGCCGGCGCTGTTGTCGCTGGAGAGCGTCTCGAAATCCTACGGGGCGCTCACCGCCATCGATGATCTGTCCCTCGCCGTCCAAGAGGGCGAGGCGCTGGGTGTTATCGGCCCGAACGGTGCCGGCAAGACGACCATGTTCAATCTCATCACCGGCGATGTCGCGCCCGACGACGGGCGCGTCCTTCTCGCCGGGGCGGAAATCACCGGCACCAAACCGCATGCACGCTCGCGCCTCGGCGTCGGCCGCACCTATCAGATCCCGCATCCCTTCGCGAATATGACGGTATTCGAGAATCTGCTGGTCGGCGCGATCTTCGGCGCCAGACAGGCCGAGCATGAGAGCTACGAGCGCTGCGCCGAGGTGCTCGAGCTGACGGGCCTGCTGCCCCGCGCCAACGCACCGGCGCGGACACTGACCTTGCTGCAGCGCAAGCGGCTCGAACTCGCCCGCGCGCTGGCGCTGCAACCGAAGCTGCTGCTGCTCGACGAGATCGGCGGCGGTCTCACCGAGCATGAATGTCACGCGCTGGTCGAGACCATTCGCACGATCCACGCCAAGGGCGTGACGATCGTCTGGATCGAGCACATCGTTCATGCGCTGGTCTCGGTGGCGAGCCGTCTCGTCGTCATGAATTTCGGCCGCGTCCTCGCCGAAGGGGCGCCGCGCAGCGTCATGGCCGATCCGCGCGTCCAGGAAGTCTATATGGGGATTCCCGCCGCGTGAGTTTGCTCAGGACGCGGGGCCTCACCGCTTACTACGGCGATTTCCAGGCTCTGTTCGACATCGAGATGACGATCGCAGCCGGCGAGACCGTCGCCATCATCGGGGCGAACGGCGCCGGCAAGACGACGTTCCTGCGCGCGATCGCCGGCGCCCTGCCGTCCGCGCCGGCGTCGGTCGAATTCGACGGCCGCCCGATCGGCGCGCTGACGGCGCATGAGATCGTGCGGCTTGGCATCGCGCTCGTGCCCGAAGGGCGACAACTATTCCCCAGCCTCTCGGTCGAGGAAAATCTCGTCATCGGCGCCTATTGCGGCCGCGCCGGCGCGTGGACGCTGTCGCGCATCTACGATCTGTTCCCGATGCTGGCCGAGCATCGCGGCCAGCCGGCAACCTCGCTGTCGGGCGGGCAGCAGCAGATGGCCGCGATCGGCCGCGCGCTGATGTCCAACCCACGGCTGCTGCTCTGCGACGAGCTCTCGCTCGGCCTCGCGCCCATCGTCATTCGCGGCATCTATGAAAGCCTGCCGGCGATCACGGCGGCAGGAACGACGCTCGTGATCGTCGAGCAGGATATCGGCCGCGCGCTCGAGGCATCGACCCGGTTCTATTGTTTTCAGGAAGGGCGCATTGCGCTGACGGCGCCGAGCCGCGGCTTCGACCGGCAAGCCATCACCCAGGCTTATTTCGGGCTCTGACGCGCGATGGACACGCTCAACATCCTCATCCAAGGCGGGCTTCTCGGCGGACTCTACGCGCTGTTCGCCATCGGCCTTTCGCTCTCTTTCGGCATCATGCGGCTGGTCAATATCGCGCATGGCGATCTCATCGTGCTCGCCGCCTATGTCGGGCTGCTCGCCGTTGGCGCCGGCATGCCCGCGCTCTGGACGCCCATCGTGGTCATCCCCGTGATGTTCATCCTCGGCTACGGCCTGCAACGGGGCTTGCTGAACTTTACCTTGAGCGGTGGGCTGCTGCCGCCGCTGCTGGTCACGTTCGGCATTTCGATCATCATCGAGAACGCGCTGCTCGAGGCTTTCGGCCCGCAGACCTACCGCCTTCAGGCGGGCGCGATCGAGACGCAGAGCGTGCAATTGGGCGGCGGCATCGCGGTGGGCGTTTATCCGCTGATCGTCTTCGCCACCGCGATCATCGGCATCGCGGCGCTGCAGCTGCTCTTTTACCGCACGCGTTTGGGCCGCGCCTTCCGCGCGGTGTCGGACGACGCCGGCACGGCCGAGCTGATGGGCATCGATAACCGGCATCTCTACGCGGTGGCGATGGCGATCGCGATGATCTTCACCGCGCTGGCCGGCATTCTGATGGCGATCCGCACGACCTTCGATCCCGCCGCCGGTCCGATCCGTCTTATCTTCGCGTTCGAGGCGGTGATCATCGGCGGGCTCGGCAATCTCTGGGGCACGCTCATCGGCGGCATGGTGCTCGGCATCGCACAGGCTTTGGGCGCGGCATTCTCGCCGACCTGGCAGATCCTTGCCGGCCACATCGCCTTCCTCGTCATTCTCATCGTCCGGCCGAACGGCCTCTTTCCACGAACGAGAGATTGATGGCCGTCATCGTCGAGCGCTCGACCCGTGCCAGCCGCGGCTTCGCCATGATCCTCTTCGCCGGCCTCATCGCGCTGGCGACGATCCCTTTTTGGGGCGAAGCCGGCACCATGCGCCTCATCGCCGAGATGTCCTATTACCTCGCGCTGGCGCAGCTCTGGAATTTGCTCGCCGGCTATGCCGGCCTTGTTTCGGTCGGTCAGCAAGCCTTTGTCGGGCTCGGTGCCTATTCCCTCTTCTACCTCACGAGTCAATTCGACCTTCATCCTTTGGTCGCGCTGCTCCTCGCCGGCATCATCACCGCCGCCATTTCCGTGCCGATGGCGCTCGTGGTCTTTCGCCTGCGCGGCGCCTATTTCGCCGTCGGCACCTGGGTCCTCGCCGAGACGTTTCAGCTCGGGGTCAGCCTCATCCGCCCGCTCGGCGGCGGCTCGGGCATGACGCTGACGCCGGCGATCGTGCGGCAGATCGCCCCCGATCGAACCGGCCGCGACGTGATCGTCTATTGGATCGCGCTCGCGATCCTCGTCCTCGTCTTCGCGATCGTCTATTTCCTCTTGCGCTCGCGCCATGGGTTGGCGCTGACCGCGATACGCGATTCTGAAGCCGCCTCGGAAAGCCTTGGCGTCGACACGCTGCGCACCAAGCTGATGATTTATGTCGTGACCGCCGCCTGCACCGGTGTTACCGGCGCTTTCATCTTCCTTCAGAAGCTGCGGCTTTCGCCCGAATCGGGATTCAGCGTCAACGACTGGACGGTCGTCGTCATCTTCATGGTGGTGATCGGCGGCATCGGCACGCTCGAAGGGCCGATCCTCGGCATGCTGGTCTATTTCGCGTTGCGCGAGCTCTTGGCGAATTACGGCAGCTGGTATCTGATTGTCTTGGGCGTGGTCGCCGTCGCGATCATGCTGAAAGCGCAGGACGGGCTTTGGGGCGTCCTCGCCAAGCGCTTCAACCTGCATCTCTTCGCGATCCGGCGGCAGCTCGTGCGCTAGATCGGCGTCGTATTCGCTGCCAAACGTGTGCGAGGAGATATTCTCCTGCGGCTAGATGGGCCGCGGTTCTCCTACCTCATAAATGCGGAAGTTGCGGTATCCAATGCCGAGGCTGCACCACGTCGAACGCCACGCCGCGATGTGCTTGGAGGCGAGATGGCCATCGAGAGCGGCGCGATCACGCCAGCGCTCCTTCACGTGAATGAGCCCGGCATCGAAAACGTCGTGCGCGTAAGCGTATTCCTCGCAGCCGTCTTCCGCGTGGCTCGCTTCGATCATGAGCGCCATCAGGGGAATGGCATCCGCAAGCTTCGCGGGGGCGAGGCGGAAGGTTCCGACGATCACAAGCATGTCCGTCACTCTCGATCCTCAAGACCATTCATTTCTTCGCCGTGCCCTGACAAGCGTCATTCACCGGGCAATCGGCGCATGCGGGTGGCCGTGCTCCCTTCGCCGCTTTAGCGAGGCACGCCTCGCGAATGGACCGCAACGGGCGCCGTAGATAAGGACTGCCATCGCGATGTTTTTGGTCGGACGCAAAATCGGCCATCAGCGACACCAAGGCGGCGCAGCGCTGCTTAGCATCAACGAGCGCTCGAGCCACCGACCGCTCCGTCGATGTCGCCATAGGGCATCGGCCCGTCGGGGCAACCCATACCGGCCGGGCCGCAGCTCGTGGCGTCGCTGTTGCCGCGCGCGTTCGGTTGGCAAGCGGCGAGCAGGAAAGCGAGCGATAACGTGATCAGGATGCGCATGGGCTACTCCTCCATCAAGCGCGATGAAACCGATGATTGCGGCTTCGGGTGTATCCTCGTGTCGATCGCAGGGCTGGACAGGCAGCGCCGGCCTCGTTGCTGCGAGATCGTGCGCTGCTTGTCGTGCCGGAATGCGCGGCTCAGGGTCTCCGCACCGCGGCGTTGGCGATCCACTGTCCATTGGGCGCCGTGAGCAGCAAGGCGATATTGCTGCTTGTGCAGCCCGGCGGAATTGCGACGACGCCGTCGAACTCCGCGTCGCCCTGCGCGCTGAGCGGCACGGGCGGCGTTCCGACCGAGACGCCGACGCCGCACACCACCGTGCCCGCGACGGAAGCGACGCCGCCGCGCGTGCCGATCGAATTGCCGCCGGCAAGCACAAGGCCATGAACCTCGAACTCGACCTCACCAGTCCTGAGATCGACGGATGCTTCGCCGCCGAGCGTCGACCACGGCTGCCCTGCGCCGGTAATGCCGTCGACAAGGTTGCCGGCTTGCTCGATGCCGATGATGGTCTTCCAGGTCGGTGCCGAATCGTCGCGCGCGAAACTGGCGGCCGGCAGCAGCGGCAAGGCGGCCATGGCCAGGAGGAAAGCATTGAAACGTCTCATGATCGTCGGATCCTTTCGAGGTTGGCTTGAGGCGCTTAAAGCACATCCCTTGTTCAGTGATGCGCACCCGCCCGTTGCCATAATTTCTAAGCGCAAGCGGACGGTATCGCTTGAAGACGGGCTTGAGGCCGCCTCGATTCTCCCTGGAGTCATTCTAAATTTTTCGTGAGCGCACCTATCGGAAGCCGCGCTCGTACGCTAGGTTCTGCGCCTCGCGATCGGGCCCACGACGACGCCGCGTCAAACGCGGTGCGCACGCACATTTTGCGTGGGCGATCTTTCCCGATCGCGCGTGGATGCGCCGCCCATCGCCGTTTGAATGGGGGCATCACGTGCAATTCGCTTTTTCCGATTGCGTTCTCGATGGCGGCCGGCGCGAGCTGCGTTGCGGCTCGCGACTGGTCGCGGTCGAGCCGCAAGTGCTCGACCTGCTGATCTATCTCATCGAGCAGCGCGAGCGCGTCGTCAGCAAGGACGATCTCATCGCCTCGATCTGGGGCGGCCGCATCGTCTCGGACGCGACGCTCACCAGCCGCATTTACGCGGCCCGCAAGGCGATCGGCGATACCGGTCAGGACCAGCGCCTCATTCGCACCGTCATGCGCAAGGGGCTGCGGTTCGTCGGGGACGTGCGCGTCGAACCGGAAACGCCGGAGCAGGCCGCGGCACCGGCGCTCGAGGAAGGCCGGCGCACGCCGCCATCGTTACCGGATCGGCCGGCGATCGCCGTTCTTCCTTTCGTCAACATGAGCGGCGATCCCGATCAGGAATATTTCTCCGATGGGATCAGCGAGGACATCATCACCGCGCTCTCGAAGCTGCGCTGGTTCTTCGTGATCGCGCGCAACTCCTCCTTCATCTACAAGGGCAGGCCGGTCCTGATGAAGGATGTCGGCGACGAGCTCGGCGTCCGCTACGTGCTCGAAGGCAGCGTGCGCAAAGCAGGCGACCGCGTGCGCATCACGGCTCAGCTCAACGATGTCGATACCGGCAGCCATCTCTGGGCCGAGCGCTACGACCGCGACATTGCCGATGTGTTCGCCGTGCAAGACGAGATCACCGAGACGGTCGTGGCCTCGATCGAGCCGCAGCTTTATGCGGCCGAGAATTTTCACGCCAAGCGCAAGCCGCCCGGCAATCGGGACGCCTGGGATCTTGTCATGCGCGCGCTCGCGCATTTTTGGCAGGTGACGCGGCAAGGCAATCTAGCCGCTCAGCGCTTGCTGGAGGAGGCGATCGCGCTCGATCCGCATTATGGCCAGGCGCTCGGGCTCTTGGCCGCGAGCCTGACCTTTTGCGTTTACGCCGGTTGGGCCGAGGCGGCGACCGCCGTGCCGGGGGCCGAGCGCGCCGCCTTGGCGGCGATCGATGCCGACGACCAAGACCCCTGGGCGCATTACGGTCTCGGCTGCGTTCACCTGCTGCGGCGCCGTTTCGATGATTCGCTCGCCGCGCTGGAGCTCGCCCTGCGGCTCAATCCGAATTTCTCGCTCGCTCGCGGCGTCTACGGCTTTGCCCTCGCGATGTGCGGGCGCTGGCAAGAAGCGGAAGCCGCGACCTGCCGCGCGCTACGCCTCAGCCCGCGCGATCCGTTCGCGGCGATCTATTACGGCGTCGCGGCCTACGCGCAATTCATCGGGCGCAACTACGAAGAGGCGATGCAGCTCGCCCGCGCGGCGATCCGCTTGCGCGGCGATCATGTCGGCGGACATCGCATTCTGACCGCCGCCGCCGCCATGGTCGGCGATCTCGGCGTCATGCGCGACGCCCTCCACCAGCTCAAATCCCTCCAGCCGAGCTTTTCGCTTGCGTGGATCGACGCCCACATGCCGTTCAAGCACGAGGCCGATCGCCTGCACTATGTCGAAGCCTTTCGGCGCACCGGTATCGATTGAGCGCCGCATCTTCCGCTTCCGGCATTCAGGAGGTACGGCGCCGTCAGCATTGTGGGCAGAAGGGCAAACCCGGCTTGTCCCGCCTTCTCGCCCTGGCTAGGTTTCGGCGAGGAGAACGCCATGAAGCACAGCACCCATAAAATTCGCACGACCCATTGCGGGCGGCTGCCGACGCCGCCGGGATTCGAGGAGATGGCCTTCCGCCTCGCGCGCGGCGAGGCGAGCGATCAGGAGGTGCGTGCCAAGGTGGTGCCGGTCGTGACCGACGCGGTGAAGCGCCAGGTCGAGATGCGCATCGATTGCGTCGGCGACGGCGAATATTGGTCGGGGCTCGGCGTCAAATGGTACGAGCAGCAGATGTCGGGCCTTACCACGCGCCCGCTCGAGTCCGGCGAGAGGGCCTCGATGCGCGAATCGACGCGCGAGCGCGATACGTTCCGCCGTCTCTATGCCGACATGGATCGTGTCGGCACCATCGCCTGCATCCCCGGCGAGCGACCCATCCCGCCGGCGCGCGAGCGCGTCGTGGTCAGCGCGCCGTTGAAATCGAAGGGCACGGCCACGACCGAGCGCCAGCTCGCCTGCTTCAAGGAAGCAATCGCTCAATCGGGCGCGACGCTCGACGAGACCTTCGTCCCGGCGCTGGCGCCCGGCTGGCTCGACCATTTCATCTATAACGAGCACTACAAGAGCGACGAGGAATTCGTCTATGGCCTGGCCGACGCGATGGCCGACAAGTACCGCGCCATCGCCGCCGCGGGCCACGTGCTGCAGATCGACGATCCCGGCATCGCCACCTCCTGGGACATGCTGAAGCCGGAGCCGAGCCTCGCCGATTACCGTAAATATGTGACGGTGCGCATCGAGGCGCTGAACCACGCGCTAAAAGGCATCCCGCCCGAGCAGGTGCGCTATCACTGGTGCTGGGGCAGCTGGCATGGCGCGCATGTCAACGACATCCCGCTCAAGCACATCATCGACATCGCCTTGAAGGTGAATGCTCAGACCTACTCTTTCGAGGCCGCCAATGTGCGTCACGAACATGAGATCGAGCTCTGGAAGGAGGCGAAGCTCCAGCCCGGTACGATCCTGATGCCCGGGGTCATCAGTCACGCCACCAACATCGTCGAGCACCCCGAGCTTATCGCGCGCCGCCTCATCAACTGGGCCGGCATCGTCGGCCGCGAGAATGTGCTGGCCGGCGCCGATTGCGGCATGGGCGGTCGCGTCCATGGCGAGATCGGCTGGGCCAAGCTCGCAGCGCTCGGCGAGGGCGCTGCGCTCGCGACCAAAACGCTTTGGCGGTAAGCTCGCGCCCGTGCAGCGGCGTTCCGGCTAATCTGCGTGATCCGTGTGGGTTCGATTCTGTTCAAGACGAATCCAAACAGCGCCGTCATCCAGCATCTTACAGGCTAACGTCCGTACGGTTTTTCCCCCGATCTCTTACAGCCGCGCATGGGGCGGCTCGTGATCTCTCTCGATGATCTTCACCAACTCCCATTCCTGCCATGACTCGCGTGGTAGATTAGGAATTGCCTTCACATACACGTTGCCAACTTCATGCGTTGAACTGCGGCGCATCGAAACCTCCACTGAAATTGGACGCCAAGAATCAACGCCCAGGGATTAAGGAAGCATTACGGGCCGCAATCCCTCTTATCTTCGTCGATTCCCTTCGCCCGCTCGGAAGAATCCCATGTTGATCAAGGGCGGCGGCACGCTGAAGGAAAATCGAATTTGGCGATAATGCTGTGCGAACCGCCGCCGAAGGAGCGTCGCTTGGCGGCAGGGGGCGGATGGCCGGTTCTAAACGGCTTCCGCTTATTACTCGTTCAGGGTCGAGGGCGCGAAAAGCTCTTCCAGCTTCATCAGGCGCGGCGTGAGGCCCTGCTCGTATGAATATTGGGTGCAGGTCTCGAGCGTCTTTCCTTTCCAGCACAGTGGGATCCGAAGCTTGGAATTCACGTGACTTGAAGTCGCGG
>JADMIO011606047.1_pt1 | contig 20347 bp, 14 predicted proteins | sample 8958161 | NCBI WGS metagenome assembly JADMIO01 (sample SAMN16585339, study PRJNA669376) | soil metagenome | isolation source: Crop rotation soil | place: USA: Cullars Rotation, Alabama | collected 2011 | reverse complement strand
GCCGCGACTTCAAGTCACGTGAATTCCAAGCTTCGGATCCCACTGTGCTGGAAAGACAATCCATAGACGGAATGCATCGGAACCATCCAGGGCACTGGGCTTTCGCCCGCCGCGATGGAGTTCCACGAGTCGCGGATGACCGGAAGGCGCAAACCCGACCGGTGGACGGGAGCGTCCAGTGCGGCATAGACATCGGCGCCACGCTCGTACAGCTTCCGATTCATCCCTGCGGCGCCATGGAGCATCGCGGCGGTGACGACGGCGCAGAGGAGCCCGGCCATGGCCCGCGACGGGCGACCGAGGCGTTCCAGGTCGATCTGGCTGATCGCGAGCATCACGCCGAGGGGGAGGAAGCGCTGCGAGAAGAGATACCAACCTGGGATGTCGTTGGGGGCGCAGGCGCCAGCCGCCAGATAGCCGATCGAGACGGCGAGCAGGGCGATCGGCACGCGGCTCGAACGTCGCGCGCGCGAAGCGGCGCGGAGAAGTCCGACGGCGGCAAGGCTCATCATGAGAACGCCGCGCAGATTCGCGCCGGGTTGGAAGCAGCGGTGGAGGTAGCGCAGGCGCAGGAGGAGCGGCTGGGTGAGGTGACCGTGCGGCTGCGTCTCGACGAGCCTCCCCTGGTGTATCAGCGTCGCGATGAACAACACGAGCAACGGCAGGCACGCCATGCCGAAGCCCGCCCCGATACGAAGGCGCTCGCGCCAACTGGCCGAGCGACCCAGGAACACGGCTGCTACGACCAGCGCCGTCAACAGCGCTGCGAAGACGTGGAGGAAGGCGGTGAGCAGCAGTCCCAGCGACGTGATGACCACGTCGGTCGGACGGATGCGCTCTCGCGATATCGCGAACGCGATGACGAACAGTCCGCACGCCGTGCCCGACACGAACGCGAAGAAGCCCATGTAGACGGTCCACTGGAACGCGGTGGCGAAGCCCAGGAGGCCCAACCAGCGCCGTCGCGCATCGATCGCGTGCACCAGGGCGACGAACCCCCACGACCACGCGAGCAGGATCGCGAACACGGTGAGCCTGTACGCGGTGCGCCACGGGAGGAACGAGTCGAGCGGCACGAACAGCGCCGAGAACCCGCGGCTCGCATACTGCGGCGCCGGCGCCAGGAAGTGGCGGTAGATCGGGTTCTCCCCCTCGTACACGTTCTCGATGTGGCCCATCATGATGTGCTGCGGGCCGTCGTTGGTGACGAAGTAGGGGGACGCGGTCAGCGCGAGCCAGAGGCCAACGGATGCGGCGACGATCGATGCGATGAACGCGGTCGATTCGATGCGCGGTGCCCATGCGCGCCGCGGGACGACCGGGACGACCCGGCGGCTGTCGGCGTTCTCGCGCTGAACCGTGTCGCTCAGAGGTCGCACCGGATGGAGCCGCGCCTGCCGACGGGGAAATCTCCGAAAACGACACCTTCCGCGTCTGCGCCGAGACAGCGAAGCCCCTTGGATTCCAGCTTCAGCCATACCCGTCCACATGGTGCGCCCGGGAGCGCGACGTGGAGCCGCCCGTCCGCGGCGGGCGTGGCCCCTTCGAGCGTCACGCGGCGGCCCGTCGAGGTCCATGGCCACCACCCGAACTGAATCACCTGGCCAGCCGCCGCCGCCGGCAGGACGGCCTCCGCGTCACACCCCTTGTAGTGCCCGAGGTAGAGTTGCCCGTTCTGGAAGTCGTCCACGTAGCCACGTTCGCGCAGACGATCGGCGTCTTCGCGCTCGGAAAGAAGGAGGACGTCCTCGCACGCCGTGCCGGCGACAGCGTATTCATCCAACGCGCGCAAGCGCTTCGGATCGTTCAACGGGAGACGTGCGACGGAGCCGAACATGGTGTGCGGGGGGAACGTCACGTTCTCCTTCTCCAACGCGTCGCTGCGCCATACGAACCCGTGCACCGGCGCCGAGTAGGCGAACATGTACGGGACCATTCCGCCCTGCTGCGCGACGAAGAGGCCGAACGCGGAGTGCAGTGGAGCCATCCACGGAACGGGGCTGATTGCGGGAGGGATCGCGTTCCATGCCTCCCGGACGATCGGCAGGCGCATGCCCGTGCGGCGGATGGGTGCGTCGAGGCTCGCATAGACATCGGCGGCGCGATCGTACAGCCGGCGATTGACGCTGCCCGCGCCGAAGATCATCGCGGCGGTCACGCCGCCGAGCGCGAGCGCTACGACCGGCCGTGCGCGAACGCCGGCGCGCTCCAGGTCAATCAGCGCGATGGCGAGCATGAGGCCGAGCGGAAGGAAGCGTTGCGAGAAGAATTGCCAGCCTGGGATCGTATCGGGCGTCAGCGCTCCAGTCACCAGGAACAGGCACGAGACGACCATGAGCGCCCGCTCGTCTCGCGACGGGGACCGCTTGCGCAGTCCCCGGATCACGCCGAGCAGGGCGAGCGCGACGATGGCGATGCCGCGAAGGTTCGAGCCGGGTTGGAAGCACCGATGGAGGTATCTCATCCGTTGGAGCAGCGGTTCGGACATCGTGGTCGACTGTTCGGGCTGCGTCGACATGGACGCCTGGTGAAGGAGTGTGAGGCCGAACAACACCGCGAGCGGGAGGCAGGCGATGCCGAACGAGATGACCGCGCGGGTCCGTTGGCGCCACCCGACGGAACGAGCAGCCAGCACGACGGAGATGACGCTGGCGGTCAGCAGCGCGGAGAACACGTGCAGGAAGCCGTGGAGCAGCAAGCCGACCGACAGGATCGCGAACTGCTTCATCTCGAGGCGTCGGCGGGAGAGCGCGAACGCGAGCAGGAGCAACCCGCACGCCGTGCCGGCCACGAACGCGAAGAACCCCATGTACACGGACCACTGGAACGCGGTAGCGAAGCCGAGCAGGCCGAGCCAGCGCCGCCGTGGATCGATGGCGTGGACGAGCGCTACGAAGCCCCAGGACCATGCGAGCAGGATCGCGAAGACCGTCAATCGGTACGCGGTGCGCCAGGGAAGAAATGATTCGAGCGGCACGAACAGCGCCGCGAAGCCTCGACCGGCATACTGCGGCGCCGGCGCCAGGAAGTGGCGGTAGATCGGGTTCTCCCCCTCGTACACGTTCTCGATGTGGCCCATCATGATGTGCTGCGGGCCGTCGTTGGTGACGAAGTAGGGGGACGCGGTCAGCGCGAGCCAGAGGCCGAGGGAGGCGGCGGCGAGCGCGGTGACGTAGGCGATGGACTCCCAGGAGGGGCGGCGCATCGGGCGCGGGAAGGATAGGCGAGGGCGCGCGGGGATGCGAACGCGGGGCGGGTCGTGCGGGGGCGCGTGCTGCGCTACAGTGCGCGCGGAGCGCTTGCATGATGCGAAACGTGGCTGGTTTGTCGTTGTCGATCGGGCTCTTGATGGGCTGCGGGGCGGCGCCGCAGCCGGCGATGCCGCCGGATCCCTCGCTGCTCGCGGCGCCGGGCGCGGCGACGGCGAACGGGGCGGTGGACGGCATCCAGTGCGAGTCGAGCGAGCAGCTGCTGTTCCACATCCACTCGCACCTCGCGGTGTTCGTCGACGGCGGGGTGAAGCTCATCCCGGGGGGCGTGGGCATCGGGCCGCCGCTCGAGGAGCGCAACGGCGTGGTCCTCGGCGGCAGCTGCTTCTCGTGGCTGCACACGCACGACCGCACCGGCATCCTGCACATCGAGTCACCGGTGACGCGCGTCTACACGCTCGGGAACTTCTTCCATGTGTGGGGGCAGCCGCTCTCGGCGACGCAGGTCGGGCCGGCGACGGGGAAGGTGACGGCCTTCCTCAACGGGCAGCCCTTCGCGGGCGATCCGGCGACCATCCCGATGGACGACCACAACGTCATCCAGCTGGACGTGGGCACGCCGGTGATCGCGGCGCAGCCCTACACCTTCCCGCAGGGATACTGACCCGCGCGGCGGGCCTACGTCCGCTTCGCGCGGGCGCCGTTGCCGTCGCGGGCCGCGTCACGCAGCGGGACCACGCGGCCGCGCGGCGGTGGCGCGCCGGGCGTCTCCGCCGGATCGGCCTCGGACCGCAGCGGCAGGCGCACCAGGATGCGCGTGCGGCCGCCGTCGGAGGACTGCACGCTCACCGAGCCCTCGTGCATGAGGATGATCTGCTGGCACAGGGCGAGGCCGAGGTCGGCGTGCACGCCGAGGAGGCGCGCGATCGAGAAGGGATCGCCCTCGGGCGTGGCGGCGGCGGCGGGGACGCGCGGGCCCGCGTCCTCGACGATGAGCTGCGCGGCGCCTTCGTGCTCGCGCGTCTCCACCCGCACGGCGTCGGGTGCGTCGAGCGGGCTGCGCGCCACGGCGGCGCCGACCAGCGCGAGCGCGGCCCGTCCGAGGCGCTCGGCGTCGCCGAGGAACGGCGGCACCGGCTGCAGCTCGAGCGAGATGCGCGCGTGCGGGCGCAGGTCGCGCGCGACGCGGGCGCAGGCGTCGGCGACCACGGTGTGCAGCTCGAGCGGGCGGCGGCGCAGCTCGGCGCCGGCGAACAGGCTCACGTCGCGGAGCGTCGCCTCCATGCGGCTCACGCCCTCGATGGTGTCGCCGAGCATCTCGAGCACGTCGCCCATCAGGGCGCTGGTCGCGTCGGGGGTACCCTCCGTCGCGGCGGCCTCCTGGCCGCGCCGCCACTCGGCGATGCGCTCCTGCGCAGCGCGCGAGTTCGCGCTGATGATCGTGAGCGGGTTGGCCGCGTCGTTCACCAGGCTCGCCGCCAGCCAACGCAGCGCGGCGCGCTCGTCTCCGGCCCCGTCGCCCGAGGGGACGCCGACGAGGTCCGCGCGGGGCGTGCGGCCGTGCGCGATCTCGAGCGCGGCGAGCAGCAGATCGAGCGAGCGCGCGTGCGCGGCCGCCGCGACCGGGGGGGCGAAGGGCTCCAGCGCCCGTCGCCGACGACGCTCGACGGAGACGACGACGCGCGCGGCCAGCTCCTCCGGGCGGCGCGTGGCGATCAGGTCGTCGGCGCCGGCGGAGACCGCCCCCAGCACGTCGCCCAGGCCGTCCAGGCGCGTCACCAGCAGGAAGGGGGTCGCGGCGGCCTTCGGGCTGGTTTTCGCGGCGCGGCACAGCTCGGTGGCGGACGGCCCCTCGACGGCGACCACGGCGTCCACGCCCCCGGCCTCCAGGCGCGGCAGCACCGTCGCGCCGTCGACCAGCTCGACGGTGAGCAACGGATGCATGATCGCGCCGGCCCACTCGGTGGCGGGGTCGCGAACGACGAGGGCTCGCATGTTTTCTTTGGTCAGAAGAACCGTGACGGAACATACATTGCCAGGCAGCGGTGACAATCGAAAAGTCACCGTCCCGCGCACATGTAGAGATCTCTTCGGGGTTTTGCGGGAGGCCCGATCGGGCCCGGGGAGCTAGGCGGCGGGGGGCGGGGCGGTTTCGACGCGGGCGAGCTTCGAATGACGCACGCCGTAGGCGAGGTAGATCGCGATGCCGATGACCAGCCACACCACCAGGCGCAGCCAGGTGTCGAGCGGCAGGCTGTACATGAGGTACAGGCAGAACGCGATGCCGAGCAGGGGCACGACGGGGACGCCCGGGGTCCGGAAGGGACGCGGCAGCTCCGGGTGCCGGTAGCGGAGCACGATCACGCCCGCGCACACGATCACGAACGCCGAGAGCGTGCCGATCGACACCAGCTCGCCGAGCAGGTGGATGGGCACCACCGCGGCGACGAGCGCCACCACCACGCCCGTCACGATCGTGGTGACGTGCGGCGTGCCGAAGCGCGGGTGCAGGTGCGAGAACACCGGCGGCAGCAGGCCATCCTTCGACATCGAGAAGAAGACGCGGGGCTGGCCCATCAGGAGGACGAGGATCACGCTGGTCAGGCCGGCGATCGCGCCGAGCTTCACCACCTTGGCCAGCCAGGCGATGCCCATCGCGTCGATGGCGACGGCGATCGGGTCCGGCACCGCGAGCTGCGCGTAGGGGACGACGCCGGTGAGCACGAGCGCGACGAGGATGTAGAGCACGGTGCAGATGGCGAGCGAGCCGAGGATGCCGATGGGCATGTCGCGCTGCGGGTTCTTCGCCTCCTGGGCCGCCGTCGAGACCGCGTCGAAGCCGATGTAGGCGAAGAAGATCACGCCGGCGCCGCGGGCCACGCCGGGGATGCCGTAGTGGGATTCGCCGCTCGCGTCGACGGTGGCGTCGGGGATGAACGGGTGCCAGTAGGCGGAGTTGATGTAGCCGACGCCCACGCCGATGACGGTGATGATGATCGCGACCTTCAGGACGACGATGGCGGAGTTGAAGTTGGCCGACTCCTGGATGCCGAGCACGAGCAGCGCGCTCACGGCGGCGACGACGATCACGGCGGGCAGGTTGAAGAGGGCGGTGGCGTGCGGGGCGGAGGTGATGATCGAGGTGGCGGCGATGTCCTTGGCCAGCGTCGAGAGGGCGTGCCAGCCGGGCGCGAGGTGGAGCTTGGCGGCGGTGATGGCGACGGGGTCGAGGAAGACGAACTCGGTGCCGGGTGCGCCGATGAGCGTGGGCGGCAGGTGGATCCCGAAGCTGCGCAGGAAGCTGACCACGTAACCGGACCAGCCGACGGCGACGGTGGCGGCGCCCATGGCGTACTCGAGGACGAGGTCCCAGCCGATGAACCAGGCGAAGAACTCGCCGAGCGTCGCGTAGGAGTAGGTGTAGGCGCTGCCGGAGATGGGGATCATCGAGGCGAACTCGGCGTAACAGAGGCCGGCGAAGGCGCAGGCGATGCCGGCGAGCACGAACGAGAGGACGATGGCGGGGCCGGCGTAGTTGGCGGCGGCCTGGCCGGTGAGGACGAAGATGCCGGCGCCGATGATTCCGCCGATGCCGATGGCGGTGAGGTTCACGGGGCCCAGGGCGCGCTTCATGCCGTGGTCGGCGCCCGCCTCGTGCTGGAGATCGTGCACCGCCTTGCGTCGGAACAGGCCCTTGCCCTGCGCGCTGTCGGTCGTCATTCGTCCTCCTTCACGGTCGCCGCTGCGGCTGCGCGGATGCTCGCGGATAATACACAAGCGACGGCGTCTACGAACGATTGCGCGGATCGGCGCGATCCCGGGTGGCGCGGCCGGCGAAATCGCACCAAAAAAATTGCGCAAGGGCGCGTTCGGCCTGCTAGCTTGGCTGCCCCGTCGGCGACGGGACCGCCAGCCGGCGTTACATTTCCCGGCGCCCCGGCCGACAGACCGTACAGCACCCAGCACCCGCCCCCCTCGGGCGGAGGAACGACCCCGATGGCGAACGACGACCGACCTGCCCTTCCGCGCTCCACGCCCGACCTCCTCGCGCTCAGCCTGAACCTGCCGTTCCTCGACGAGCTGTACGAGCAGTACAAGCGCGACCGCGCGTCGGTGGACCCGAGCTGGCTGCCGATCTTCGACGCGCAGGGCCAGGGGCAGGTTGCGGGCAAGGCGCAGGCGAACGGGCACGCCGTCCATGGCGTGCAGATCGAGCCGGCCGCGTCGAAGTCGAACGGCAACGGGCACGCGCACGCGGCGCTGCGCGGGCTCGCGCCGGCGGTCATCCCCGCCTACGACGTGCCGGAGACGATGCACCGCATCGACGCGCCCGTCGACGGCGGGCTGCGTCTCGACAAGGTGCGCGCGCTGGTCTCCGCGTACCGCACGCGCGGGCACCTGGAGGCGGACCTCGATCCGCTCAAGCACGTGCCGCGCAAGCCGCACCCGGACCTCGATCCGGGGACCTACAACTTCCACGAGCACGACTTCGACCGCGAAGTGATCACGGCCGGCCTCTACGGCGTCGAGCGCGCGCCGCTGCGCGAGCTCATCCGGCGGCTGCGCGCGACCTACTGCCGGACCATCGGCGTCGAGCTGATGCACATCTCGCAGCCGGAGAAGCGGGCGTGGCTCGAGGAGCGCATGGAGCCGACGCTCAACGAGCCCTCGATCGACCGCGACACGAAGCTGCGCATCCTCGAGCAGCTCACGGCGGCGGAGGCCTTCGAGCGCTTCGTGCACGTGCGCTTCCAGGGTGCCAAGCGCTTCTCGCTGGAGGGCGGCGAGGCGCTGATCCCGCTCCTCGATCTCGCGCTCGAGCGCGCGGCGCTGCACGGCGTGCGCGAGACGGTGATCGGCATGGCGCACCGCGGGCGCCTCTCGGTGCTCGCGACGATCATGGGCAAGAGCGCCGGCGACATCTTCACCGAGTTCGAGGACGTCGACCCGATGAGCGTGCTCGGCGGCGGCGACGTGAAGTACCACCTCGGGTACTCGTGCGATCGCGAGACCCGCACGGGCGACAAGATGCACCTCTCGCTGGCCTTCAACCCGAGCCACCTCGAGGCGGTGGACCCGGTGGTGGTCGGGCGCGTGCGCGCCAAGCAGCGTCGCTTCGCCGACGGCGAGCACCGCCACGTGCTCGGTATCCTGATCCACGGCGACGCGGCCTTCTCGGGCCAGGGCCTGGTGCCGGAGACGCTGAACCTCGCCGACCTGCAGGGCTATCGCACGGGCGGCACGCTGCACATCATCGTCAACAACCAGATCGGCTTCACGACGAACCCGTCGGCGGGCCGCTCCACGCCGTACTGCACCGACGTCGCCAAGGGCATGGAGGTGCCGATCTTCCACGTGAACGGCGACGACCCCGAGGCGGTCGCGCACGTGGTGCGGCTCGCGATGGACTACCGGCGCGAGTTCCGCAGCGACGTGGTCATCGACATGTTCTGCTACCGCCGCTGGGGCCACAACGAGGGCGACGAGCCGAGCTTCACGCAGCCGCTGCTCTACCAGCTCATCGAGCGCCACCCGCCGCTGCGCGAGCTGTACGCGCGGCGCCTCGTCGCCGAGGGCGCGATCGCCGAGGATCACCCCGAGAAGCTGATCGCGCGGCGTCGCGAGCTGTTCGAGGCGGAGCTGTCCAAGGCGAAGGCGGCGCAGGCGCGGCCGCTCGTGAACATGGGCGGCGGGGTGTGGGCGGGTTACATGGGCGGGCCGGACAAGAGCGTGCCGGAGGTGGACACCGGCGTGGCGCGCGAGCGGCTCGCGCTCATCGCGGAGCGGATGACCACGCTCCCGCCGGGCTTCCACCCGCACAAGAAGGCCGACGCGCTGCTCGAGCAGCGGCGCAAGATGGGGCGCGGCGAGCTGGCGCTCGACTGGGCGATGGGGGAGGGGCTCGCGTTCGGGTCGCTCGTCGACGAGGGGACGCTGGTGCGCGTCTCGGGGCAGGACTGCCGGCGCGGGACCTTCAGCCAGCGTCACGCGCTGGTGGTGGACGTGGAGAACGGGAACGAGTGGATCCCGCTCTCGCACGTGCGCGAGGGGCAGGCGCCGTTCCGCATCTACGACAGCCCGCTCAGCGAGGCCGCGGTGCTCGGCTTCGAGTTCGGCTACAGCCTCGATTATCCGGACGGCCTCGTGGTGTGGGAGGCGCAGTTCGGCGACTTCGTGAACGGGGCGCAGGTGATCCTCGACCAGTTCATCTCGTCGAGCGAGGACAAGTGGCGGCGCATCTCGGGGCTGACGCTGATGCTGCCGCACGGCTACGAGGGGCAGGGGCCGGAGCACTCGAGCGCGCGCTTCGAGCGCTTCCTGCAGCTCGCGGCGGAGGACAACATCCAGGTCTGCCAGCCGACGAACGCGGCGCAGATCTTCCACCTGCTGCGGCGCCAGGTGCTCCGCAAGTGGCGCAAGCCGCTCATCATCATGACGCCCAAGAGCCTGCTGCGGCTCCCGGCGGCGAAGAGCGAGCTCGACGCGCTGACGACGGGGCGCTTCCAGCGCGTGATGGACGACGCGGTGGCGAACGAGGGCGCGGTGCGGCGCGTGCTGCTGTGCACGGGCAAGGTCTGCTACGACCTGATCGAGGAGCGGAAGAAGCGCGGCGACGAGGGCGTGGCGATCGTGCGCGTGGAGCAGCTCTATCCGCTCGCCGACGAGGAGCTGAAGGCGGTGGTCGACCGCTACGTGAACGCGACCGAGGTGGTGTGGGTGCAGGACGAGCCGGCGAACATGGGCGGGCGGACGTTCATGCTGCCGAAGCTCTGGCGCATCCGCGAGGGACGCAAGCTGCACGCGGTGACGCGCGTCGAGAGCGCCAGCCCCGCCACGGGCTCGCACCACGCCCACCAGATCGAGCAGGCGCGCCTGATGGAGGAGGCCTTCGGGCCGCTCACGGACGCGTTCGGCCAGTCGTAGACGCGCAGCGCCTCCACGAAATCCCGGTCGGACTTCCCCGGCTCGCGGCACCTATTCTTGGCAGCGGCGGGCCGTGCTCTTAGGATACGCCCCATGGCGACCTCCGGAACCGAACTCATCGTCCCCAAGCTCGGCGAATCGATCACCGAAGCCGTCGTCGCGAAATGGCTCAAGAAGGTGGGCGAGCCGATCGCGATGGATGAGCCGGTGGTGGATCTCGAGACCGACAAGGTGAACGTGACGCTGCCCGCGCCCGCGGCGGGCGTGCTGAGCGAGCAGCGCGTGCCCGCGGGGACGACGGTGAACGTGGGCGACGTGATCGGCAGCATCGCGGCGGGCGGCGCGCAGGTCGCGGCGGCGGCGGCGGCGGCTCCGAAGCCGGCCGCGCCCGCACCGAGCGCACCCGCGGCGGCGGCGCCTTCGCCCGCGCCGATCGCGGCGCCCGCTTCCGCACCGGTCGCGATCGCCGCCGCGACGAACGACGTCGCGCAGACCCAGGGCCGGACGCTCCCGCCCTCGCAGCGCCGCGCGCTCCGCGAGCACGACGGCGACGTCGCTCCGGTCACCGCCTTCCCGGCGCCCGCGACGCGTCCGGCCGCGCCCCCGGTGCCCGTCGTCGCCGGCCCGAACGAGGAAGTCGTCCCGATGACGCCGCTGCGCAAGACGATCGCCGAGCGCCTCGTCGCCGCGCAGCACACCGCCGCGATCCTCACCACCTTCAACGAGGTGGACATGACGAACGTCATGGAGCTGCGCGTGCGCTACCAGGACCAGTTCGTCGCGAAGTACGGCATCAAGCTCGGCATGATGTCGTTCTTCGTGCGCGCCTGCGTCGAGGGGCTGAAGGAGTTCCCGGGACTCAACGCCGAGGTGCGCGGGACGTCGATCGTCTACAAGAAGCACTGGGACATCGGCGTGGCGGTGGGCGGCGGGAAGGGGCTGGTGGTGCCGGTGGTGCGCGACGCGGACCGGCTCGGCTTCGCGGAGGTCGAGCTGCGCATCGCCGAGCTGGCGAAGAAGGCGAAGGACAACAAGCTCACCCTCGACGAGCTGGCGGGCGGCACCTTCTCGATCACCAACGGCGGCGTCTACGGCTCGCTGCTCTCGACGCCGCTCATCAACATGCCGCAGACCGGCATCCTCGGGATGCACAACATCGTGAAGCGGCCGATCGCGGTGGGCGACGAGATCCAGATCCGCCCGATGATGTATGTCGCCCTGTCATACGATCACCGCGTGGTCGATGGGCGCGAGGCGGTGCAGTTCCTCATCGGCGTGAAGCAGCGCGTGGAGAACCCGGAGCGGCTGCTGTTTGCGGTCTGAAGCGGCGGGCGTGCACGTCGATCCGGCGACGCCCTCCGCGCGCCTCGGGATCGCCGCGCGCGCGCCCGAGCTGCTCATCCTCCTGATCGGCGTTGCGCTGCGCACGAGCTTCCTGGAGAACTGGGAGCCGACCTGGGGCTACGACTACCCCGATCACATCGCCTGCGTGGACTGGTACGCCACGCACCTCTCGCTGCCGCCGATCACGCTCTCGCGCGCGGCCTACCACCCGCCGCTCTACCACTTCCTGGCCGGGCTGGCGGCGCGCGCGGGCGCGGGACCGCCGGGGCTGCTCACGATCTCCGTGGCGCTCGGCGTGGCGCGCCTCGGCCTGCTGCTGGTGGGGCTCGAGCGGCTCTTCCCGAATCGGCCGGGCGCGCGCCGCTTCGCGCTGGCGCTCGGCGTGGTGCTGCCGGCCTCGCTCCAGATCGACGGGATGATCACGAACGAGGGCCTGCTGACGCTCTTGGCGTGGGCGGCGATCCTGGCGATGCCGTGGGCCTTCGCGGGCGACGGGCGCGGCGGGTGGTGGCGCGGGGCGGCGCTGGGTGTGCTGGTCGGTCTGGCGGTGCTGACGAAGTTCTCGGCCCTCGCGCTCGTGCTGGCGGTGGGCATGGGCGCGGCGGTGGAGGTGGTGGTGGCGCGCGGGGCGCGGGAACGCGGCGCGCGTGTGCTGCGCTGGAGCGGCTTCGCGCTCGCGCTCGTCGTCGTCGACGGGTGGTACTTCGCCCACAACGTGGCGGCGTATGGCCAGGCGATGCCGACGGGCTACGATCGCGGCGACGAGCAGGTGGCGATGGAGGCCTTTCGCGACGTGCCGCTCCGCGCGAGACGCGCGCCCTCGTTCTACTTCGGATACACGCGGGACATCTACGAGTCGCCGTACACGCCATCCGGCGTGCGTCCGGTGCCGATGTTCTGGCCCACGGTCGTCGCGAGCACCTTCGTCGACTTCTACAATTATCGCTTCGCGGGCACGCCGGACTTCTTCGGCGAGCCCTTCGTGTGGAAGAACAACCAGCGGGTGCCGGAGCGGGTGATCGGTTGGTCGCGCGGGAGCGTCGTCGGCGGGACGGTGCTGGCGCTCGCGGTCGTGATCGCGTGGCTCGTGGCGGCGCGATCGTCGTGGCGCCGGCGCGCGGCCTGGGAGGTGGCGGCGCTGTCCGTTCCGCTCCTGGTGGTGGCGGGGCAGCTCTACTTCGCCGTGCGCTTCCCGATCGACGAGGAGGGGCCGATCAAGGGCGTGTACATGCAGCTCGCGGCGCCGCCGCTCTGCGCGCTGGCGGGGCTCGCCTGGGAGGCGGCGCGGCGCGCGCGCCACGTCGGGCCGCAGCTGGCGCTGCTCCTCGGGCTCGCGCTCGGCGCGGTCGGCGCGTACGACTTCGCCTGCCGCTTCCACGTGTAGGCGCGATGACCCGAAGCGCTCGCACGCTGCTCGTCCTCCTCGCGCTCAACGCCGCGCTGCTCTTCGCGCGCGGATCGGCGCGCGCGCCGGCGCCGAGCCGCTCCACGGCGCAGCGGCGCATCAAGATCGGCCTCGTCTTCGATCTCGGCGGGCGCGGCGACAAGTCGTTCAACGACTCGGCGTGGCTCGGCGTGGAGCGGGCGCGGCGCGAGCTGGGCGCGGAGGTGGAGGCAATCGAGCCGGGCGACGGCAGCGATCGCGAGAGCGGCGTGCGCCTCCTCGCCGCCGGCGGGAAGGACCTGGTCATCGGCACCGGCTTCATCTTCTCCGACGACATGTACCGCATCGCCGAGGAATACCCGGCGACCCGGTTCGCCTGCGTGGACTACGCGAAGTTCGACGCGCGCGGCTTCGTGCCGCCACCGCCGAACATGGTGGCGATCAAGTTCCGCGAGGAGCAGGGGAGCTACCTCGTGGGCGCGGCGGCGGGGCTCTTCACGAACACGCGCGCGGTGGGCTTCGTGGGCGGCATGGACATTCCGCTCATCCACAAGTTCGAGGAGGGCTATCGGGCGGGCGCGCTGGCGGTGTGCCCCGCGTGCCGCGTGCTCGTCGGGTATGCGGGCGTCACGAACGAGGCCTTCAAGAACCCGAGCAAGGGCAAGGAGCTGGCGATGGCGCAGTACGGCGCGGGCGCGGACGTGATCTTCCACGCCTCGGGCTCGACCGGCCTGGGCGTCTTCGAGGCGGCGCGCGCGACGGGGCGCTACGCCATCGGCGTCGACGCCGACCAGTGGGCCGAGGCGCCGGGGCGCGTCCTGACCTCGATGACGAAGCAGGTCGACGTGGCGGTCTACGAGGTGGCGCGGCAGGTGGCGGAGGGGCGCTTCGCCGGCGGCGTGCGCGTCTTCGGCCTCGCCGAGGGTGGCGTCGACTACATCTACGACGAGCACAACCGCGCGCTCTTCCCCGACGGCGCGCGCGAGCGCATCGAGGGGCTCCGCAGGCGGATCGCGGCGGGTGAGATCGCCGTGCCTTCGGAGCGGAAGCGGTGAGCGCGGGCGCGGCGATCGAGCTCGAGGGGATCACGGTGCGCTACGGCGCGGTGGTCGCGAACCGCGACGTGTCGCTCGCCGCGGCGCCCGGCGAGGTGCACGCCATCGTCGGCGAGAACGGCGCCGGCAAGAGCACGCTCCTCCGCGCCGTCCAGGGGCTGGCGCCGATCGCGTCCGGACACGTGCGCGTGCGGGGCGAGGAGATCGCGCGGCCCTCGCCGGCCTCGATGATCGCGCGCGGCGTGGGGATGGTGCACCAGCACTTCCTGCTGGTGGAGGCGCTCGGCGTGGCGGAGAACGTGGTGCTCGGCTGCGAGCCGGTGGCGCGCGGCGGGCTGGCGTCCGCGCTCGGGGTGCTCGATCGGACGCGCGCCGAGGCGGAGGTCGCGGCGCTGGCGGAGCGGTTCGGGTGGGCGATCGATCCGCGCGCCGGGGTGGCGGATCTGTCCGTGGGCGAGCGGCAGCGGGTGGAGATCCTCAAGGCGATGCACCGCGGCGCGCGGGTGCTGCTCCTGGACGAGCCGACGGCCGTGTTGACGCCGCCGGAGGTGGCGGAGCTGTTCCGGCTCCTCCGCGCGCTGCGTGAAGACGGCGGGACGGTGCTGCTGGTGACGCACAAGCTCGACGAGGTGATGGCGCTGGCGGACCGTGTGACGGTGCTGCGGCGCGGCGAGGTGGTGGCGCGATACGCGCGGGCGGAGGCGTCGGCGGAGCGGATCGCGAGCGCGATGGTCGGCGGCGCGCCGGAGGCGGCGATCGGGGAGGCGTGGCGGGAGGCCACGCTTGGCGAGGTGCGGCTGGAGCTGCGCGATCTGACGGTGACGCGCGACGGTGGTCGCCGAGCGCTCGACGGCGTGAGCCTCGCGGTGCGGGCGGGCGAGATCGTCGGCGTCGCCGGCGTCGATGGCAACGGGCAGGCGGAGCTGTGCGCGGCGATCGCGGGGCTGGAGAAGGCGGCGCGCGGGGAGCTGCGGCTCGATGGCGTCGACGTGACGCGGGCGACGGCGGCGGCGCGGCGGCGGCGCGGGCTGGGCTACGTCCCCGACGATCGCCAGCGGCTGGGCCTGCTCCTCGATTCTTCGGTGGCCGAGAATCTGATGCTGGGCCGCGAGGAGGCTTATGCGCGCGCAGCCGGTCTTGACCGCGCGCGGCTCGCCGCCGCCGCCGCCCGCGCGCTCGAGGACTTCGACGTCCGTCCCGCGGGCGCAGCCACCGTCGCCGCCCCGATGCGCGCGCTCTCCGGCGGGAACCAGCAGAAGATCCTCGTCGCGCGCGAGCTGCTGCGCGCCCCGCGCGTGCTCGTCGCCGCCCAGCCCACGCGCGGCGTCGATCTCGCCGCCGCCGCCCGCATCCACCGCCAGCTCCTCCGCGCGCGCGACGCCGGCTGCGCGGTCCTGCTCCTCTCCGCCGAGCTCGACGAGCTGCGCGCGCTCTCCGATCGCGTCGCCGTGCTCCACCGCGGCCACCTCGTCGCCACGCTGGCGCGCGCCGACGCGACGCACGAGCGCCTCGGCGCGCTCATGACCGGAGCATCGGCGTGAAGCTCGCCGATCGCGCTGCCGGCGCCGTGCCGATCGCGCTCGCGCTCCTCGCGGCGACGGCGTGCGCGAGCGGCCTCGTCCTCGTCGCGGGGCAGGCGCCGCTCGACGTGTACCGGCTGCTCCTCGCCGGCACCTGGGGGAACGGCTACGGCGTCGGCCAGCTGCTCTTCAAGGCGACGCCGCTCGTGCTCACCGGGCTCGCCGTGGCGCTGCCGTATCACGCCGGGCTGTTCAACGTCGGCGCGGAGGGCCAGGCGGTCGCGGGCGGCTTCGCGGCAGGGCTCGCCGGCGCGGCGCTCCCGCCCGCCACGCCCGCCGCCCTCGCGATCCCCGCCTGTCTCGTGGCCGCGTTCGCCGCCGGCGCGATCATCGGCGCGATCCCCGGCGCGCTGAAGGCCCTGCGCGGCGCGCACGAGGTGATCGTCACCATCCTGCTCAACTTCGTGGTGATCGCGCTCTTCTCCGACGCCGGCAAGCGCCTCTACCTCCCGGAGACCATCCACCTCCCGCCCGTCGTCCCCGGCGCCGAGCTGCCTCGCGCGAGCGCGTGGCTCCCGTCGCTTTCCGGCTCCGCGCTGAGCGCCGCGTTGCCGCTCGCCCTCGCCTGCGCGGCCGGCGCCGCCTGGTTCCTCCAACGCACGGCTGCGGGCTTCCGTCTGCGCGCGGTCGGCCAGAGCGCAGCCGCGGCCGGCGCGGCGGGCGTCTCCGTGCGCGCGCAGTCGGTGCTGGCCATGTCGCTCGGCGGCGGCGTCGCCGGCCTCGCCGGCGCCACGCTCGTCCTCGGCTACAAGCACTACTACGAGGAAGGGATGACGGGCGGGATCGGCTACATGGGCATCGCCGTGGCGCTGCTCGGACGCGGTCGCGCCCTCGGCATCACGCTCGCCGCGCTGCTCTTCGGCACGCTGGCGCAGGGCGGCCTGGCGATCAACGCGATGGTCCCGAAGGACCTCGTGGACGTCCTGCAGGCGGTGATCGTCCTCGCCGTGGCGGTGGCCGCGGCCGCCGCGCGCCGCGCGCGTGCCTCGGAGGAGCTCGCGTGAGGTCCCTGCTCGCGCCCGGGCCGATGCTCGCGTTCGCCGCGCAGGTGGTGCGCATCGCGGTGCCCTACGTGCTCGCCGCGCTCGGCGGCACCTTCTCGGAGCGGGCCGGCGTGATCAACATCGCGCTCGAAGGCCTGCTGCTCGCGGGCGCCTTCGCCGCCGCGGCGGGAGCGCTGGCGGGCGGCGCCGCGGCGGGCGTCGCGCTCGGCATCCTCGCCGGGGTCGCGCTCTCGGCGCTCTTCGGCCTCGCGGTGATCCGGTGGCGCGCCGACCAGGTGGTGTGCGGCGTCGCGATCACGCTGCTCGCCGCCGCGAGCACCCGCTACTTCCTCAAGCTCCTCTACGACTCCTCCTCGAACTCGCCGCGCATCGTCGGCTTCGAGCCCTCCGCCTGGGCGAGCCGCGGCCCGGCCGCCGCGTTCCTCGGCGAGACGCTGGGTTCGCCGCTGGTCGTTGCCGCGGGCCTCGCCATCCTCGCCAGCCACTTCGCGCTCGGCCGCACCCGCTTCGGCCTGCGCCTGCGCGCCGTCGGCGAGCACCCCGAGGCGGTCGAGGCGCTCGGGCTGCGCGTCGCGCCGCTGCGCTGGGCGGGCGTGCTGCTCGCCGGCGCGCTGGCGGGCCTCGGTGGCGTCTGGCTCGCGTACGATCAGCACGGCTTCGTCGCCGGCATGAGCGCCGGCCGCGGCTTCATCGCCATCGCCGCGATGATCCTCGGCGGCTGGCGTCCGCTCGGCGCGACGCTCGCCTGCCTGCTGTTCGCCTCCGCCGAGGCGCTCGAGCTGCGGCTGCAGGCCGCGCACGGCGCGACCGGCCTCGTCCACGCGCTCCCCTACCTCGTCACCCTCCTCGCGCTCGCCCTGCGCGCCGGCCGCCACGTCGCGCCGCGCGCGCTCGGCAAGCTGCCGTGATCGTCACGGAAACGCCGCCGTCGCGACCCGCCAGCTTTCTTGATGGTGTCGGGGGTGCGTGGTAGAAACGGGAACTTTCCTCCCTTCCTCGACCCGGAGACACGATGCCCAGGCAGATCCTGCTGGCCGACGACAGCGCGACGATTGCCCGGATGGTCCAGATCACGTTCGCCCAGGAAGACTACGCGTTGACCGTCGCGAAGAGCGCGGACGAGGCGGTGGCGAAGGCGCGCGCGGCGAAGCCGGACATCGTGCTGGTCGACGCCGGTCTCCCGGGGAAGTCGGGCTACGACGTGTGCGCCGACCTGCGCGCCGCCGGCCTCCAGAACGTCCCCGTCCTCATCCTCACGAACAACTTCACGCCCTACGACGAGGCCCGCGGCCAGCGCGCCGGCGCCGACGGCTTCGTGGTGAAGCCCTTCGAGACGCAGGGCCTCGTCGATCGCGTCGGCCAGTCGATCGCCGCACGCGGTGGCGCCGCCCCCGGCGCGAAGCCCGCCGCGCCCGCCGCCGCCATGGCCGCCACCGTCGCCGTGCAGATGCCGCCCGCCGTCGCGCAGGCCGTCGCCGCCGCCGCGCAGCCCGCGCCGCCGCCGCAGCCCGCGCCTACGCGCCCCACGCAGCCGCCTGTCGCACCCCCGCGCGCCCCCACGCCGGCGGCCACGCCCGCCGTGCCGCGCGCCCCCGCGCAGCCCGCACGTCCCGCCGCGCCCGCCTCCTCGTCGAACCTCCCGCCGCCCGCCGCGCCCCCCGCCGCGCGCGCCCCGGAGTCCTCCGCGAACCTGCGCCCCCGCGCCACCCTGATGGGCCTCCCCACCGTCGGCCCCGACGGCCTCCCCATCGCCTTCACCCCACCGCCGCGCACGACCGCCCCCCAGCCCGCCGTGCCGCCGCCCGCCGCCGCGCCGCCGCCCCCCGCGCCCGCGCCGCCGCCTCCCGCACCTCCGCCCGCCGCCGTCGCCCCGCCGCGCCCCACCGCTCCGAGCGGCACCGCCGCGACGATGATGATGGAGCCGCCACAGATCCCCGCCGCGCCCGCCGCGCGCCCCGCGCCTCCGCCCGCCGCGCCGCCTCCCGCCGCCGCCGCGCCCGCTCCGCGACGCGCCACCATCCCGCCCGGCGCCCCGCGCATGCCGCGCACCTCCCTGGTCCCGAACGCGCCCTCGCCCGACCAGCTCCGCCAGCTCGTGAACGCCGTCGCCAGCGCCGCCGGCGCCCGCCTCGGCACCGCCGCCCTCGGCGCCCACCCCGAGTACGAAGCCATCGCCCGCCTCAGCCGCGAAGTGATCGAGCAGATCGCCTGGGAAGTCGTCCCCCAGCTCGCCGAAGTCATGATCAAGTCCGAGCTCGACCGCCTCGTACGCGAACGCGCCCGCGGCTAGCTCCACCCTTCGGTCATTGGCGCGCCATCCGCGCCAAGTCTCGGACGGCAGCCTCGACCACAGGGGGGACTCGCGGTGTGGTTGCGCGGGGCGTCTGAGCGCGCTCGCTCGCGTCTTCGCGAGCGATGCCAGCGCGAAGCCGAGTGCGCACGTGCCGCCGGTCCGTAGGACCGCCGGCGAAAGCGCGCGTCCCCGCGCAACCACACTGCGAGTCCCCCCGGCCGCACCCACCCGCGCCCACCCGCTTCCATTCATGTCCCGCATCCCGTACAACCGCTGCTCGACGAGGCCCCGACGACGATGACCGAGCTCTCCAAAGCCTACGATCCCACGCAGGTGGAGCCCCGCTGGTACCGCGAGTGGCAGTCCCAGGGCTACCTCCACGCCGACGCCACCACCCCCAAGGCCCCCTACAGCATCGTCATCCCGCCCCCCAACGTCACCGGCTCGCTCCACATGGGCCACGCCCTCACCGCGACCATCCAGGACATCCTGATCCGGTGGCGCCGCATGCAGGGCCGCAACGCGCTCTGGCTCCCGGGCACCGATCACGCCGGCATCGCCACGCAGATGGTCGTCGAGCGCATGCTGCAGCGCACCGAGGGCAAGAGCCGGCACGACCTCGGTCGCGAGGCGTTCCTCGCGCGCGTGTGGGAGTGGAAGGAGCAGCGCGGTGGGCGCATCCTCGAGCAGCTCAAGGCCATGGGCGCCTCCTGCGACTGGGAGCGCCTGCGCTTCACCATGGACGAGGGCCTCTCGCGCGCCGTGCGCGAGTGCTTCGTGCGCCTCTACGAGGATGGCCTGATCTACCGCGCGCGCCGCCTGATCAACTGGTGCAGCCGCTGCTACACCGCGCTCAGCGATCTCGAGGTCGAGCACACCGAGGAGAACGGGTCGCTCTGGCACCTCGCGTACCCCGTCACCGGGAGCGACGAGCGGCTCGTCGTCGCCACCACGCGCCCCGAGACCATGCTCGGCGACACCGCCGTCGCCGTGCACCCCGAGGACGATCGCTTCAAGCACCTCATCGGCCAAGGACGACGATCGACCGTCGACCTGCCGCTCACCGGGCGGAAGATCCCCGTCGTCGGTGATCCGATCCTCGTCGATCGCGAGTTCGGCACCGGCGCCGTGAAGGTCACGCCCGCGCACGACTTCAATGACTTCGAGACCGGCCTGCGCCACAACCTCGAGCAGATCTCCGTCTTCGATCAGAAGGGCCTGCTGAACGACAACGCGCCCGCCGCCTACCGCGGGCTCACCACCGCCGAGGCGCGCACGCGCGTCATCGAGGATCTGGAGAAGGCCGGCCTGCTCGTGAAGGTCGAGCCGCACAAGCTCGCGCTCGGCCGCTGCCAGCGCTGCGACACCGTCGTGGAGCCGCTGCTCTCGATGCAGTGGTTCGTGAAGACCGAACCGCTCGCCCGGCCCGCCATCGAGGCCGTCGAGACCGGCAAGACCACCATCCTCCCCGAGATGTGGACCAAGGTCTACATGCACTGGCTTTCCAGCACATTGGGATCCTAAGCTTAGAATTCCACGTGGACAAGTTGTCGC
>JADMIO010838975.1_pt1 | contig 20347 bp, 15 predicted proteins | sample 8958161 | NCBI WGS metagenome assembly JADMIO01 (sample SAMN16585339, study PRJNA669376) | soil metagenome | isolation source: Crop rotation soil | place: USA: Cullars Rotation, Alabama | collected 2011 | reverse complement strand
CTTTCCCGAGACGCTGTGGAAGACACTCTCTCATGGCGGTGTGCTGCTGGAAGTGCACTCTGGAGCGGATAGTCCACGGGGCTAGCGGAAGACGATATGCAAAATTCGAATGAAACGCTTCGCATCGATCGCCAGGATTACAAAACACGGGGAACTTACGTTGCGACGATGCGGGGTGTGCACGGCATCGCGCGCCTTAATTACCGGCGCGAACGCGATGATCTCCTCATCGCCGAGCACACGGAAACTTCCGAGTCCTTTCAGGGCAAAGGCGTCGGCGTAGCGCTCATTGAACGCATGGTGGAAGACGCGCGCACGGAGGGTTTCAAGATTTACGCGCTGTGCTCGTACGTCGAGGACGAGCGCCGCACGCACCCGGAATGGGCCGACGTCTTCCGAGTGCCGGGCTGACGCGCTCGCCGACAACGCGCAACGTGTGATAAGACTTGCCTAAGCCGAGCGCCGGCTCGCCTCGAACAGGAACCACGTGCGGCGTTCGGTTTCGTCGATCCACACTTCGATGAGACTCGCCGTGGCGACATCGCGATGGTCGTCGCACACGTTGTGCGCTTCACGCAAACGCGCTGCCAGATCCTTGTTGTCCTCGCGCAGCTCAGCCAGCATGTCGAGCGGCTCCACGTAATCGGCATCGTTGTCGAGAATGCGCTGCGTACGGGCAATCTGGCCGATCGATTTGAGTGTCGATCCGCCGATCTTCCGAACGCGTTCGGCGATCGGGTCGGACATCGCGTAAATCTGATCGGCCTGTTCATCCAGCAGCAGGTGGTAATCGCGAAAATGCGGGCCGCTCATGTGCCAGTGGAAGTTCTTCGTTTTGAGATACAGCGCGAACACGTCGGCCAGAATGCCGTTCATCGCACCTGAAATGTCCTTGGTCGCGTCGGCAGTCAAATCAGTGCGGGTCGCGAGCGGTGACTCGCGCCTGACGCGAAGCTCAACTCTGTCCTTCACTACGTCTTCAGTCATGATCTTCACCTTTCATTGATGGGCCGAAATCTGTCGAATAGAGATAGTCAGTAGCGATCGACGTCCTTGACGGCTTGGGCAAACGCCTCGGGGGCTTCCTGCGGCAGGTTGTGTCCGATGCCGCCTTTGATATCGCGATGCGCGTATGGTCCCGAGAATCGCTTCGCATAAGCGCTCGGCGGCGCGTGCGGGGCGCCGTTCGCATCACCTTCCATGGTGATCGTGGGCACCGTGATGACGGGCGCCTGCGCGAGCCGCTTTTCAAGCGCGTCGTACTGGGCCTCGCCCGGCGCCAGGCCGAGTCTCCAGCGGTAGTTGTGGATCGCGATTGCCACATGATCGGCGTTATCGAAAGACGCGGCGCTACGAGCGTACGTGGCATCGTCGAATGCCCATTTCGGCGAAGCCTGCTGCCAAATGAGCTTGTTGAACTCGCGGCGATACCTTTCGTAACCGATGCGTCCGCGTTCGGTTGCGAAGTAGTACTGGTACCACCAGTCGAGCTCGTCTTTCGGCGGTAGTGGTTGCATGTTCGCCTCGGGCGTCCCGATCAGGTAACCGCTCACGGAGACCATCGCCTTGCAGCGCTCCGGCCAGAGCGTCGCGATGATGTTGGCGGTCCGCGCGCCCCAGTCGAATGCACCGAACACCGCACGCTGTATTTTCAGCGCATCCATCAATGCAATGGTGTCGAGCGCGACGACCGACGGCTGGGCATTTCGGACTGTGTCGGCGGAAAGAAAGCGCGTGGTGCCGTAACCGCGCACGTAAGGCACGATCACGCGATAGCCTGCGGCCGCGAGCAGAGGGGCGACGTCGACAAAGCTGTAGATGTCGTAAGGCCAGCCGTGCAGGAGGAGGACGGGTGGACCGTCGGCGGGGCCGGCTTCCGCGTAGCCCACGTTCAGCAGGCTGGCGTCGATCTGCTTCAATGTCCCGAACGACGTGTTCGCACCTCGCTTGCTGGCGCTTACCTCTGGCTGTTTCGTGGTGCTGGTCTGCGCGCGTGCAGAATCGATCCCTGCAAGCTCGGCAGTGGCACTGACAGCGGCAGCAGCTAAAAAGTGGCGGCGATCGAGATCGATTCGTTCCGACATATGTTGGTCTCCTGTCAGGTGCGATACGTATCGGTGCAGCGAAAGAGCCGCTCAAACCTTTTGCGTGATGCGAAGTCGACCCACCACCAGATCGTCGATCGCGAGGCGTCGGATACGTGCGTGACCAACCGCCAATCTTTTATGGCAACTACGAGCGTCTCGAAGAGCATGGAGCGATCGTCGCTCACACCGGCAATTCCTTGCCCGTCTGCGCTGCCACCATGTAAGCGGCGTACCACTCCGGCCAATGATCCGGATCGGCCGCACCGATACGCTTTTCATGCTCGCCATGAGCCGCCGCCGCGCGACGAAGCGCGTGCGCCAGGTCATTCGCCGAGCCGAATGAAGTCGCGTCTGTATCGACGCGGCCGGCCAATCGCGCAGTGATCTCTTGCGCCAGCCACCCGTTGCCATCTGGATCGGTGAACGATACGAACGAGCCGTAGCTGCGACGATCGGGAGCGGGGCCGCTCAATCGTGCGTAAGCATCGACTCGATTCAGGTTGGCGAAATGGAACACATCGCTCACCTTAACGCCTCTACGCTCGAGCTCGTTGCGCGCGGCCTCGACGTCGGAGACGATCAGGAACGAGCTCTGCGCGCATCCGGGTGCGGCCGAAGTCTGATTCGTACCGAAGTGAATCGAGCAGTGGGAGCCTGGCGGGGTGAACTGCACAACGCGGCCGCCTTCCCGGCTGAAGTCCGCGTCCAGCCGCCATCCGAGACCTGCATAGAACGCTTTCGCGCGATCCACATCTGAAACGGGAATGACGACAACCTCGAGCTTCATGTCGATCGTGCCAGCTCGCGCATCACTGGTTGTGTCGTTACTACAGAGTGCCGTGGCGCTCATGGCTGCCTCTCGGGTTGTGTCTCCCGAAGCGGTCTGAAGGCGTCGCGAAGCTCGGCCGCAAAGAGCTCGGGCTGCTCCCACGCCGCAAAGTGTCCGCCCTTGTCGACCTCGTGGAAGTAGATGAGATTGCGATACGCGCGACGCGCCCACGTCTCCGGCGGCTTATAGACGTCCTCCGGAAATACGGTGATAGCGACCGGCAGCGCGATCTCGTCGGTTTTCTGCGCGGCCGCAACGATGACGCTGCCTCGTGCGCCATTCTCCCAGTACAGCCGCGCTGCAGAAGTTGCGGTGTTCGTAAGCCAGTAGAGCGTGATGTTGTCCAGCACGTCATCTTTAGTTGGCGACTTGTTCGGATCGGCGCCGTACGTCCACTGCGCGAAGCCGGGGTGCACGAGGACCCATGCTGCGAGTCCCGCTGGTGAGTCCGTGGCACCGTAGCCAACGGTTTGCGGCCGCGCGGTCATCATCGTGAAGTACGCGAGGTTTCCCTGCTTGCCGCTGGTCATGAGCGCTTCGAGCACCGCGCGTTCTTTTTCGGAAAGACCTGGCGGCGCGGGTCCACCGGCGAGCGCTGCGGCCACTTCGGACGGAACAGTCGCGGGCAAGTTGATGTGTATGCCGAGCAATCCAGCAGCTGCCTGACGCGCCATCGCGCTGGAGATCGGAGTGCCCCAGTCGCCGCCTTGCGCGACATAGCGCGTGTACCCGAGGCGCTTCATGAGCTCGGCCCATGCTCGCGCGATGTGATCGGGGTCCCAACCGGTACCGGTCGGCTTGCCGGAGAACCCGTAACCGGGCACGGATGGAATCACGACGTCGAAAGCGTCGGAGGAAGCGCCGCCATGCGCGGTCGGATCCGTGAGCGGGGCGATGATCTTCAATTGCTCGATGACGGAGCCCGGCCAGCCGTGCGTCACGATCACCGGCAGTGCATTCGGATGACGAGAACGAACGTGGATGAAATGGATGTCGACCCCGTCGATGTTCGTCGTGAATTGCGGCAGCGCATTGAGCCGCGCCTCGAGCTTGCGCCAATCGTAGGCGTTGCCCCAGTAACGAACGAGCGCCTGCAACTTCTCGAGCTGTGCACCTTGCGACTGATCGGCGACAGTTTCTTTGTCGGGCCATCGCGTAGCAGCGATACGCCCGCGCAGGTCATCGAGCGCGCCCTGCGGTATGCGCACTTTGAAGGGCCGGATCGCCCGATCTTCTGCTGGTTGGCGCGCGTCGGATGCCTGCGCGACGAGGAGGGCAGCGGTATGGGATGTTGTGACGGCGGTCTGAGCGTAATCAGCAGACGCGAATACGAATAGAGCAGTGGAAAGCGCCGAACCAGCGAGTTTCTCCAGCGTCATAAATGCATCCTGCTCGTCGATTTCCTTTATTGAGAAACCCTGGAGGACGCGGTTTTCGCTGCGTCGATGATCAGCTTGGCGACTTCAGACGGATGCGAGAGCATCGCTACGTGGCTCGACGGGACGGTGATCGATTTCGCCTTGATCGATTTCGCGAACTTCCGCTCGAGATCGGGCTGAATCATTCGATCATTCGCGGCGATGACGTACCAGCTCGGTTTCGTCTTCCATGCGACGTTGCTGACTTTCGCGTTGAACACCGCGCCGTTCGTCGCGCCTTGCGTCGCCAGGATGAGTTTTCTCTGAGGCAGCGGAAGATCCGGCGCGAAGTTCTCCATGATTCCCTTTGTCGAGAGCGTGAGGTACCCACCCGCATCGGGGTGCAGCTCCGCAAGGCCCGGTGGCTGCGGGAAATCCTTGCCCAGCTCTCCCACCGGCACACCCGCATCCGGCGCAAACGCTGCTACATACACAAGGCCCGCAACTTTCGGGTCGACACCGGCTTCGGTGATCACGACTCCGCCCCACGAATGGCCCACGAGAATCACCGGACCGTCCTGCAGCGCGATCGTGCGCTTCGTCGCCGCCACGTCGTCTTCGAACGAAGTGAGCGGGTTTTGGACGGCCACGGCATTCAGGCCGGCCTTCTCGAGGAGAGGAATCACCTTGGCCCAGCTCGAGCCATCCGCAAATGCGCCATGCACAAGGACGACGTTGCGCACAACCGTTTTGTCCGCAGCAGCCGAGGGTTGAACAGTGAGTGCCGTAGCAATCACGCTCGCAAAGATCAAACCGCAAATGCGTGCAAAAAACATTGGAGTCCTCCAGGATTGGAATTCGACTGGGTTCATCGTGATGTCGTCTACCGTCGGTGGCAGAGGCTGTTGTCGTGAGCTTCAGATCACCGAAGCGACTTGAAGGCCGACCGCATTTCTGAAGTGAAAAGCGCGGGCTGCTCCCACGCGGCGAAGTGACCGCCTTTGGGCGGTCGGTTGTAGTGAATGAGTTTCGGATAGGCTTTCTCTGCCCAACTCCGCGGGGCCGCGTAGATCTCGTCGGGGAAAGCGCTCACCGCGACCGGGAGCTTGACGCCCCTCACGTCGAAGAAGCCTGCCCCCGTCGAGATCTGCGTCGTGTCCCAGTAGAGACGCGCCGAAGAGATTGCCGTGTTGGTCAACCAGTAGAGCGTGACGTTGTCGAGGATGTCGTCGCGAGTAAGGCCTTCGGCCTGCCCGTCGAATACGCGTGCGATCATCAGGTAACTGCGAATGTCGTGATCGATCATCCACGCGGCGAGCCCGACCGGCGAATCAGCTACGCCGTAAAGCGTCTGCGGTCGGTTGCCCATTTCGAGGGCGTACGCGAGCCCCTTTCCGTAGAAGTCGACGAGCTGCGCCCACGCATTGCGCTCTTCGGCGCTGAGATCGGCGGGCGGCGCCTCGTGAAACGCGAGCGCCTTTGAAATGTTCGGTGGAACCGTAGCCGCCATGTTGGTATGGATGCCGAGCAATCCCGCCGGCTGCTGCAGAGCCATCACCTCCGAGACGGCATTCCCCCAATCGCCGCCCTGCGCCACGTAACATTTGTAGCCGAGGCGCTGCATCAGCGTCGCCCAGGCGCGGCCGATCGTGATGGGGGTCCAGCCGGGCGCCGTCGGTTTTCCGGAGAAACCGTGGCCCGGCAGCGACGGAATCACGAGGTGAAAAGCGTCCGATGCACTGCCGCCATGAGCTGTCGGATCGGTCAACGGACCGATGATCTTCATCTGCTCGATGATCGAGCCGGGCCATCCGTGCGTGACGATCATGGGTAATGCGTCTTCGTGCCGCGAGCGCACGTGGATGAAATGAATGTCCAGTCCGTCGATCTCCGTAACGAAATTCGGAACGCTGTTCAGTTTCGCCTCGCATCGGCGCCAGTCGTATTCCGTCGCCCAGTAGCGCGCGAGCGCTTGCATCGTGGCCAGCTGCACGCCTTGCGTCGCATCGGCGACAGTCTCCCGCTCAGGCCACTTCGTCGCGTTGACGCGACGGCGCAAGTCGTTGAGCTCCGCGTCTGAAACTTTCACCGGAAACGGGCGGATTGCGTTCTTGTCAGCTGCCTGTCTGCTGCCTGATGGTGTAGCAACTGCGTCGGTCATGGTGTCTCCGTCTGAAGTTGTCATCGTCTGAGCGTGGCTTGGACACACGAACCTGAATAAGGCGACAGAAAACGCGCCAAGCGAAACGCCAACAAAGCTGCGCCGATTCGGTGACGAGCACGCAATGTCGTTGACTGTTCGCGTGCGCGTCGTGCTGCGATCGTTGGGTTGCGGCAAGTGCTGCGATTTCTTAACCGTCAAGGCACGATCCTTGTTTGGAAGAGATGCGCTATGGCGCGCCCGAGCGATTCAATCGAACGTAATCCAGTGAGCCAATGACACCAGAGCGACTCAGCCGGGTCTATTGGACGATGGTATTGACGAGACTTTCGTATCGGTCGTCTTGATCAGCGGCTGACACGCTGATGAGGACCGCCCGCCGCCGGACAATTCGTGTGTCGAACCTATCGGCTCAGTGCCTGCGTGGGCTTTAATACCAACGCTTCCGCATCGCGCACCCAGCCGCCGCCGATCGCCTTGTAGAGATTGGCGTACGACTGGAAGAGCTGCGACTGCGCACTGACGTACGTGAGCTCCGCGTTGAACAACGACTGCTCTGCGTTCGCGACTTCGAGATAGATCGTCACGCCTTCCCTGTAGCGAAGCGTTGCGAGGTCGCGGAAGCGCCTCAGCGATTCGACGTTGAGCCTCTGCTCGGTACGGATCTGGTCGAACTTCGCGCGGTCGACAAGCGCGTTCTCCACGTCCTGAAAGCCGTTGATGATCACGCTTTCGTACGTGTACAGTGCTTCACGCTGGAAGGCTTCCGCCTGTGCGACCTGTCCGCGGAGCCGCCCCGCAGTAAAGACCGGCTGGAGCACGCTGGCCCCGAACGACCATTCACGTGACGAACCGTTGAAGAGCCTCGAGAGCTGCGGGCTCACGCGACCGAAGAGCGCGGTAAGGCTGATGTCGGGGAAGTACGCGGCCTTCGCAACCCCGATGTTCGCGTTCGCCGCGATGAGCTGCTGCTCGGCCTGACGAATGTCAGGGCGCCGCTCGAGTAGCGCCGACGGCAGACCCGCCGGTATCGCCGGGAAAAGGAGGGCGTCGATTTCGCGGCCGCGTACGATCGGACCTGGATTGCTTCCGAGCAGCACGCTCATGAAATTCTCCTGGCGTGCAATTTCGCGCTCGAGCTCGGGCACCTGTGCCGCGGCAGCGCGGTATTGAGACTCCGCCTGGCGATAATCGCTTTCCGGAACAGCTCCTTCGCCGAAGCGCACACGCTGCAGTCGCGCCGCCTCACCGAGAGCCTGCGACGTGTATGTCGCGATCTCGAGCTGCCGGTCGAGGGCGCGCAGCTGGATGTAGTTGTTCGCGACCGTCGAGACGACCGTCAGGACGACCGTGCGCCGTCCTTCTTCGCTCGCGAGCACATTCGCCCGCGCCGATTCAGTCGCGCGGCGAAGCCGTCCCCAGATGTCGAGCTCGAAGCTCGCCGAGAGATTCACGTCGAACGAATTGAACGTCGCCGGTCGTCCGGCGACGGGCGTGCGCTGACGCGCCGCGTCCGCGCCTGCATTCACCTGCGGGAAGAGGGCAGAGCGCGTGATACCGTATTGCGCGATTGCTTCGTCGATGCGCGCAGTCGCGATCTTCAGGTCTTTGTTGTTCGTGAGCGCCGTCCGCACGAGCTGCGACAGCGCGGAATCCTGAAATTGGTCCCACCACACGACATTCGAGATCTCTTCCGCTTCGGTATAGCCCAGGCGCCAGGCGGCTGGCACCTCGATCGCCGGGCGCTTGTAGTTCGCGCCGAACGTACACGCGGAGAGCAACAGCACGAGCCCCACGACCGTGAATCTGCGCAGCGTGTTCAGCATCTCGTTCACGATCGATTCTCTAGGCGGACTGCGAACCAGCTGCTTCCTCTGCATTGCGGGCGGAGAGCGAGGGAGAGGCCTCGTGCCCATGCCGAAACGGCCACTGTCGCTCACTCACGCGCTGCATTAGTACGTAGAACACGGGCGTGAAGAAGATGCCGATCAGCGTTGCGGCAAGCATGCCGAACACGACTGTCGTTCCCAATGCCTGTCGCGCACCGGCACCCGCACCCGCTGCAAGCGCGAGCGGCACGGTGCCGAGAATGAAGGCGAACGAAGTCATGAGGATCGGACGCAGGCGCAGGGTCGCACCGTCGAGCGCTGCCTGCTCGATCGATTGGCCTTCCTTGTGCCTCAACACCGCGAACTCGACGATCAAAATCGCGTTCTTCGCGGCGAGACCGATCAACATGATGAGGCCGATCTGCGTGTAGACGTTGTTGTCGAAGTGGCGCAACAGGAGACCAATGAACGCACCGAGCACGCCGAACGGAATGACGAGCAGGATTGCGATCGGCATCGCCCAGCTTTCATAGAGCGCGGCGAGCACGAGCAACACGAACACGAGCGAAATCGCGAAGATGAAGCCCGTTTGGCCTCCGGTCTTCTTCTCCTGGTAAGTCGCCTCACTCCATTCGTACGAGAAGCCGGGCGGGAGGTTGCGTGCGAGCTCTTCCATCGCGGCGATCGCCTGCCCGGAGCTGTAACCCGGCGCATTGGTTCCGTTGATCGTGGCGGCGCTGTAGACATTGAAGCGCTCGAAGTACTGCGGCCCATTGATCGAGCGGCTGGTGACGAGCGTCGAGAGCGGTACCATGGTTCCGTTATCGGCGCGCACATAGTAGCGATTCACGTTATCGAACTGCGTGCGCAATGCGCCTTCCGCCTGCGCTTGTACCCTGTAGGTCCGGCCGAACAGGTTGAAGTCGTTGATGTAGTAGCTCCCCAGCAACGCCTGAAGCGTGAAGAACACGTCCGTCAAAGGCACACCGAGCGACTTCACCTTCTCGCGATCGACTTCGATCTCGGTCTGCGGGATGCGCGGATCGAAGCCGCTGTACACGAAGCCGATCTCGGGGCGCTTGCGCGCTTCGCCGAGCAGTTGCTGCAGCACCTGCGACAGTTGCGTCGGGTCTGATCCCGTGCGGTTCTGCAGAACGAACGTGAAGCCGCCGGCCGTACTCAGGCCACGGATCGGCGGCGGATTGATCACGAGAATCTGGGCATCCTTGATCTGCCCATTCAGCCGTCCCGTGAGCGCGGGGACGAGCGCGTTGACGCTCCGATCCGCCGATTTGCGCTCGTGCCAGGGTTTCAGGCGGATGAATGCGGTTCCGTTGTACGAGACGGATTGGCTCGTGAGCAGATTGAACCCGTTGATAGAGACGACGCCGTCGACACCCGGCACTTGACGCGCGATCTTCACCACTTGCGACATCGCCGCGTTCGTGCGCTCGAGCGATGCCGCGGGCGGCAGGCTCACTACTGCGATCACGTAACCCTGGTCCTCGGGCGGCACGAGACCGCTCGGACGCGTCGAGATGAGCCAGTACACGACGAGGAGTAGCGCCGCGAACGTCAGCATCACCATGACGGCGTGCCGCTCCATCGTCGCGACGGTGCGCACGTAGCCGTGTCGCGAGCGTTCGAACGCACGGTTGAATCCAGCGAAAAAGCGGCCAAGCGGCCCGGCCGGCCGTCCATGCTCGTCCACGGGCTTCAGAATGAGCGCGCACATGGCCGGCGTGAACGTGAGCGCGCAGATCGCGGAAAGGATGACCGAGACTGCCAGTGTCAGCGCGAATTGTTTGTAAAGTTGGCCGGTCAAGCCGCCCACGAATGCGACCGGTACGAAAACCGCCGCGAGCACGAGGGCGATCGCGATCACGGGGCCACCCACGTCGGCCATTGCCGACTTCGCGGCCTCGAGGGCCGACATGTTTTCCGTATCGAGTCGCTGCTGCACGGCTTCGACCACGACGATCGCGTCGTCGACGACGATGCCGATCGCGAGCACGAGGCCGAACAGCGTGAGCGTGTTGATCGAAAATCCGAGCGCCGCGAAAGCGCCGAACGTCCCGATGAGCGAGATCGGCACGACGAGAATCGGTATCAGCGTCGCACGCCAGCTTTGCAGGAACAGATAGACGACGAGCACGACAAGCACGAACGCGATACCCAGCGTGATCATCACTTCCTTCAGCGACTCCGTGACGAACGGAGTCGTCGTGTACGGAATCGTGTACTGCATGCCCGGCGGAAAGCGGGCCGCCTGCTCGTCCATCACCTGCTTCACCTGCTTGGCGACGTTCAACGCGTTCGCATCGGGCTGCAGGAAGATCCCTATGAGCGGAGCCGGGTCCTCGTCGTTCATGCCTGCGATGCCGTAATCGGCTGCGCCGAGCTCGACTCGGGCCACGTCCTTCAGGCGCACCACCTGGCCATTACCGGATTCACGCAGAATGATGTTCTCGAACTCGGAGACCTGTACTAGACGGCCTTTGACGAAAACGGTGTATTGCATCTGCTGGCCTGATGGCACAGGCGGCTGTCCCAGGCTGCCGGCCGGCGCAATCTGGTTTTGCTCGCGCACGATGCTCGAGATGTCACTCGCCGTCACACCGAGGCGTGCCATGCGCTCGGGGTCGAGCCAGATTCGCATCGCATAGTCCCGCGCGCCGAAGATGCGAACCTGCCCGACGCCGGGGACCCGGCCAAGCGCGTCGTACAGGTTCAGCAACGCATAATTGCTGAGGAACACGGCGTCGTAGCGGCGGTCCGGTGAGGTGAGCGCAATGACCTCGAGAAAATCGGTCGTCGTTTTGCGCACCGTCACACCGTTGCGAATGACCTCGGAGGGGAGCTGCGCCTGCGCGATCGCGACGCGGTTCTGCACTTCGACGGCGTCGATGTTCTTGTCGGTGCCGATCTCGAACGTGACGGTGAGACTGTACGAGCCGTCGTTACCGCTTTTCGAGCTCATGTACAGCATCTCCTGCGCGCCGTTCACCTGCTGCTCTATAGGCGCCGCGACGGACTGCGAGACGACTTCCGCGTTCGCGCCAGGCAGGGTCGTCGTGACCGTCACCTGTGGCGGTACGACTTGCGGATATTGCGCAATCGGCAATGAGAACGCGGCCAGTGTCCCGACGACGATCATCAACAGCGAGATGACCGTCGAGAAGACCGGCCGTTCGATGAAAAAGTTGAGCATGGTTACTTGCTCGAAGCGACCGGCGGCTTTGTTTCGCCTCCAGATCCGGCAAGCACGGGCTTGACAGGAACGCCGGGCCGCAGCTTCCCGGTGCCTTCCACGACGACGCGCTCGCCCGGTTTGAGCCCGCTGTCGACGACCCAGTCATTCGCGAGTCGGTAGCTCGCCGTGATCTGTCGCGCGTCGACCTTGTCGCCCGCCCCGACCACGTATACCGTTTTCAAGCCTTGCAGCTCCTGCACGGCCTGTTGCGGAATCCGTATCGCGTTCGGGTTTTCGAATGCGGGCACGACGACGCGCACGAAGAGCCCGGGACGTAGCGCGCGCTCGGGATTCGGAACGGACACGCGCACCTGCAGCGTTCCGGACTTCTGATCGAGCGATGCATCCACGAAATCGAGCTTTCCGGGAAGGGGATACTCGGAGCCGTCGGCAAGTCGCAGCCTGAATGGCGGCGCCTGATCCAACCGCTCCCCGGGAGGGCGCTTGAGCCGCTTTTGCAGCTCGAGGAGCTTCCCTTCGCTGATGGTGAAGTTCACCCACATCGGATCGCTGGAGTACAGCGTCGTGAGCAGCGTCTGCTGTGCAGTGACGAGCGCGCCGGGCTTCACGAGCGAGCTGCTCATGAAGCCTTCACGCGGCGCCCGCAAGGTCGTGAATTCAACGTTGAGCTCCGCATTGCGGACCAACGCGCGTTGAGCTTGCACGGTAGCCGTGCTGGCACGCTCCTGTGCGACCGCGGTGTCGTAGTCCTGCTGACTCACGGCTTTTTGCGCGATCAGCCGTTGCTGCCGCCCGAGGTTCTGCTGCGCGTTGACGAGATTCGCTTCGGATTGCGCGAGACTCGCCTTCGCTTGCGCCAGTTGCGATTGAAAAGGACGCTGGTCGATGACGTATAGGACGTCGCCCTTTTTGACGCGCGCCCCGTCAGCGAACGCCTGACGTTCGAGAAGACCGGTCACCTGGCTCCGGATCTCGATCGTGTGCGGCGCCTGCGTCTGCGCGACGTACTCGTCATAAACCGTGACGGCGACCGGCTTCACTTCGATGACCGACACTTGAGGCGGTGGTGGTGCGGAGGGCGGTTTCGCGCTTTCCTTGCACCCGAGCACGGCCCAGCAGGTCGCCGCCGCGAGCACGCAGCGCACGATGGACCACGAAACGTTGCTGTCGATCATTCGCGAATCGATTCCATCACGCGCTTGAACGCAACTCCATTAGACGATGGTATTGGCGGTACTGAGCCTGCATTTCTTCGTCAACCCGCTCGTCGCGTGGCCTGACGCTGGGCGGGGAGTCAATACCATCGTCCAATGGCTCGGGTTCCAGTGTTCTGGTCTGATCGTTATGTGATTGAAAGACCGAATCGTCAGCGCCCAGATATGGCAGGCACTGAGGGGTATCCACTGACCCCGTCTCGAGCGCTCGATCGCATTGCCACGGCCTTCGCATCATCCCGGGTAGTGCGGTTCATAGCCTTGCTCGGCCTCTGCGCGGCTTACCTGCAGGGCGGCCTCGTCAAGCTCACCGATTTCTCCGGCGCGGTAGCAGAAGCAGAACATTTCGGATTGCCGGCAGCTCCGATCGCCGCCGTCGCAACGATCGTGACCGAGCTCGTGGGCTCGGCGCTCGTACTGAGCGGCATTCAGCGCTGGCTCGGAGCCCTGTGGCTCGCCGCCTTCACGCTTTGCGCCACGTTCGTGGCGAACCGCTTCTGGGAGTTACCAGTCGCGGAGCGCTTTATGGCCGAGAACGCTTTTTTCGAGCACTTGGGGCTCATCGGCGGCTTCCTACTGGTTGCCTGGCTCGATTTGAAGGAGCGGATATCCATATGAACGCGCAAGTCGACAGACGAAGTTTTCTGAAACTCGGCGCGGGCGGTGTCCTCGGCTCACTCGCAGGACCGCTCGCGTTCGCGCAGGGCGACACAAGGGCACCGCTGATCGTGCGCAACGCCCGCATTACCACCATGGACGGCGGCAATCCGGATGCGCAGGCGCTTGCGGTATTGAACGGACGGTTTGTCGCAGTCGGTCGGGACGCGGACATCATGAAGCTCGCAACTGCTGCGACAACCGTAATTGATGCCGGCGGACGTCGAGTGATCCCGGGGCTGCACGACGGCCACACGCATCCGATCCGTGGCGGGCTCAACTACAACATGGAGCTGCGCTGGGACGGCGTGCCTTCGCTTTCCGATGCGATGAGCATGCTGCGCGAGCAGGTGAAGCGTACGCCGCCGCCACAATGGGTGCGCGTGGTCGGCGGTTTCACCGAGTATCAGTTCGCGGAGAAGCGTCTGCCGACGCTGCAGGAGATCAACGACGCGGCGCCCGACACGCCGGTGTTCATCCTGCGCCTGTACGATCGCGCGATGCTCAATCGTGCCGCGCTGCGCGCGGCCGGCTACACGAAAGACTCGCAGCCGCCCCCGGGTGGCTTCATCGACCGCGATGCGAGCGGCGACCCGACCGGGCTTCTTCTCGCGAAGCCGAACGCGACCATCCTGTACTCGACGCTCGCCAAAGGCCCGAAGCTCTCGCTCGAAGACCAGATGAATTCAACCCGGCAGTTCATGCGCGAGCTCAACCGGCTCGGCGTGACGTCCGTGATCGACGCGGGCGGCGGTTTCCAGAACTATCCGAATGATTACGAAGTGATCGAGCGGCTTGCGCGCGCGAAGCAGCTCACCGTGCGGTTTGCCTACAACCTGTTCCCTCAAAAGGCGGGCGGGGAACTCGCGGACTTCCAATCATGGGCGAAGCAGGTCAAGCCGGGGCAGGGCAGCGACATGTATCGGCACAACGGCGGCGGCGAGATGCTCGTCTACACGGCCGCCGACTTCGAGGATTTCCGCGAGCCGCGTCCGGAGCTGCCCGGCGCGATGGAGGGCGAGCTCGAGCGCGTCACGCGCTTCCTCGCGGAGAACGGCTGGCCCTTCCGCCTGCACGCGACGTACGACGAAACGATCTCGCGCGCGCTGGATGTGTTCGAGAAAGTGCACCGCGATGTGCCGATCGACAACCTGCACTGGTTCTTCGATCACGCCGAGACGATTACGCCGCGCAATATCGAGCGGGTGAAGGCGCTCGGCGGCGGCATCGCAGTTCAGCACCGCATGATGTATCAGGGCGAAGACTTCATTCAGCGTTACGGCGCGGGCTTGCTCGAAGACGCGCCGCCGGTGAAGCGCATTCTCGAAGCCGGCGTGCCGATCGGCGCGGGAACCGACGCGACGCGCGTCGCGAGCTACAACCCGTGGATCAGCCTCTACTGGCTCGTGAGCGGACGAACGATCGGGGGAACTCCCCTGTATCCGCAGTCCAAGCGGCTCGACCGCGCGACCGCGCTGCGCCTGTGGACAGTCGCGAACAGCTGGTTTTCGAACCAGGAAGGTAACAAGGGAGCCATCAAGGTCGGCCAGCTCGGCGACTTCGCCGTACTGTCAGACGACTACATGACAGTTCCCGAAGAACGCATCAAATCGATCGTCTCGCTGCTCACGGTCGTCGGCGGCGATGTAGTTCATGGCGACGCGCCGTTCTCGAAGCTTGCGCCGCCGCTTCCGCCGGCGAGCCCTGACTGGTCGCCGGTAGCGCGGTATGGCGGCTACTATCGTGCGACACAAGCAAAAACGTCGTCGAGGCCGCGTTGCGCAGCCGTCGACTGCGCCGTGCACGGCAGCAGCGCGCACGCGTGGCTTGCCGATACGCCGACATCGGATGCAAAGGCGTTCTGGGGAGCTTTCGGCTGCAGTTGCTGGATGGCCTGAGCGCGCGTGCTTCCGACCCATGAGGTCTGAGGAACGATTGCCCGATGCGCACGTGAGAGGGCGTCCGAACGGGATAAGAAAGCATATCGGGACGGGGCGGTCGACGCGTCTAAGGCGATCCTGGTGCGTTTTGTGTTGTGAAGAATTACTCCGGAATTTACGGAACCTCTCGCCTCAGCGGATGCGTAAACGACCCTTGCAAAGCCAGTGATGTTAATTCGGTATTCGCACACGCTGACGAGCCGCAATAACGTGTCGAAATCGGCAAACCACGCCGATTCCCCTCGGTGCCCTACGGCATGATGCGCTCCCAGCTGAAGGGGCCGAATGTGTTGTTGGTCGCGCTGTAGTTTTTCCCCGGATCAACAGTCAGCCGCAAATATTCGAGCGGAAACGTGCTGCCATGTACGACCAGTGGATGGAAGTTCGGTGCGGCGTATCCCTTGGCGAAATGGTTTTTCCAAGCGTCGGCTGCGCATGGAATAACGGCCGAACCCGACTCGATGACGCAGGATTGGTTTTCCTTGAGCGGATTATCCGAACGGTACCGGTGCGAGTCACCGTTGATCAGCAGAACCGGCCTGGCGAAGCTCTTCGATTTATTTGCGATTTTGTCGATGAACACTTCGTAGTTTGCGATGCGGGTCCTTGCGGTCCAGATCCCGCATGCCGCCTGCTCCCACAATGACAACCGCGCTCACGCCATAGGTCTGCGCCGCGGCGAATGCACTGTCGAGCCAGCGCAGATCGGCGGCAGTGCGCTGTGCAACCTCCTGCACCTGTGTACCGCTCTTGGTTGCGTCGTACCACTTATCGTCGTTGTTCGAGCCGCCCGGGATGTTCAACGTTACGAATAGGACTCTGGACTGCACCCACATAACATTTTCGGCCTGGCAACAGCAACGTCGCGCCTGACTAACCTGGAGTGCGGCAGCCGCCGGAGGCCGAATCGCATCGCCGAGCTGGTATGGATGCCGGGACGCTGGAAATCCGATCACCCGGCATTCACGAAAGTGACTGGCGTCCGCTCGCGCTTGTCGCTACAAGGCAGCGGTGGTTGGCCCGTGGGCGTTTGTAAGCTAAATTGAAATATGGCGCCCCGCGGCGTGTTCGCGGCAAACCATAACCTGCCTTCGTGGGCCTCGATGATTGCACGGCAAATACCCAGGCCCATCCCCATACCGTCGGATTTGGTCGTGAAGAGCGGGTTGAATATTCGATCCACGTTTTGAGCGTTGATCCCTGTCCCGGTATCCGCAACGGATACGATCACGCGCCCGCTTTCGTGCGCCTCGGATCCCACGCGCAGGATTCTCGGTTCATCGTTCGCCGCCATCGCATCGACGGCGTTCGCGATCAAATTGATGAGCACCTGCTGCAACTGTACTCGATTAGCTCGAACCTCCGGCAGCTGCTTGTTGACATCGACTTCAACGACAATCCGATATCTCTGCAGATCGGCACGCTCGAGGGCGAGTACTTCCTGAATGACGTCATTCACGTCGAGCGACGTTCTGTTCTGTACGTCATTGCGTAAGTTGGTACGAATGCTTTCGACCACCTCTCCTGCTCGATGGCCGTCCGCAGAGATGCGCTTGAATGCCTCCTTGGCGCGATCGACGTTTGGCATCGAGCGATCCAGAAAGCGTAGGCCCGCATCCGCGCTCGTCACGATGGCCGTCAAGGGCTGCCGAATCTCGTGCGCGACCGTTGCCGCGACAGCATTCCCTGTCATTAAACGCGCTGCTCGCTCGCGGCGTTGACCGAGCACAGCGTTGACGAGCCCCCCGTACAGCGCGGTGATCTCATATAGCAGCACGATGAGAACTAGACTGCTAGAGAGGAACCCGATCACGCGAACGGTATACCAACCGACGCTGAAGCGACTTGGATCGGGATAGTAGCTCAGAGGCACCTCGATCAAATACAAGCACAGCACCACCATCAACCAAAGGTCGAGCACCGAGCGTTGCCGCATCCGCAGCACGACGAGCGCTGAAAGACTCAGCAACGCGACGGGAGCGCCAATGAAGTAACGCCAGTGCGGGCCGAAATGCAGGGAGTCGAGCGCCACGCGCGGCAACAGTGCATGACCTGCCGTGCAGAAAAATGCGAGCGCCAACACGATGACTGCCGTCGAGGCAGCACTTATAACGATCGCCGCACGTGCCCTGCCGGGCCAGAAACGCTTGTCGGGGTCCGCATCTTTGGACAAGGCATAGCCCATGACGAACACGGGAAAACCCGCGTGCTGGAACATCCAGATCCATGAAGTACTCTGCGACCCGCCAATCAGGTTCCCTGGCACAAAAACATCCGGAAACACGAGCAAGAACGGGATCAGTACGAGTGCCGTGAAGAGATATCCGCTCGCGATGACGAGAGTGGAACCATAACGCACGATGGAGAACTGCGCATACAGGAGCACCGCGGTGATCGAGTCGTTGACGAACATCGCTGTCACGTAGGCCGGGACGAAGGCCTCGATCCGGGGCACGTGGGCGCCTTTGAGCGGACCGAAGCTGATCAGCGAAAACACGACCAACAACACGAGCACGACAGCAAGAGCCAACCGTTTTTGAGCTGGGCCCGGCGACAGGCTTGAGAGGACGAAATGCTGCTCTCGCGCGCCCATAGCGGATATCGTCAGCATCGAGGTGATACCCGGTTCAGCTGTTGCGGGTCATTGACATGCATCCGTCTCCCCGCGTCTGATACTGCCACCCCATCCGCCGGATCTTCGCGGGGCGTTATGCTGCGGCGGCGAGGGCGTCGTTGACGGCCGTGAGTAACTCGGCGCCATTGAAAGGCTTCTTAAACAAGCGGCAGCGAACGCTATCGGCCGGCAGCAGCCCGTTCAGAACCACGGGATGAGCCGTGATCAGGATGATCGGCAATTCCGGCCGTGCGGTATGAACCAGTCGAGTCAACTGAAATCCATCCATCCCCGGCATGTCGATGTCTGAGATCAAACAGCGAATCTCGGCCAGGCAGTCGCTCGCGAGCAAAGCTGCCCCGGACGCGAACGAACGAACGACGTGGTCGGCCGACTCCAGCAGAATTTCGAGGGACCCGAGTACTCGCTGATCGTCATCGACCACTGCTATCTTGGCACCGCGGGAGCCTTCAGTCACGATCGTCCTTTATCTCAGCGTGAAATCGCATTCTGCCCGACGAATGCACGGCCGTCGCTAACCGCACTCGTCGTTCTATTCCGACGATGCCATCCAGGCTCCGCGATTCGGCGAAAGCGCCGTGCGTCGCTGCTCACGGTCGTCGGCGGACATGTGGCTCACGGCGATGCGCCGTTCGCGAGGCGTGCGCCGTCGCTTCCGCCGAGCCGGCGGATCATAATGATTGCTTCAGCGTCACCGTCGCGACTGGCAGCTTGCGCACCCGCGTGCCTATTGCGGCAAAGATCGCATTGGTGATTGCCGGAACAACGGCTGATGTGCCGGCCTCACCCATTCCGCCCGGTGCCTCGCTGCTCGGGACGATGTGGACGTCAACTAGTGGCGCTTCATTCATGCGAAGCACGCGATAATCATGGAAATTACTCTGCTGCACGCGTCCATCTTTTAATGTAATCGCGCCCCACAGCGCCGCTGACACACCGAACATCACCGCGCTTTGAATCTGTGCGCGCACGGTGTCGGGATTGACGACGGTGCCGCAGTCGACTGCGCAGACGACCCGGCGCACGCGAACCGCACCGTCCTTCGCAACATCAACTTCGGCGACGTGCGCCATGTAGGTCGCAAACGCGTGCTGGAGCGAGACGCCGCGGCCGCCGCCTTTTGGCAGTGGTTTTCCCCAACCCCCTTTTTCCGCCGCCAAGTCGAGTACGGCTTTCGCCCGCGGGGACTTGGCGAGGAGCGCGCGTCGATAGGCAACCGGGTCCTTGTTTGCCGCGACCGCGAGCTCGTCGATGAAGCTCTCTGTCACGAAAACATTGTGGGAAGGTCCGACGCTGCGCCAGAACGCCGTCTGAATGCCCGGCGGCTCCACGCGTACGTACTCGACGTGCGTATTCGGCAGCGCGTACACGAGATCGATCGCGCCTTCGACGGTGTCGCTATCGAGGCCGTTCTTGAATGCTGGCGGAAGCCATCTTGCGATGACCGATGAACCAGCGAAGCGATGACTCCACGCTACGGGCATGCCTTTCGAGTCGAGACCTGCGGTGAGCCGGTCGTACCAATACGGTCGATACAGGTCGTGCTGGATATCTTCCTCGCGGGTCCAGACGATCTTGACGGGACCGTCGACCTGCTTCGCAATCTCGACTGCACGCACCACACCGTCGACATCGAGTCGCCTTCCGAAGCCGCCGCCGATGAGGTGGTTATGTATGACGACTTTCTCGACCGGAAAGCCCGCGGTCTTGGCCGCGAAAGACCGGGCACGCGCGATCGCCTGCGTGCCCACCCAGATCTCGCAACCATCCTTGCGCACGTGGGCCGTGCAGTTCATGGGCTCCATTGTCGCGTGAGCAAGAAACGGAACTTCGTACGTCGCATCGACCTTTGTAGCAGCGCTCGCGAGGGCTTTATCGACGTCGCCGATGTTCTCCGCGACCGCTCCAGGCTTCTGCATAGCACGTTCGAGCTCGCGTCCGATGTCTTCGGTCGTGAGCTTGGCATGCGGACCGTGGTCCCACTCGATCTTCAGCGCTGCAAGTCCCTTTTTGGCCGCCCCCATGTGATCCGCCACCACGGCGACCGCGTCGCCGAGGCGTACGATCTGACGCACGCCCTTTACGTTCTTCGCCGCGGCATCATCGATGCTCTTGACGCGGCCGCCGAACGCCGGCGACTGCGCGAGCGTCGCGATCTTCACTCCCGGCGGACGTGCGTCGATCCCGTAGAGAGCAGTCCCGTTAACCTTCGCCGCCGAATCCAGCCGCTTCGCCGGCGTCCCGATGAGTCTGAAATTCTCCCGGCTCTTGAGCGCAACCTTCGCCGGCAGGGGCATGCCTGCCGCATCGCTCGCGAGCTCGCCGTACTTCGCGCTACGGCCGGAAGCTTCGTGATGCACCACGCCGCTTCGCGCACAGCACGATGCCGGGTCGACTTTCCATCGCTTCGCGGCCGCTGCAAC
>JADMIO011204688.1_pt1 | contig 20348 bp, 13 predicted proteins | sample 8958161 | NCBI WGS metagenome assembly JADMIO01 (sample SAMN16585339, study PRJNA669376) | soil metagenome | isolation source: Crop rotation soil | place: USA: Cullars Rotation, Alabama | collected 2011 | reverse complement strand
AGATGAAAAGACAAATTGCGTGTTTGTGCCTATGATGTGTTTGTGTCTTTGTGTTAAAATTATCTCACAAACCCTTTCATAAATAGTTCTCAATAAGATTGCTAGGCTTATGGGTAATAAGATGACCAACCCTGCAACGCAGTTGACCTAGCAGCTGCTAAAACAGCTGCTGCGGCACGAAGGCTGACCCAGCCGCCGCCCCACTAGGAGCTAATTGAGCCGCTGCAGCAACAGCTGACGCTGCACCGCCAGATGACTCGGCAGCTACACAGGCTCTATAAAATGAAAGTCTAAGCTCTCTGTTTGAATAGCTATTTATTATTTCAAGGACTTCAAAATCCTTTTGTGCGGAATCGCGAATTTGCAAAAGCTTTGAAAGATCTTCATATTGATTAATTCTCTTTCGCATGCCGTCATCCAAATATATTCCATTATAGATGAGTTCCCTAATTAACGAATGGATGAGCTCCCATGTGGGGTAAGGAGGGTGGGGGAAGCTAGCGAGAATTCTAAAGAACTCACGAACGTTTTCAGAGGCTGGATTTAGAGACAAACCATTAGCTATTAAGCTTTGCCAGAATGCCAGATTTAACAACTTATTAAAAATTTTTTCTGAATATTTACTGTTTGCCAAATACATAGCTGGGGTGATAACATTTATTTCTAAGGCTCGCTTAAAAAAATCTTCTATTCCATAGGTTTCTTGAATTGCATAGGGTAAGGATATATCAAGTAACGATGCCAAAAATTTTAACCTCAAAGGAATACGGTAACTCTTAGCGATATCAATATATTCTATGGCATTTAATATTATGGATCGCTGTAATTCAAAAACATCTGTTTCGTTCATTGCATTTTTTATATCAGATTTTGACATTAAATTAAAATTTTTTACATATTCATCAATCTCAATATTCCCATTTCTCTTGAATTGTGCTGTTTTAAGTTGTTCCACCATGAGGATCAAACCAAGCGCTGATTCATGGAAATTGACAGATATATTGTAACCATCGAACGAGCCGCCAAAAGCGGATTCAATCGACGCAATCATCGCTGGCCCTATCCAATTAGCCGATTCAGCAGCTACACAGGTTGTATACAAGATTTTCATGGTCAATTTGAGTTCCCGGTCAAAATAACTATTTATTAATCTAATGATTCCTAAATCAATATTTTCCTCTCGATTTCTAATTGACGAACCATCGGCCAAGCATTTTAAATGGCGGGTAAATACAGAATCCCGGATCCGCAAAATTGCTGAAAGATTTTCATGCTGATCCATAATCTTTCGCATAGAAGTACTTACCATAATCCCATTATAAAGAAGCTCTCTAATTAGTGAGACTGTTAATGGATCAGGGGGAACAAAATTAGTTATTAGGGATTGAAAGAAATAATCGACATTTGCAGATGCTGGATTGACAGACAATCCATTAGCTATTAAAGATTGCAAAAGCTCTAGACTCATTAATTCCTTAGGTATTGCAGGGTCACTAGTCCTTTCATTTAACAAACAAAGGGTATTCGGAGAAAAAAGATTTGCTTCAAAGATAAGTTTAAAAAAATTTTTTACCTCCAATTTTTCTTCTCCAAGCACATGGGATAAGAAGAATCTACAGGGTACATCAAGCAAATCTGCCCATAATTTTGGGGCTAAAGGGATTTGAAATACCTTAGCGGAATTAAAACAGTCTATCGCCTTTGATATCACTTGAAATAAAGGTTTTGCCTCAACTTGTTTGTTTAAGATATTTAAATCGGATATAAAAGAAGTTAAATATTCAGAGTTTCTAAATTTTTTTATATATTCTCTAACTTCTATTTTTCTGCTTTCACTAAATTGTCTCCCTCTCTCTTGAAATTGTTTGACAATGTCAATGAGAACCAACATCATTTCATTTAGATCCCTAGTTTTCCGACGCTCAAGGATTATTGTTGAATGCCTACGGTATATTTCACAACTCCAAGCTGAATTGGCTCTATTGCGCAATAGTTGAACGTTCATCTCGTAGAAAGGCTCTAAATCCATTTTTAAAGCTTTAGCAATCCTAAAAACCTCGGGAAGAGCGCCTGAAATTTTGTCGATCAATACTTCCAATTCTTCTCTTATATTATATTGGGATGAGGAAGGAGAAAAATCTGGATTCCCTGGAAGGTCGTCCGTTTGAGGATTTTTAGCCAACTTCGGCGCTCTAATGTTAAATCTGCCTCTTAGATGGGGGCTAGATTCAGCAGCGATTGCTTTATAAAGCGGCGATATATCTGCTTGAAACTTCTCGGCCTCCCTAAAGAGTGTAGGAAGATAATCAGTAAGACAATTGATTAGTCTTTCCAACTTTTGCCTAGGGATATTCTTTAAAGAATTATCAGATAATTCGACGTCAAAGCAAGTACAGTATTGAGCTTTAGGGCGTCGAATTACTTCTAAATTTAGCATTGAATATTCTCCAAATTGCAATGGTTTTGAACACCAAAAACTTTATTTTATTTATTTTCTACATAATATCATGAAATATTGTACCTGGTGAAATATTGTACCTGGGTATTTACTTAAATGCCAATTCTTTAAAAGAGGAACACAAAAGTGTTAGGTAATGCAGTCAAGGGAATGCATATAAATAGGCAACAACATGAAAGGGTTTTGCCGGCTATCTTCGCGATCGAAAGGCAATTGCATCTTTTTTGGAATAGGCTAGTATTAAAAAACAAGTTAGATTACCTTAAAATTAAGACTAACCTTTTGCACATAAAGTAAAATTTCGACGCCACTCTGTGTGGCTGTGGATTTGTTGCGTCGTTGACTAAGACCTTGTTCTACTTGAGCCTCAGAAAGCCAAATGTCGATAAGATGACTTAAACATTAAAGATATAACATGCAGCCATATTTGCCTTATCTGGAGTGGATCTATGACAACAAACAAAAAATGATTACTCAATTAGAGCAATGGTCTAATATCAACTCTGGCACCAACAACTTAACCGGCTTGGCTAGCATGGTTTTTGCCATACAATCATTTTGCAAAGAACTTAATGCCGATTCTAAGATCGTCCCCTTACCTGACAGAATAACAATTAATTCCAGGGGAGAAGTCGTTCATGAAGCTTGCGGCAACGCCCTGCTTATAAAGAAACACCCCAAAGCACCAATGCATGTCTTGTTAGCAGGCCACATGGATACAGTCTATTCCATCGAAGACGCCTTTCAAAAGATAGAATATGTCGACGACAATACTATGAAAGGTCCAGGTGTTGCAGATATGAAAGGCGGCCTGATCGTCATGATTACCGCCTTGAAGGCTCTTGAACGAAGTCCGGTGGCAGGGAACATTGGATGGGAGTTGATCATCAACCCTGACGAAGAAGTTGGCTCCCCAAGTTCTGCACCCCTTTTCCAACAAGCCGCCAAGAGAAATCATCTAGGCTTAGTCTATGAACCCTCTTTTCCCGATGGCGCCCTCGTCTCAAAGCGCAAGGGATCGGCAAATTTTATTGCAGTCATGAAAGGACGCGCTGCGCATGCAGGAAGAGACATTCATCAGGGGCGAAATGCCCTTGTTGCTTTGGCAAAATTAATCTTAAAGTTAGAAGCTTTGGGCTCGCGCGAAAGAGGCATCACAGTGAACGTTGGCCACATGGAAGGCGGTGGCCCGATAAATATCGTCCCTGCCTTGGCCACATGTAAGTTTAATCTGCGCATGGAAGACAACGACGACATGTATTGGCTGCAAAAGCAGCTCAAGCACCTCGTTGATGAAGTTAACAGCCAAGATGGCATATCTATAACCTTGCATGAACTTGTTTCTCGTCCGCCAAAGCCTTACGATCAAAAGACGAAGCAGCTTTTTGCCGCCATGCATGAGTGTGCAACAGATTTAGGCATTGAACTAACAGCTCGGCAAAGCGGTGGCGTATGCGATGGCAATATTTTAGCAGCTGCAGGCCTCCCAACCTTGGATACTATGGGAGTAATCGGAGGCAATATTCATACACCAGAGGAATACGTATTGCTAGAAAGCTTGCCACAGCGAGCGATGCTATCGGCATATTTTCTCATAAAATTGGCCAAACAGGACTTTACAACTAACCCTACGTCTAGAGCAGAGGAACTAACCGAATGAATCAAAGCGATCATCTTGCAGCAAATGCATTAGCAAACGACCCGCGCATTGCAGAAGCTAAAAAATTGGTGTTGGATGCAGTCAAGGAGCATCAGAAAAAACTTCCAGGGGTGCGGCCTTCCAACCCTGCACTAAAGCAATCTTATGCCGATTTGATAAGCCAATATGAAAGTTTGCGAGGCAATAAGTTGTGGCATCCATACCTTGGCAGCGGATTTGGCAAAGGAGCATTAGTCGAGTTGCTAGATGGCAGCATAAAATATGATTTTATTTCCGGCATCGGCGTGCATTACTGGGGGCATAGCCATCCGGAGATTATCTTAGCAGGCATCGATGCCGCCATCAGCGATACCATTATGCAAGGCCACCTGCAACAAAACGGCGATGCCGTACAACTTTCTTCAATGCTTGTTAAGCTTTCTGGTATGGATCACTGCTTCCTTTCAACATCGGGAGCCATGGCCAATGAGAATGCATTGAAGATCAGCCTACAGAAAAGGTCTCCGGCCAATCGCATTTTAGCATTCGAAAATTGCTTTGCCGGACGGACATGGGCCCTCTCGCAGATTACAGACAAGACCAACTTCCGCGAAGGAATTCCACTAAATGTTTTTGTTGACTACATTCCCTTTTATGACATTGCAAACCCCGAAAAGAGCATAAAAAATGCCGTTAATGTCCTTAAGCAACATTTAGAGCGCTATCCAAAACAGCATGCTTTAATGTTATTTGAAATGGTTCAAGGAGAACGCGGCTTTTATCCTGGATCACACGATTTCTTTGCTGCCCTGATGGCTATTTTAAAAGAAAATAATGTGACCATTCTTGCCGATGAAGTGCAGACTTTTGGCAGAACGCCTGCATTATTTGCCTTTCAACATTTCGGGTTAGAAAAATTTGTCGACATCGTAACCATAGGAAAATTGTCCCAAGCATGCGCGACGCTATACAAAAAAGATCACAATCCTCGGCCGGGGCTACTCAGCCAGACCTTTTTAGCAAGCACCTCAGCAATTAAGGCCTCTATCGCGATCTTGAAAGGATTAGTTGAAGGCAATTATTTTGGCGCCGATGGCAAAATCTCTTGCCTTCATCGCCATTTTGCCGCCAAGCTCAAAGAAATTGAAAGCAGACATCCCCAAAAATTCCATGGACCCTATGGGATTGGATCCATGATAGCCTTCACTCCTTTTGATGGAGAAGCAAAGCGCACAAGCGAATTTGCCCATGCCCTCTTTGAAGCGGGCGTGATTAGTTTTATTGCGGGCAACAATCCCACCCGCGTGCGCTTTTTAGTGCCTGTGGGCGCCATTTCTACAGACGAAATAGATGAAGTCGCTCATATCATCGAAAGCGTGCTAATAGCAACCAAGTGAGTGCACATTATGTATGTCATCCGTCCTGCCGAACCAAAAGACCTTGAAGATATCTTGCGTTTCAGCCTTGCAGCCGGCATTGGCATGACCCATCTGCCCGGCCGCAAAGACGTTTTGGAAAAGCTAATAAATAAATCCGCTGACTCCTTTAAAGAAAGTTCTCCAAAGATAAAAGATGAAGAGTATATGTTTGTCCTTGAAGATCTCAGCAACCATAAAGTCGGGGGTACTTGCGCCATTCATGCGACAACCGGTTCAAGACCCTTCTATATTTATCGCCTAGAAAAGCTATTGCCAAAATCCAAAGACCTTGCTAAGCCCAAAGAAAATAGAGTTTTGCGCCTAACTTACTACGTCAAAGGCCCAACAGAGATCTGCGGACTTTATCTGCAGCCGGAATATAGAAAAGAAGGGCTAGGCAAATTTTTATCGCACAGCCGGTTCTTTTTTATCGCAAACCATCCCGAACGTTTTGCAAAAAATGTCATCGCTAATATGAGAGGCGTCATCCATGAAAATTCAGCGCCTTTTTGGGAAGCCATCGGCCGCCATTTTTTGGATACCGATCTGGAGAAGATGATGAAAATGCGCATCGATAACGAACATTTAGTTGAAGAAATTTTCCCTCCCTATCCCATATGTGTAGCAATTTTGCCAAAAGAAGCCCAAGAAGTCATCGGCAAAGTTCATGAAGATACCATTCCAGCGCTTGCCATTTTAGAAAAAGAGGGGTTTAAATTTGCAGATGAAATTGATCCTGTGGATGGAGGACCGATTGTCACTTGTTCAACAAAGGAGCTTTTGACAGCCAAGCAAAGCAATGTTTGCATCGTAAGTGAAATAATTAGCAATGCGCTTGAAGCACCCCCTTATCTTATCTCAAATACTAAACTAGCTTTTAGAGCTTGCCTGGGAACATTGCAGATGATTGATGAAAAGCAAGTCGCTTTGCCTGCAGAGATAGCCGAAGGACTGCAAGTACAAAAAGGCGATCAAATTAGATATCTAAAATTATAACAAAGCATTAGTTATGACTGAAAAGGTAGATCATTTTATCGATAATAAATGGGAGCGAGGCTCCGGTGCGAGCTTTTCTTCACACGATCCGGCCACGGGAAATGTCGTCTGGCAAGGAAGTGCAGCAGCAGAAAAAGAAGTAAATGCTGCTGTAAAAGCCGCAGAAAAAGCCTTTAGAACATGGTCTCTACTGTCCTTAGATGAAAGAATTGCTTATCTATTGCGCTTTAAAGACATTTTGAACGCAGATATGGATCTTCTTTCTGAAACTATCTCAAAAGAAACAGGCAAGCCTCTTTGGGAATCAAAATCTGAAGTAAAAATTATGATTGCTAAGGTTGACTTTTCTTTAGAAGGCTATAGGGTGCGCTGCGCCGAACTTGTTCGCGACAATCCCCCTGCAAAATTAATCACTAAGCATAAGCCTCACGGCGTTATTGCCATCTTAGGACCTTTTAACTTTCCAGGACATATTCCTAATGGCCATATAATCCCTGCCCTTTTGGCAGGCAATACATTGGTATTTAAACCCAGCGAGTATACGCCTCAGGTTGCTGAAGTGATGATCAAATGTTGGGAAAAGACCAATCTTCCACCTGGCGTTCTTAATATGATACAAGGGGGGCGAGAAACCGGACGTTTGTTATGCGGGCATAAAGATATCCAAGGCTTGTTTTTTACCGGAAGCTGGTTAACCGGCAAGATTTTATCTGAACAATTTGCCAAGACACCGGACAAAATTTTGGCTATGGAACTTGGAGGGAACAACCCCTTAATCGTCTCGGAAGTCGACGATTTGGAGGCTGCGGCATATGCAGTCGTGCACTCAGCCTTTATCACTGCCGGACAGCGCTGCAGCTGCGCTAGGAGGCTTATTTTGCCAAAAGGAGAACAAAATGATGCTTTCATCGATGCAGTCGTAAAAATGAGCAAGCGCATAAAAGTTGGCGCATATACAGATTCACCCGAACCTTTTATGGGTCCCGTCATTTCTTCACAAGCTGCAGGACATGTATTAGCAGCGCAAACTACTTTAAAAAATAAAGGAGGAAAAATTTTAGTCGAAATGCACCTTCTAAAAGCCGATACTGCGCTTGTATCTCCGTGCTTAATCGACACCACGGAAGTTCGCAATAGGCCGGATGAAGAGATCTTCGGGCCTCTTTTGCAACTCATACGCGTGCCAAATTTTGACGCCGCATTAGTAGAAGCCAATAATACCTCTTATGGATTGACGTCAGGGCTCCTCAGCAAAAGAAGAGATGAATATGAAAAATTTTACGCGAAAATAAAAGCAGGAATAGTCACGTGGAATGCCCCCACGACCGGATCTAGCGGGGCAGCTCCGTTTGGCGGCATCAAGCATAGCGGCAATTTTCGCCCAAGCGGTTTTTATGCAGCAGATTACTGCAGCTATCCAGTTGCGGTTAATGAAGCCACAGAACTTAAACTGCCTGCTAAGCCCCTCCCCGGCATTGATATTCAGAGATAATTATGCAGGCCAAAGAGATCAACTTCGATGGCATTGTAGGGCCAACACATAACTATAGCGGCCTATCCTATGGCAACATCGCTTCTACCGACAACAAATTTGTCATGTCAAATCCTAAGGAAGCGGCCATGCAGGGGCTAAAGAAGATGAAGCTCTTAGCAGACCTTGGAATTCTTCAGGGGGTCATGCCACCTCACGAGCGTCCACATATCCCTACTTTGCGCACGCTTGGTTTTAAGGGAAGCGATAAACAGATTTTGGCAGCTGCCATGCAAACAGACCCATCCTTATTATATAATTGCAGCTCAGCATCCAGCATGTGGACCGCCAATGCTGCTACGGTCTCTCCTTCAGCAGATAGCAGGGACGGCCGCGTCCATTTTACACCGGCTAATTTAGTGCACAAACTTCACCGTTCTTTAGAACCGGCCGTAACCTCTGCCATATTGAAAGGCATTTTCCATGATGAACGTTTTTTTGCACATCATAGCCATCTTCCTTCTGGAGAATATTTTGGCGATGAAGGAGCAGCAAACCACACGCGCTTTTGCAAAGATTTTTGCAAACAAGGCATTCAGCTCTTTGCCTTTGGAAAAATGGCAACGAAACAGAGCAAGCTGCCGCGCATCTATCCTGCACGTCAAACTTTAGAGGCCTCTGAAGCCATCATACGGTTACATCAGCTAAATCCAAGTTCTGTTCTTTTAGCACAACAAAATCCAAAAGCTATCGATGCAGGAGTATTTCACAATGATGTCATCTCAGTTGGCCATAAAAATGTTTTTCTTTATCACGCCGAAGCCTTTTCCGATACGAAAGCCGTGATTGCAGAATTAAGCACAAAGATGAATCTAATTTGCAAAATTGATTTAATCCCTATCTGCATTTCCAAAAAAGAAATTTCCATCGAGGAAGCAGTCAAAAGCTATCTTTTTAATTCGCAATTGCTTAGCTTGCCGGATGGTTCCATGCTATTATTAGCGCCTATGGAATGTCATGACAACATAAAAGTCAAACGATGCGTCGATGAAATTTTACAACGTTTGGATAATCCGATCAACCGCGTGGAATATGTAAATTTGCGAGAAAGCATGCGAAATGGCGGCGGACCGGCATGCCTAAGGCTTAGAGTAGAATTGACTTCCAAGGAGTTGGGCGGCGTAAATCCGCATGTCCTCTTAGACGCACAGCTATATGCCAACTTAGAAACTTGGATTAATAAGCATTACCGCGACCGGCTTTCTTCAAACGATTTATCTGATCCCAGCCTACTACAAGAAGGCAGAACGGCTTTGGACGAGCTAACTTGCATTTTGCAGTTGGGATCGATCTATGACTTTCAAAAATAGGGTTGGCATGACATTTAAAGAACAACTCGAACATTCTATTGAAGGAGAAGTTTATTTCGATGCAGTGCATAAATCAGTCTATAGCGTAGATGCCTCCATCTATGAAGTCATACCTACCTGCGTCGTTTTACCAAAAAATAAAAAAGATCTCATTAATGCTGTAAACATTGCACGCGTCCATAAAGTGCCTGTGACAGCCAGGGGAGCAGCAACCGGCATCACCGGCGGGTGTCTTGGCAAAGGCATGATCATTGACACGTCTAAATATCTGACAACAATTTCCAATATTGATCTTGAACATGAACTTGTTACCTGCCAGCCAGGCGTAGTCCAAGACACATTGAATGCAACATTGGCTCCCTATGGATACCGCCTAGGACCCGATACTTCTACAGGCAATCGCGCGACAATTGGAGGCATGGTCAGCAACAACGCAGCAGGGGCGCATTCGCTGCTTTTTGGAACTATGCGCGAGCATATTGTCTCTATTGAACTCATTTTAAGCTGCGGCGAAGTGCTGCGTTTCAATGATATGAATGAAGAAGAAGTTAAAAATAAGTGTTTGTTAAACAATATTGAAGGACGAATTTATTCTGAAATCTGCCGCATAGGAGATGAATATCGCCAAGATATCGACCACTGTTTTCCAAAAATGCCCCGTAGAGTATCCGGCTACAATTTAGACGTTTTAAATATGCCTGGACTTTTGAATGTTGGCCGCTTAATCGCAGGTTCTGAGGGTTCGCTGGGAATTATCACTGAAGTGACTCTCAAAATGAGCAGGATATTGAGATCTACAGGACTTTGCATTGTGCATTTTAATAATTTATCGCAAGGGTTGCATGCAATTTCCACCATGCTCGCTCACAACCCCATAGCCTTAGAAATGATCGATGACAAAATTATTTCCATGGGACGCTTGGCGCCTTCTACAAAAAACAAACTGGGCTGGCTTTCCGGCGCGCCGCAAGCTGTCATTGTCGCTGAGTTTGAAGCTGCCTCTTTAGCTGAGGCACAGCAAAAGACGGCAGCCTTTTCCAAAGACATGCAGTCTCAAGGCATAGGATATGCTTGGATAGAATTATATGATCCAACTTTTATGAGCCATGTTTGGGAAGTGCGGAAATCAGGTCTTGGCCTATTGCTTTCAAAACGTTCCTACAGCCGGGCAATCGCTTTTTTAGAAGACATCTCAGTTCCTCCGCAGCAGCTTGCTGGATTCATGCAAAAATTTTGCAGTTACTTAAAGAGCAAGGGCAAGGAGGCCGGCATCTACGGACATGTCGGCTCCGGCTGCATGCATATTCGTCCCTATATCGACTTAAGACAGCCCGAAGAGTTGCATCTCATGAAACAGATGATGCTCGATACCGCAAATCTGCTTTTGGAACATGGCGGAGCCCTCAGTGGAGAACATGGGGATGGATTAATTCGCTCTTGGCTGAATGAAAAGATGTTTGGACCGCGCACTTATCAAGCTTTTACAGCATTAAAGAAGGCATTCGATCCGGAAAATCTAATGAATCCTGGCAAAATCGTGTATGGGCCTCCCCTATTGCAGGATCTTAGGCTCGATGCGTCAATCAAGCAAACTACCATTGAAACTTTTTTGGATTTTTCACATGAGGGCGGGATCACTTTAGCAGCCGATCTTTGCAATGGCAATGGGCAATGTAGAAAAAAAGAAAAGATCATGTGCCCATCTTTTCAAGTCACTGGGGATGAATTTCATACGACGCGAGCAAGGGCGCAGGCGTTGCGCGCCGTGTTCAATGGGCGCCTTCCTATTAGCGATTATACGAGTCATGGTATGTATGACGTCCTAGACTTATGCTTGGAATGTAAAGGCTGCAAAACGGAATGCCCCTCGCAGGTCGACATGGCAAAAATGAAAGCAGAATTCTTATACCACTATCAAAAAAGACATGGCATTCCCTTACGCAACCAAATTTTTGCTAATATCAGCCGCATCAATGCCCTTGCCTATCCATTTGCCACTCTTGTAAATTTTTTTTCAACAAGCCGCATAGCTAAATGGATGGCAAATCTGATTGGCATCACTAAAGAGCGCCCACTGCCCTCTTTAGCTCAAGAACGTTTTTCCGCATGGCTAAAGAAAGTTGATCAGAAAAAAAAGAATAAAAAAGTCGTCCTTCTCAATGATACCTTTAATGAATTTCATCAACCACAGATTGGAAAGGCAGCCATAGCAATCTTGCAAGCTTTGGGGTATGAAGTCATCATCCCACCTTATCATTGTTGCGGCAGACCGGCATTGTCGAAAGGATTGTTAAACCTTGCTAAATCGCAGGCAGCAAATCTAAGCGCTGTTCTTCAACCCTATGCTGAAGCAGGCGTCCCTATTGTCGGCCTTGAACCTAGCTGTCTCTTGACGATAAAAGATGATTTTAAGGGCCTTTTAGGCAAACAAGCAGAGGCGTTAGAGAGCGCTTGCATAACTTTTGATGAATTTATGGCTCTACATGTAGTTGATGGAAAGTTCCCTATCGATTTTCCGCCTGAGCAAAAACAGCTAAAGCTGCATGGACACTGTCATCAAAAAGCAATTGTTGGCATGCACCCAACGCTAAATCTTTTAAAGGCCATTCCGTCATTCAAAGTTACTGAAATAGCTTCTGGGTGTTGCGGTATGGCCGGCTCATTTGGCTATGAGAAAGAGCACTACGCCATTTCCATGAAAATCGGCGAACTGCATCTATTTCCGGCTATCAGGGAAAGCCCGAAAGATTCCTTAATCGTGGCAAATGGCTTCTCCTGTAGATGCCAAATTGAGCATGGAACACCCCGCAAAGCATATCATTTGGCAGAGGTGCTACACATGCACATGCAAACGCAAGAAAAGAGTTAATTAAGCTAAGCTAAGCCCAAGTCCTATGGGCTTAGCTTAACGCGTATGGGCAGAGGCACGGGATTTCAGTTTCGAAAGAAGTCTATTGAATAATTTCGTAAACTAAGGTGATTTTAGCAGAAATAGTGACCTGACCCGGCTCTATTGGAGTCGTTATATTTGTCATTGTCTTATACATAAACGCTTTGTTATTACCAGAGGAATCATCACTTAAATCATCCAATGTAATGGATAAAATGCGCAAAAGCTTCGCATTGGCCGCAGATGCTATGATTTTAGCATTGTTAAGAGCGTTAGCCATAGCGACATTAAGAGCTTCCTCCCAATATTTCTGAGGATTTCTTAGTCCGAAGCTAATGCCGCTAATGCTGTTGGCTTCTGCTCTGCTAGCCGCATCGATTAATTTGCCAATTAAGTCTAGTTTATTCGTGTGGATACTTATCGCATTATTGACTTCATATCCGTTGATGCTAGGCTTCCAATCCGGCGGAGGATCTTTTGGATATGGTACATATGTCGGTTGGATGGAGAATTGACCCGTTTCGTATTCCCCTTTGGCCAATCCGGCTTCTTCCATTTTTAAAATCATATTTTGCATGAGCTTGCTATTTTTTGATAACGTCTCTTCAGCAGTTGCCCCAATGGTCACTATCCCGATTTGCATATACGCCTCATCGGAAGGTTTGTAGAGAACAGCTTCTGAGCTTAATGTCAGCTTTGAAACTTCTTTGTCAGCAGCAAAAGATTGCGAGAAGGCCAGCAAGAAAAATGCCAAGCAAAAAGATGTCACCATTTTCATCTTAACGCTCCCTGTGTTTTGCAAGTATTTTGCAAGTGTTATAGCAATAATATTACTGCGAAGATTTCTTTCACTAGGTAAAATGCTTTCAATACAAGGAAAGCTATGAATCCGTTCGACTTGCGCCGTTGGTCCGCTTTTGTTGAGGCCGGCGGCGATGCCTCACAGCCTGCCATCATCGACAAAGTCGCCATCGATTCTAGCATGCATGCATGTTGTTTTTTTTAAAAACGTTGCATGCAATCGAAGCCAGAATAAACTATAAATAGTCTCCAATAAGATTTGTAAAACTTCTTATGGGTAATGGAATGAGTGCAAGGGCACTCGTTTTCCCCGTCAACACCTGCCAGCTTCTGATAGGATCTTGATCATATGAGGTAGGATCTTCAGTATATGACCTTCCTTTTTGCCAAAAGCCATATTTTTCTATATAGGAAATATCTCCATCGGTTATTTCAAAATTCTCGCTTGTGAGGAGATTAGTAATTCGCATGACGTAGTACCAATTAGGAATGTTGTCTAAACCTCCAACGCGTCCAACGCATCGGAAAATATCTGATTGTGCGGAGAAGTCATTAAGCACCCTATCCTCAAATTCAGGAGGTCGAGTGATGTTTTCTACACATAAAAGTTGTTCTCCATTTTCTAGATTGTTTTTAAATTGTTCATGGATATTGCTATAGAAAGCTGCTTTTAAAATTTTTATATTTTTATCTGTCAAATTAACATCATCGATCGGATGCAAGCGCATATAAGACAATGTCCTTCCAAAATTTGAATATACAACAGTGTATTTATGAACTGTTCCAGATCCTGGATTATGAAATCTATGTCGGGCAGAGGGAATCGCCGTGGCATTGAATGCTTTGAGAGCTTCTGATTCTAAAATATTTTCATCATCTTTCAATGGAAAATCATTGATCCCATGCTTGCGCGCATAAGACAATGTCGTTTCAAAATCTGAAAATACGACAGTGTTTTTATGAACCGTAGCAGATTCTGGCCTATGTGCGGCAAAGGGAGTCTCCAGAGCATCCTTCTCATGGAATGATTTGAGGACTTCTGAAGCCCTTACTGCAATCTGAATACTTTCTGCTATACATTTTATCATTCCTTCTAAATAATCAGGGTTGTCACCCACACGACGCTGGTATCCAGGGGTTCTCATTTTAGCAATTGTTGCTTTCGTTTCGGCAAGATCCTTTTTTTCATCAAACATATAGCCGAGAACTGATATTTCTCTGATTTTCCGGAATTGATCTGCAAATAAAAAATGCGTCATTCCGATTGACAATACTTGGGCCAATCTCATTTTCAAAACGTCTGCGAGTTTTTCGTTTTCATTTAGAAATCCCTTATTAGAGCCAACAATATTTCCAAAATCACTATTTCTCCATCTGAAGCCCGGATAAGCCCGATCTTCAATAATCTCAATAGGTACGCCATTTAAATTCGTTAATGTGTCAATTTGTTCTGCTGAATGAACATATTTAGACATTTCTAATGGAGAAACGGAAGAGACAGAATTAAAAGACATAAAACCCCTTCTTTACATTTATAATAACTAATTTTAACGGTTTTATTTTTAAATTTCAATAAAAAATTTACCATTGTAGGCGTTTTTTTTTTAAATGTCCTCTTTTCGTTTTTTAGAAATGAAAAAAAGGCTATGTGCAAGTGTCACTTCTGAATAAACAACAGTGACATATTAGAAAAGATATTTCTATTAATGAAAAAGAGATTAATTGTCAGGCTACTGAATCTTACTTTGCAACTCTTTGCCAAGAAAATGAATAGCGACCAATTCATGCAGCCTAAGGGGTATGTTCATAAGAAAGAAACAAATCGCGCATGCGCTCTTCGCAAGTATTTTGCAAGTGTTATTGCAATAATATTACTGCGAAGATTTCTTTCACTAGGTAAAATGCTTTCAATAAAAGGAAAGCTATGGATCCGTTCGACTTGCGCCGTTGGTCCGGTTTTGTTGAGGCCGGCGGCGATGCCTCACAGCCTGCCATCATCGACCAAGTCGCCATCGATTCTAGGCGCATCGACTCAAAAAGTGCTCTGTTTATAGCTTTGCAGGGCGAACAAGCAGATGGTCACCAATTTGTTGGCGACGCCAGCAGAGCCGGCGCTAAATATGCCTTGGTCAAAAAAGAGTGGATTTCCATCGACGAGCCGAAAAATCTTATTCCCTTGCGCGTTGACGACCCATTGCATGCCTTTCAGGCGATCGCCCAGGCATACCGCCAGCAGCTTATATGCCCTGTGGTAGCCATCTCAGGCTCATACGGGAAAACGATGGTAAAAGACTTGCTGCAAGTGATGCTAGCGACAACAAAGAGCGTGGCAGCTTCTCCTGAAAGTTTCAACAGCCAAATCGGGGCTACCTTAAGCTTGTTTACCATCCAAGGGAAACATGAAATTGCCTTAATTGAAACCGGAATTTCAAAAAAATTCGAAATGGATCGTCTGGCCAACATGATCGGTCCTGATGCCGTCATTGTGACGCATATTGGCAAAAAGCATATGGCCACGCTTGGCAATCAATCGACGATAGCGGCAGAAACAATAAAGCTAGCTTTGAGCGTTCCGGCAGACAATTGGGTGATTCTTCCACAGGATCCAATATTAGAACCATTTAATTCTCAGCTGCAGGCTAAAGTGCATCATTGGAATGTGAACACAAAGCAATTGCCGCATGCAATTCCGCTTACAGCTTCCCATGGTTCGAGGTTTCCCTATAAGATTGTCTTTCCTAATGGGCAGGAATTTACCAACCAAGCGACCTTCGGATTTTACTATTTCTTAGATCTGATAAATATTACTACAAAGACTGCCTGGCTGCTCGGCGTATCCTCAGAAGCGATTTCAGCAACGCTTTCCAATTATACAACAGAGCCCATGCGCACGGAAATCTGGACTTCGCCGATAGGTACGACATTTATCAATGATACATATAGCTCAGACCCACAGTCTGTGGATAGAGCTTTAAAAAATTTTGAGCAAGCCTCTCAAAATGGCCGCAAAATTTTTGTTTTTGGTGGATTGCGGGGCGCGCAAACGCATGCCGAAGCAAATTATCGCCGCATTGGCCAAGCAATCTACAAGGCTCAAATTAATAGGCTTCTGCTCGTGGGGTGCCATAAGTTCGATAGCTTAGTTGCTGAGGTGAAGAAGCAATCGCCTAATACCGCTATTTCCGTCTACACCCGCCATAAGGATGCTTACCAAGAGATGCGGGCATGGATCCGGCAGGACGACGCCGTATTGATCAAAGGCGAAAAAAAAGAGCCTTTAGACAACCTCACAGAAGCCTTTAATGATAGCATCTGCAATAATCAATGCGTCATTAACTTAGCGGCAATCCAGTCTAATATCGCTGCCATGCGAAATAAGCTACCGCCAAAAACTCGCATCATGGTAATGGTAAAGGCTTTAGCTTATGGCACTAATGATATTCGCATGGCAAAATTCCTTGCCAGCTGCGGCATTGATATCTTAGGCGTCTCATATGTCGATGAGGGCGTTGCCCTAAGAAGGGCAGGGGTTACTCAGCAAATTTTCGTCATCAATGCCGCCAACTATGAAGCCGCCAAAGTCGTCAAATGGGACTTTGAGGTCGGCGTCAGCGAAAAAGAGCTCATCAATGCCGTCGCACAAGAAGCTTGCGTGCATGGCAAAAAGATCAAAGTGCATCTTCATGTAGACACAGGCATGAGCCGCTTTGGCTGCCGCCCCGAGGAAGCATTAGAACTTGCCCAGCACATCGAGAGATTTCCCCAGCTATCTTTAGATGGCATTATGACTCACTTTGCCTGCGCAGACTCTTTGGCAGATGATGATTTTACATTATCTCAGGCCAAATGTTTCGACCAGGTCATTGAGACGCTGTCTGCTTATGGCATTAACACGCCCTGGCGCCATGCAGCCAATTCAAGCGCAGCCCTACGGTTTACTTTTCCGCAATACAATATGGCAAGGCTTGGGCTTGCAGTCTATGGGCTATATGCTTCGGAAGCTACCAAGCAGGCTTTAGAATTGCGCTTAGCCCTTTCGCTGATATCGCGCATTGTAGGCATCAACACTTGCCGGGCCGGTGAGACTATCAGTTACGGCAGAAGCTATCTAGTTCAACGCGAAAAGCAGCGGGTTGCCGTATTGCCAATAGGATATTTTGATGGCTTGCACCGCAATTATAGTGGAAAATGCGCCGTTATGATTCGCGGTAAAAAAGCGCCAATGGTAGGAAAAATATGCATGGACTTCATGATGGTTGACATTACAGATATCCCTGAAGCCAGCATTGGAGATTCCGTGTTGATATTTGGCGAAGACGAATATGGCCAGTACCTATCTCCCGAAGACTTGGCATCTAGCGGGGAATCGATCGTACATGAACTTGTGACATGTTTGGGGCCGCGAATTCAACGCATCTTTGTACACGAAGAAGCGCGAAACTTCAGATAAACTATTTTGCTTGGACAACATCTGGTGTTAGAGCCACGGGCTTCCTTTTACCACGTTGGATTTCAAGCAATTTTCGATTGGCAAACGCTAAGTTACCATTGACGCACTGCTTTATATTTTCCGGCAGCTTGGGATTTGCAAGCATCGCTTGGCATGTCTGCTGGCATTCATCATATTTGCCGATCCAATAGGCGCATATCGAATGTTCTAGGGGGATGCCATAGTCGTACACCCATTTTTCAACAAACAGAACATCACTGGGAAATGGAACGGCCTTTCCTATGCTAGAAATGAGATATCCCCTCGCATAATCGCCTTTGCGACGATAATAATTTGCCAAGCGATATAGGGGTTCAGCGCGCGTGGGGCGATAGTGATAAGCTTTGTACAGGCTATCTACAATAGTTTCTTCCGGCATTTCTAAGATTTCTTGCATAACAGCAATTTGCAGCATCGAATAAAAGACCTCTTCATCCCACCCGCCCATGGCAATGCGCTTTTCATAATTCTTTATTGACTCTTTATAGTTTTGCGAATCGCGGTAGCTTTGTGCCAGATAAAAGACGTAACGGCTATTGTTAGGCTCTTCCAATAAAGCAGCTTCAAGGATCTGTGCGTCCTTTTGATACTTTTGTGGATCTGTGCTTCTGGCGCCGTCTGTATTTACAATATTTTTAATACCCTCGATTGTAGAAACACTTTTAGCGGCTGGGGATGTGACAGCCTCATGCAAAACTCCCTCCCATTTCCAATCCAAATGATTATTAATTAATTGTACGCGAGCATAAGAGGTGCCACCGTATTCTGTCGTGAAGTAGTAAAAATCATTATTTAATGGAGGAAGTTTAAAGTCTTTGCCATAAGCAAATACTTCATCTGCATCAATAAAGAGCACATAATCACTCTTCCCTTTGGCCAGCTGAAGGGCTTCATTGCGATTATGTCCGAAATTCTTCCATGGGCGCTCATGCAATTCACCAGGGATATCTTTCATAAACTCTTTGATCATTTCTTGCGTGCCATCAGAAGAGCCTGTATCGACAATCACCCAATAGTTAATGAGAGGCTTGACAGTAGCCAAACAGCGCTTAATTACCTTGCTCTCATTTTTGACAATCATGTTTAAGCAAACAGTTTTCTTTGGCTCTTCAGCAGCAAGCGGAAGGGCAGTGAACAAGAAAATGATATACAAATAGAATTTCATATATTCCCTTCTCCATTGAAATTTCAAACCAAATCGAGTGAGTTAACCTTTTTGGCGCTTTTGCGCAGATAAGCCGCTAACACTGCAGCGGCTAAAAGCATGGCACTGCTGCCTATGATGATGGGCATAGATGAGCTTATGCCAAGCAACGGCCCGGCAATCAAGGGACTAATAGCAAATGCTAATGCATCGACAGAATGCAACACTCCAAGCGTTTCGCCTTGCATATCTTCGCTAACAGAATTAGAGATGAAAGCAGCTGCTGTGGGCCAAAATAAGGCAATGGTGAACTGCTGCAAAGGCAGATAAAGCCAAAGCCACATCTCATTGGTATGCAACAACAGCATGCCAATTGCTAAGCCGCAGCCAAACAATCCGTAACATAAGACATATTGGTTTGCAAATCTATTCACGATAGGTCGAATGAGAAAGCCGCAGCTCAAGGCATAAACTGCGGCGCCATAGGCATAAAAGTTTCCAATCATCGTTGTAGTGAAACCATAGGCGCTAATCCACGTCACTGGCGTAAACTCCCAGTAAAACGACCATCCCACGCATGCCAAAAAGACTGCTAGAAAGACAGCCTGCAACCCCTGTATGTGAAAGGCTTTTTTAATATTGCGAATTCCTAGGGCAAGGCTGATTTTATCCTTATGTTTTGGAACATAAGATTCATGAAAAAAAAGGAATATCAGCAATAAATTCAACAAAATGACGGTTCCTGCCAGGGCAAAAGGGAGCGCATAGCCTTCGATTATCCAAAAACTTTTCTCTGATAAAACTCCACCTAAAAAAGGACCGACAGTAAATCCAAGGCCGCAAGCCATATTAAAAAGGCCAAAATTCTTTGCTTTCTCCTCATGCGAACTTATATCAGCTAGGGCAGCTCCGACAACAGCTGCCGTGCCGGCGGAAATGCCAACAGCGACGCGGGAAAAGAGCAAAAGGTAAATATTTTCCATGCTGACTGCCGCCATTGCGATCATATATCCTAAGCAGCCAATGATTAACCCAGGAACAAGTACTTTTCGCCGCCCTTTTTGGTCTGAAAGCATTCCCAATATGGGGGCGCTAAAAAATTGAGTCACAGGCATAGCCGCCAACAATATGCCGAGGCAAGTTCCACGTACCGTCTCCGAGGTCCCCTCGGGAAGCATCAGACAATCCTGTTGAAAAAGCATAGAAGCAAACATGGGATAAACCAGGCCAATGCCAACAAGATCGATAAAGCCGATAAGCGCAATAAGAATGAGAGAAACGGATTTTTTGGAAAACATAATATGCAAATTAAAAAACTCTTTTGTTAAGTTTACTAAATTTCAAGAAAAAATGGAAGAAAAAAAGCCGGCGCCAGGGCAAATGAAATCAGAAATTTTTTTACTCAAAACCCTTCTCCAGCATATGCAGCCTGACAGAGACAATAGACTTCTTTCGAAACTGAAATCCCGTGCCTCTGCCCATACGCGTTAAGCTAAGCAACATAGGACTTAGCTTAACGCGTATGGGCAGAGGCACGGGCACAGCCAGACATCCTATTACCCATAAGTCCAGGAACCTTATCTAGAACTATTTATGAAATAGTTTTTGATATATTTAAACACAAAGACACAAACACATCATAGGCACAAACACGCAATTTGTCTTTTCATCT
>JADMIO011435037.1_pt1 | contig 20350 bp, 17 predicted proteins | sample 8958161 | NCBI WGS metagenome assembly JADMIO01 (sample SAMN16585339, study PRJNA669376) | soil metagenome | isolation source: Crop rotation soil | place: USA: Cullars Rotation, Alabama | collected 2011 | reverse complement strand
GGTTGGCGTGGAGGTGAGTGGCGGGTGGCGGGTTTCGTGTTTTGTTTAAACGCAGAGACGCAGAGACGCGGAGATCGCAGAGGGCTGGGGCGGGAATCCGTCACCAAATGATGATCCATCCTCGATCGGAGTTTTGCTCTCTGCGCCCTTTGCGCCTCTGCGTCTCTGCGTTTTAATGGAAATCTCATCTGCATCGCTACGGCTGAGCGCAAATCGCCGGCGGGTGGATGGCGTCACTCCGTGCGCCATGAGACCTCTGCGCCGAAGGCCCATCCTTGATGCGTGGCGCTCACGCGCGTTTGTTTTCCGATGGCGCACGGAGTGACGCCATCCACCCGCGGGGAACTCCGCTGCTAATTAGCATGCGTTGTCTCGTCCCGTTGGGACTGGGATTCCGTGGGATACGGCAAACCCTGGCGGTTCATTGACGAGCTGAGCCTGATCGGACCGCCGAGGTCCCTCGATTCCGTTCCGTCCCACCTTCGCCCACACGGAACTCCACTCGGGATGACAGGGAAGAAAGCGTCAGATTAAATCGAAAGCGCTCTCTCAGGCCGCTGCGGCTTCGCTGCCGAGCCGTCCGCGGGTGCGGAGTGCTTTCACGGCGCGTAGCAGGGCCTGCTCGAGTTCCCCGAGCCGCACGGGTTTGGAAATGTAGTCGTCCATGCCCGCCGCGATGCACTTCTCGCGGTCGCCCTTGAGCGCATTCGCCGTGAGGGCGATGACCCAGGGCTGGGCGTTCTCGAGCATCATTTCGCGCAGGCGCTCGGTGGCTTCGTAGCCGTTGAGTTCCGGCATTTGCACATCCATGAGGATGACGTCGTAGGAGCGCTGCCGCAGGGCCGCGAGCACTTCCACGCCATTGGCCACCACATCCGCGCGGCAGCCGAGTTTCACGAGCATCTGCTTCGCCACGGCCTGGTTCACGACATTGTCCTCCGCCAGCAGGATGGCGGGCTTGAGATCGATCTTCGCGCGGGCCGGCGCCTGGATCAGCGTCATCTGCGGCGCTTCCTCCACTTTCGGCTGGAGCAGTTCCCGCATGGTGGCCAGCAATTGCGCGGGCTTCGTGGGCTTGAAAAGCATGCGCGCGTGGCCGATGGCCTCGACGGCGCGGCGCAAATCCGTGTGCCCGATGGACGTGAGAAACAGGAAGGGCAGAGGCGAGGACGCCTGGCGATGGCGCCACACGCTGGCCATGTCCAGGCCAGTCATGCCGGGCATCTGCATGTCCAGCAGGCACAGGTCAAACTCCTCGGCATTGAGCCGCTGGAGAGCCTCGGCCCCGCTTGACGCCTCGCAGGTGCGCACGCCCCAGCGCTGCAGGTGGAAAAGGAGGATGCGCCGGTTCGTGGCGCTGTCATCCACCACCAGTACGCGGCGGCCGATGATCTCCGGCGGCGGGACGACCGTGCCCCGCGCGGCCACGCCCGCGGTGAGCGCCTGGATGGTGAAATGGAAAGTGGCGCCGTTCCCAGCCTGGCTCTCGACCCACATGCGGCCCCCCATCAATTCGGCCAGGCGCTTGCTGATTGCGAGGCCCAGGCCCGTTCCGCCATAGCGGCGCGAGGTCGAGGAATCGACCTGGCTGAAACTCTGGAAGAGGCGCGCCATCTTTTCTTCCGGGATGCCGATGCCCGAGTCGCGCACGGAAAATTTCAGCTCCAGGCCGCTGCCCAGGCTGGCGGGCAAAGGCTCGCCCGCCTGGACCTGCAACTCGATCTCGCCCTTTGCGGTAAATTTGATCGCGTTGGAAATCAGGTTGCTCAGCACCTGGCGCAGGCGCGTGGCGTCGCCCATGAGCCGCGCGGGAATCTCGGGATCGACGCAGAAAAGCAGGTCCACGCCCTTCGCCGAGGCCGGCCGCCCGAACAGGTCGACCACTTCCTCCACGACCTGCGCGACATCGAAATCCTGCGACTCCAGTTCCATCTTGCCGGACTCGATCTTCGAGAAATCGAGGATCGCATTGATGATCTCCAGCAGGCTCTCGCCCGAGGAGCGGATGGTCTCCACGTACTCGTGCTGCTCGGTGGTGAGCGGCGTCTCCAGCAGGATGCCGGTCATGCCGATCACGCCATTCATCGGCGTGCGAATCTCGTGGCTCATCATCGCGAGGAATTCGCTCTTCGCGCGATTGGCCTCCTCGGCCGCGCTTTTGGCGCGCCCGAGTTCCAGCTCCGCGGTTTTGCGTTCCGTGATGTCAAAGATCACCCCCTGCAGCAGGCCGCTCCGGCCATTCGCCGCCGGCAGGGCGCGCGCCTCGTCGCGGCACCAGATGACGCGGCCATCGCGGGCGACCATCCGGTATTCCTGCAGATAGGTGCGGCCCTCCGCGACCGCGCTCAGCTCCTCGCTGAAGACCGACTCGCGGTCCTCGGGGTGCACGCTGTCGCGAAAAAATTCCGGGCTCGATTTCCATTCCTCGGGCGTGAAACCGACGAGCTTTTCGATCTGCGGGCTCACGAAAAGCCAGTGCCCCTCCGCGCCCGGCTCCGCCACATAGGTCACCGCGGGCAATTGCTCGATGAGGATCTGATGCCGCGTTTCCATTTCGTGCAGGGCGAGGCGCGCCCGGTAGCGATGCCGGAAGACGGTCAGCGCGCCGAGCGGGATGCCCAGGACAAAAAACACCACGCCGCCCGTCTGCAGCGCCGCGATCCAGAGCAGTTCGCGCCAGTAGCGCGCATCGACATCCATGCCCATGATGTCGCCGGTCATTCGCCCTTCCTCGGTCCGCATGGGCGTAAAGGCGCTGACCCAAACGCCATACTCGTCGGGGGATGGCCCGCCGACGGAGGCTTGTCCCGTCTGCATGGTGTGCTGGAGGGCGGCGTCTTCTTCCGCTTCCTTGTAGACGTGGCCCGGCTCGGAGTAATCGGGCGAATCCGGCAACTCGGAGTCCACGAGATAGATCACGTCTCCAGTGGGCAGATGCCGCATGAAATAGGCGAACCGCAAATCCGAATCGGTGCCGCGCATGGCCCGCAGGCGCCGCGCGATCATGGGATGCTCCGGACGTTCGAGATCGGAGGCGTTCCCTTGCATGCGCTGAATCGTCTCGGCATCGAGCAGGGCCGCCCGGGCGGTCACCTTTTTGACCAACTCCTCGCGCATCGCCCGGTCGTGATCGGACCAGGACACGGCACCCGCCGCCACGGCGATGAGCGAGACTACGATCAGCCAAAAAATGATGCGGGCGCGGTTCATGCCGGAAAGGGCGCCGCCAGCCACGCTTCCGGTTCCTGTTTCACGGAGCGGAAACCGCGAGGCTGCGCCGCGTCCTCGGGAACGGCCCGACGGACCTCGCGCCCGGCCTGCAACAGAGGAGAACGGCGCGGGCCGGTGTGCCTCCAGGCGCCGGAAAGGGCGCCAAAACGCTGGTAAACATAGCGGGGTTTCATGGTGCCTTTCTCTTCCGCCTTTCCCGCACCAACCCCGATAGGAAAACTATGTATTCGCGAAAGGAATTACCCTACTCCCCGGCTTTTCGCATGGCCGTCGCCAGTTCGTCCGGGGTGAAAGCCACCGACGGCGCCGGTTGCTCGCGATCTTCCAGAATCTTGCGCGCGATCAGCGTCGAAATCGGCTGGAGCGTGCTGAAATGGTCCGCGCCCACCACGGAGAAAAAGTTCACGTGGGACGGATGCGAAGTCCGCATCATTTTCCGCAGGCTTTCGATATTGGAACGGCCATCAGTGCCCTCGAAAACAAAGGTCGGGGATTCGATGCCCTGCATCCAGCGGATGGGCGAGCGCAGGGCCGCCTCCTCCACGTTCTTTGGATCGAAAACGAGCACTTCTTCTCCATAGCCGGCCACGTCGTCCACGGGGCCGAAGGCAAAGACGCCGCGGAATTTGGCGCCCATCTCCGCGGTCAAAAGCGCCAGCGTTCCGCCGGTGCTGTGACCGCCCAGAAAGATACGCTGCGGGTCCACGCCGGGCTGTTTCGCGAGATACTCCGCGGCGGCGAGCACATCGTCCACCTCCCCGTAGAAGCTTTCGAAATTGCCCCGGTTGTCATTTCCGCCACGCAGCGAGGGATACATGGTGATGACGCCCGCCTTCCAAAACGCGGAGCCGGATTGATCGTTTTTCACCGGCGCCGGGGTCCAGGCGACCTGGCTGATGCTATTGCCAAAGCCGCCCACCAGCCAGATGATCGCGGGGCGCTTCGCGTCGGTGGATGGGGGCTGGACCAGGTAGGCTTCCAAATTGCCGGCGGGCGACGGATAGCGGACGACCTTGATGAAGTCTTCGTCCGGGAGCGCAGCCGCGGCGCCGACGTGCCTCTTTTTGGTAATCGTCGTCGTGAAGTCTTTCCGGGCTTCGGCCAGCGTGCGCCCTCGCACCGGGACCGGAGTGCTCTCGGGATTTGCTGGGTCGCTTTTCGCGGCGTTCGGCTTGTCGCAACCCGCCACGACAACCAGGGCCATCAACCAGGGGATCAATCGGAAATTCATACGCGGTGGTTATGGCGCGAAGAGGCGTGGCGCGGCGAGGAGGAAATGGCGGCGGTGGCGCGCGGTGCGCCGGGCGGGTGAACTGTGGATTTCACAGATGACACGCATTTTTCGGAGCTGCATATTCGTGAAACTCGCGGTCTTTCGTCGTTAAATTTTAACACGTTCGCTCCGCGCTCTTACTCATCGCCATGACTATCTCCGGCTTGCATCACGTCACCGCCATCGCCAGCGATCCGCAGCTCAATCTCGATTTCTACGTCGGGCTGCTCGGGATGCGGCTCGTCAAGCGCACGATCAATTTCGACGATCCGGGCACGTATCATTTCTATTTTGGCGACGGGCCGGGGACGCCGGGGACGATCCTCACCTTTTTCCCGTGGCCGGGTGCGCGGCGCAGCCATCGCGGCACGGGTGAGGTGGAAGCGACGGCTTTTGCTATTCCGGCGGGATCGACCGGCTACTGGCAGGACCGGCTCAAGAACCACGGTGTCTTCGTCGAGCCAACCTCGGAACGCTTCGGCGAAACCGTGCTGCGCTTCGCCGATCCCGACGGGATGATGCTGGAACTCATCGCCACCATTCCCTCCGGGGCAGTGCAGCCCTGGGCCGATGCGACCGTGCCCGTGGAGCATGCGCTCCACGGTTTCCACAGCGTGTCCGCCGCGCTCGAAGGCTACGAGCGCACGGCAAAGTTGCTCACCGAGGTCTTCGGCTACACGCTGGCGCTGGAATCGGGCAATCGTTTCCGCTTTGCCGCCGCGGGCTCGACCGGCGCTGGCAAATTCATCGACCTGCTCTGCATGCCCGATAGCCGCCACGCCGGCGGCGGCGCGGGTTCCGTGCATCACATCGCCTTTCGCGCGAAGGACGATGCCGAGCAGCGCGCCTGGCGCGAGAAGCTCGTGGCGCTCGGTTACAACGTCAGCCCGGTGATGGATCGCACGTATTTCCACTCAATCTATTTCCGCGAACCCGGCGGCATCCTTTTCGAGATCGCCACCGATCCGCCCGGCTTCACGCTCGATGAGGGGCTGGAGGAACTGGGGCAGAACCTGCGGCTCCCGCCGTGGATGGAATCAGCCCGCGCGCAGATCGAGGAAATCCTTTTGCCGATCACGGTTCCCACCAAATAACGCGGGACCACCTCGCCACTTATGAGCCAGCCGCTTGATTTCATTCACGAGTTTGTCCCCGGCAAATCCGCGCGCACACTGCTCCTGCTCCACGGCACCGGCGGCACCGAGCAGGACCTGCTCTCGTTCGGCCACGCCATGGATCCGCAGGCCGCGCTGCTCAGCCCGCGCGGCAAGGTGCTTGAAAACGGCATGCCCCGCTTCTTCCGCCGCCTCGCTGAAGGCGTCTTTGACGAGGAAGACCTCATCCGGCGCACGCACGAACTCGCCGACTTCATCGCGCAAGCCGCCACGCAATACGGCTTCGACGCCACGAAGCTCATCGCCCTCGGCTATTCCAACGGCGCCAACATCGCCGCCAGCCTCCTGCTCCTGCGTCCCGCCGCGCTTGCGGGCGCCGCGCTCCTTCGTCCCATGGTCCCGCTCGTCCCCAAGACGCTCCCCGACCTGAAAGGCAAACCCATCCTCGTCGCCGCCGGCAATCATGACCCCATCGTCCCGCCGGCGAATACGCAAAATCTCGTTCGCTTGCTCGAGCGCGCAGGCGCACACGTGACGCTCCACGCCGAAGAGACGGGGCACAATCTGACGGAGCAGACCATTGATAGCACGCAACGCTGGTTTGCCAGTTTGTAACGAGTCCCAGGAAGATACCCCTTTTCAAAAATGTTCGGCATCTCTGCGGCCAGCATCCCTCATCCAATTTTCGTCAAGCAAAGCGAGGCCGTCCAACCTCGCTTGCTGACCTGGCTGGTGCTTTTCTTTTTCCCAGGCCATGCGCTCACGCTTGTCACCTATTGTCTCATCAGGTGGCCGGCTTTCGTCGAGCTGTTTCAGGATCATCGGGACGCGTATTACCTGATTTTCTTTGCTGCCCAAGTGACGTTGATCACCGCGAGCCTGATTTTTGTAGCGACTCGTTATGGGGCCGTGACGCTCAAACCTCGCCCGGCGTGGTCCGCACGACATGTGTGGGCTCTCCTCATTTTTCTGCCCCTCCTGATTTTCTACATGCGCGCCGCATGGATCGGCTTCCAAGGAAACATGCGCCTCGTTTCCATATCGCAGAGGGCAGACTATTCGCCGGAAATCTTCGATGTCTTTGAGTTCGCCTACAACAGGGTCTGGGGCGCAATGCCCTACGGCACGGACCTCACGGGCATGGTTTGCTTTACCACGCTGACTCTTCTCGGACCTTTCTACGAAGAGTTGGTCTTTTCCGGTCTGGCTTTAAATATTCTTTCCAAGCGCTGCGGCATCCCGGCTGGCTTTGTCCTCACGGCGGTTTGCTTCACGCTCCTGCACATCATTTCCTTTGGCTTTGGACTGCATTTGGTTCCGCTGTTCTTTAGCAGCCTTGTCTACGGGCTGCTCCGTATCGTGACCGGTTCACTCTTCCCGTCAGTGGTGGCCCACTGCGCCATAAATTTCCTGGTGATGGCGCCGAAATGGATGCTCGCCATCCTTTACTTCACGACCCGGTAGGCCAGTAGCTAAGGTTTCTTCGCGGCAAGGCGATACCGATGGACCGCATAAGGCCCGAAATCATCGGCGAAGGTTCCATTGCTCACCGGCACTACGCGCGTTTCATCGAGCGCCTGCGCTTCGCTTTTGGCCGGCGCATCCGCAAGCGTGAACTCCGCGCGCACCGGTGCGTTTTCGAGATTCACGGCGAAGATGTAATAGGCGCCGTCCACTTGCTTGAGCATCGTCGCGATCGCCGGGCGCGGGGCTTTTACGGTGAGCCGCTTCTCGATGGTCGGGCTATTCAGCACGGGCGCCAGTTCGCGAATCTGCCCATTGATTTCCGTGATCGCCTTCACCATCTCCGGGTCCGCGAGCACCGCCGCTTCCTTAAACGACGGCGCAAACTGATGCACAAAATAAATCAGCCCGCGCGATCCACGCACCAGGCTCATCCACACTTCCGAGCGCACCTGTTCCGGCGTCGCCTTCATCTTCGCATTGCCGATGTGCGTGCATTCGATGCAATCCCACGCGGGCTTTCCACCCTGCCAGCCGACAAGCCGCTCCACGCCGCGCGCCACAAATTCCAGCTTCCCTGCGACCTCCGGCGAATCATGCACCACCGGATAAATATCGAACGACGCAATGTCGCAGCCTTTCACATACTCCGGATAATCCTCCGGATGCCGCGAGCGCACGCCGCGCCCGATCCAATTATCCCACGCCACCCCCTGCCCCAGGTTCAGCAGCACCGGCCGCGACGGATCGGCGGCCCGCATGCGCCCGTATCCCTCGACGATTTTCTGCGGCGTCACTGGCGGACCGTAGCCCTTGCCCTTGCCCAGCGATTGCGCGTTGTCGGGCTCGTCGTCGTGCATCCACGCCGCAATGATCGGATTATCTTTCTGCGCCAGCGCCACGGCGTTTTGGTCGCAGATCACGGGCATCCCGGCTTTTTCCAATTCCGTGAGCTGCGCTGCGGTGGGGCCTTCGTAAAGCCCCACATAAAGATTGATCCCGATCGCCTTGAAGCGGGCTGCATTGGCTGGCGACTGCAGCCAGACCGCGATGGGAAAAAAGTGCGGATCGGTGGGCAGGCCTTCCTTGGTGAAAACACGGCCCTTTTCCGCGGAGGCAGGCGCGGGACTATCCGCGCCATGCAGTGGAGTGCAGCAAAGCAACGCGAACGCGGTGAGGAGGGAACTGGGGAAGGAACGCATAAAACAGAGGCTTGAGTCTGCGAAGAAAAGTCCGGGAACGCGAGATCGTTAGACTCATCTTCTCCTTCCTCTTCAAATCGAAGAGAATTGAAGAAGGTGAAGGCGAAGAGGAAGAAGAAGGAGAAAAAGGAGACGAGCGCCGCCACTTTCAAAATCCACACAAAACTTTGCAGTATCGGCCCGCGCGGCGAGCGTTCATGATACCGCCATGGACGATCTTGAGAAAGACGAACAGTTTTACCGCGACACGCAGAACATCGCCTTCCCCAAGCTCGATGACCGCCAGTTGGGCTTGCTGGAGCCGCTCGGCAAACGCCGCAAGCTGAAGCGTGGCGAAATTCTTTTCCGCGCGGGCCAGCGCGATATTCCCATGGCCGTGATCCTCAGCGGCGAAGTGGAGGCCTTTGAGTCGCGCGATGGCGTGGAGCAAATCCTCGCCACCGCCGGTCCCCGCGACTTTGTCGGCGACGTCGCCATGCTCAATGGCACGTCCACCCTGGCCAATGGCCGTGGCAAAGCCGAGGAGACGGAAGTTCTCGAAGTGCCCGCCGAGCAGTTGCGCAAGGCCCTCGCCGAGTTGCCCGGCCTCGGCGAGCCCATCGTCAGCGCCTTCATCATGCGCCGCGAGCGGCTCCGGCGGGACCGCGAATTTGCCGGCCTGCGCGTGCTCGCGCCGGGCGGTTCGCGCGACGGACATCTCGTCCACGACTTTCTCGACAAGAATCACATTCCGCATCGCCTTGTCGATTCCACCGGCGCGGATGGCCTGGCGCTCAGCCAGCGCCTGCGCCTCGTCGCACGCGATCTTCCCGCGCTCATCCTGCCCAATGGCTCATTCCTGCGGCGTCCCTCGCTGCGAGAAGTGGCGCAGGTCGCCGGCTTGCTGCGCCCGCTGGCTCACGAGGGCGACACCGAAAAATTTTGCGACGTGGCCATCGTCGGCGCGGGCCCCGCGGGACTCGCCGCCGCCGTGTGCGCGGCGTCGGAAGGATTGAAAACCGTGGTGCTCGAAAGCTATGCGCCGGGCGGCCAGGCCGGCTCGTCGTCGCTCATCGAAAACTTCTTCGGCTTTCCCACCGGCGTGAGCGGCGGTGATCTCACTTATCGCGCGCAGCTTCAGGCCTATCGCTTTGGCGCGAAATTTTCCACGCCCTCCCAGGCGCTCTCCCTCAGCTTCAGCGACGGCACCTACCCCGCGGCCCTCGTCATCGAAGGCTGCCATGCCACCTTGCGCGCCAAGTGTGTCATCATAGCCACGGGCGCCGAGTATCGCCGCATCGAAGCCGAGGGCCGCGAGAGTTTCGAGGGCCTCGGCGTCTACTACGCCGCCACCGCGCTTGAGGGACAAATTTGCCGTGGCTCCACGGTCATCGTCGCCGGCGGCGGCAACTCCGCCGGGCAGGCCGCCATGTTTCTCTCGGAGTCCGCCGCGAAAGTGCTCCTCGTCGTCCGCGGCGACGATCTTTCGCGGAGCATGTCCAGCTACCTCTCGCGGCGCGTGGAAACCAAGCCGAACATCGAAGTCCTGCGCACGACCGAAATTCGCAAAATGTCTGGCGGCAAATGCCTCGAACAGGTGGAACTGGAAAACACGGCCACCGGCGAGCGCCGCACCGTCCAAACGCCCGCCGTTTTTTCCATGATCGGCGCCAAGCCTTGCACCGACTGGCTCCCGCCCGAGATCGAGCGCGATGAACGTGGCTTCGTGAAAACCGGCACCGCCGTGGCCACCGCTCCCGCATGGAAAGACGCCCCGCGTCCACCCGGCGCGCTGGAAACCAGCCGCCCCGGCGTCTTCGCCGCCGGCGACGTCCGCTCCGGCTCCGTCAAGCGCTGCGCCGCGGCAGTCGGCGAAGGCGGCGTGGCCGTCGAAGGCGTGCACCAGGCGCTGGGGACTTACGACTGAAGTCCAGTTCTCGCTCCGCAAACCGCGAGTGCGCAGCACTCCGGGTGGCGAGCCGCCGCCGCCCCAGTTGCGGCGCTTACGCCGCCTTGAGCGATGCCATATCGATGACGAAGCGATACTTTACATCGCTCCGCAGCACGCGGTCGTAAGCTTCGTTGATCTGCTGGATCGAGATCATCTCGATGTCCGAGGTGATGTTGTGCTGGCCGCAGAAATCGAGCATCTCCTGGGTCTCGGCGATGCCGCCGATGAGCGAGCCGGCGAGCTGCCGGCGCTTGATGATCAGCGGGAACGCGGCCACCGGCAGCGGCTTTTCCGGCGCGCCCACGAGAACGAGCGTGGAGTCGGTCTTGAGCAGGTTGAGATACGCGTTGATGTCGTGATCCGCGGAGACGGCATCGAGGATGAAGTCGAATGTGCCAGCGTGTTTGTTCATCTCGTCGGCGTTTTTTGAGATCACCACCTCGTCCGCGCCGAGGCGGCGCGCATCGTCCACCTTGCCCGGCGACGTGGTGAAAAGCACGGTGTGCGCGCCAAAGGCGTGCGCGAATTTCAGGCCCATGTGGCCGAGTCCGCCGAGCCCCACGATGCCCACCTTCTGCCCGGCGCCCACTTTCCAGTGACGCAGCGGCGAGTAGGTGGTGATGCCCGCGCAGAGCAGCGGCGCGACGGCGGCCGGGTTCAGGTTCGTCGGCACGCGCAGCACAAACGCCTCGTCCACCACGATGCTGTCCGAGTATCCACCGTAGGTCATCCCGCCGGAGTGCTTGTCCGGGCCGTTGTAAGTCAGGATCGGAAATTGATCGCAGAGCTGCTCCAGCCCTTTTTTGCAGCTCGGGCACGTGCGGCACGAATCGACCATGCAGCCGACGGCCACCAGATCGCCGGTCTTGAATTTCTTCACATCACTGCCCGTCGCCGTGACGCGGCCCACGATTTCGTGGCCCGGCACGCACGGGTAAATGGTGTTCTGCCATTCATTGCGCGCCTGGTGGATGTCCGAGTGGCACACGCCGCAGTAGAGGATTTCGATCTGCACATCGCTCGGCAGCGGCGCACGGCGGTCGAGCGAAAACGGGGCGACGGGTGAAGTGGCGCTGAGCGCGGAGTAGGCTTTGGTTCTCATGGTGGTGATGTTGGCGTTGGAATTTTAGGTATCGCTCTCGATCCGGCAAACCTCCAGCGAGTGAAGATTTCTCGCCGAAAATGACATGCGCTCTCTCGTCAGCTTCCCTCGCTTGTCGTTCTCCAGTCTCATTCCGCTAAAGATGACGAGCAACATCGTTTCCTGGCTTGCAAGGCGACTTCAAGGTTATGGGTGCCTTTTCGCCGTGAAGCGCAGGAAAACGCTGCGGACCCACCGCGATATTACGTTGGCGAGTTTTCGAGGCGACGCGGACGAAAAGCAGGTTAAGACCATGAAAAAGGCGTTGGAATTGATCTCCGAGTGCGATGACCGCAGCTATTCCCGCGTAAGAGTGGTGACACACTATGTCATCGATATGAACCTTCCGGGTTACTTCGCCGAGTATGTCCGAGGTTTCAAAATCTGCCTGCTTGATCTCAAGAGGATCGAGGAAAAGCTTTCCGCAGAAGAATCTCTAACCAATGTGAGCGCCATGCTGATCGTGAGTTGTTCAGTGAATGGAGCCCTGCATTCGAAGGGCATTCAATCGCCTCATCTCCGCGAAAGAATCGCGAGCTTGTGCGAAACCGAAGCGATACGATTTGGCTGCATCGCACGTGAGTGGGAAAGAAAAGTAGCGTTATTGGAGAGTGATATCAGTGAAGGTGAGGCGTTGGCTGGCGGAGAGGTCTGCCCGCGCATTGGCGAGAATTGACAGTTCACGAGCTGTCCTACGCCGTCGGAAACGGATTTCGCTCCGCAAAGGCCTGCTGATGGAAATACGGATACGGAAATGGCCGCGCGCTCGCGGCATCGAGCTTCGCGATTTGTTCCGTCGTGAGCGTCCACCCGACCGCGCCGAGGTTTTGCCGGAGTTGCTCCTCGTTGCGCGCGCCGATGATGACCGTGGAAACGGTGGGCCGCTGGAGCAGCCAATTCAGCGCGATCTGCGGCACGGTCTTCCCCGTCTCGGCTGCGACAGCGTCGAGCGCATCGATGACGCCGTAGAGATACTCGTCGGTCACCAACGGCGCGACGTCCGCATTCTTCTTGTCATTCAGTCGGCTCGTTTCCGGTTTGGGCGCGCCGCGGCGAATCTTGCCCGTGAGCCGGCCCCAGCCCAGCGGACTCCAGACCACCGCGCCGACTTTCTGGTCCACCGCGAGAGGCATGAGCTCCCATTCGTAATCGCGACCGATGAGCGAGTAATACGCCTGGTGCGCGACATAGCGCGTGCGCCCGTAGCGCTCCGCCGCGGCGAGCGATTTCATCAAATGCCAGCCGGAGAAATTTGAGCACCCGAGGTAGCGGATTTTGCCCGCGCGTACGAGTCCATCGAGCGTATCGAGCACTTCTTCCACTGGCGTCATGCCGTCGAAGCCATGCAATTGAAACAGGTCGATGTAATCCGTGCCGAGACGATGCAGGCTGCCCTCCACCGCACGAATCAAATGCTGCCGCGATGAACCGACATCGTTCGGCCCATCGCCCATGCGGAATGTCGCTTTCGTGGAAATCAGCACCTGGCTGCGGCGTCCCTTGATCGCCTGCCCGAGAATCTCCTCAGCCATCCCGTTCGAGTACACGTCTGCCGTATCAAACATGTTCAGCCCGGCCTCGAGGCAGATGTCCACGAGCCGCGTCGCCTCGGCCACATCGGTGCTGCCCCACGCTTTGAAAAACTCATTGCCACCGCCAAAGGTGCCGGTGCCAAAGGTGAGTTCAGGGACTTTGAGGCCGGAGCCTCCGAGTTGTCGGTAGTTCATAAGGGAGTGCTACTAAAGAAGCGCAGTGAAATCGAGGCGTCCGCCCAGTTTGGCCGCGTCAACGATTGTGAAATCGCCACGACGGCACTGCGTATCATTCCGCCACTGCGGCTCCTCACACGTGCGCCAGCTTTTCGTCATCCTCCGGCTTGTCGTCGGCCTCGGGGATGTCGTCCGGCATCTCCGTATCCTCCGGCGGATTCGTGGGCTTCACGCGGAAGAGATGCAGCACCGTCACGAAGTAGAGCGGCACGAAGAAGAGCCCGAGCAGTGTGGTCGTAATCGCGCCACCCACGATGCCCGTGCCGATCTCGTTCTGGCTTCCGGATCCTGCGCCATGGCTCAGCGCCAGCGGCAACACGCCCAGGCCAAACGCCAGCGACGTCATCAAAATCGGGCGCAACCGCTGCCGCACCGCATGCAGCGCCGCATCGATCAGCGTCGATCCGCGATCAAACCGCTCCTTCGCAAATTCCACCACGAGAATCGCGTTCTTCGCCGAGAGGCCGATGATCGTGATCAGGCCGATCTGGAAATACACGTCGTTCGGCATCCCACGCAATTGCGTGGCCGCGAGCACGCCGAGCGCGCCGAGCGGCATGTCCATCATCACTGCAAACGGAATGGCCCAGCTTTCATACAGCGCCGCGAGACACAGAAAGACCATGAGCAGCGCCACCGCATAAAGCGCGGCCGACTTTGAGCCAGTGAGGCGCTCTTCGTAGGAGAGGCCCGCCCACTCGATGCCGATCCCCTTCGGCAGCTTCGTCAGCATTTTCTCCACCTCCTGCATCGCCTCGCCCGTGCTCTTGCCCGGCGCCGGCTCACCGAGGATCGCCACCGACGGCGACCCGTTGAACCGCTCCAGCTTCGGCGAACCAAATTCCCAGCGCGGCGTGGAAAACGCGGAGAACGGCACCATCTGGTTTTCCGAATTGCGCACATACCAGCGGTTCACGTCCTCCGGCAGCATCCGATAGGGCGCGTCGCCCTGCATGAAAACCTTCTTCACGCGTCCCTTGTCGATGAAGTCGTTCACATACTTCGAGCCCCATACGGTGCTCAGCGAGGCGTTGATATCCGCCAGCGAAAGGCCCAGCGCGCTGGCTTTCTCCTGGTCGATATCGATGTGATATTCCGGTGTGTCATCGAGGCCATTGGGGCGCACGCGCGTGAGGTTGGGATTGCTCATCGCCATGCCGAGCAATTGATTGCGCGCGTCGATCAGGGCTTCGTGTCCCAGTCCGCCACGATCCACGAGGCGGAAGTCAAAGCCCGTGGCCGTGCCGAGTTCCAGCACCGGCGGCGGGAAAAAGGCGAACGCAAAGGCTTCCTTGATCTGCATGAATTTACCCATCGCCCGTCCCTGGATCGCCTTCACCGACTTGTCCGGCGACTTGCGATGCTCCCAGTCTTTCAGCCGCACAAACGTCAGCACCTGGTTCTGTCCGTTGCCGCTAAAGCTGAACCCGAGCACGCCAAACATGCCTTCCACCGAGTCTTTTTCATCCTCGAGGAAGTGGTGCTCCATCACCTCCAGCACCTTCATGGCCTGTTCGCGCGTGGAGCCCGGGGGAAGCTGCGCCATGGAAAAAATCATCCCCTGGTCTTCATCGGGCAGGAAGCTCGTGGGCGTCCGGAGGAAGAAATAAATGACCCCCGCGCAGATGAACGCGTAGAAAAGAATCGCCCACCGCGTGTGCCGCAAAAACCCCGCGACGCCGGAGGCATAGCGGTCGGCATTGCGATCAAAGAAGCGATTGAACCAGCCGAAGAACCCGCGCTTTTGCACGTGGTACCCTTTCTGCACGGGCTTCAGCAGCGTCGCGCAAAGCGCCGGCGTGAGGATCAGCGCGACCAGCACGGAAAGCGCCACGGCGCTGACCAGCGTGATCGAAAACTGCCGGTAGATCACGCCCACTGAGCCGCTGAAAAACGCCATCGGGATAAACGCCGAACACAGGACGAGGCCGATGCCCACGAGCGCGCCGCTGATCTGGTCCATGGAAACCCGCGTCGCTTCCTTTGGCGAAAGGCCGTCCTCGTGCATCACGCGTTCCACGTTTTCCACCACCACGATCGCGTCATCGACGAGCAGACCGATGGCCAGTACGAGCCCAAAGAGCGTCAGCGTATTGATCGAAAATCCCGCCACCGCCATGACGCCAAACGTGCCCAGCAACACGATCGGCACGGCAATCGTGGGAATTAGCGTCGCCCGCCAGCTCTGCAAAAACAGATACATGACCAAGAAGACGAGGATAACGGCCTCGATCAGCGTCTTCACCACTTCCTTCACCGAGAGGCGCACAAAGGGCGTCGTGTCGTACGGATAAATGACCTTCACGCCCGGCGGAAAAAAAGTCTTCAGCTCGTCCACCTTCTTTTTCACCCCGGCCACGGTATCGAGCGCATTCGCGCCCGCGGCCGGCTTGATGGCCATGCCCGTGGACGGCTTCATATTGTAGCGTGAAAGCGTGGTGTAGCTTTCGCTGCCCAATTCGATCCGCGCGACATCGCGCAGGAAGACACGCGACCCGTCCACATTCACGCGCAGCAGGATCCCGGCAAATTGCTCCGGCGTCTGCAGGCGGCTCTGCGCCATGATCGTCGCATTCAGCAACTGCCCCGGCACCGCCGGCACCGCGCCGAGCGATCCTGCCGAGACCTGCGCATTTTGCGCCTCGACTGCTTTGACGATGTCCGTCGTTGCGATCTGATACTGCGTGAGCTTGTTCGGATCGAGCCAGATGCGCATCGCGTACTGCGTGCCAAAGGTCTGGATATCGCCCACCCGGGCAGACGGCTGATCGGGTCCTGCAAGACGCTGAACATGAAGTCGCTCAGGTCCGGCGCGGACATCGATCCGTCCTCGGAATACAGGCCCACCACCATCAGGAAGTTCTTCACTGATTTCGTCACCTGCACGCCCTGCTGCTGCACCTCCACGGGCAGCAACGGCGTGGCCAGCGCCACCTTGTTCTGCACCTGCACCTGCGCGATGTCCGCGTTCGTGCCGCCGTCAAAGGTCACGGTGATGGTTACCGTGCCCGACGACGTGCTCGCCGACTCGATGTAGCGTAGATGGTCGATGCCGCTCAGCTTCTGCTCGATGACCTGCGTCACCGTATTTTCCAGCGTCTTTGCGGACGCCCCGGGATAGTTCGCGATGATGCTGATCTCCGGCGCGGCGATGCTCGGATACTGCGCCACGGGGAGGTCCACGATCGAAATCGCGCCCACCACCATGATGATGATGGCGATCACCCACGCAAAAACCGGCCTATCGATGAAGAATCTGGACATGAAAAGTTTCCTTTCGCGTTCGCCGCCTTAATTACCCGTGGACGCCGTTGCTGGCGCTGGCGTGGCTGGTGCGGATGGCGCGACTTTGACCGGCGCGCCTGGACGCAGGCGCTGGAGGTTATTGATGATCACCTGGTCGCCCGGCTTCAGCCCTTTCGAGACCAACCACTGGTTGCCCACCGCGCGCGGCGTTTCGAGCACGCGCAGCTCCGCCGTGCCCGTCGCATCCGGCACATCTTTCGGCGCCGGCCCCACCACCAGCGTGGTCGGCTCGCCCTTTGTGTTCCGCGTCACCGCCATTTGCGGCACGAGGATCGCATCCGGCTGGTTGCCTTCCTCCAGCCGGGCCCGCACGAAAAGGCCCGGCAGCAGGATGCCGCGTGGATTCGGGAAAATGGCGCGCACCGTCACGGAGTTCGTCGTCGTGTTCACCGTCACGTCGGAGACCGCGAATGTGCCCTCCTCGGAATACTCCGTGCCGTCCTCGAGAATCAGCTTCACCCGCGCATGACCGTCCGCGTCCACCTTGAGCCGGCCGCTTTCCACATCGCGGCGCAGGCGCAGGATTTCATTGCTCGGCTGCGTCACGTCCACATACACGGGATCGAGCTGCTGCACCGTCGCCAGGAGCGTCGCCGCGCTTTCCTGCACAAACGCGCCCTCCGTCACCTGCGAAATCCCGATGCGGCCGGACACCGGCGAAGTCACGCGGGTGTAGCCCAGGTTGATCGTCGCCGCTTTCACCGCGGCCTCGCCGGACTGGATGTCGGCCTCAAACGTGCGCTGATTCGCCAGCGCGTCGTCGTAGTCCTGTTTGCTGATCGCCTTGCTCTGCAGCAGTTGCTTGTAGCGCTCCTCCTTGAGGCTCGCCGTGGCGGCATTCGCCTGCGCGCGGGCGAGTTGGCCCTGCGCGCTATCCAGCGCTGCCTGGTAGGGCCCGGGATCGATCTCATAAAGCACCTGCCCTTCCTTCACGTCGCTGCCTTCCTTGAAGAGCCGCTTGAGCACGATGCCATTCACCCGTGCCCGCACCTCGGCCACGCGAAAGGCGGACGTGCGCCCCGGCAAATCCTGCGTGAGTGTGACCGACGTCGTGGCAATCGTCACCACGCCAACCTCGACCGGCCCCATGCCCATGGCGGGACCGCTCGGTCCGCCCTTTTTGCCGCAGCCCGCGAGCAGCAGCCCGAGCCCGAGGAACGCCACGCTCCCCGCGCGCAAAAGGTGATGCGCCACGCGGCGCCGACGGCCTGGCGGGATTTGATGCTGTGAGAATTTCATACGCAAAGCAGGTAAAACGGAATCGGAAGACGGGGTGCTCGAGGACGGCATGGAAAAATTCATCTATGGATCAACGAAGTTTGGGCATCGGCGCGGACAATCCGGCGGCAACAAATGAAATGACGCGCTGAATGAAGCCCTCGCGGCTCGGTTTCACCGCATTGCGGCCCGCCGGGCAGGGCATCTGGTCAAAACGCAGCCAGCGCTCCTGCCCATGATGCAGCGCACCAAACATGAAACTCGTCCGCCAGAAAAGCTCGTTCTCCGGCAGCCCCGGCACCGCCCGCAAAATCGCCGAGTCAAACCGCCGCGCCACCTCCGCGAATTGCTCCTCCACAAATTTTTTCAGCTCCGGGTTCGGCTCCTGGAAACACCGGCTAATCAGCCGCATGAAATCGTCGCACCCCGGCGCCCCTTCCGCCTCGCTCTCCAGCGAAGGCCGGATCAGCGCATCGATAATCGCCTCGAGTTGCACCTTCTTCCGCCCCGCTGCCGCCTCCAGCGCATCCAGCCGCCGGATGCGCTCCCGGTTCACCGGCTCCAGCCGCCGCGCGAAAACCTCCAGCGCCAGCCGCTCCTTCGTCCCAAAATGATAATTGATCGCCCCCAGGTTGACCTCCGCCGCCTTGATAATCTGCCGCACCGACGTCCCCTCCACCCCATTTTCAGAGAAAAGCCGCTCCGCCGCGTCCAGAATCGCCTCCCGGGTCGCACCATGAGAATCCGCCGCTTCAGCGGGAGCGGTAGCAGGACGAATGGCGGAACGGGCAATCATACCGAGTTTCATACAAACGTATGAATTATTCCCGCCCTGTCAAAGCCCACGCCCAAAAAAGCACTTCACGCACGCTGACTTTGCACCTCTCTCAAGGAACGGCGTCTGCGCTCAAAATGGAGGCGCCGTCAACGGTGGCGGCCCTGGTTCCTCCGGCGGCGGCGGCGGCGCTTTCCTGGAGGATTGCTGGAAAGGGTGCTGTTCGTAATACCGCTCCCAGAGTTTTAGAATCTTCTCTTCGAAGAGTTCCATAATGGCCGGAGCATGACGAATGATCAGGCGCCGGTTGCTGGCGACATAGAGGAGGCTCGGACTTGGATCGCTGAACACAACGCCACCGCTCGTGAGCCAATTCGGCTCCTTGGGAAGCATGTTTTCCGGGACGGGCGGGCCATAGATAACGCCCAGAGATTGAAAATCCACATCCGTCATGCCCGGCGGCATGTGAAACTCTCTCGTGATCAGCTCATCACTGGGGACGCCCATGGGCACAACGAAGATTGTGGTGCCCTCGATTTTGACTTTCGCGACGCAAAGTTTGGCGACGCTCTGGATCGCATCAAACAAACTCACCGGTTTCGCCTCATAGCTGATCCTCGGATCTGCCGCTATCGCCTCGCCCGGTGTAAACCGATCAACCTTGGCAACAATCTTCACTCCCCGCCCGGCCTTGTCGAAGCGCACTCCGAGTTCCCCCAGCCGGCGAAACGCTTCCTCGAAGGTTACATCCTTGAGGGACACTGCAGGCAGAATGATGCCCCTGGCCTTTTTCCTGGTCAGGAACGGCGAGATGGTCTCCTCCGGCGGCGGCACCGGAGGCAACTCGCGCACAAAGAGCAACTTCCCAATGAAAAGAAGTTCATCCTCCGTGTTGCGCACCTTGAGGCGGGTCCCCTGCGGATTCAATTGCGCGCTTGCCCCTGCGGGAAAGGTGGCTCCTTGCGCGGAAAGAAATTCCTGGAAATTGGTTCGCGCCTGCACCGCAGCTGGGTTCCTCGTCTCGCGACCCCACTCCTCCAGCTTGCGAAAGAAATTGGCGGGGATGGCAAACTCCCGGGTCACGAGCGGCTCAGGCTCCGCTTCCGGGACGATGTGCACACCATCCGCTCTGACGCGCACTTTTGCTTTGGCCAGGCCGGCCATGTAATTCAGGCCGTCCCGCAGCGCAAATTTCGTCAGCGGCGTTCCCACTTTCTCCGGTGGCGCGGCCGGGTCGAGCCCAGGTATCTTCGGTTCTGGCTCGGGAGGCTTGATCTCGACAAAGATCGGGACGCCCATTCCTTCCGGATCAAGCCGACGAGCCTCTTTGCGCAGGAAGTCGAACGTTTCGGCATTGGAAAAATCGCGCAGATCGAGTTTCGGGATGATGATCGTATCGAGCTTCTTCTCCCATCGATCCCGCGCCGCCTCATCGTTCGCCGCAGGCGCCGCTGCCTGTGCAAAAAGCGGAAGCAGCAACGCAGCTAGAAAGGAGACCATCCACACGAGGACCATGCCTCAGTTCCTATCCCACCACATGAGTTTCAGCAAGCCCGCGGTCCTCATCCTGAACGAAGTCCGGGATGCTTTGCGACCGGACGTGGTGAAAACCGAGTCTGCGAGGTGCCTGCGGGACTGCGGGGCAAACCGCTGGCTGTAAATGGGCGGAGGCGGTGGATCGAAACGCGGAGTTCCTAAGAACGCTCCTCGCATGCAGCCAGGTCAAAACGGTGGCGAAGTCACCTCCGGCGGCGGGGTCGCTTTTTTTGCAGATTCTTGAGGCGGATTCTTCTCGTAATATCGTTCCCAGATTTTCTGAATCCGCTCCTCGCGGAGTTCGACAAGGGCAGGTGTATCACGAACGATCAGAGTCCGCCGGCGAGCCACGTAGACGACTACAGGATCGGGATTCCCAAATTCCACACC
>JADMIO011432818.1_pt1 | contig 20350 bp, 13 predicted proteins | sample 8958161 | NCBI WGS metagenome assembly JADMIO01 (sample SAMN16585339, study PRJNA669376) | soil metagenome | isolation source: Crop rotation soil | place: USA: Cullars Rotation, Alabama | collected 2011 | reverse complement strand
CGACTTCAAGTCACGTGAATTCCAAGCTTCGGATCCCACTGTGCTGGAAAGCAGCCCCGGACGAGTCGTTGGGCCCGTTGTTGCTCACGGTCAGGGTCACGTCGGTCGTTGCGTCAGGATCGAAGATCGGCGGATCTGCCGACGCGGAGAGGGCAAGATCGGCTGTCGCCGCATTACCGGAGAGCACGATCAGTGTCGCCGCAGCGTCGTTGTTGGTGAGATCCGTGTCGACATCCAGGTTGGTCGTGGCGACCGTTCCATCGACGGTGTAGGCGCCCGCGACCGAGGAGCGTACCGGCATGACGACGTCCACGGATTCGCCGACGTCGATCACACCGAGGTCGCAGCTCACGCTGTCGGGGAAGATCGTGCAGGTCCCCGCGTCCGGAGTCGCGGAACCGACGAGAAGGTCCTCAGGAATCGTGAGCACGAGGGTGGCGCCCGTGGAAGGATCCGGTCCGCCATTCGTCACCGTGAAGGTCATCGTAGACGCAGTGTCCAGCGGAGTAGTCGACGGATCGACCTCGGCCGACAGACTGAGGTCGATGTCCGGACACTGCACGACGTCGAGCGTCGTCGAATCGACGTTGGTGAGATTCGGCTGGCCGGACGTCGGGAACGACAGCTCGGTGTTGTCAGTCACGCGCAGCGCGATGTCGAAGGTGCCGACGGTATTGAACGTAAGCGCCGGCTGGACGTCGGTGGAATCGATGGTATCGAACGGCGCGCCGCTCGAAAGATCGAGATCCCACTCGTATTTCGTGATCGTATCCGGCGGCGCACCGACCTCGCTGTCCCCCTCGTCGATGTCGAAGGAGCCCGAGCCGTCGAGTGTCGTGGGAGTGCCGACGCAGACCTGGTACGGACCGCCCGACACCGCGGTGGGCGGATGCGGCGGCACCGTCACGTCCACCACGACGACGGCCTCGGCCGTGAGCGCCGGATCGTTGTCGTCGGTGACCCGCAAAGTCACCGGGAAGCTGCAGGGTAGTCCGGGCGGCGGACACACGAAGGCATGCTGCACCGTAGACGGATCATCCGTGCTCGCGTCGAAGGTACCGTCGTCATCGAAGTCCCATTCGTAGAGGACGATCGTATGGGCCGGATCCTGATGGAACGATCCGGACGGATCGAAGGTCACGGCGACGTTCTCCGCGGTGGGGTTCGGACGTGCCGTCGCCTGTGCGATCGGTCCGGCCTGGAAGAGAGAGCGCGTGAGGATCTGAGTTGCCCAGGGCTGATTGTGATCGTCCTGGTTCGAGCCCTGACTGTTTCCAGGCCGATCCGTGAAGCCGCCGATATTCGGGCAGTCGGGCGCCAGCGCTCCGCATTCGGCTTCCGTGTTCGGATCACCCGGCAGGATCTGATAGTCGACGATTGTTCTGGCGAGTCCGTTCACCGGATCGTTGTACCAGTCGAGCAACTGTGGACCGTTCGCCGCGCAGTTCGGGCTCGGCCCGCAGCCCACGCCACCCTCCGCTGCACCCACCTGTGTGCCGATGTCGATGACGGGCGTAGGCCTCGCCTGCCGCATCGCCTTGGCGAAGTTGAACATGCCGTAGTAGTAGTTCTTGAAGTTATCGCCGCTTGCGGGGTCATTGAAGTGCCGGCGGAAGAAGTTCTCCGCACGCACCCAGCGCTCGTCGGGCGTCCCGAAAGTCGTAGACTTGATCTTATCGAGGTCCATCTGCACCAGCGCGGAACCGGTTACACCAAACGGACCCCAGATCGCATTGGGGCTGTCGGTGTAGCCATGCGCACCGTCGATGTCCGACACGTCCGACTCGTTGTCGGTGAACTCCAGTCCGTTCTGATTGCGCTTGGTGACGAAGCCCGGGACGGTTGCGCCAACGATGTCGCGCGCAGCCACGAGACCGATGGCCGCCCAGCCGCTCGCGGAGTTGTCGTGGAAGCCGGTCGAGTTGTCGAATGCGCTGTAATACCAGCCACCTTGCAGAGTGCTGTCGCTCTGGGCCCAGGCATACCAGTCGGCCATGTCCTGAATGATCGTGCCGTAGGCCAAACCGACGACGCCGGCCGGCCCGGTCGTCGTGACCTTGGCAGGCGTCCCGGCTGCGACGATCGCGTCCATGATCATGCCGCTCTGGTAAGGCGGATCAGGTTCCAGTCCCGGGTTCGGAGCGATGCCGATTCCGTTGCCGTTCGTGTCGGGGTCGTCGCTCCGTCCGGTGCCGCTCAGGTCGCCGACAGTCTGCAGGTCCATCGGCTGCGTCGAAAGGCGTGCGAAAAGATATTTGAGACCCAGGGCCACCGTATCCGTATAGGGGCTGCTCGAGGGCCCGCTCTCCAGATAGCCGTTGGCTTCGAAAGCATTGACGCTCGCGCCCGACACCGACGCGGTGGCGGAACCGCTCACTTGAGGATAGTCCCACCGACCCATCAGCACGTTGCCACCGGTTCCCCCGCTATCAGGCGTCCCGAGGAAGCGAAACTGATTGCGGTGCATGTGCCAGAGGGCTTCGTCGATCGCTGCGTTCACCTCGCTCGAGAGCACGTTGGAACGGATCTGTACGCGATACGTCGCGCTCCGCGTGCTGGCACCACTCGTGACACGCAACGTGGCGATGAACACATCGCCGTCATTGCCGGTGTAGGTGTGTGTCGTCCAGATCGCCCAGTACGGGTTGTACCCGAGATCATCGAGCTGACTGGGATCTGTCGGGTCGGCATCCACATTTCCGCTGACGACGGGCTGTCCGTCGCCCGGATCCCATTCCCAGGTGCACACATCTGCGCATGCCGCGTCGGCCGCGCCCTTCAGCGTCGTGGGACGACCGCTGATTACGTCGTGCAGAGAGAGGGGATTGTTTGGATCGGCGGGAACGGTCGTAACGACCGGTGGGGCAGCAAATGCCGCTGTGGGGAGCAGGATACACAGCGCGTTGACGGCTGCCGCAAGCCAGGAGCGCATACAACCCCCTTCCTTCTGCGTGCTCAGGGCCTCAGTCCGATCCAGTCCGGGAGCCCTTCACTCCCGGCCCGAAACCAACTTATCGAGCAGAATCCCTGCAAGCCAGCGTGTTATTCGTCCACCGACGCCCGCATTGTTTTATGCAGACGTTCGCAGGGCAGTATAAGAGCAAGGCTGCGCGTCTGTCACGCCACACCGGCGCCGGTCCCCTGACCATCAAACGCCTGCCGCAGAGCAACAAGAGCCGCTGCGCGCTTCGATGCTGCACCCTAAGACCTACTTTGCTGCGCCTTGCCTAGACAGATCGAAGTGGCAGAGACTAGCGCGGCATTCGGTCGGACCGGTTTGCGGAACCGCGTGCGCACCAGATTCAGCTCTCCTCCGACCGGAGCCCCAAAGTGAGCACAAGAACTGCCACTGCACTCGTCATCGGTCTCGCTTTCGTCACCTTTGCTGCGGTCACTTTCGCCCAAGGCGTCGAGGAGATCCTTGTTACGGCGCAGAAGCGCGAGCAACGCCTGCAGGACGTTCCCCTCTCGGTCTCGGCATACGGCGGCGAGATGATGGAGGACGCGCACATCGACGACGTGAAGGATCTGGTCACGATCACGCCCGGCTTCACGGGCAAGACGGAAGACAGCTTCACCGATGCGCTCGCCATCCGCGGGATCAGCACCAATGACTTCGGCATCGGTGGCGACCCATCCGTCGCGCTGTTCCAGGATGGCATTTACCAGGGACGCAACGGTGGCTCGCTCACGTCGTTCTTCGACCTGGAGCGGGCCGAGGTCGTTAAGGGGCCACAGGGCACGCTGTTTGGCCGCAACGCCATCGCGGGCGCCATCAGTGTGATCACCAAGAAACCCACCTCCGATGCGCTCGAAGGGAAGATCAGTCTGGGAGTGGAGGAGAACGATCATTACGACGTCACGGGCACGCTGAACGTACCGATCAACGACAGCTGGGCTTTTCGCGGCAGCGTTTTCAAGATGAAGGAAGACGGATGGCTCGAGAACCTGGCCGGCGGTCAGCCACTCGGCTTCCACGACCGCCAGGGAACGCGGCTCGCCGTGCGCTATTCGGGCGAGCGCGTAGACGCCACGCTCTCGGGATCCTACGAGGATCGCGCGCAATCGCCGTCGGTCTACTGGGATCCGTCCGAAGGAATTCCCGAAGACCGCGCGGACACCAACCTGCTGAACACCGGGATCGACGAGTCCGAGATCGGCAGCGTCACTGCAAACGTGCAGTTCGACCTGCCGAACGACTACACGCTGAGCTCGATCACGGGCTGGAAGACCTTCAACTTCTTCTACCTCGAAGACTACGACGCGAGCGCGCAGCCGGTGAACAACTACAACCAGAACAATGCCGACGAATACTGGAGTCAGGAGCTGCGACTCAACTCACCCACCGACGGCAAGGTCGTGTGGTTCGTCGGCGCGAGCGCGTACAGCGAGAAGATCGACAGCGTCATCAAGAATTTCTACGACGAGAACGCGCTCTGCGCCGCCATCGGGCGCACCGATTACCAGGTCGATGACATCGCGAACTGCGCGGAGTTGAACGCGCTCGATCCCGAGCTCGGAATCGGACCGGTGGACCCGGCAGACGGTCTCATCAACAAGGCCGAGACGAATATCGACTTCGGCGACTACACCGGCTGGGCCGTGTACGCGGACGCCACGTGGAGCGTCACCGATCGCCTCGATCTTACGTTCGGGGGGCGTTATACCTACGACCAGAAGAAGCTGCGTGCGGGCCTCCCGGACTCGGGCGGTATTCTCGGCAACTTCTTCGGAACCGAATTCTTCATCGACGGCTTCGTGAGCAACGATCAGGACTGGAGCGATTTCACTCCGCGCGCCGCGTTCAAGTTCCAGGTCAACGATCCGATCGCGCTGTTCGGCAACATCGCACGCGGCTACAAGTCAGGCGGCTATTCGACTTTCGGTTTTCTCCTGCCTTCCGAGCCCGTCGACGGCGTCGCGCCTCCCGGAACGATCCCGAGCCCCTTCGATCCCGAGACCGTGCTCAGCACGGAGCTCGGCGTGAAGACGGACTGGATGAGCGGACGCCTGCAGATCAACGGCTCCGTCTACCACTACGACTACGAAGACCTGCAGCTCGTGTTCTTCATCGAAGGCTCGAGCCGCGTCGGCAATGTCGCCGAGGCAAAAGCCGTCGGCACCGAGGTCGAAGTCCGTTACGTGCCGACGATCAACTGGGACGTGCTGTTCACGGCGAACTGGATCAACACGAACATCGAATCGGTGAATCAGGACTTCCTCGATGAGGGCGGTTGCGAGCGCTGCGTCAACCGGGACCTGCCGTTTGCGCCCCATCTGACGACGGCGGCCATCGTAACCTATCGTCATGCGGTCGGAAACGGCGAGATGTTCGTGAGTGGCGAGCATCACTATCAGAGCCTGCAATACAGCGATGTCGACAACTTCTCCAGCATTGCGATTCCTGCGTGGAACGAGCTCGCAATGCGGATCGGCTACGAGAGCAACGACGACTGGACCATCACGTTCTACGGGGAGAACCTGTTCAACGCGGAGTATTTCGAGCGCGGGTGGGCCAACGCTGACAGCCAGAACCAGGGCGGCTTCGGTCTCGTCAACACGCTCGTGTGGCCGGCGAAACCGCGTACCTTCGGGGTGAGCTTCGAGCACGGCTTCGGCGGAGGTTGAGCGCCGGCCCGCACTACCGCCCGGAAGACGCTCAAAGCACAACGGGCGCCGGTTTCGACCGGCGCCCGTTTCGTTCTTGACCCGAGCGTGATCAGTCCGCTGCGGTGAACTGCGTGAGAGCGACGTCCTGCCCGGCGCCGGCGTTGTCCGTACGGACGACGAGCACGCTGCCGGATTCGTCCGCCACACGATACACAGTGACCACCGCACCGTCGTACTCTATCAGGAGTCGGCCATCGTCCAGGACTTGCCAGTGAAAGGCCTCGCCCTGCGCACCGGTCGCCACATCGGCGTCGTAGCCGCTGCCGTCGGCCATGAACACGAGCGCCGTGTCGTCGTCATCGGCCAGCACGTGGCTCACCGACGTCAGACCCGCCTCGTCGAAGGCGTCACCGAACGCGCTGTGCTGATAGGTTGCGAACGACATGCTCGACGATCCGTCATCGGTCAGGGAGCTGACCTCGGCGACCACGCTGTCGAATCCGCCGGCCTGGCCGAGCAGGGTCAGCGAGTTGGTCTCGTGATCACTGCCGGCGAAGAGCATGTAGATCTTGCCCGCGTCGTCGACGTGCCACGTTCCGATGGCACGGACGTCGCCACCGCTGTTGACCCAGCCGAGCCCGCCGTCGAAGAGCGCAAGCGTCACATCGCTGGTCGCGTCCACATACACGCCGGGCGCGCTTGAGGCATCGAAGGGCACCGTCGCGTTGCCATCGCCCAGCACGTCCGCCGCCGCGTCGTCCAGAGTGCCGGGACTCATCGTCTCCACGTCGTCCACGAAGCTCGAGCTGCCGTCCGCGATGGCGCCGGCCAGCTCCAGCGTGTCGGAATACTGGTCAGGCAGCGTGACCCCATCGCGATTCTCGACCACGGTCTTGACCGCCGCCGAGAGCTCCAGCAACTCGCCGGAATCGACGCTCGCGGCCGCGTCCTCGACCTCGCCGATGTTGTCGAAGTCGCCATCCGAGGTCGAACGCAGCGCCAGCACGTAGTGCGCAGTCGTCACGTTCGTGATGCTGAGTCCCGTCACGTTGTCGTGGTCGTCAGCCTGCGCTGCGAGCGCGCCGAACGTCGTAGGCATGCTCATGAAGTGCACGCCGTTGCCGTCGACCGCCTCGAGCGTCACCAGCGCGTCGTCATCGTCGCTCTCGATGTCGATCGAGAACGCGCCGTCCCCATCCGTCATCGAGGACGCCGTGAAGGAGTCGCTTCCGACATGCGCCGTGACGTCGGCGTTCGGAACCGCCGCGTCGGTCACGGTACCGGAGATCGAAAGCTGCGCCGGAGGATCGATCACCGGGGGCGGGGTATTGTCGTCGGACCCACCGCCGCCTCCGCATCCGTACATAGCCAGCAGCGCTGCCAGGCAAGCTGAACGTGTGGTCGTGCTCATCGAAAGATTTCCTCAGTAGTCCACCGCGTGCAGGACTGCGACCGTCAGCCAGGAAAGGACTACTGGGAGGAATGAGGCGCAATGGTTCGATCGGACGCACACGCGTCCGAGTCGCCTGGCAACCCCGCTGTCCGCTCGGCAGCGGACCGGTGGCTTTGCGCCCTTACCTTGCGGTAAGTTTGCCCCTTCACAGGCTTTGGCTCCGCAGCCGGAGCATCGTCGAAGTGCATTGTCTCCACGCCGGAACCTGAGGGCCGTGAGCAGAATCACAAAGACGCAAAGTCAAAGAAACTTAAGGGACTGCAACAGAAAATCGGGCGCGCTGATATGTCAAATGCTGAGCCGCGAAAGCGCGCGTATGCGCTGATCCTCACAACGTTCTGGCTCTCGAACGTGCTGTCTGCGACCGACGAGCCCGACTATCGGCTTGCAGGAATCGTGACGGTCGGGACCGAGCGCCTGCTCGCCGTGATCGAGATGCCCGACGGGCGCCAGGGACTGTTCAGGACCGGTGATGCGCTCGGTGAAGGACGGATTGGCGACATCACGCGCAGCGACGTGCGCGTCGAGATGCACGGTCAGAATTTTCTGCTGAGCCTGCGCGGCAATCCGCGCCTGAGTGCAGCGTCGCCGATGCAGACCGAAGACGAGGACGTCCCCGACTACGAGACCAACACCGATCCGAAGGTCCTCAATCAGCCGCTCTTCTACGAAGACACCGTGCGCCTACTGACGTCGCTGCCTCGCACCGCCGGAATGGCGAGTGCGGGCGGCGCCGGCGCAGACGATGGCATCGACAAGAGCGCAAACGCCGATACGCATTCTCCCGGACTGAACGAGCTCCTCGGCGTGCCGCAGGGCGCCCGGATCGTCGCCGTCGACGGCGCTGCCGTGCACTCACCGCAGGAGATCATCGACAAAGTGGTTCCGCTGCTGAATCTGGGTCGCGCGGTACGGCTGAACCTGCAGGACGCCGGTGAGCTCCAGGTGGTCTACGTCACGCCGGTCAAGGAGGACTAGCGACGGCGATCAGTCGTCTAGGAAGCGCCGGGTAATGTCGCCGTACGCATCGATACGTCGGTCGCGCAGGAACGGCCAACCGGTGCGCGATACCTCCAGCTGCCCGAGATCGAGCTCGCGGACGAGGACGACTTCCTCGTCCGCCGGCGCCTTGACGACGAGCGCTCCGTCGGGCCCGGCGATGAAGCTCTGTCCCCAGAACTCGATGCCGCCGCGACCGGACGGATCGGGCTCGAAGCCGATGCGGTTGACGGCGACGACGTAGCAGCCGTTCGCGATCGCGTGCGCCCGCTGCGTGATCTCCCACGCCTGCTGCTGGCGTTCGCCGTGCGTCGACTTCTCCTCCGGCTGCCAGCCAATGGCCGTCGGATAGAAGAGGATGTCCGCGCCCTTGAGCGCGGTGAGTCGCGCCGCCTCCGGATACCACTGGTCCCAGCACACCAGCACGCCGAGGTGCGCAGCACGCGTGGCGACGCTCTGGAAGCCGAGATCGCCCGGCGTGAAGTAGAACTTCTCGTAGAAGCGCGGATCGTCCGGAATGTGCATCTTGCGATACTTGCCCGCGACGCCGCGCTTGCCGTCGATCGTGAGCGCCGTGTTGTGGAACAGGCCCGGCGCGCGCCGCTCGAACAGGCTCACGATCAGGGTCACGTCGAGCTCCGCCGCGAGCCGCACGAACGCTTCGCTCGTCGGGCCCGGGATCGGCTCCGCCAGCGCGAAGTTCCTCACGTCCTCCGCCTGGCAGAAATAGCGCGAGCGGAAAAGCTCCGGCAGGCACACGATCTCGGCGCCCTGCTCCGCCGCATTGCGGGACATGGCCAGCGCCTTGTCGACGTTGGCGGCCGTATCCTCCGAGCAGGCCATCTGCACGAACCCCACCCGGCGCTTGGTCGTCCCTGCCTTCATGTCGCGCTCCCGCCGCTGTCACGCGGATCGTAATAGGTGCTCGCCTCGAAGCAGCGCATGTAGCGATCGAGTATCTCCATCCCGACCTTCGCGCGCAGCTTGCCGCCCTCGATCTGCTGCCGGATGTGCTCGTTCATGCGCCGGTGCAGATCGTTGGGGAAGTACTGCACGAGAGCCAGCATGTCCTGCACGGCCGTTCCCGGTATCACCTTCTCGACGTAGTAGTTCCCCGGCTCCTCCGCGTCCGCGTATACGTGCACTTCCGGCACGCGCCCGAAGAGATTGTGGCTGTCGCCCATGATGTCCTGGTACGCGCCCATGAGGAAAAAGCCGAGATAGTAGGGCTTCCCTTCCTCGAGCGCGTGCAGCTCGATGAAGCGGCGATCTGGATTGGAGGAAACGTAGTGATCGACCTTGCCGTCCGAGTCGCACGTGAGGTCCACGAGCACCGCGCGCCGCGTCGGCTGCTCGTCCAGACGATCGATGGGCATGATCGGGAAGGCCTGGTCGATCGCCCAGTGATCGAGCATGGACTGGAACACCGAGAAGTCGCAGAGATACTGCTCGCTCAGGCGCTCCTCCAGCTCGTGCAGCGCCGCCGGAACGCTGTCGAGCGGGGCTTCGGCGAGGCGCGCGTGGATGGCGGCACACGCAGACCAGAACAGCCGCTCGACGAGCGCCTTCTGTTCGAGCGGCAGATAGCCGAGACCGAACATGGTATCGGCCTCGCGGCGGATCTCGACGGCGTCGTGATAGGCCTCGAGCAGCTCTGCGATACGCATCCGCTTGCGCACCGCGCCACCGATGCGCTTGCGAATCTCGTCGAGATCGCGCACCGCGGCGGTGTCATTGCTCGCCGGCGTGAACCCCTCGTCGATGCGATCCTTGCCGAACGCGCCCAGCACCTCGACGATGAGCACGGAGTGATGCGCGGAGATGGCGCGGCCGCTCTCGGAGACGAGGATCGGGTGCGGCACCTTCTCCTCGTCGCAGACGTCCTTGACGGCATAGACCACCGCGTTCGCGTACTCCTGAAGGGAATAGTTGATCCCTTCCCCGGAGTCGCCGTAACCCGCGTCGTAACTCACACCCAGGCCGCCGCCCACGTCGACATAACGCACCGGTACGTTGCGTTCGATGAGCTGCGCATAGACCTGCGTGATCTCTTTCACGGCCTGCTTGAGGACATGAATGTCCGCGATCTGACTGCCCAGGTGGAAGTGCAGCAGGGTGAATCCGGACCGCTGCTCGCCCAGTCGCTCGATGAGCATCACCAGCTCGGGCACCGAGATCCCAAACTTCGACTGGTCGCCACCGGATTCCTGCCAGCGCCCGGAGCCCGAAGTTGCCAGCCGGATGCGCGCGCCGAAGCGCGGCTGTACATCGAGCTCGGCGCCGAGTCGCATGAGCAGCTCGAACTCCGCGAACTTCTCCACCACCGGCACGACGTTCCGCCCCAGGCGCTGGGCGTCGAGAATGACGCGCAGCATGCTGGCATCCTTCACGCCGTTGCATACGAGCAGGGCCTCGTCGTCCGGAAGATGCGGTAGCGCGGCGACCAGTTCCGTCTTGGATCCGCACTCCAGCCCCAGTCCGAACGGTCGGCCCGCGGCGAGCACTTCCTCGACGACCTCGTGGAGCTGGTTCACCTTGATGGGATAAACGCCGCGATAGACGTTCTGGTAGCTGGCGTCCTCGATCGCACCCTGGAACGCGCGCGCCAGACGCCGCACGCGTGCCTGCAGCACGTCCTGGAAACGGATCAGCACCGGCAGATGCAATCCGCGGCGACAGATATCCGCCACGACGTCGACGATGTCGATGCTGACCGAGGGATCCTCGAGCGGACGGACGGCCGCGTGCCCGCGATCGTTCACGTGAAAGAATCCGTCGCCCCAGGACTCGACGCGGTACAGCTCGGCGGCCTGTGCGCCGCTCCAGCGCTGCGCTTGCGTCTCCGGCAGTGGTCTCGACATCGCTTCAGGCCGCGAGGACGCAGGCAAAGATGAGAGGCGCCACGATCGTCGCGTCCGATTCGACGATGTACTTCGGCGTGTCGGCCGCGAGCTTGCCCCAGGTGATCTTCTCGTTCGGCACGGCGCCGGAGTAGCCGCCGTAGCTCGTCGTGGAATCGCTGATCTGACAGAAGTAACCCCAGCGCGGAATGTCGGTCATGTGCAGATCCTGCTCCAGCATCGGCACTACGCAGATGGGGAAGTCGCCGGCGATGCCGCCGCCGATCTGGAAAAATCCGATCGAGCTCTTCGTGCAATTCTCTCGATACCAGTCCGCCAGCGCCATCATGTACTCGATGCCGCTGCGCACGGTGTGCACGCGCTCGATCTCGCCCGAGATGCAGTGGCTCGCGTAGATGTTGCCGAGCGTCGAATCCTCCCAGCCGGGAACGATCAGCGGGAGGTTCTTCTCGCACGCGGCGACGAGCCAGCTGCCGACGGGATCGATCTGGTAGCTGTCCTTCAACGCGCCGCTGCGGATCACCCGGTAGAGGAACTCGTGCGGAAACCAGCTCAGACCCGCGTGCGAGGCCGCGAGCCATTCTTCCAGCACCGCGTGCTCGATGCGCCGGATCGCTTCTTCTTCCGGAATACAGGTGTCGGTCACGCGATTCAGGTGGCGTTTCAGCAGCTGTTCCTCGTCCTGCGGCGTGAGATCGCGATAGTTCGGGATGCGCACGTAGTGCTCGTGCGCGACGAGATTGAACAGATCCTCTTCCAGGTTGGCACCCGTGCAGCAGATCGCATGCACCTTGTCGCGGCGAATCATGTCGGCGAGCGACAGTCCCAGCTCTCCCGTGCTCATGGCGCCGGCCAGCGTCATGAACATCTTGCCGCCGCCGTGCAGGTGGCGCGTGTAGCCGTCCGCCGCATCGATGAGCGCGGCCGCGTTGAAATGCCGGAAATGAAGGTGGACGAAGTCGCTGACGACTTTGTAGCTCATGGGAAGCGCTCCATCGCGCGGGAATACGCAAAGCTTAACACGGTGCCAGGCTTTGCCTTTGTCTTCCTGCGTCGCAAGTGCTCGTCAACGCTTCGGGCACGCGTGATTGCAAGGCAGCAGGAACAAAGGCAGAGCCGGTACCGTCATCCGACGCACGGCACCTGCTGGGTGAGGCAGTGGAAGGTTCCGAGGCCCACTACGAGCTTGCGACAATCGATCGGGACTACGCGGCGGTCGGGGAAACATTCCTGTAACGTGGCGACCGCGTGCGCGTCGTTGCGATCGGCGAAGACGGGCGCGAGCACGACACGGTTGGCGATGTAGAAATTCGCGTAACTCGCAGGCAGCCGCTGCTCGCCGTGCCACACCGGCGCCGGCAGCGGCAGCTCGAGGATTCTGAGCGGGCGTCCATCCAGGAGGCGCACACCGCGCAGGCGGTCCAGGTTGGCAGCAAGCGGCGCGTGATTGGCTTCCCGCGAGTTCGCCTCGACGACCGTGATGACGGTGTCTTCGGCGACGAAGCGCGTGAGGTCGTCGACGTGCCCATCCGTATCGTCACCTTCGATGCCGTCTCCCAGCCACACGATCTGCTCGATGCCGAGCATTTCGCGCAGGCGCAGCTCGATGTCTTCCCGCGTGAGCGAGGGATTGCGATTCGGATTCAGCAGGCACTGCTCCGTCGTGAGCAGCGTGCCGGCACCATTCACCTCGATGGATCCCCCCTCCAGGATCATGTCCCCAGGAAAGCGTGGCACGCCGAGCGTCTCCGCCATGAGACGGCCGATCTTCCGATCGAGCTCGTACGGCGGATACTTCCCGCCCCATGCGTTGTAGTCGAAGTGCAGCGCGGCCAGCGGTTCGCTGCGCTCCCGCGCGCGCGTCACGAAGATCGCGCCGTGATCGCGGCACCATGCGTCGTTGGTGGGAAACTGATGGAAGCGGACTGCGTTCAGGGTCTGCGCGTCGAGCAACCTGCGCACGTGCGCTTCGTGCCGCTCGTCGAGCACGTTGATATGCACCGTCTCGCTCGTCGCGAGTGCCGCGACCGCCTGCGCCATGACCGGCTCGACGTCTGCGAATGCGCCCGGCCAGCTCGCGCGATTGTGCGGCCACGAAAGCCAAGTCGCCTGATGCGGCTCCCATTCGGCCGGCATCCGGTAACCGAGCTTTGCCGGATTGGGTCTGCGCTCACTCATGTGTCGCAGTATATCGAGTGCGACTGTGCCTGTTGCCGTTGACGCGACCCGCGCCGCTGGACCACCATTGGCGCCCACGGCGAACGATCCGCGCCGAACCTCTGCGACCTTGCCCCAGCAAGGGTCCTCGTGAGGCAAAGGGGGGCACACTCCCGGATCCTCGAATCGTCGAAGCCTGGTCGTTGCGGCTTCGCTGCTGGGGAGCGTAGTCGTACGACGGAGGAATCGACGATGACACGTCAGAAAGATCTCAAGCGTCGCGTGCGAGCCCGCATGCAGAAAACGGGCGAATCCTATACCGCCGCGCGCGCACAGCTCGTAACGAAACCGAAGAGCGCCACGCCCGCCCTGCCCGCGAACTATCTCGAGCTCGCGCCGGTCGGCGATGCCGCCGTACGGAGCAAGACCGGCAAGACCTGGCCGGAATGGGTGGCGACCCTCGATGCGATCGGCGCAGCCCGGATGCAGCACCGGGAGATCGCGACGCACGTGTACGAGCTCGGCGTTCCGGGCTGGTGGGCGCAGAACGTGACGGTCGGCTACGAGCGCATTCGCGGCCTGCGCGCACAGAGTCAGAGTCGCGAGGGCAAGTACACGGCACACAAGAGCAAGACCTTCACGGTGCCCGTGCAGCGCCTCTGCGACGCCTTCGCGTCGACGCGCCTGCGCAAGCGCTGGCTCGATGTGCCGGGGCTGAAGATCAGCAAGGTCACCGCGCCGAAGTGGGTACGGATGCGCTGGCAGGACGGCGCGCACGTCGAGGTCGGCTTCCTCGCCAAAGGCGCGGCCAAGTCACAGGCCGCGATCCAGCATGGCGACCTGCCCGATCAGGCTGCGGTGACCGCGAGCAAGGCATTCTGGAACGAACGCCTCAATGCGCTCGCCGCCCTGCTCGGCATGGAGGGCACGCGCGCAAGGCGCTAGCGTCTTCGGCGACAATACGGCGATGGCCGAGCCGATGCCGAAGCGCTTCTGGGACGAGCTCATGCGACGGCGCGTCGTTCGCGTCGCGCTGATATATGGCGCGGGTGCGTTCGCACTCGCGCAGGCCGCGCAGCTCATCCTCGATGCCTTCGAAGCGGGTCATTACCTGCGTTTCGTCGTGGCAGCGCTCGTCGCCGGGCTTCCGATCGCACTCGTGCTCGCCTGGGTGTTCGACATCACACCTTCGGGCATTCAGCGCACGGCGGCGCGATCGGAGCCCGTCTTGCCTGCGCCTCCCGCGCCGGAGCATTCGATCGCCGTCCTGCCGTTCGCGAACCTGAGCCAGGAGGCGGACAACGAGTACTTCTCCGACGGATTGTCGGAGGAGATCCGCAACCAGCTCGCGAAGGTTTCCGGACTGCGCGTGGCGGCGCGCACGTCGTCGTTCGCCTTCAAAGGCCGGCACGAGGACGTGCGCGAGATCGGCCGGCGGCTGAACGTCGCCACGGTGCTCGAAGGCGGTGTGCGCAAGCAGGCGGACACGGTGCGCATCGACGTGCAGCTCGTGAGCGCCACGGACGGCTATCAGATCTGGTCGGAGAACTTCGAGCGCCGGCTCGACGACATCTTCAGGCTGCAGAGCGAGATCGCCTCGGCCGTTATCGACGCCGTGAGCCCGCGCCGCAGGATGGAAATGGCCGCATCCTCGTCCCTGCCGGCGACGCAGAGCTTCGATGCCTACAACCTCTATCTGCTCGGGCGTCACTACTTCCACCGGCGTACCGAGCCGGCGCTCGAGCGCGCAGTGGAGTGTTTCGAGCAGGCGATCCGGCTCGATCCTGCGTATGCGCTCGCCTACTCGGGCCTCGCCGATACGTACACGCTGCTGAGCACCGGCTACTACGGGAACATGCCGGTGCCGGACTCGGTCGCCCATGCCCTGCCCGCCGCGCGCCGCGCGCTCGAGCTCGTACCCGATCTCGCGGAGGCCTACGCATCGCTCGGGCTCATTCATGAGAACCAAGGCGACTTCGCTTCGGCCGAGCGCGAGCTGGAGCGTGCGCTCGAGCTCAATCCCGGCTACCAGATGGCGCACGTCTGGCTCGGCCTCGTGCTCAATGCGCAGAATCGGCACCGCGAGGCGGCGGTGCGCAATCGCGAGGCATTTCGGCTCGATCCGCTGTCGCCCATCGCCAACACGAACGTCGGCTACGATGCCCTGCGCTTCGGCGACAGCACGGAAGCGGCCGCGCGCTTCGCCGCCGCCATCGAGATCGATCCCATGTTCCCCGTGCCCTACTCGGGCATGTCGCGCATGAGCATGGCGCGCGGAGACATCGACGAGGCGCGCCGCTGGATCGATCGGGCCATCGACCGGGCGCCTGCGCGCGCCTTCTACTTCGCCCGTCGGGGACTGCTCCAGCTCTGCGGCGGTGACGTCGAAGGCGCGGCCGCTTCGCTCGACATGGCGTGCGAACTGTCGCCCAACAACGAGTACGACTCCGACCTGGTGGTCGCGCTCGATATCGTCCGGGGCGATCGCGATGGACTCGAGCGCGTCGCGGAAGGGACGCGGCATCGCACTTTCGGTGCCGCGCAGCGCGCGCAGGCACAGCTCGCTCTCGGCAATCACGTTGCCGCGCGGGCGCTGTACGAGGAGCATCCGATCGACGCGAGACGCGAGATCGGCGATCTCATCAACGACGACTGGATCTGGCGCCTGCCGCACGTCGTCAATCGCGGACACCTGCGCGTGGCAGCCGGCGAGGAGGGCGGGCGCGCCGAGCTCGAGACACTGCTCGCAACCTGCGACGACATGGCCGCGCAGGGCATCGTCAACACCTACATGCAGTACTGGATCGCGAGCATTCACGCCGTCCTCGGACGTCGCGACCGGGCGCTGGAGACACTCGACGAGGCTATCCGGCGCGGCTGGCGCCACGCCTGGTGGGCACGACACGACTGGAACATGCGGAGCCTCGCCGACGATCCGCGTTATCGCTCGCTGCTCGAACGCGGATAGGTCGCGTCGCGCACCGACTGCGCGCTCAGTTGTGCGGCGCGCCCGGTACGTTCGCGCTGGAGAGGGATTTCAGCGGTCGTCCCGCGAGCCGCTCGGCGCGTGTGCGGAATTGCACGAAGCTCACCGTCCCGCTGTCGGCGAGCCCGCGCGCGAGATCGTCCAGTGTATGCGCGCCATTGCTGCCGGAGCGGATCTCTTCGTCGAGTGACTTCAGCACGATGACGCCCCGAGCGGTCGTTGCACCGGTCGAGGTGCGCGCGAACAGATTGTCGACCGGCTTCCCCCATGCGGCGAGCTGCTCGAGTGCGTCGTCGTAGTGACGTTTGCTGATCGTGCCGGAGCGCAGCAGGATCTCCAGCGAATAGAGCTCGGCAAGAGCCTCCACGATCCAGTCGGAGCCGCGCTCCGCGCGCAAGCCCATCGCCACGTGGACGAGCTCGTGCAGCAGCGTGCTCGTGCCGTTCTCGCTGATGAGCGGTCGCGTCGCGTGCAGGTATACGGACGCCGGCCCGGAAAGTCCGCCGCGCCACATGGGATCGCCGGCGCCGACGACGAGCAGGCGCGGCGTGAAATTCGGAAAGATCGAGCGGATCGTCGGCACCGTCCAGCGCAGGAACGCGAGAATGTCCTGGTGTCGCAGTCCCGTATCGACGGGACCCGCAACGGCGAGGCGCGTCGCGGCGACCGTGCCCCACAGCACGCCGAGCTTGCCGAGCGCCACCCAGCCGGTCGGGCGATCGAAACCGCGTTCCGCGTGCACGACGTCGTAGATGCCGTCGTCGCCCTGTTTGTAGGGCGTCACGGAGGACCAGCCTTTCGGCAGCAGAAACTGCAATCGCGAGTGCGAGCGGGCGCCCTTGAGCTTGCGCAAGGTCGCGGCGGGCACGAGGTCATCGCCCCGAAACACGGCCCACGCGTCCGTGACGACGCCGTCGTACGTACCCTTCCCGCGCTCGCTCTGCAGCGTGACGAACCATGAGAGCTGTCCGCCGCGCTCGGGCGGCGTCCAGGTCACGTGCTCGCCGTCTACGGCGACCGATCCCTCTCCGGCAAACGACTGCTGGCGATCCGGATCGATGTCGAATACGAACTCCCGGGCGTAGAAGTGCGTCTGGTGGAGGACCATCGTCACTTCCGCTCCATGCCGCTCCGGAACGATGTGCACCTTGTAGAGCACGTCATAGACGCGCTCGGTCGCGAGGGCGCGTCCGGAAGTCAGCAGCAGCACGAGCAGGGCCACCGTGCGCGCCCCGTTTACCATCATGTCGTTCCGATCATCGTCGAGCAGCGGATGCACTAGCCTAGCCTGCGGGCCGGCGGCTTGCGAGGTCGCACGTTGGTCGCCGCGCCATGCGCACGAAGCACACATGACAAATGGCAAAACCCGGCAACGCGGAATAGAATCCGCCCGCGAAAAACGGTTGCAGGAGGCACGGTGCTCAGCGTATACGTCGCAGACGGCGGTCGATTGCAGAAGACCCTGTGCAGCGCGCCGGAGTCGATGCCTGCGGATCCGGTCTGGCTCGACATGCTCGCACCGACCGCCGAAGAGGATGCGCTGGTCGAGCAGAAGCTCGGTATCAGCGTCCCCACGCGCGACGAGATGCAGGAGATCGAGCCCTCGAGCCGTCTCTACACGGAGAACGGGGCCTGCTACATGACGGCCACGCTGCTCTCGCACGCGGAGAGCGAGCATCCGCACTCGAGTGCAGTGACTTTCATTCTCGTGGGCAAGCGCCTTGTCACCGTGCGTTACGTCGAGCCGAAGTCCTTTGAGCTGTTCATCGCGCGCGTACAGAGACCGGGCGTCAACACGCTGGCGGGGGATGCCGTGCTGGTCGGCCTGCTGGAAACGGTCATCGATCGCGCCGCGGACATTCTCGAGCGCCTCGCCGGCGAGATCGAGCGCATTTCGAGGGATGTGTTCCGCGCCAACGTGCAGCGCCCGGACGAGCGCCGCCCGTTTCGCGACATCCTCAACGATATCGGCCGTCGCGGAGACCTCGACTCGAAGATCGGCGAGAGCCTGGCCAGCCTCGGCCGTCTGCTCGCATTCCTCGCGCCGACGCTGGATGTCAGTGACGTGAGCCGCGAGCTGCGCGGACGCGTCAGCTCTATCATCAGCGACGTGCGCTCGCTCTCCGACTACGCATCCTTCCTTTCCGACAAGATCACCTTCCTGCTCGACGCCACGCTCGGACTGATCAACATCGAGCAGAACACGATCATCAAGATCTTCTCGGTCGCTGCCGTGTTCTTCATGCCGCCGACGCTCATCGCGAGCATCTACGGGATGAACTTTCACCACATGCCTGAGCTCGACTGGCGACTGGGCTATCCGCTCGCGCTGCTGATGCTCGTGGCATCCGGCCTCCTCACCTACTGGCTGTTCCGCCGCAAGGGCTGGCTGTGAACGAGCTGCTGGCGAGCATCTCGGATCCGGTGCACGTGCCAATCGGTCTGCGTCTGCTGGCATCGCTGCTCGCGGGTGGCCTCATCGGACTCGAGCGCAGCTATCACGGACGCCCGGCAGGCTTCCGCACACACACGCTCGTGTGCCTGTCGACCTGCCTGCTGATGCTGGTCACGGTCTATGAGCCGTACTGGTTTCCCGAGGTGAGCCAGGGCCGCGTGACGATCGACCCGACACGCCTCGCGCAGGGCATCATGACCGGCATCGGCTTCCTGGGCGCCGGCGCCATCATCAAGGAAGGGTTCTCGGTCCGCGGACTCACGACGGCCGCGTCGATCTGGATCACCGCAGCCATCGGCATCCTGGTCGGGATCGGATTCTACTTTCCGGCGCTGCTCGGCACCGTGCTCACGCTAGGCACGCTGTCGGTGTTCCGCTGGATCGAGATCCGCATGCCGATGCAGTTCTACGCGAACTTCGTCGTGCGCTTCGACACGGACGCAATTCTCAACGAGCAGGAGATGCGCCACCTGCTCGCGAGCTACAAGTTCACGCTGGGCAGCCTCAACTATCGCCTCGACAAGGACCAGCACTTCTTCGAGTACCGGATGGTCATTCGCACGAATCGTGCACGCAACGTGCAGGCGCTCTGCCAGCATCTGAGCACGCTGGAGTCGGTGAAGGAATTCCGCGTATCGCCCACCGATTGAGTGCGGTGGCACTGTGTTCATGAACGCTTTGGGGTTGTCGCGGGCGAAGACTCCGGGGGAAGGGGGGCTTTGCCGGAACGCCGGAAGAACCCGCCCTGGGTCGGCTCCGTCAATGCGACATCGACCGGCCTCGCTCTCGAACGCGATTACTTCGCCGCTTCCAATGCGGCCTTGCGGGTCGCTTCGAACTCGTCGCCCGGATTCCACGTCGGCATCTGGTCCGCGTCGCTCACGATGAGCCCGCACCAGAAGCCGAGTTGCGCGTCCTGCACCGTGCCGTCGAGATTCCAGGCGTCGTCGTACTCGTCGCTCGGCTGGTGATAGCGCTTCTGCGTGTAGTCCTCCTGCTGCGCACGGCCCCAGCCTTCCGGCTGGCCGATCACGTCCACACCCGGATTGAGGTAGAGCGCCGGCACGCCGACGCGCGCCAGCATGAACTGATCCGAGCGGTAGAAGTGCCCGCGATCCGGAAACTCGTCGTCCTTGACTACGCGATGCTGATAGTCGGCGGCGCGCTTCACGACGGCGTCGAGTGACGACTTGCCCATGCCGATATAAGTCACGTCGCTCGTCTTGCCCCAGATATTCGTGCTGTCGAAGTTGATGTCGGCGGCGATGCGGCCGGCGGGGAAGGTCGGGTGCTCGCCGTAGTACTTCGAACCGATGAGGCCCTGCTCCTCGGCTGCGACGAGCAGGATGAGCGTCGAGCGCCGCGGCGGTTGCGGGAGCGCCTTGATGGCCGATGCGATGCCGAGCACGGTTGCGACGCCGCTCGCGTTGTCGCGCGCGCCGTTGTAGATCGTGTCGCCGGTATCGTCCGGTTTGCCGATGCCGAGGTGATCGTGATGCGCGCTGTAGATCACGACCTCGTCGGAGAGCTTCGGATCGCTTCCCTTGAGCAGACCCATCACGTTGGCGCTGTGCGTGCTGGTGAGGAAATTGGGAATCGTGAGCGAGGTCGTGATGCCGAGCGGCACCGGCTTGAAGTCGCGGCTCTTCGCCGACTCGCGCAGCTTGTCGAGATCCTGGCCCGCCAGCGCGACGACCTTGCGCGCCATGTCCTCCGTGACCCATCCCTTGATCTGTACGCGCGGCTCGTCACCCGCCGGCAGCTCGAACTGCTCGCCGCTCCACGATGACTGCACGACCTGCCACGGATAGCCGGCGGACGGGGTGGTG
>JADMIO012752942.1_pt1 | contig 20355 bp, 16 predicted proteins | sample 8958161 | NCBI WGS metagenome assembly JADMIO01 (sample SAMN16585339, study PRJNA669376) | soil metagenome | isolation source: Crop rotation soil | place: USA: Cullars Rotation, Alabama | collected 2011 | reverse complement strand
CCGCCGAAGCCGCGTCGTCTTCGTCTGCTGCCGCGGCCGCTGCCGCCGCATCGTCCTCGTCCGAGGCCGCGCGCATGGCCGCCGAAGCCGCGTCGTCTTCGTCTGCTGCCGCGGCCGCTGCCGCCGCATCGTCCTCGTCCGAGGCCGCGCGCATGGCCGCCGAAGCCGCGTCGTCTTCGTCTGCTGCCGCGGCCGCTGCCGCCGCATCGTCCTCGTCCGAGGCCGCGCGCATGGCCGCCGAAGCCGCGTCGTCTTCGTCTGCTGCCGCGGCCGCTGCCGCCGCATCGTCGTCGTCGTCCGAAGCTGCACGCATGGCCGCCGAAGCCGCGTCGTCTTCGTCCGCCGCCGCTGCCGCTGCCGCTGCCGCTGCGTCGTCCTCGTCGGAAGCTGCGATGATGGCTGCGCCGTCCTCGTCCTCGTCCTCGTCTGAGGCGGCGCCGGTGGCATCCTCCTCGTCCGAAGCTCCTGCCATGGCCGCTGAGACCTCGTCCTCGTCCGAGGCACCGATGGCCGCCGCGAGCGAGTCGACGATCCCGGCCTCCGCCATGTCGGGCGACGTCGCCATCGCCGCCGCCGGGTCAGCCGTTGAGGGCCGCGGCTTCGTCGGCGTCTGGGCCAAGGACGCCGCCGGCTGTGCGCAGATCGGCACTGCCACCAGCGGCTTTGCGGTCATCACCAACTCGACGTTCCGCGATGGCCCGAGCGCCTGCTACGGCAACCTCGGGGCTCTCACCGACGGCAAGGGCACGTTCCAGATGAGCTGTTCGGGTACCGCCCGCACGGTCCAGGTCGCGCAGGCCTCGCCGGATACGCTGACCCTCGACGGCGTCGCGATGACGCGCTGCAAGCCGTAGGTCAGCCGGAACACATACGGTAAAGGGCCGCGCGAGCGGCCCTTTTTCTACGTCCGGTTCGCCGTGGCGGCGTAGAGTGCGATCGCCGCCGCGTTGCTCACGTTGAGCGACTTGATCGGCCCCGGCATGTCGAGCCGCACCATCTCGTCGCAGAGTTCGCGCGTCCGCTGCCTCAGGCCCTTGCCCTCCGCACCCAGGACGATCGCCAGCGCTTCCCCGCCGCCGCGCGGCCGGAGCAACCCCTCGGCTTCCGAGTCGAACCCGATCACCCGCAGGCCGCGCCGCTTGAGCAGCTCCAGCGCGTCGCCGAGGTTGCGTACTTCGATCAACGGCACGAGGTCGAGCGCCCCCGACGCCGCCTTGGCCATCACCCCCGTCTCGCGCGGGGCGTAGCGCTGTGTAGTCACCAGCGCATCCGCGCCGAAGGCGCAGGCGGTACGGAGGATCGCGCCCACATTATGCGGATCGGTCACCTGGTCGAGTACCACCACCAGTTTCAGCGCCTTGATATCGTCGAGCCCGAAGCGGCTGACCGGCTCGACCTCGAGCGCCGCGCCCTGGTGGACCGCCTCCGCCCCTAGAAGCCGGTCGAGCTCCCTTGGCGTGGTTTCGACGATCTTGAGGCCGCCCACCGCACCGGTTTCCCTGAGCCGGGCCAGCGCGTTCGGCGTCGCCAGCAGCTCCCGCTTCTCGCGCCGCGGATTGTCGAGCGCCGCGCGCACCGTGTGCAGCCCGTAAAGGTAAACCGGCCCGGCATCGGGGTCGTGCTTGGGGCGCGGCGGGAACTTGTTGACGCTCATGGGCTTGGCCTAGCCCGATCACGCGGCGGCGGCAACCGCCGAAGACCGCCGGGGGTTGTTGACAGCCCACCCGGCCACCGCCATAAGGCACGCGCGTTTTCCCGGCGTATGCGTACGGGTCACGTCTGGCCTGGCCAGCGGTTCCGTGGAACCGGGAGAGTGTCCCGAGCGGCAAAGGGGGCGGACTGTAAATCCGCTGGCTTAGCCTTCGTAGGTTCGAGTCCTACCTCTCCCACCACCACCACCGCCTCGCGGGTGTAGCTCAATGGTAGAGCAGCAGCCTTCCAAGCTGAATACGAGGGTTCGATTCCCTTCACCCGCTCCAGCGGCCGGGCTCGCCCCTACTTCCGGATCTCCGTCACGATCCAGTCCCGGAACGCCTTGATCTTGGGGACGTTCCGGCGCCCCTCTGGGTACGCGAGCCAGTATGCGTTGTCGTCTTCGCTGATCGTCTCGTAGGGCGCGATCAGGCGGCCGGCCGCCATTTCGAGCTCGAAGAATTCGGGGATCAGCAGCGCTGCCCCCGCGCCCGCCATCGCCGCGCTGGCGGTGATGGTCTGCAGCAGAATGGTGGGGGCATTCTCGCGCTTCAGCGCTTCCGGAGGCAGTTGGTGCGCCTCGAACCACAGGTCCCACCAGGGGTCGAGCGGATCGAGCAGCGGCACCTTCAGCAGATCCTGGGGAGTCCTGAGGCCACCCACGGACTTGGCCAGTTCCCGCGACAGCATCGGGGTGAACCGCACGTCGACCAGCTTCAGCGTGCTTAGCCCCTCCCATTTCCCCTTGCCTGAGCGGATCACGACGTCGACCTCCTCACGGGCGAAATCGACCAGCCGCTGAGTTGTCTCCATTCGCACGGCAATCTTGGGATGGAGCATCTGGAACTTACCCAGGCGCGGCGACAGCCACTGACCAGCGAATGTGTGCATCGTGTTGACGGTGAGCGTGCCCTGTTCGCGCGTGCTGAAGCGCGAGTAGGCGTCGCGCAGCAGATCGAATGCCTCGGTGGTGCGCGGCGCCAGCCATTGGCCGGCTTCGGTCAACTGCAGCGCCCGCGGCTGGCGCAGGAACAGCGTCGCCCCCAGCCGCTCCTCGAGCAGCTTGATCTGGTAGCTCACCGCAGCCTGCGTCATCCCGAGCTCCGCCGCCGCCTTGGTGAAGCTCAAAAGGCGCGCCGCCACTTCGAACACGCGGATCGCCGAAAGGGAGGGCAGGGGGTCGGTCATTGCCATAAGTCCACCTTATGGACACTACCTGAAATCGAGTTGGAGTTCGAGCCCCGGCAAGCGCACATCTGAGGTCACGGAACGACAGCCGAAAGGTCTCGAAAATGCTGTATCAGGACAAGATTTTGGGCCACGCGAATGTCTGGACCCGGCTCGGAGGCCGGCTTGCCCACACGTTCCGCGCCCATAAGCCAGCCGACCTCGACCTCGTGACGCTAAACCCGCATCTGAGCCGCGATCTCGGTCTCTGGGACGGGCAGGCCGGCATGGTCGCACACAGGCGGTGGACCAAATGACATCGCCCCGGCCGCGGAGCCGGGGCGAGCTGGAAGACAAATCGGCGTCGAGCTTACTTGTCGCAGTCGAGTAGGTGGCCCGACCCTGACGCCGCGGCTTTGCAGGTCCACCAGGCGTTGGGCAGCATCGTCGCGCTCCAGCCGTTGGCTTCGGCCTCGGCGCGCCATTCCTCGATGCACTTGGGCAGGCCCGGCAGCACGAAGCACACGGCCTCGACACCGGTCTTGGTCACTTCGGCCGCGCTGGCCGGAATGGCGGGAATTGCCGCGGCTGCGCTGACGAGCGCGGCGAGAATCAGCGTCTTTTTCATTGACTTTCCCCTGGACGAGCCCGCCCTGAGCAGCGGGCGGCGCGCACAGTAAATCAGGCCCTTGGCACGAGCAATCTGAGCCCCCTGAAATCGCCGGCCTGCGCGCTTCCGGCAACACCCGAAACGCTTGCGCGCAAGAGGGTTTGCGGCTAGACCCGGCCTCGCCTCGCAGGGGTATAGCTCAGTTGGTAGAGCATCGGTCTCCAAAACCGAGGGTCGAGGGTTCAAGTCCTTCTGCCCCTGCCAGGCATAAATCCCAACAGCCGTGAACTTCTTCCGTGTAACCCCATGGCATGGGCCATGGGCGGCGTTGTTGCCCGCCGCCGGTGCGCGGCGTAGGCTGTCGGCGACACTGGCGCCTCCCGGCGCCGCCAGACGCACGGTCGTGTAGAGATGGTGACTTGCGCCAATTGCCGGGCCGCCAATGCGGACAGCGCCCGATTCTGCTCCAACTGCGGTTCGCCGCTCGAGGCCCAGCGCCCTATCGAGGGCGAGCGCAAGTTTGCGACCGTGCTGTTCGCCGATGTGGCGCGCTCCACGGCGATTGCCGAAACCATGGACCCTGAAGACTGGGCGCTGGTGATGAACGGCGCCTTCGCCTTCATGAACACGGCTGTGGCCCGCTACGGCGGCACCGTCTCGCGGCTGATGGGCGACGCCGTCCTCGCCCTCTTCGGCGCGCCGGTCGCGCATGAGGACGACGCCGAGCGCGCCGTCCGCGCCGGCCTAGACCTGCTGGAGGGCGCGCGGGCCTATGCGGCCGACGTGCGGGCCCGCTACGGCGTCGATTTCGCGGTCCGCGTTGGCATCAACACTGGCACGGCCGTGCTGGCGTTCGTCGGCGATGCGGTCAAGACCGAGTACACGGCGATGGGCGATGCCGCCAACATCGCCGCCCGGCTGCAGTCGGCGGCCGAACCGGGCACGGTGCTGATCAGCGCCGATACGCACCGGCTGGTGCACGCGGTGTTCGAGGTCGCACCCCGTGGCGCGATCGAGATGAAGGGCAAGCAGGCGCCGGTCAGCTCGTTCGAGGTCACTGGAATCAAGGCCGTACCCGAGAATGCGCGGGGCATTGTCGGCCTCACTTCGCCGCTGATCGGGCGGGATCGCGAGATCGGCATTCTCCATACGCGCCTTGCCGGACTGGCAGAGGGCCGGGGCGGCGTCGTCGCGGTGATCGGCGAGGCCGGGCTGGGCAAGTCCCGTCTCATCGCCGAGCTGCGGCACGCCTACGAGGCGGCGCCCGTGGGCACGCGCTGGCTCGAAGCGCGCGCCATCTCCTACGGCATGTCGATCCCTTACTACCCCTGGCGCCAGATTGGCCGGCAAATGATCGGCGGGCTCGAGAGCGACGGGCCGCCGGTGCTGCGCGAGAAGCTGGAGGACCTGCTCGACGGGCTCCGCATCGCCCGGCGCAACGTACCGTTCCTCGAAACCATGCTTGCGATCGAGACAGAGGAGAGCCGGCTCAACCTCGCGCGACTGCCGGGCGAGGAGGTGATCAACGGTGTCGCCGGCGCCATGGTCGAGGTCGTAAAGGGCTCGATCGGCAAGCCCGGCGACAAGCACCCGCAGATCGTCGTCATGGACGACCTCCACTGGTCCGATACGGCGACGCTTGAGCTTATCGCCCAGGTGGCTCCGCTCGCCGCCTACGAGCCGCTGCTGTTCGTCTGCGTGCTGCGCCCTGACCGCCGCGCTCCGAGCTGGGCCCTGGTCGACCGGCTGCAGCAGAGCCTCGGGACCGCGTTCGACCGCATCGAACTCGAACCGCTCGACGGCGCAGCCTCACGCGAGTTGTTAGGCAACCTGCTCCACATCGAGGACCTGCCTGACAGCATCCGCGCGCAAATCCTAGCCCGCTCCGAGGGCAACCCGTTCTATCTCGAAGAAGTGCTGCGCTCGCTCATCGACGACGGCCAGGTGGTGCGCGAGGCCGACCACTGGCGCGCCACCCGCGACATCCTCGAAGCCAAGATTCCCGAGACTCTCGCGGGTGTGCTGAGCTCGCGCATCGACCGGCTTCCCGACGCCACCAAGCGCGTGGCGCAGACCGCCGCCGTGATCGGCCGCGTCTTCCAGCACCGGGTGCTCGAGAGCGTCTGTCGCACCGCGCCGGAGCAGGATCGGATCGAGCACGTAGAGCCCCACATCGCGACGCTGTCCTACGAACAACTGGTGCGCGAACGCGCCCGCGATCCCGAGCGCGAATATGCCTTCAAGCACGCGCTCACCTGCGACGCGGCCTACGAGCTGCTGTTGAAATCGCGTCGCCGCGAGCTGCATGCGCGCACCGGTGCCGCGCTGGAAACTCTTTACGCCGACCGACGCGACGAATTTGCTGCCATGCTCGCGCACCATTTCGCCGAGGCAGACGACTACCGGGCGCTGCCTTACGCCCGACAGGCCGCCGACACCGCGCGCCGGCTCTACGCGCTGCGCGAGGAACTGATGCACCGCGAGATGATCATCGCGGTGCTGGAGAAGAATCCCGCCTCGCCCCCGGGCGAGCGCATCGACGCCATCAACGAGTGGACGAGGATTCGTCACCAGCTCGCCGAGTTCGACGGCGTCGTCGCCAAGCTCGAGGAAGCGGTGGCGCTGGCCCGCGCCGAGGGCGACAAGTCCCGCCTCGGCCGCTCGCTCTCGTGGATCGCGAACACCTACTTCGTCACCGGCTTCCCCTCCAAGAGCGGTCCCTATCTCGCCGAGAGCCACGCGCTCGGCGACGAAGTGGGCGATATCCGAATGACGTTGCTACCGTTGTTCTTCGGCACCTGGGCGGTAGTCGACCGCGACCCCGCCAAGGCCGTCGGCATGCTGGGCGAGATCGTCGAGTTGGCGCGCAGCATCAAGATGACCCAGATCGAGGGCCATGCGCTTGCATATCGTGCCGTTGCCCACGCCAGGATCGGCGAGTTCGATAAGGCGCACGAGTACATCGCGCAGGCGCTCGCCTTGATCCCCCGCACCGACGAGCCGGTCAAGAAGGCGGATATTCATATCGGCGTTGGAATGGCGTTTCACGACATGGGAGAATTCGAAGAAGGCCTGAAGCACGCGAAGTTGGGCGCCCAACTCGCCGAAGCGGCAAACGGACTCGAATGCGCCTGCGCCGGCTATTTCGGCGCCGGCCGCGTCGAGCTCGATCGCCGGCGGCTCGACGACGCCCATGAGGATTTCACCAAGTCCATGAAATACGCAAACCTCACCGGCTTTGAGTCCTTTCTCAACGTGCTCCGCGGCAGTGTCGCGGTGATCGATCTTGAGCGTGGCCGCTCGAAAGATGTCGAGGCGCTCCGGCTGGCCATCAACAATGCCAACTCGATCAACGACGGCTATGCTGCCGCTACCATGTCCGAGAACCTTGCGAGCGCGCTGCTCAAGCTCGGCCGGCGGGACGAGGCCGAGACCGCGCTCAAGGGCTCGCTTGACTACTATCGCAGCGCCGGCATGCGGCCGTTCCTTGCCAAGGCCTTGCGCCTGTCGAGCGATCTGCACGAAGCGCGGGGCGACATGGTCGCCGCGGCCCGCGACCGGGAGGAAGCCGCCGCCATCTCGGCGGACCTCGCGAAGCGGAACGCGCACGTGAGCGAGGGTATGCGGGCGTAGGCATGGACAAGCCGATCATCTTTGCCGTCGACGACGATGCCGGCGTCCTGGCCGCCATCGCTCGCGACCTGCGTAAGCGCTACGCCGCCAACTACGACATCATGCGGGCGGACTCGGGAGCCTCCGCGCTGGAGGAGCTGCGCAAGCTGCCGGTCAATCGCGCCGTCGCGCTGTTCGTCGTCGATCAGCGCATGCCGCAGATGACCGGCGTTGACTTCCTGCGCCAGGCGATCGCGCTGTTCCCGACCGCCAAGCGGGTGCTGCTCACCGCCTATGCCGACACCGAAGCCGCCATCAAGGCGATCAACGAGGTGCGGCTCGATCACTACCTGATGAAGCCGTGGCACCCGCCCGAGGAGCTGCTTTATCCCACTCTCGACGACCTGCTGGATGATTGGCGGGCGAGCTACCAGCCTGCCTTCGACGGCGTGCGCCTGATCGGCCATCGCTGGTCCGCCGACGGCTATCGCCTGCGCGACTTCCTCGCCCGTAACCTCATCCCCTACCGCTGGCTCGACATCGAGACCGACAGCGAGGCCGCGAGCCTGCGTGCCGCTGTGTCCCCCGCAGGCGATCCGCTGCCACTCGTTGTGCTGCCGGACGGCACGGCGCTGTCGGCGCCTGCGGTCACCGACCTTGCCGCGCAGCTCGGCTTGCAGCAGCAGGCAACCACCGACCTCTACGATCTCGTGGTCGTCGGCACCGGTCCCGCGGGATTGGCCGCGGCGGTCTATGGCGCGTCCGAGGGGCTGCGCACCGTGCTCATCGAGCGCGAGGCGCCGGGCGGGCAGGCGGGCACCAGCGCCCGCATCGAGAACTATCTGGGCTTCCCCGTCGGCCTCAGCGGCGGCGACCTCGCGCGTCGCGGGGTGGCACAGGCCAAGCGCTTTGGCGCCGAAATCCTGTCGCCGCTCGAAGCGGTCAAGCTGGAATCCGTCAACGGCTATCACACCGTCACGCTCGACAGCGGCGCGCGCCTCACGAGCCAGGCGCTGATCATCGCGACCGGTGTCTCTTACAACAAGCTCGACGTGCCCGGCGCCGACCGCTTCGCCGGCATGGGCCTGTTCTACGGCGCGGCCATCACCGAGGGCCTCGCGGTCAAGGACCAGGACGTCTACATCGTGGGCGCCGGCAACTCCGCTGGACAGGCCGGCATGTATCTGGGCCAGTTCGCGAAGTCCGTGACGCTGCTGGTGCGGGGCAACACGCTGGTCGGCAACATGTCGCGTTACCTCAGCGACCGCATCAACGCCTCCGACAACGTGCGCTTCCGCTTCAACGTATCGATCCAGGAAATGTCCGGCGGCGAGTCCCTCGAAGAGATCACCATCAAGGACAGCGAGACGGGTACGGTCGAGCGGCTACCCACCAGAGCGGTGTTCTGCTTTATCGGCGCGGCGCCGCACACTGGCTGGCTCAAGGACACCCTGCAGCTCGACGACCACGGCTATATCCTGAGCGGTCCGGCGCTCATGGCCGAAACCGGCAAGCGCCCGTCGGGCTGGCTGGTGCCGCGCGATCCGTTCTGGCTCGAAAGCTCGGTGGCGGGCGTGTTCGTCGTCGGCGACGTGCGGCTCGGTTCGGTCAAGCGGGTCGCCTCGGCGATCGGAGAAGGCTCGATGTGCATCTCCTTCGTCCACATGCATCTGCGCAGCCCCGAAATCTCCGTGCGGCCCAAGCGCCCGGTGGAGGAGCCGGCGAAATGAACGATGTTCCGGCGGCCGCGACGCTCGAAGAGATGCTGCGCGCGGTGCCGCTGTTCGCCGACCTCATGCCGGCCGACCTCGACGAGCTCCTGACCTCGTCGCGCACCTTCACCGCGCCCACGGGCATGAAGATCATAACCGAGGGCGACAAGGGCGAGGCGATGTACGTCATCCTCTCGGGCGAGCTCGAAGTTTCCAAAACCGAGGATGGCCGCGAGATCGTACTGGCCCGGCGTGGGGCAGGGGACTTCCTGGGCGAGATGTCGCTGCTCGAACAGCGCCCGCGCACCGCGTCGGTCAGCGCCGTGGCCGAGAGCCGGCTGCTCGAGATCGACGCCGCGACCTTCACACGGCTGCTCGAGGGCAATCCGCGCATCGCCATGACCATCCTGCGCACGGTGGCGGCGCGCCTGCGTTCCACCGAGTCCTCCCTGATGTCGCGCGAAAAGCTCGCCTCGCTCGGCACGCTCGCCGCGGGGCTCGCGCACGAGCTCAACAATCCCTCCGCCGCCATCCAGCGAAGCGCGTCTTATCTCGGCGACATTCTCGTCGGGCTGGGCAAGCGCGGCACCGAGTTCAACGCCATCACCCTCGCTCCGCTGGAGCGGGCTCGCCTCGACGGGTTGCTCAAGGGACTGTCCGAGGACAGTCCCAGCTCGTCGGTCGGCACGCCCGCCGAGGAAGACCGCATCCTCGCCGCGCTCGAGGCGCTGGCCGTCGAGGATCCGTGGGACCTGGCGTCCGCCTATGCGGCGTTCGCCTGGACCGGCGAAACCATCGGCCGCCTCGCCGGCGGTTTCGAGCCCGCGCACCGCAAGGCCGTCATGGGCTGGATCGGCGCCCAGCTCGCCGCGCGCCAGATGGTCGACGAGATACAGCGCAGCGCCGAGGCCGTCTCCAACATCGTGCGCGCGGTGAAATCCTACGCCTACCTCGACCAGGCGGCGGTGCAGAACGTCGATCTGACCGTGAGCCTCGAGGACACGCTGATGATCCTCAAGCACAAGCTGCGCGACGGCATCACAGTCGTGCGCGACTACGCCGCCGACCTGCCCAAGATCGAAGCCTTCGGCAGCGAGCTCAACCAGGTCTGGACCAACCTCATCGACAATGCCGCCGACGCCATGGAGGGTAAGGGCACCATCGAGCTCCATGCCCAGGCGCTCGGCGACAAGGTCGAGGTTCGCATCGCCAACGATGGCCCGCCGATCCCGCCGACCATCGCCGAGCGCATCTTCGACCCCTTCTTCACCACCAAGCCGCAGGGCGTGGGCACCGGTCTGGGGCTGCACATCGTCCACAACATCGTGGTCAACCACCACGGCGGGACCATCGCCCTGACCTCGGACCCCGGCCGAACAGAGTTCCGGATAGGCCTGCCCCTAAGGCTGCCGGCGGGGCGGAAGTAGAGGGGCGACGCTCTAGCTCTCTCGGTTCGTCATGGCCGGGCGAAGACCCGGCCACCCAGCAAATCGCGCCTCATACAAGGCCGGGATAGAGATCGAGCCGCCCCGGATAAGGTCGGATGTCACGCCTGTATAGAGTGTCCCGTAACGCCTGTTGCTCATCATGTAAACGAAAGCAGCCATGGGACATTGGAACGTCCGGGTGGGTGGCCGGGTCAAGCCCGGCCATGACGAACCTGAGGGTCGAGCGCGCGGACTCGACTGCAGAGTCGTTGCGCCCCCAAGCCCCACGCCTTCCCCTACGTCCAATTCCTGCTAACGTCCCCGTGCTGAGGGGCAGGGGGCAATCATGAAGGTGACGCTTGATCTCACCGATCTGGTGAGCCGTGGGGAGCTGACCAAGGACGAGGCGGATAGGCTCGCGAAACTGGGCGCGCGCGACACCGGCTCGCTCGCGAGCAACATCTTCCTGAGTTTCGGCGTCGTCACCATCGCCCTCGGGCTGGGAGCGCTGGTGCCGAGCGCCTTCACTGCCATCGTGCTGGGCGGCATTCTGTTTGTCGTCGGCCTCGGCTTGATCCTCAACCGGGTCGAGAAATGGGGCGTGTTCGCGCGCGTCTGCGTGACGCTGGGCGCGCTCGCCATCGTCGGCGGCATCTCTTTCCTCACCCCCGGCAACCTCTATGTCGCCTACGCCCTCGCGGTTGCGCTTGCCGTGGCCGCTGCGATTGCTGCCTCCGGCCTGCTGGCGGCCCTGTCGATCCTGCAGCTCACCATCGCGCTCGGGGCGGGCACCGAGTACTGGCACGCCTCATACGGGTTGTGGGTCGAGCGGCCGGCGCTCTCGATCGGGGTACTCGCCGTCGTAACCCTGGCCCTGTTCTTCGCCTCGCTCCGCCTGCCGTCCGCCTACGAGCGCATCTGCATCATCGGCGCGCGCACCGCGATCCTGATGATCAACCTCGCGTTCCTCGTCGGCACGCTGTGGGGCGATCCGATGATGGGCTGGCCGGCGAGCTGGTTCACCATCGCCTGGGCCGTGCTGCTGCTGGGCGTGGGCCTCTGGGCCGTCACCGCCAACCGCCGCTGGGTGGTCAACGCCGCCGCGGTGTTCGGCGCGCTCCACTTCTATACGCAGTGGTTCGAGTACCTCGGCCCGCAGCCGCTCGCGATCCTGGGCGGCGGGCTGCTGCTGCTGGGCTTCGGTTTTGCGCTGCGCTGGCTCAACACCGTTCGTTTCGGCAAGGCGATCCCCGCAACCCCTTGAAAAACCGCCCGGCGATCCTATTTATCCACAGTCACCGCGAAGTTTCGGTTCGTTCTCCGGCCCAGCCGTTCCATGTCGGCGAGGCCTGGCGCCAGCCCGTTTCAGTGTTGCATTTGCAGTGTGAAGCCATTAGATAGCCGCCTTCCACCCGCCCGAGGCCGACTCGCGCGGGAATTGGTATTGGGCAAATTGCCCTCAAGTGAAAGTTAGCCGATGGTCGCCAACCCCGTGAAATTCCTGCAGGAAGTCCGTCAGGAAGTCGCCAAGGTGACGTGGCCGACGCGGCAGGAAACGCTGATCTCGACGGTCATGGTCCTGGCCATGGTGGCGCTGGCGAGTCTGTTCTTTCTGGCGTCCGACCAGGTGATCGCCTTCCTGGTCCAGCTGGTACTGAAGATCCGCTAAAGCGGATTGACCCTTATGAATTCGGAGGCCCAACGCGGCATGGCCAAGCGCTGGTACATCGTTCAGGCGTATAGCAATTTCGAGCGCAAGGTGGCGGAGGACATCCGCCAGAAGGTCGCGCAGAAGAAGCTCGACGAGCTGTTCGAAGACGTCATCGTACCGACTGAGAAAGTCGTCGAGATGCGCCGCGGCCGCAAGGTCGACGCCGAACGCAAGTTCTTCCCCGGCTACGTGCTGGTGAAGATGGATATGACCAACGAGGCGTTCCACCTCATCAAGAACACCCCCAAGGTCACCGGTTTCCTCGGTTCGGGCGACAAGCCCATGCCGATCTCCGAGAAGGAGGCCATGGCCATCCTGCAGCAGGTGCAGGAAGGCGTCGAGCACCCCAAGCCGTCCGTCTCGTTCGAGGTCGGCGAGCAGGTCCGGGTCTCCGACGGCCCGTTCGCGAGCTTCAACGGCGTCGTCGAGGAAGTCGACGAGGAGCGCGCGCGGCTCAAGGTCGAAGTGTCGATTTTCGGGCGTCCCACCCCGGTGGAGCTCGAATACGGTCAGGTCGAGAAGGTCTGACCCAAACCTGTGGGAGAGGCGCCGGCCGCCAGCCGGGGCACGTCTCGCACCACAGCGTCTAGTCGCCCGGTTGACATCGGGCATGTGCAGTTGAGCCGCGAGGCTCGTGAAAGGACGAACTATGGCAAAGAAGATCACCGGATACCTGAAGCTTCAGGTTCCGGCCGGTTCGGCGACCCCGTCGCCGCCGATCGGCCCGGCGCTGGGTCAGCGCGGCCTCAACATCATGGAATTCTGCAAGGCCTTCAACGCCGCCACACAGAACCAGGAGAAGGGCGCCCCGACCCCCGTCGTCATCACCATTTTCGCCGACAAGAGCTTCTCGTTCGAGACCAAGCTCCCGCCGGTCACCTACTACCTGAAGAAGGCCATGAGCCTGAAGTCGGGCTCCAAGCTCCCGGGCAAGGAAGTCGCCGGCACGATCACGCAGAAGCAGATCCGCGAGATCGCCGAAGCCAAGCTCAAGGACCTCAACGCCTACGACGTCGACGCCGCCGCCAAGATGATTGCCGGCTCCGCCCGTTCGATGGGCCTGCAGGTGGAGGGCTAAGCGATGGCACACGTTGGAAAGCGTACCAAGTCGATCAGCGAAGGCATCGACCGCAAGAAGCTCTATGCGCTGAACGAGGCCGTCACGATGGTTAAGTCGCGCGCCAAGGCCAAATTTGACGAGACCGTCGAAGTGGCGATTAACCTGGGCGTCGATCCGCGCCACGCCGACCAGATGGTCCGCGGCGTCGTGAACCTGCCCAACGGCACCGGCAAGACCGTCCGCGTGGCGGTGTTCGCTCGTGACGCCAAGGCCGAGGAAGCCCGCAAGGCAGGCGCTGACATCGTCGGAGCCGAGGATCTGGTCAACGAAGTGATGGCTGGCAAACTCGACTTCGACCGCGTCATCGCCACCCCCGACATGATGCCGCTGGTCGGCCGTCTGGGTAAGGTGCTGGGCCCGCGCAACCTGATGCCGAACCCCAAGGTCGGCACCGTGACGCCCGACGTCGCTGCCGCGGTCAAGGCCGCCAAGGGCGGCGCCGTGGAGTTCCGCGTCGAGAAGGCCGGCATCATCCACGCCGGCGTCGGCAAGGCTTCGTTCACCGAGGCGGCGCTGCTCGAAAATATCAAGGCGTTCACCGACGCCGTGACCCGCGCCAAGCCGGCGGGGGCCAAGGGTACCTACGTCAAGCGCGTCGCCGTCAGCTCGACCATGGGCCCCGGCGTCCACGTCGATCCGACCACGCTGAGCGCGTAGTCAAAACACGAATTCGGGACGGGTTCGCCCGTCTCGTTTCCCGCCGAAAGGTGGGTAAGTCCTGTCCGAGACTGCTGGTGGGCGAAGCCCGTAATCCTCCGAGTATGAGGGCCTGCAATAGACGGGGTAAGGACCGAATAAGACGGGCTCCGGCCCGCCGGCCGCGGTTCGAACCAGGCCAGTTGCCGCCGAAAGGGCAGTTCGCCCTCGACGCGTCGGCTCGGTTGACAGGCATCAACCGCTGACCTCGCGCAATCGAGGGCAGCAATTGGCAAAAGGTCCGGTTCGCCGGACCCAATGTGGAGACTAAGAGTGGAAAGAGCGGAAAAGCGTGAAGTCGTCGCCGCGCTCCAGTCCTCGTTCGCCGAGGCTGGATCGATCGTCGTCGCACGCAACGCCGGCCTCACTGTCGCTGACCTCGAGACTCTGCGCGTGCAGATGAAGCAGGCTGGCGGCAACGTGAAGGTCGCCAAAAACCGCCTCGCCAAGCTTGCTCTCAAGGACACCAGCACTGCGGACATCTCGGCCCTTTTCGAAGGTCCGACGGTCATCGCCTTTGCCAAGGATCCCATGACGGCGCCGAAAGTGGCGTCGGCCTTCGCGGACAAGAACCAGAAGTTCGAAGTCCTCGGCGGCGCTATGGGCAAGACCGGGCTCGACCCCAACAAGGTCAAGGCGCTCGCCACGATGCCCTCGCTCGATCAGCTGCGTGCGACCCTCGCCGGCATGCTCAAGCAGCCCGCGACCCGCATCGCCTCGATCCTGCAGGCACCCGGCGGCCAGATCGCTCGTGTCCTCTCGGCTCACGCCGAGAAGGGCAACTCGTAAGGCACATTGGAGGCCGTGCGCGGCCTCCGGTTCGAACTGAAACGAAAGCAACAGGAAGTATCAAATGGCTGATCTCGCCAAAATCGTAGACGACCTCTCGGCCCTCACCGTGCTTGAGGCGTCGGAGCTGTCCAAGATGCTCGAAGAGAAGTGGGGCGTTTCCGCCGCCGCTCCGGTCGCGGTCGCCGCTGCCGGCCCGGCCGCTGCCGCCGCTGCTCCCGCCGAGGAGAAGACCGAGTTCGACGTCGTTCTGGCCGCCTTCGGCGACAACAAGATCAACGTCATCAAGGAAGTGCGTGCGATCACCGGCCTGGGCCTCGGCGAGGCCAAGGCGCTGGTCGAAGGCGCTCCCAAGACCGTCAAGGAAGGCGTCAACAAGGCCGACGCCGAAGACATCAAGAAGAAGCTCGAAGCGGCTGGCGCCAAGGTCGAGCTCAAGTAATCACGACGATTTGGGGCGGCGCCGATCGCGCTGCCCCATTCTTGCCTTAGAGTTGAATAGAAGCATCGCTTCCCGCCGATGAATCCAGACGGCGCGGCGCACTCGCCACCCTCCGGGCGCATTGGAGGCTTCGGCGACAGTTTCTAGTTGCGGAACGACATTTCTAAACCAGAGCAAGGGCAGATTTCCTGAGGTCCGACGGCTGATAGTCGGAGCTTTGGACATTTGCCCTCCGAGACATCGAGAGAAAGACAGGAGCGGGTATGGCTACCACGTTCAACGGCCGCCGGAAGGTTCGCAAATCTTTTGGCAGCATTCGCGAAGTCACGGAGATGCCGAATCTGATCGAGGTCCAGAAGGCCTCGTATGATCAGTTCCTCCTCGTGGACGAGCCCAAGGGCGGCCGTCCGGAAGAGGGGCTGCAGGCTGTCTTCAAGTCGGTCTTCCCGATCACGGACTTTTCGAACACCGCATCGCTCGAATTCGTCAAGTACGAGTTCGAGGCGCCCAAGTATGACGTCGACGAGTGCCGGCAGCGCGATATGACCTTCGCCGCGCCGCTCAAGGTGACGCTGCGCCTGGTCGTGTTCGAAGTCGACGAGGAGACGCAGGCCAAGTCCGTCAAGGACATCAAGGAGCAGGACGTCTACATGGGCGACATGCCGTTCATGACCATGAACGGCACCTTCATCGTCAATGGCACCGAGCGCGTCATCGTCTCCCAGATGCACCGCTCGCCGGGCGTGTTCTTCGACCACGACAAGGGCAAGACCCATTCGTCGGGCAAGCTGCTGTTTGCCGGCCGCATCATCCCGTACCGCGGCTCGTGGCTCGACATCGAGTTCGACGCCAAGGACATCGTCTACGCGCGCATCGACCGCCGCCGGAAGATTCCGGTGACCTCGCTGCTCAAGGCGCTCGGCATGGATGCCGAGGAGATTCTCGACACCTACTACAAGACGCTCAACTACGAGCGGAACAAGAAGGGTGGCTGGAAGAAGCCGTTCGACGCTTCCTCGATGGCCAACACCAAGCCCAGCTACGACCTGATCGACGCCAAGTCGGGCAAGGTCGTGCACGAGGGCGGCAAGAAGCTCAGCGCGCGGCAGGCCAAGAAGATCGCCTCCGACGGCGTCACACATCTGGTGGCGACCGACGAGGACCTTTACGGCACGTATGTCGCCCAGGACCTCGTCAACCTCCAGACCGGTGAGATCTACGCCGAAGCCGGCGACGAGATCGACGAGAAGCTGCTCAAGAAGCTGACCGAGGCCGGCTTCGACGAACTGCCGCTGCTCGACATCGACCACGTGACCGTGGGCGCCTACATCCGCAATACGCTGGCCGTCGACAAGAACGAGTCCCGCGAGGACGCGCTGTTCGACATCTACCGCGTTATGCGTCCGGGCGAGCCGCCGACCGTCGAGACCGCCGAAGCCATGTTCAAGTCGCTGTTCTTCGACAGCGAGCGCTACGACCTTTCTGCGGTCGGCCGCGTCAAGATGAACATGCGCCTCGAGCTCACCGCCGAGGACACCGTCCGCACGCTCCGCAAGGAGGATATCGTCGAGGTGGTCCGCACGCTGGTCAACCTGCGTGACGGCCGCGGCGAGATCGACGACATCGACAACCTCGGCAACCGCCGGGTGCGTTCGGTCGGCGAGCTGATGGAGAACCACTACCGGCTCGGTCTGCTCCGCATGGAGCGGGCGATCAAGGAGCGCATGTCGTCGGTCGAGATCGACACCGTCATGCCGCAGGACCTGATCAACGCCAAGCCGGCGGCTGCCGCGGTGCGCGAGTTCTTCGGCTCGTCCCAGCTCAGCCAGTTCATGGACCAGACCAACCCGCTGTCCGAGATCACGCACAAGCGCCGTCTCTCGGCACTCGGGCCCGGTGGTTTGACCCGTGAGCGTGCGGGCTTCGAAGTCCGCGACGTGCATCCGACCCACTACGGCCGCATCTGCCCGATCGAGACCCCGGAAGGCCCGAATATCGGCCTGATCAACTCGCTCGCGACCTTCGCCCGCGTCAACAAGTACGGCTTCATCGAGACGCCGTACCGCAAGATCGTGGACGGCAAGGTGACGGACGACGTCGTCTATCTGTCGGCGATGGAAGAGGCCAAGCACTACGTCGCCCAGGCCAACGCCCGGCTCGACAACAAGGGCCACTTCAGCGACGACCTGATCGTCTCCCGTCACGCGGGCGACAACGGGCTGACGCCGAAGGAATCCGTCGACCTGATGGACGTCTCGCCCAAGCAGCTCGTCTCCGTGGCCGCGGCGCTGATCCCGTTCCTCGAGAACGACGACGCCAACCGCGCGCTCATGGGCTCGAACATGCAGCGTCAGGCTGTGCCGCTGCTGCGTGCCGAGGCCCCCTTCGTGGGCACCGGCATGGAGCCGATCGTTGCCCGTGACTCGGGCGCGGCGATCGTCGCCAAGCGCAAGGGCATCGTCGACCAGGTGGACGCGACGCGTATCGTCATCCGCGCCACCGAAGAGACCGATGCCTCCAAGTCGGGCGTCGACATCTACAACCTGATGAAGTTCCAGCGCTCGAACCAGTCGACCTGCATCAACCAGCGCCCGCTGGTGGTTGTCGGCGATCACGTCGAGGCCGGCGACATCGTGGCCGATGGTCCCTCGACCGAACTGGGCGATCTCGCGCTCGGCCGGAACGTGCTCGTCGCGTTCATGCCGTGGAATGGCTACAACTTCGAAGACTCGATCCTGCTCAGCGAGAAGATCGCGATGCAGGACGTGTTCACCTCGATCCACATCGAGGAATACGAAGTGATGGCCCGCGACACCAAGCTCGGGCCTGAGGAAATCACCCGCGACATCCCGAACGTTTCGGAAGAGGCTCTGAAGAACCTCGACGAAGCGGGCATCGTGCACATCGGTGCCGAGGTCGGGCCGGGCGACATCCTCGTGGGCAAGATCACGCCCAAGGGCGAGAGCCCGATGACGCCGGAAGAAAAGCTCCTCCGCGCCATCTTCGGCGAGAAGGCCAGCGACGTCCGCGACACCTCCCTGCGCGTGCCCCCGGGCGACGCGGGTACGGTGGTCGAGGTCCGTGTGTTCAACCGTCACGGCATCGACAAGGACGAGCGTGCCATGGCCATCGAGCGCGAGGAAATCGAGCGCCTGGCCAAGGACCGCGATGACGAGCAGTCGATCCTCGACCGCAACGTCTACGCGCGCCTCAAGGAGATGCTGTTCGGCAAGGCGGCGACCGCCGGGCCGAAGGGCTATGTCAACGGCACCAAGCTCAACGACCAGATCTTCGAAGCCCAGCCGCGGTCCAAGTGGTGGCAGTTTGCCCTCGCCGAAGACAAGGTCATGGCCGAGAAGGAAGCCCTCTACGCCCAGTACGAAGAGAGCCGGCGACTGCTCGAGCAGCGGTTCATCGACAAGGTGGACAAGCTGCAGCGCGGCGACGAGCTGCCTCCGGGCGTCATGAAGATGGTCAAGGTCTTCGTCGCCACCAAGCGCAAGCTGCAGCCGGGCGACAAGATGGCCGGCCGTCACGGCAACAAGGGCGTGGTCTCCCGCATCGTTCCGCAGGAAGACATGCCCTACCTCGAGGACGGCACGGCGGTGGATATCGTGCTCAACCCGCTGGGCGTGCCCTCGCGCATGAACGTCGGGCAGATCCTCGAGACCCACCTGGGCTGGGCCTGCGCCGGCGTCGGCAAAAAGATCAACGAGATGCTGCGCATCTACCAGACCAAGGGCGACATGAAGCCGCTGAAGAAGGAGATCAACTCCATCTTCGCCGGCGACAAGTCGGTCACCGAGCTGGACGACGATTCCATGGCCCGCCTCGGCGAGCACCTCTCCAAGGGCATCTCGATCGCCACCCCGGTGTTCGACGGCGCCAAGGAGAAGGACATCGTCGAGATGCTGGAGCGGGCAGGGCTGGACTCCTCGGGTCAGTCGACCGTCTTTGACGGCCGCACCGGTGAGCCGTTCGACCGCAAGGTGACTGTGGGCTACATCTATATGCTCAAGCTCCACCACCTGGTCGACGACAAGATCCACGCCCGTTCGATCGGTCCCTACTCGCTCGTTACCCAGCAGCCGCTGGGCGGCAAGGCGCAGTTCGGCGGCCAGCGTTTCGGTGAAATGGAAGTGTGGGCGCTCGAAGCCTATGGCGCCGCCTACACCCTCCAGGAAATGCTGACCATCAAGTCCGACGACGTGGCCGGCCGTACCAAGGTCTACGAGGCGATCGTCCGTGGTGACGACACGTTCGAGGCCGGCGTTCCCGAAAGCTTCAACGTCCTGGTCAAGGAAATCCGCTCGCTCGGCCTCAATGTCGAACTCGACATGGCCGAGGAAGAGGCGATCGCCGCGCCGGCACACGAAGCCGAGCTTGAACCTCCTCAGAAGGCGGCGGAGTGATCCGCCACTTTCACCCTTCCTTTGGAAACACGCCTCGCCAGGCCCGCGGCACTCCCCCCGCGGTCCTGACGGAGACGAGGAGATACTGAATGCACACCCACAATCACGTCATGGATCCGTTCAACCCGCAGATCCCGGTGCAGATGTTCGATCAGATGAAAATCTCGATCGCGTCGCCCGAGAAGATCCTCAGCTGGTCGTACGGCGAGATCAAGAAGCCCGAGACCATCAACTACCGCACGTTCAAGCCAGAGCGTGACGGCCTGTTCTGCGCGCGCATCTTCGGGCCCGTGAAGGACTACGAGTGCCTTTGCGGCAAGTACAAGCGCATGAAGTTCAAGGGCGTCATCTGCGAGAAGTGCGGTGTCGAAGTCACGCTGTCGCGCGTCCGCCGCGAGCGCATGGGCCACATCGAGCTCGCCGCGCCCGTCGCCCACATCTGGTTCCTCAAGTCCCTGCCGAGCCGCATCGCGCTGCTGCTCGACATGACGCTCAAGGACATCGAGCGCATCCTCTACTTCGAGCAGTACGTGATCCTCGATGCCGGCCTGACCCCGTTCAGCCAGAACGAGCTGCTGACCGAAGAGCAGTACCTCGAGGCCCAGGACGAGTACGGCGCCGACAGCTTCACCGCCAAGATCGGCGCTGAGGCCATCCGCGACATGCTGCTCGCGCTCGACCTCGAAAAGATCGCCGCGGACCTGCGCGTCGAGATCGCCGAGTCGACCACCGAGCTGAAGCCCAAGAAGCTCGCCAAGCGCCTGAAGATCGTCGAGCAGTTCATCGTCTCGGGCAACAAGCCCGAGTGGATGATCATGACCGTCATTCCGGTCATTCCGCCCGAGTTGCGTCCGCTCGTCCCGCTGGACGGCGGCCGCTTCGCCACGTCCGATCTCAACGACCTCTATCGCCTTTCCAGCACAGTGGGATCCGAAGCTTGGAATTCACGTGACTTGAAGTCGCGG
>JADMIO011621126.1_pt1 | contig 20355 bp, 17 predicted proteins | sample 8958161 | NCBI WGS metagenome assembly JADMIO01 (sample SAMN16585339, study PRJNA669376) | soil metagenome | isolation source: Crop rotation soil | place: USA: Cullars Rotation, Alabama | collected 2011 | reverse complement strand
CGACAACTTGTCCACGTGGAATTCTAAGCTTAGGATCCCAATGTGCTGGAAAGAAACTTCCGTCAAACGCATTCCGCTTCCATAGAGCAAACTAACGATCAGATGCGTTGTGCCTTCGAGTTCGGCAATAATTGATTTGGCTTCATTCGGCGTAAAAACGGATGGTAATCGTTGCGGTTTTTTTGCTCGCAAAACTCCATCTATCAGCGGCAAATTTATTTCTAAAACCTGTTTATAGAGAAACAAAAGAGCATTAAAAGCCACATTTTGAGTTGATGCCGCGACATTCTTTTCAACTGCCAAATGTGTCAGATATTCGCGTATTTCGTTCACACCCATTTCTTTCGGATGTTTTTTGTTGTGAAACAAAATATATTCCCGAATATAAGAAATATATGCCCGTTCCGTTTTATAGCTCAAATGACGCAGACGCATCAAGTTCCGCACCTGGTCAAGCAGTTTTGGTTGTTGCATAATATTAGATTTTAAGGGGGTAGATAAGACTTGATAATACACACTATTTGCAGTATTATCAACAGCATAAAAGTTAATAATAAAGAACTTATGTAAGTAAAAATATGAAAAATGCCGTTGATAACACGCAAAAATCAGTAGTATTAACAACGGGCATTGGAGTTAATCAATAGTTCGATGCCTCGTGGTAAATCGGCGAGAGAAGATGCCGCGAAATTCTCAAATGCAAAATTATGGCGCGTGGTGAACATTGGGAACGCCTGAGTCCGACGGGATGGCGCAGGATGGCGGAAGATTGGCTTGCCGATAATCGTGAAAAGCCTGAAAATTTATTGGACGATGATTACAAATCCTCCAAAATCAGTTTAATCGTTACTGAAATGCAATTTGATGCGCCGCCCGAAAAGTTGTGGGACTTTATTCTTTTGACGGTATCGCTGGCAGAAACCGATTGGCAATTTGGGCAAATCGGCGCGGGAATGATTGAACATTTGTTGGGTTGGAATGGTAAAAACTACATTGATTTAGTTGAAAAGCAAGCGTCCGTTGATGCAAAGTTTGGGCGAACCTTGCTAGGCTTGAACAAGTATATGATGACCGATGAAGTTTGGGCGCGTGTTCAAACTCTTGAAGAAAAAATTCGTGCGGGAAAATTGCCCAAAACTAATACTTAATGAAAACGATTCGTAAAGATGACGGCGGCATCGAACAAATCAATGGACGTGAGGCAAAAACAGCGACATTGTTTTCTTCGCCAGCTTGCGTGTGTTTTTGCCCACGTCATCTCAGCCGTTCGGTGCTTTCTTGTTAATCTGAAAATGGCTCAAATGTTAAAGACAAAATTATTTTACGCATCTACATTTATATTTGCGCTTTTGTTGCTTACATTGGACGCTCGTTCGCAAATCGCTGAACTGAAATTGAGCGCAGAAGGACAACGAGCTTATGAAACTTTGCTCGTGGCAAAGCAGTTTGAAGACAAAGCACTTGGCGTTGCCGCAGAATCATCTAAGTTAGTAGAAGCCTACAACGCCATCTTAAAAGAACCGACGGCGGATGCGGCTTTCAAATCGCTTCTGGAAAAAGCGACACTTCCCGGACAACTTTATGCTTTATGCGGTCTTTGGTTTACCGATAACGCCTTTTTTCGCACAGCAGTTGAAAATTACAGACGCTCTGACAAATGGGTTGGCACACAGTTTGGTTGCATCATTGGCGGAAGTCCAGTTGCAAGTTTGATAGAAACTAAAAACTCAGCGATTATAGACATCAATCGTCCCAAAGAATCGCTTGACGAATATTTTGCGGCGGATTCAAAAGCGTATGCTGATTGGAACAACCGAAAGAAAAAGAAGAAAACCGACGTGCCGCCTGAAAGTCACGGAATTGATATTCTCAACGGCGGCTATCCTGTTTATCTCAGAGATTACAAAAGTTTCTGAAATAACGCTGCACCGAACAAATCAATGGACGTGAGGGCGAAACAGCGACTTTCTTATCAGCGTTTTTCGTTAAATTCAACGGTTTTGGTGGCGGTTTCGCCCCACGTCATCTCAAACGTTCAAAGAACTAACCTTCAAACAAAATGATTGCAAACCCTCACCAAAATTGATATTTTTCTCAAATGTCAGATTTAAACAACGAATATCAAAAACTACGCAATGAAGCCACGGTTTTAGCCGGACAACCGTCAGATATTCCGCAGCGCGCGGCATTGCTTCACGAAATTTTTCTCGATTCACAGGGAAATCACGGTTTTGCGGAAATCGCCACGCACGGCGCATTGTGGGGATTTAATTTTTTTGAAACAACGGGAACGCTCGGTAATTTGATCTCTTACCGTTATTTTTACAATAAAAAAGAGATGAAATACCGGCACGGTTTGCTGCAAATGTTTGCCGACGGATTTAAGACGGCGAATCGTTCGGTGTTCATTGATACTTATTCAAATTATTATTTTACAAAAGAATTGGGTGAAGAAAAAGAAGCGGAAGAATTCTTGAAACCCGATCTGCTCAATGCTTTGCGGCAAATTCACGCCGGAGCGCGGGCGAAAACCTTGCTTGATGCGAATACGCGCCGCAAACTTTTTCAGACGACTTTGCAATGGGAGCAGGAAACGACCGTTGCGCCAAAAGTTAAAGAAGAAATTGCCAAATTCGATTGCCCGATTTTAAAACGTTTAGTTCTCAGACCGTTTGTGCGTTTCAGTTATTTTCCGCGCTTCAAATTTTTTTGGTTCAAAAATTTCAGCGATACGGACGAGCGCATCCGCAATGCCCACGAATGTTTTGAAGTTGCCGAAAATGTTGGTTGGGAAAGAGTTTTTGGTGCGTTGGAAAAATACGAAGTGTTGGATAAAAATTTTTTCAATAAGCCTTTGGATTTTGCCAAAAATATTAAAGAAAGACTGTTAGTTCAGCCAGCCTAGAAAAAAAAACTGGAAATAAAATACGGCTCAAACGGATTCAGCGGATTCCAGCCGATAGAAAAATGGGTCTTAATCCGTTTGAGCCGTAAAATCCGAGTTCTATTTTTTAATCTACAAATCCGGCTAATTTTTCTTCAATGTCGGCTAATTCTTTTCGCAGATTGGCTTCCATTGTTGTCGCAACTTCATCCTGTTCAACCTGAATTGCCTGATCTTCCATATCGGGATCAAGCTCGATCTCTAAATCTTTGTTGGTTTTTTCAAGTTGAGCGTAAATTTCATCCTGGCGTTTAATCAATTCTTCTTTGGCTTGTTCGTGTTTCATAAAATCCCCTTTTCGTAAATTTTAGAAAGTATAACGCTTTTCGCTTTTATTAATAAAGTCTGAGTTTGGAATAAGAAGGTTTGCCCGCTGAACACGCGGAACTTGATGCAGAAAAAAAGTAAAATTTACCAAGATTTAAATTCATATTCTTATTTTCCGTGTAATTCCGCGCATTCAGTGGGCAAATATTCTTAAATCGAGGTGTCGTTAATAAAAAATCGGTTAAAGTTTTATTGAATAATGTATGATTTTATGGAAAATGTCTAAAAACTTGCTCCCGAAAAAAAAACAACTCATCCCAGCATAATATTCTTTAGTCACAATTAGATTGTGTGCGAAAATAATTTGTGGCTCAGTAGAATGGGAACGTATGAATCAGGAAAATAATTTAAGAAAAAAAGTTTTGAAATGGGTGGCGATCTGGGGCGTTTGGACGCTTTTTGCGTTTGTTTTTACGAGTCAGGTTTCTTTGCAAATGCAGCTTTACCCGGATTCTCCGTCTTTTTGGAAAGTTTTAACGTGGCAATTATTTTCCGGTTATGTATGGTTTGCGCTGACACCGCTTATCTTGTGGCTCGGAAGAATTTTTCCGATCAGCAAAAATAAATTATGGCAAAACATTCCGCTTCATTTATTGTTCGCACTTATCGTTACTCTTTTTCAGCAATCGATTGACGCTTCCGTTTTGCCGCAGTTAGGCTATATGGAAAGCTTTCAATCCAAGCCGTTTTGGGAAGCCTACAAAACCTTTTTAATGGTCAATGTTTTCTTTTGTGTCGGGATTTATTGGGTCACGCTCGGAGCGAGTCTGGTTATCAGGTATTACCAAAAAATGCGCGAACGCGAGCTTCGCACGTCACAACTCGAAGCCCGTTTAGCCGAATCGCGTCTGCAAGTTCTTAAATTTCAACTGCAGCCGCATTTTTTATTTAACACGCTGAACACGATTTCGGAATTGATCTATAAAGACGCGGAATCCGCCGATCAGATGATCACTAATTTGAGCGATCTGCTGAGACTTTCGCTGGAAAAGCTCGAAGTGCAGGAAGTTTCACTTCGTCAGGAACTTGATTTTCTTAACAAATATCTTGAGATCGAACAGATGCGTTTTCACGATCGTTTAACGATTGAAATGGATGTCGAGCCGGATACTTTGGATGCGACCGTGCCGAATATGATCCTTCAGCCATTAGTCGAAAATGCGATAAAGCACGGTATTGCACCGCTTGCACAGGGCGGAACGGTAAAGATCAGTTCGGAGCGTCAAAACGGCAGTCTGCTTTTAAATGTTTCCGATAACGGTGTAGGTTTGGTAGAAAAAGATTCTTCAAATTTAAGAGAAGGCGTTGGTTTAAAAAATACGCGGGCGCGATTGCGGCATCTTTACGGTAAAGGACATAGTTTTGAACTAAATCCGCAAAAGAACGGATTGATGCTTAATCTGGTGATCCCATATAAAACAGCGGATGAATTGATAAATGCGAATTAAAACTTTAATTGTTGATGATGAACCGATTGCGCGTGAACGCGTCCGCCGAATGCTCCGCGAAGAAAATGATATTGAGATCGTCGGCGAATGCGGAAACGGCGCGGAAGCCGTTCTGTTTATCAACGAAAATAAGCCCGATCTGGTTTTTCTAGATATTCAAATGCCTGAAATGAACGGGTTTGAAGTCATTAAATCCATCGAATCAGACAAAGCTCCGTCAATTATTTTCGTGACGGCTTACGATCAATACGCGATTCGTGCGTTTGATGTTCATGCCATAGATTATTTGCTTAAACCGTTTAACCGACAGCGTTTCCATCACTCGGTCGAACGAGCCTGTGAACAGATCGAACAGTCGCGCGGCGGAAAAATCGATGATCGCCTTGCTTCATTGATCGCTGATTTAAAAACAAATAAAAAATATCTTGAACGACTGGTCGTTAAATCCGTCGGACGCATTTTTTTCCTGAAAACGACCGAAGTTGATTGGATCGAAGCCGCCGGAAACTATGCCAAACTCCACGTTGGACGCGAAGCACATTTGATCCGCGAAACAATGAACGGACTCGAAGCCAAACTCAATCCCGATATTTTCTTGAGAATTCACCGCTCAACGCTTGTAAATATTGACCGCATCAAAGAACTGCATCCGCTTTTCAGCGGCGATTACACCGTAATGCTGAAAAATGGCGTGGAATTAACTCTCAGCCGAAATTATCGTGACCGACTGCTGGAGCTTTTTGAAAAGTCTTCGTAATTCAAATAATAAACTAAGAAAACAGATAGAGAATGGAATAAAATGAATGAAAACACTATTCAAAAGTTCTTTCTCTATCCATGATTACTCCGTGTCTCCTCCGTTAATTTCCATTGAATAATTGTCGCTATTTATTAGACTTAATCCAAAATCCAAAATCTAAAATCTAAAATCGAACAGTTGTTTTTGACCAAATCCAAAATTCCGTCAGAAATCCAAAACTACTTATCACGGTAATTTTCGCTTCGTCACATTTTACTTTCAAAGTTTTCACAAAACGCTAAACTCACAAAGATTCAAAAATTCTTTTAGAGAGGAGTCTGAAAGTGTTTCTATTTTCCAAATTTAATCTGTTTGGGATTTTATACATCATTGTTTTACTGTTGTATCTTTTTCTGGGCGGTTTTCTAAGCGTTCGCGCACAAAATAAGCCGATTCTGCTGGCTTTGAACAAAACTGAAGGCAGTTTGGCATTTATCGACCCAAACGATATGAAGCTGCTCGGTAAAGTCCCGACCGGTGATAATCCGCATGAAGTCGTTGCTTCATCAGACGGTAAAATTGCTTTTGTCGCAAATTACGGCGCGCAAACGCCCGGAAATTCGCTTTCGGTCATTGATATCGAAACGCGAAAAGAGCTTCGACGGGTTGATTTGCTCCCGTTGATGCGCCCGCATGGACTGGTTGAACTCGGCGGAAAATTATATTTTACGTCCGAAACAAATCGTTTGATCGCGCGATATGATCCGGTAGTCAACAAAGTGGATTGGATCATGGGAACGGGGCAAAATGCGACCCATATGATCGTTGCCGCGCCCGATCAAAAGCGTTTTTATACAACAAATATTGCCTCGGATACGATAACTGCCTTTAATTTTCAAAATGTTCCGCCTGCCGCTTCAAGCATTACGAATATTATGGTTGGAAAACAGCCGGAAGCCATTGATCTTTCGCCTGACGGCAACGAAGTTTGGGTTGGATTAAATGCTGAGGGCGCGGTTGATATTGTTGATACGAAAGTAAATAAATTCAAAGAAAAAGTTAATATCGGCGGGCGACCATACCGCATAAAATTTACGCCTGACGGCAAACAGGTTCTATTTACGATGCCGAATTCCAACGAGCTTCTAATTTATGATGCGGCAACGCGTAAGGAATTGAAACGTATTAAACTGGAAGGCACGCCGCTCGGCGTAGTTACATCAAAGGACGGGAAAATTGCTTTTCTTTCGGTCGTGCAGCCTGACTGCATTTTAAAGATCGATCTGGAAAAAGGCGAAATTATCGGCAAAGCCGAAACCGGACAAGGTCCTGATGGCGTAGCTTTATCAGGAATGTAACTCAAGGCAAAAGTAAAAAGGAAAAAGTAAGAGGAAGAATGAGAAAAATTTTAGCGTTAGTTTTACTTCTATTTGTTTTAGCGGGAATGCCCGTTAATTCTTCGGCGCAAGCTAAACCGAAGGGCAAAACAAATACAACGACCACACCTGCCAAACCAAATTTTGGCAATATTGACGGCATTACTGCCCAGCAAATGAAAGATTATCTGACATTTATTGCGTCCGATGAGTTGGAAGGACGCGACACGCCTTCGCGCGGATTGGACATCGCGGCTTTATATATCGCCAGTCATCTTTCGCGTTGGGGAATAAAACCGGCGGGCGATAACGGAACTTATTTCCAAAAATTCCCGCTCAAACGCAACAAGATCGATGTCTCGGGAACAAAGTTCGACCTGAACGGGCAGTCATATAATTACGGCGATGATTTTCTTGCCGGTTCGGTTTCCGGAAGTGTCTCCGGAAATGTCGTTTACGCAAGTCACGGCTGGGTGATCAAATCAAAAAATATCAATGCTTATGAGGGAATCGATGTAAAAGATAAGATCGTCGTCGTTGCCGGAGGATTGCCGAAAGGCGTTACTTTTGCCGATCTGCAAGGCGGAAAACCGGGTGTTGATTGGTTCAACGCGCCGCTTTACGCACAGGCAAACGGAGCAAAAGCAGTGATCGTTGTCGCCGGTTTTGGAAATTTAGCTACCTGGCAAACTGTCCGCCGTAATCAAACTGAAAAAGGCGCATTAGTTTTCGGACAAAATCAGCAGCAAAGCAACGTTCCGACCATTACCGCCTCGCCGCGTTTGATCAATACTTTATTTCAAGGCGAAAAGTTAAACGGTACAACAGTTTACAATCGCGCTGTGGCGGGTGAAACAGTAGAAGGTTTTGCGCTTAACGTCAATAAAAAGGTCAGTTTAAGCGTTGCCGTTAAAACTGAAAATATTTCGACGCAGAACGTGGTCGGAATTTTGGAAGGCTCCGATCCGGTTTTGAAAAATGAATACGTGGCAGTCGGCGCACATTACGATCATGACGGAATCAAAGACCCGATCAACGGCGATGCAATTTGGAACGGTGCTGACGATGACGGTTCGGGAACGGTAGCCGTGATGGCGATTGCCGAAGCCTTTGCAAAAGGCGCGACCCGCCCGAAACGCTCGATTATATTTGTCTGGCACGCTGCCGAAGAAAAAGGTTTGTGGGGCAGTGAATATTTTGCAAATAATCCGACCGTACCCATAACATCAATCGTAACTCAACTTAATATCGATATGATCGGTCGCGCACAAAAACCGGGCGACGAAAATCATCCGGTTAATAAAGATTTAGCAAAACCGGGTGAAGTTTTTGTCGTCGGCTCAAAAATGATGAGCACTGAATTAGGCGAGCTGAGCGAATCGCTCAATAAATCATTTTTGAATCTCCAGTTTAATTACAAATACGATGACCCGAATGATCCCGAACGCATTTTTTACCGTTCCGATCATTACAATTATGCGGTCAAAGGCGTTCCGATCATTTTTTACACGGACGGCACACACGTTGATTATCATCAGCCGACCGATACAGTAGAAAAAATAGATTTTCCGCAGATGGAAAAGATAACGCGGACAGTTTTTGCAATGGGTTGGGAATTAGCAAACCGCACAAATCGTCCGAAAGTTGATAAACCTTTACCGAAATAAAGAATTAATTATCCACAGATGAACACGGATAAACACAGATTTTTGAATGAATAAAATTTTTATGACAATGAATAAATCAAAAATTAAAAATCAAACAAAAAAATCATCAGTGTTTATCCGCGTTCATCTACGGGCTATTTTTCTCAGGTCTACTAATTTTAATCTTTTAACGATCGCCGCATTTTTAATCTTAAATGGTGCATTTACTTCGATTGAAGCGCAGCATAAACACGGCGACGGCGGTTCGGGACAAAGCGAATATCCGCCTGCGATCAATGTTTCAAACTTGCCGCCTCCGCCTTTAATGACGGGCATTGGAGGCAATAATTTCAAGATCACCACCAAATCAGAAATCGCTCAAAAATTCTTTAATCAAGGCGTAAATTTACTGCATCGTTTTTGGGATGTCGAAGCCTATCGCGCATTCAAAGAATCCGCCCGGCAAGATGATTCGGCGGCGATGGCTTACTGGGGAATTTACACGGCTTTAGCGCAAAATTCACAGGAAATGGCGGAAGAAAGAGCTGCCGCTTTGAAAAAAGCCGTTGAATTGATGACGACCGCTTCCGACCGTGAAAAATATTATATCCGCGCTATTTCCTTGCTTGCTGAACAGGGCAAAGGACGAGCATTTTGGATTAGTGAAATGGAAGCTTTGATCGATAAATACCCGGAAGATGTAGAAGCAAAGCTATTTCTGGCAAACTCACTTTCTTCGGCGGCTTCGAGTTACTTACCTGACGGCAGACCTCGCGAAGGCAAACTTTACGGGCAGGCTATTCTTCGCAATTTACTCATTACGCATCCGGATCACGCAGCCGTTCATCATTACTGGATTCACGCCGTCGAAAATAGTTCGCGTCCGCAAGATGCACTGGAAAGCGCCGCCAAACTTCCGTCGATGGTGCCGAATTCGGGGCATATGATCCATATGGCGGGACATATTTATTATCGGCTCGGCGATTATGAAAAAGCGCGAAGATATTTTCTCGATTCGATGCGCGTTGACAGCGAATATATGAAATCGCAGAATATGCACCCGATCAATAATTGGAATTACGTACATAATATCGATTATCTGGTAGCAAATTGCGCCGAAGAAGGTCGTTACGAAGAGGCAATTAAATATGCCAAATTGCTCGAAGAAATTCCTTCCGATCAATCACGTTTAAAATCAACCGGACTTGGCTACATTCTTTACGGCGGACACACGGCTTTGATGCGTTTGCAGATGCGTTACGGATTTTGGGATGTGGCTATTAAATCAAACGATATTCAAAATCCGCAAACTCTCGCCGAAAAATATCAAAGCGGAATCCTAAATTATTTAAAAGGAATGAACGCGATTGAGAAAGGGAAAACAGACGAAGCGATTCAACAAGTTGCCGCTTTAGAATCAACAATAAAAGAATTAGCTGACCAAAAGATACAGCAATCCTCAGACTGGTATTTTAATTACGCCAATAAAATAATCGCCGTTCATTTACAGGATCTAAAAGGCTCTCTGCTCAGTCTGCAGGGACGAAATGATGAAGCGTTTAAATTACTTAGCGAAGCGACCGAAAAGGAAAAGAATTTGGGGTATTGGGAGCCGCCGCATTACAGCCGTCCGGTTTTGGAAAGTTTGGGCGAGGCTCAGATCAGATCAGGAAATTATGAAGAAGCCGTTCGCAGTTTTGAAAGTGAATTAAAGCTCAGACCAAACAGCGGTTTTGCTTTTTTAGGCATCGCCCGCGCCTATGCCAAAAGCGGCAATAAATCGAAAGCAGCGGAAAATTATAAACAATTTTTGAATACTTGGAAAAACGCGGATAAAAATCTGCCGCAAATTCAGGAAGCGGTCACGTTTCTCAAAAGCAATAGTTGAAAATTAAATTATGAAAAATTTTATCATCATTTTAACTCTTATTTTATTAAGTCTTTCATCAGTTGCGGCGCAAACAACGGCTTTTACTAATGTCAATGTCATTCCGATGGACAAAGAGCAGATTTTACAAAATCAAACCGTTATCGTTCGCAACGGAATAATTGCTGAAATTGGTGATGCCAAAAAAGTAAATATACCGAAAGATGCGTTGAAAATTGACGGTAAAGGAAAATATTTGATTCCCGGACTGGTCGATATGCACACGCATTTGTTTTCGGATGATGATTTCCCGAAATCGCTTGCCGGGGACGAATTGAAAATAATGATCGCTAACGGCGTGACCACCATCCGCTTGATGATCGGCACGCCTGACCAATTGATTTTGCGCGAAAGATCTGCCAAAGGCGAGATCATTGCCCCAACGCTTTATCTCGCCAGTCCGCATTTTACAGGCAGAGAACAGGGTAATGACTTTGTCGTTAATACCGAACAAGAGGCGCGGGAAGGTGTCAGAAAATCAAAACAGGCGGGTTACGATTTTGTAAAAGTGACGACTTTTCTGAAACCTGAAGTTTACGAAGCGATCATTGATGAAGCCGCCAAACAAAATATTCGCGTGGTCGGACATGCAGATAGCCGTTTTGTCGGATTGCAGCGGGCATTGAAAGCCAGACAGCAGATCGAACATCTCGATTCATATCTCGAAGCCCTTTTGCCCGCCAACTCCCCTATCAAAGGCTCAGTTTCCGACATTTACCTTTACAATCCGAAAAATTGGGAAAGTCTTGATTATATTGATGAAAGCAAGATACCCGAAATTGCCAAAGCGACCGTCGAAGCAAATCAATTTTCCGATCCGACACTGCACGTTTTCAAAGTTTCCGTCGGCAATGCGCGAACCGAAGAATCGATCAAAGCCCAACCTGATTTTCGTTTTTACCCGCAGTCAAAAGTGGATTATTGGATGAAAGCGATGAAAAAGTATTGGGCAACGATGGCTTCCCCGGAAAGACGCGCCAAATATGTTTCGGTCAGAAATAAACTGACGAAAGCAATTTACGATGCGGGCGGAAAAATTCTCGCCGGTTCGGATTCGCCTGATTTTCTTTTTCTTTACGGATACTCGCTCCATCGTGAAATCAAAGTATTGAACGAAGCCGGTTTATCAAATTTTGCCGCGCTCGAAACCGCGACAAAAAATCCCGCGCTTTTTTTCGGCACATTAGATAAAACAGGGACGATTGAAAAGGGAAAAACGGCGGATCTGGTTTTGCTCGATGCCAATCCGCTGGAAAATATCTCGAACACCGAAAAACGTTCGGGCGTGATGCTGAAAGGAAAATATTATACACAAACTGAATTAAATAAATGGCTTGACGAAATCGCGCCGCGTTTTCAGCACGCTTTTGATACAAAATGATGAAAAACATAAAAGCAATATTTGTAGTATTTGCCTTAGTCATAGGGCAAACAGCGTTTACGTCGGCGGAGCCGTCAAAAACGAAGAGGGAAAGCGTGAAGGCTTTCGTCGGCGTAAACGAAAATTCAGTTTTTCGATTGAATAGAAAAGAAGTATATTTCGATGTTTTTTATGACGTGAAAAAGGATCTGCAAGCAATGGTCGAAGCTGAAAGAACATTTTCGGCAACCGCTGTTAAAGAAGGATTCAGAGATTCATTCATCAAATTTTTCGCCGATGACGGGATCGGTTTCGGACCCGGACCGGAGAGGACAAAAGAAGAATTACTGAAAACTCCGCCGTCAACTGCGCCGCGCACCGTCATTTTTAAATGGCAGCCTTTTTTCTGTGATATTTCGCTCGGCGGCGATATGGGCTACACGACCGGACCCGTTGTTTACGAAGACGTGAGCGGAAAACGACCGACGCGCCATGTGGTGTATTTTTCAGTCTGGCAAAAACAAACCGACGGAAGCTGGAAAGTGGCGATTGATATGGGAGTCGGTACACCTGCAGCTATTGCGCCGCTTGATACCAATTTTACAACGGCGAAAAATCCTGACGGCATCAGCCAGTCGAAAGCAAAAAGATTAAATAACGGCAATTTTGATTCGCTTGATGCGAGTTTTTCGGCGGAAATTGAAAAGTCAGGTTTAGTAAATGCTTATAACTTTTGGCTAAGTGAAGAATTCAGAGTTCACCGCCAAGGTGTTATGCCGATCGTTGCTAAAGACACGCTGAAAAAATATCTCGGCGGTAAAACCGAAAAAATTTCTTTCAAACAGATGGGCGGAAAAGTTTCTAATTTTAAAGATCTTGCTTTTACTTACGGAAGTTTCCATTTTAACGGAAATGATTCGCCGGATGGGTATTACACCCACGTTTGGCGCAGAAATAAAGCGGGAAATTGGAAGTTGGTTTTAGATGTGTCCAACGATTTACCGAAAAAAGAGTAGTATTTCTCAGAATTTTGCGAGAAAAAGATTTTTAATGAAAAACCTTCTAACAATTTTAATCTCTGCCCTTTGGTTTTCGATTGCTAGTTCAGCACAAACCACAGCTTTTGTAAATGTCAATGTCATTCCGATGGACAAAGAGCGCGTGTTGGAAAATCAAACAGTTGTTATTCGGGATGGAATTATTATTGAGATCGGCTCGAAAATAAAACCTCCGAAAGACTCGCAAATTATCGACGGAAAAGGCAAATATTTAATTCCCGGATTGGTTGATATGCATGCTCATCTGCTTTCTGACGAAGAATTACCTGATGAATTAGCCGGAGATGAATTAAAAATAATGCTGGCAAATGGTATAACAACGATTCGTTTAATGATCGGAACGCCTGAACATCTCATTTTACGTGAAAGATCTACAAAAGGCGAAATTATTGCGCCGACAATTTACGCCGCCAGTCCGCAATTTTCCGGGCGTTCATTCGGCGATAATTTTAACGGTTATGTCGTGACTAATGCAGAACAGGCTAGAGATGCGGTAAAGAAAGCAAAACATGACGGTTATGATTTTATTAAACTAACTTTTTTCATCAACCGCGAAGTTTATGATGCAGTTATCGATGAGTCCGCCAAGCAAAATATTCGTGTTATTGGTCACGTTGACAGGCAAGTCGGTCTGGCACGTGCGCTCGAAGCCAAACAACAGATCGAACACCTGGATTCATATTTTGAAGCCATGATTCCTGAAAGCGCAAAGCTCGCAGGTTCGACTTCGGGCGTGTATGTCTGGCAGGCAAAGGCTTGGGAAAGTCTCGATGTTCTGGACGAAAAGAAGATTTCTGAATTAGCGAAAAAAACAGTTGAATCGAATCCTTTTTCATGTCCGACACTGACATTCTTAAAATCTTCTTTCGGGATCGAGCCGACCGATGAAATGGTTAGATTGCGTGCCGGATACAAATTTTATCCGCCGAAAATTCGTGAAGAATTGGATGAACCACGCCATATTTTTTGGAAAAATCCGCCATCTGCTGAACGCCGCGCTAAATATGTTGATTACCGCAATAAAATAACCAAGGCAATTTATGACGTAGGCGGCAAAATTCTGGCAGGTTCGGATTCGCCTGATTGGCTCCTTCTTTACGGTTTTACGCTCCACACAGAAATGAAAAATCTGACCGAGGCAGGTTTGCCGAATTATGCCGCACTTGCCGCCGCTACGCGGAATCCTGCTGATTTTTTCGGGACTTTGGACAAAAAAACGGGAACAGTTGAAAAAGGTAAAAAAGCCGATCTGGTTTTGCTCGATGCCAATCCGCTGGAAAATATCTCGAACACCGAAAAACGTTCGGGCGTGATGCTGAAAGGAAAATATTATACACAAACTGAATTAAATAAATGGCTTGATGAAATTGCTCAGAAATTTCAGAAAGTAACCGTTAACGAAAAAGCGCCGGGAAATGCTTTAGATGGTTATTGGCAGGGCGCGATCGAAAAGGACGACAAAAAGTGGCGCATAAACTTCGACATTAAAAAAGAAGGTGAAAACTATAAGGCTCTAGCCGATTTTATCGATGTTGACGCGGCGGGGATCGAGTTTCAGGTCAAACAAAACGGCGAAAATTTTCGATTGGAAAGACCGCAGCCGAACGGCAAATCAATTATTTTTGAAGGGAAAATTGACGGCGAAAATTTCAAAGGGAACTGGACGGGAACGACTACAACTGCCGTTTTTAGCTTTCAACGCGCCAAATCACAGCCGAAATTTTACCGCGAAGAAGAAGTTGATTTTAAAAACGGCGATGTAATTCTTTCGGGAACATTGCTTTTACCAAACACGACCGGAAATTTTCCGGCAGTAGTTTTTGCACACGGAAGCGGTCCGTCAACCCGTTCATCCAATAGATCATGGGCTTTGCATTTCGTTAAAAAAGGAATTGCCGCCTTAATTTACGATAAACGCGGAAACGGAAAATCGACGGGCGAATGGCGGAGCGCGAGCATGGAAAACCTGGCGGACGATGCAATTGCCGGATTGAATTTTCTGAAAACCCGTTCTGAAATCGATAAGAAAAAGATCGGTGTCGCCGGACACAGTCAGGGCGGTTGGATTGCACCTTTAGCGGCAACAAGATCGAAAGATGTGACTTTCGTGATTGCGAGTGCGGCTTCGGGTGTCAGTCCCGATAAACAAAGTATTTATCATCGTGCTAATGTGATGCGCGAAATGGGATTTTCCGAAACTGATATAAAAATTGCCAAAGATTTACGCGAAAAACTTTACGCCACCGGAAAAATGCTTTTAGAGAATGATCCGAACGCGGCTAACGAACGCAAAAAAGTTTCTGTCGAGCTCGCCAAATATGCAAAAGAGCCATGGTTTGAAGCCGGTGCGGAATTGCCGCCGAATCTTGACGATGATAAGCCTGCACGAGGTGCATTGGAATTATTATTTTTTGAACCGGTGCCGATGTGGGAAAAAGTGAAAGTTCCTGTGCTTTTGATGTGGGGCGATAAAGATATTATTGTTCCGGTTGTTGAAGGCAGAGAGATTATCGAAAATGCTTTAAAGAGAGCAGATAATAAAGATGTCACAGCAAAAATATTTCCGAATATCGATCATGGGGTCGTTGTAGTTCGTGCCAAAGATTCGGCTTGGGATTTTCCGCGAGTCGATCTGAATTACTATGATTCTATGGTCGAATGGTTGGCAAAGCGTGTAAATAGCTGGTTTTAAGGAGATAACATGAAAAAAATCTTAATGGTGTTAGGTTTTACGCTATTAATTTCCGGTTTTGCTTTCGGGCAAAATTTACCGAAACAGGTAAAAGCGGCGGAAGCTATTGAAAAGCTCGGCGGAAAACTTGAATATGATGCGACAACTAAATCGGTTGTTAAAGTTGATTTGAACAATACGAAAATCACCGATGCGGATTTGAAATATTTGGAAGCATTTACCGAACTTCGCTGGCTGGATCTGCGCATTACGCCTATTAGTGAGGAAGGCATTTCGTATCTCAAAAAACTCAAAAAGTTAACTTTTTTGAATCTTTTCCGAACCGGTTTATCTGATAAAGGATTGGCGCAATTAAAGAATTTGACACAGCTTGAAACGCTTTTGATCGGACGCACGAAGGTTACGGATGAGGGACTCAAAAATCTGGCGAAATTATCAAAATTAAATCGTTTAAGCCTTTTTCGGACAGCAATTTCTGACGGCGGAATAAAATATCTTGAGAAACTTTCTTCGCTGGAAAATTTATTGATCGGAGAATCGAAAATTACGCCGGAAGGTATCAAAGCATTACAAAAAGCGTTGCCCAAACTCAACTTTAATGAGCAAACATAATAGCACCGAGAAATTAATCGCAGATGAATTCAGATAAATACAGATTTATTCAGCCATTTATTTGTGTTTGTTTGTGTACGTCTGCGGTTGATCCGAGGTAAAAAGTCAATTTAAGAATTTGGCTGAAACGGTATTTGAAGGAAAGATATGGTAGCAATGGTCGGGAAGATCAACGGCGAGCTTTTAAAAAATATTCAGAGTTTAAAGAGCGAATCTCCAACAATTAATTGTACGACCTGTCATCGCGGACAGGTAAAACCGGCTTTGAATTTGCCTGCTCCGCCAACGCCGAAAAGCTGATAGTTTATGAAATATTTTTATAAAAAAAACTTACAAATTCTGATCGCGGGTATTTTATTGTTGTGCATTTTTTTCACGATTTCGGCACAGACGAAGTCAATTGATTTTACTGAACTGGAAAAAAATATCGAATCCGAACTTGTCTCAAGCAAAACACCGGGCGCGGCTTTTGCTGTTGTTAAAGACGATAAAATCGTATTTATCAAGGGTTTCGGCACCACAAGTATAGAAAACGGCATAACTATTACGCCCTACACTCTTTTCAGAATGGGCTCGACCACAAAAATGTTCACGGCGGCAACGGTTGTGAGTTTGGTTGATGCCGGAAAGCTTAAACTTGATGCGCCGATCGGGAATTATGTTAAAAATCTTCCGCCAAGGGTTTCACAGTTAACTTTGCATCGACTTCTTAGTCAATCTTCGGGAATGCGAGATCTGGCTCCGTCGGTTAATTCAAATGATGACAATGGTTTAAAACAAAATATTTTAGCGTGGAAAGATGATGTTTTTTTTACCGAACCAAACAAGATCTATTCATATTCAAGTGCAAATTATTGGCTCGCGGGTCTTTTAGCCGAAGAAGCGAATGGAAAACCTTATTCGGATATGGTTGCCGAAATTATTTTGAAGCCGCTCGGAATGAATCGCTCAACTATGCGTCCATTTGAAGCGTTGACTTATCCGCTCGCGCTCGGACATAACGTTGCGGATGGAAAAGCTTCGGTAATTCGCCCGATTGATAACAATACGGCAAAATTTCCGGGCGGTTCGCTTTATTCCAACGTTAACGAGCTTTCGCATTTTGCGATTGCAATGCTTAATGGCGGAAAAATTGACGGCAAACAAATACTTGCGCCGATAGTCGTTGAACAATTACAGAAACCGCAATTTTATTTGCCCGGCGAAGAAAAAGCCTTTTACGGCTACGGACTTTTGGGATTTGAAGACAGAGGCGTAAGAACCGTTTCGCACGGCGGAGTTTCGCGGGGTTACGGCTCAACTATTTTCTTTGCGCCCGATCAAAAAATTGCTGTCATTGTTTTGGCAAACAGCAATGGTCAGACTTTACCGAAAAGCCGACGCAAAGCAATGGAAATGCTTTTGCCTTTTAAACTTGCTGCTAGTGAACAACCAAAACCAATAGCTGTAACTGCTGATGAAATGAAACGTTATATCGGGAAATTTTCGCACGAACCTCAAACTTGGGAAGTTTTTGTCAAAGACGGGAAACTTTATTTTAAGGAAGAAGGAAAAGATTTTGAATTAACCAAAACCGGCAAAGATGCATTTTCATACGAACAGGGCGAAGTACTTTTCGTGCCGAACGAAAAAGGCGAGATCGAACATATTTTTATGGGTTTATACGCGGCGCGGAAAGTTTCTTAAGAAATTAATATGAAAGATTTATTTTCAGCTAAACACTATTTAATCAGTCGAAGTTTAATTCTTTTAATGCTGAATTTTACGGTCGTAACTTTTCTGTTTGCCGACTCCGTTATAACTAAAGAAAGAACGGTTGTGAAACTCGCCGAAGGCATTTATATGATTCGTCATAAAGATGCGCCCGACACTTTTCCGCAAGGCAATACGACCGTAATTATCGGCGAACGTGAAGTTTTGGTGGTTGATTCCTGTTATCTGCCTTCGTCCGCCCGCGAAGACATCGCTCAAATCCGCACCTGGACCAATAAACCCGTTCGTTATCTGGTCAATACTCACTGGCATTATGATCACACGATGGGAAACGGTGTTTATTGGGAAACATTTCCCGCGCTGGCAATTGTCGCCCATACCGAAACGGCAAAGCAAAGCACAGGCTATAATCCCGGTTATATTGAACGGCTTCCGGCTCTGGCGAACAGGTATAAAAAGTTTCTTGAGGAAGGAAAAGACGCAAACGGCAAAGTCCTGACCGAAGGCGAAAAGCGGGATTATACACAAGCGATCGCGGGTATCGAACCCGTCCGGGAAGAATTCAAGAAAATGACCGACCGCGCTCCGAATCTGACGTTTGAAACGGAAATGACGGTTGATCTGGGAAATCGTGAAATCCAAGTAAAACATCTCGGACGCGGGAATACGGCAGGGGACACGGTTATTTATTTGCCGAAAGAAAAAATCCTGATCGCCGGAGACTTGCTCGATCATCCTGTGCCGTATCTGGGTGGCGGCTACCCCTCGGAGCTAGTCAAAACTCTGAAAAAACTTTCGTATATTGATGCTGAAACGATAATTCCCGGACACGGCGAAGTTCTGCACGGCGATTACGGTAAGAAATATTTAGGTCAAGTAACTGAATTTATTGAGACAACGGTTTCGCAAGTCAGTAAGCAGCTTTACCTGAAAGGAAACGGACCGAGAAATCTTGAGATTGTCCGCGAAGCCGTTTTAAAGGAAGTAGATATGAAAGCGTGGCGGCAAAAATTTGCGGGTGATGATAAAGACAATCAGGATTTTTTTGACGGATTTTCGATGCCGGGATTAATTACTGCCGCCTATGCCGAAGTTTGGGGCAGATAATCAGAGAAATAAAATAGCAATAAAAGCACTAAATTAGATGATTAAACTTTTTTTCAAAACTATTTTTTTAATTGGATTGCTGATTTTATTCAGCAATCTATCTTTCGCGCAGGATTTTGAAGTTCAAAAAATCACTAAAAATATTTATGCCGTCATTCGCAAAGAGCCGCCGTCACTATGGTTTAATCCGAACACAGTTTTTATTATCGGTAAAAATGATGTAATCGTCATCGATTCAAACATCAGCAGCTCATATACCAAAGAGATTCTCGCCGAATTAAAAAAACTAACAAATAAGCCTGTTAAATACGTCATCAACACGCATTGGCACGAAGATCATATCATCGGCAATCACGTTTACCGCGAGGCTTTTCCAAATGTTCAGTTTATCGGTCATAAAAGCACGATTGAAGATCTACCGAAAATCGGCGGCGCAAATCGAAAAGGCTCGATAGAAAACGGAGCGAATTTTGTCAAATTACTCAAAACACAAATCGAAAAAGGTGAAAGTTTAACAGGTAAAAAAATAACCGACGAAGAGCGTTTAGGTTATGCCAGCGATATAAAACTCGTCGAATCATATCTCGCTGAATCCTCAAATTTTCAAATAATCTTGCCGACAATTTTGGTTGAAAATCGTTTGGAATTGGATCAGGACGGACGAAAAATCGAAATTTTATTTCTCGGGAAAGCGCATACGGCGGCGGATATTATTGTTCGTTTACCTAAAGAAAACATTGTCATTAGCGGAGATTTGATCGTTTATCCGATACCGTTGATCGGTTCAACTTCGTATCCTTTGGAATACGGCGCGACACTTGAAAAATTACTGGCTTTAAAAGCGAAAATCATTATTCCCGGTCACGGAAAGGTAATGCATGATGATGCATATTTGAAATTAATGATCCGGCTTTTAAGTTCGATAAAGTCGCAGATTGAAGCATCTGTAGCGCGTGGTGAAAATTTGGAACAAACGCGGAAAAGCGTTAATCTCGAAGAATTTCGCCACGCGTTTGCCGGCGATTCACAGCACAAAAGTTTTATTTTTCAAAATTACGTTTTTCTTCCCGCGACCGCCGCCGCTTATCGGCAATTAACTGAGAAGAAATAGCTTTTAAAAGAAAGGCAAAAATTATGAGAAGACCATTTTTAATACATAAAACTTTATTTTTAATGATTTTATCGTTTACACAAATTCAAATAAATGCTCAAACCGTAAAACGTGAAACAATTGATATTTCTCAAAGCAGTTCAGTTGTAATTGATGGAAAAATTGAAGAAACAGAATGGCAGGATTCCGTAAAATACGATCTTTTGGGCGGCGGTAAAGTGTTTTTTAAATATGATGGTACTTATGTTTATGTTGCGGCTCGCAGTCTGAAAGCGGGTTGGACGCATCTTTATTT
>JADMIO011276614.1_pt1 | contig 20361 bp, 22 predicted proteins | sample 8958161 | NCBI WGS metagenome assembly JADMIO01 (sample SAMN16585339, study PRJNA669376) | soil metagenome | isolation source: Crop rotation soil | place: USA: Cullars Rotation, Alabama | collected 2011 | reverse complement strand
ACGTCGGGACTGCGACGCGCGATCTCTTCGCGGCAGCGCGCATAGTAGCGTTCCGCCACTCCGCCCGAGACGCGGCGGCCTCCGCTCCGCATCAGCCGTTGCGTAGCGGGGACGGTCGCCAACACTCTCGACGCCAACCGGCGCCCTGCCCGCATTGCTTTGACAGCCGCTGTCTCGGCTATCCCAGTGACGGGCACGCCCGCGCGGCGCAACCGTTTGTGATAAGCGTCGCCGGTTTGAGAGAACATCAGCAGGACTGAGACGTCGACACCCACGTCGAGCAGGCGCGTCGCGTAGGTGACGAGTAGTTCGTCGGCCCCGCTGATCGGCCCCATCGTCTGGCCTTTGCAGAAAAGTACTTTCATGTGTGAGTTAGCGACCGGGCACAACTCCGTGTTCGTGATCTCTTAGATTCGATCTAAATCGATTTGCTGTAGCCGAATGAGTCAACTCTGAGTGTTTGTGACGGCTCGAACAGACGCCACTTGAAGGGGGACTTACTATTTCTCACGAAAATTTTCCTTGAGTATGATGGCCTGGCTACACGGCGGATTATAGCTCACTGAAGGTGTCAGACGAACAGTGCACGCTTGTTTATACTAAGCGGCTCTGCGTCAAAAACCGCTTCGCTCAGACATCGCCTGATGAAAGCGCTTCGTGTGGACGGGCATCAGCACTGAAATGAACGCAAAATTCTGCATGCCCGGGACTAGTCAAACCAGCGATACCGAAGGATCTGAAATAGCGCCATCACACCGTCGCGCCAGGTGATCTTTTTGCCTTCCGAATAATCGCGACCGTAATAAGTGATCGGGACCTCATAGACCCGCCAGCCGCCCTTCGCCATCTTGGCGGTGAACTCCGGTTCAAACCCGAAGCGATTCGAACGCAAAGTCATTCCTTTGATCACTTCGGTGCGAAAAACTTTGTAACCTGTTTCAATGTCGGTGAGATTGAGGTTCGTCAACGTATTCGAGAACAAGGTGAGGAATTTGTTTCCCACCGAATGCCAGAAAAACAGCACGCGACCAGTCTCGCCTTTGAACCGCGAGCCATACACGACATCCGCGCGTCCCTGCTGAATCGGTTGGAGCAGCTTCGCGTAATTGTTGGGTTCGTATTCCAAATCCGCATCCTGAATGATGACCACGTTCCCAGTGACGCGGGAAAAACCTCGCCTCAAAGCGGCGCCCTTTCCGCTATTGCGCTCCAGGTATTCGACTATTACTCCTTCAATTTTTTCTTCGACCTGGCTGGCCAGAAGCTCCCGGGTGCCGTCGGTCGAGCCATCATCAATCACGATGATTTCGTGGACGTGCTTCTCCTGCTGCACGCGCTCCAAAACTTCGAGAATGGTCGACTTCTCGTTAAAGATCGGAATGACCACTGAAACCGCCAAGTGGCCGTTCCGCGCTGCCGGACTAAGCGTGTTGAGGGTGGTGACCGCGGTTGTGATTTCTGCCACCTTAATTCGTTTAACTTCAAGAGAGTTATCTTGAGTTTCAGGCTTAGGCCGGCTATCAGGTTTCACCGACTTGAGAGCTGATGAACGAAGGTGCACGTTAGCTGGGACGCAATGGTAAGAGTGATTAAATCTTGAGAACTGCCGACTCCGGACGGTTCGGAAATTTTTCAACCTCGACTCCGGCAGATTCCGTAAAATTCAGAGCGGCGCAAAAGCCGGATAGGACTATTGGTAGGCGCGTGGGGATTTGAACCCCAGACCCCTACCGTGTCAAGGTAGTGCTCTACCCCTGAGCTACGCGCCTAAAAGTGACAAATCTGAGAGTCAGATTTGAGATTGGTTATTTCAAAAATCGTTCGACAAACGAAGGCCGAAAGTAACAAACGGCCGTTAAGAGTGTCAAGCATGCCTCATCCAAAGCCGTATCCTCTTGGCGTAGCCTGTCTTTACGCCTCGGCCGCGGGTGTCTCTGGATGAAACTGCCGTTTCTCGGCTCGGACAACGCGGGCGAAGGCGCAAAGAAATACTTGCAAAGCAAGACACTACTTCATCCAATCAGGATGAACAAACCCAAAATGATCAGTACGAGCGGAACCAGAATGTGACCATAGCGTTCGACGAGGCTATTTACCGCCCGATGATTACCGGCGTAGTAACCCAGAGCACACCAGATTGCTATCATGATCGCGAAAGCGGCAAGCGTAATCACGAGCTGAGGGACATCGCTGTTCGCGAAAAGCGGAGCGTAGACCGCTATGTTGTCACCTCCATTGGCGAAAGTAATCGCGGACACTGTCAGAATCGATGAGGTATCTCTCTTAAATTCAACTTTGCTTTCCCCGCGTTTCCATTCGACTAATTTCTTTATGCCGATGGCAATCGGCGCTAAACCAAATAGCCTGATCCAGCCTTGAGGAATGATTAGCTGCGCGAGAAATCCAAGAAGACTAATAGCTACCAGACCAAAGAACCCCAAATATTGTCCGGCCACGATTCGCGAGCGTCTTAGTCCCTTTTGCGCAAAGAAAAGCGTGAGAATAAAAATGTCATCTATGTTTGTGGCCGTAAAGGCTACAATGGCGCGGCCCAGAGCGGGTATCCAATGCATCATGCTAATCTAATAGACTAACGACGTAGCCCTAACACCCTGTCGCCATGAAAACCACGAAGAAAACACCGGCTCCAACTGTCATAACCCGGCGCGCCGTCAAGGATTTGCTCAATCAAAGTCCGGCATACTCAAGCCTACCGCCGGAGCGCAAACGAGAGATCGCTCGTGACATGGCCAAAGTTGCGAACTATCTGACTGGCCCCGGCCAACGGGGCTTCCCTAATCTGGTTAAAGAAGTAGACTTCCCTGACTTTGTAACTGATCTTATCAACGGCGTCTTTGGCGCCATCATCGACTCGTCAATCAAACAAATGGAAGCCTACGCTAAGCTGATAGCGGGTGTGTCAAAGGCCGTCGAAGAGTTCGCCGACGAAAACCTTTCGGACAAGCAAGCACGCGATTATCTTACTGAGCGGTTCCCGCGATATTTTCAGGATGATCCCAAGAAGCGCAAACCGGTTTTGCGATTGAGGAAAAAGATTGCTTCGCAGCGGCAGCAACTGCTGGCAACGATGGTGCTCATGGGCATCAACCGAATCGTTGTGACCAAAGGCACGATCCGCCCCCGTTGAACTAGCGTTTGGAAGTTGTTGCTTCAGCACGCTCCCATTCGTCCATCAGCTCTGCCAGGCGAGTTTCTGTTTGCTCATAGTCCTCGTTTGCTTTCACCAACTTCGTGATATCACGCGCGACTTCAGGCTTACTCATCTCTTCTGTCAGATCCGCGAGCCGTTTCTCAAGTTGCGAAATTTCGGTTTCAATTGAGGCTGAATCGCGCGGCTTCTTAAGAACGCGCACCTTCTTTGAGTCATTAGACTTGGCTGCCTTCGCGGTCTTCGAATGAGGGTGGGACCCGGGTGGTGCTGACTTCATATTTCGGGCAGCAACTGACTTCGAAGCTCTGTTTGACGGCCCGGCGGAATCTTCTGCTATTAAAGGCGCAGCCAATGAATCACCACGTCCAGCCTTCCAGTCGTGATACTCGGTGTAGTCGCCGTTGTAATGTTCGGCATGACCTTCACCATCAAGCGCCAGTATCTGCGTCGCGACACGGTCCAGAAAGTACCGATCGTGACTGATGGTGATGATCGTGCCGTCGTACGCATCCAACGCTTCTTCCAGGGCTTCACGTGAAGGAATGTCGAGATGATTGGTTGGCTCGTCGAGCACCAGCACGTTGACGCGCGAATAGATCAATTTCGCGAGCGAGAGTCTTCCCTTCTCTCCGCCGGACAAATCCCCGACATGCTTGTAGACATCGTCTCCGAAAAAAAGAAACTTGGCGAGAAACGATCTGAGCTCGCCGGCAGTCGCCGACGCGGGCGCCACCCGTCGCAACTCCATGATCACTTCATTTCGCTCATCGAGATCTTCCAGCTGCTGCGAGTAGTAACCAATTTGGACTTTCGAGCCCCAGCGAATCTCGCCCGAGAGGGGCGGTATTTTGTGCAGGATTGTGCGCAGAAAAGTAGTCTTGCCTGAGCCATTTGGCCCAATCACACCCAGACATTCGCCGCGCCGCAGGATCAGCGAGATGTTGTCCGCCAGCACTAAATCCGGATAGCCGACACTGCCTTCGATCATGGTCAGAACGTGAGTGCCGGCGCGCTCGACTTCCTGCAAACGAAAGTCGCCCGCACTTTGATCGGCGCGCACCGCGTCAACCCGCTCCAGCCTTGCGAGCTTTGTGCGCCGTGACTTTGCCTGTTTGGTTTTTTGACCGGCGAGATTGCGACGAATAAATTCTTCAGTCTTGGCAATGAACCGTTGTTGGTTGTCGAACGCGCGCTGCTGAATTTCGCGCCGCTCTTCACGCTCAACCAGGTAGGCCGAATAATTGCCGTTGTAGCTGGTAGCGCGGCCGGCTTCGATTTCGATGATGCGCCGGCATGCCCGGTCAAGAAAATAACGATCGTGAGAAATGATTACGAAACCCGAAGCGTAACTCTGCAGAAATTCTTCCAGCCATTCCACTGCGCCCACATCCAGATGATTGGTCGGCTCGTCGAGCAAGAGCACGTCCGGCTCAGAAAGCAGTAACCGTGCAAGACCGAGACGGTTTTGCTGACCACCGGACAGCTTTTCGGTCTCCATTTGCCAGGTTTCGCGATCAAATCCAAGACCTTGAAGAATGCTTTCCGCTTTGGCCGAGTATTCGAATCCGCCTTCGCGCTCGAACTGATGCTGCAAATCGCTGTAGCGCTCGAGAACTTTTTCCAGATCGTCAGCGGCTTCGGCCATGCGGTGCTCGAGCTCGTGCATTTCGTGCTCGATCTGTTGCAGATGACCAAATGCGGCGAGCGCTGATTCGTGTACGGTTGAGCCTGCGTCGAAATGCACATGCTGCGCAAGTAACCCGAGTTTCAGCGAGCGAGCGCGCACTACGTCGCCGCTATCAGTTGTTTCTTCCCCGGTAATCAACCGAAAGATCGTGGTCTTGCCGGCGCCGTTGCGTCCCACCAGGCCTACGTGTTCGCCGGGATTGACTTGCAGCGACGCGCCGCGCAGCACATCCTGCGCGCCATAAGATTTGTAGACATCGGAAAGTCGAAACAACATGATCAGACACACGAAGCGGGTGCAAGCTCAATTGCGTTCAGCCTACACCCGCTCCGGACTGGATTAGTTAGAATTACTTTTTCGCAGGCGAAGCCGTGGGCTTAGCAGCCGGCGATACGGCCGCCGCAGCAACTGGCGTCGGAGTCGGAGTCGGATTTCCGGCCACCTTCGAAGGATCGTAACCCGCAGGCCGCAACCCGAGATTGCTCGGATTGTTCAATATCTCTGCCGCCAGGTTATTGACGATCTTGGCTTCCGACACAGCCACGAGCTGCAAAGCCGCATCGAGGATTTTCTTCCGCTGGTCCGTTAACTCGACGGTGATCTGCTGACGCACGCCCTGACTCTCGAGCGTGAGATTCTCAGTTTGCAGACGCTTGTTCGTCAGCTTAAAAATGTACCAGCGACTGCCGACCAACTTCGGTTCAGTAATGCTGCCGACAGTCATCGGCCCCATGAACTGATCCGCCAATTCCTTTGGCAGGCCCGCCTGTTTCAGTCCGTCCTCGCTCGCAAAACCGATGTCGCCGCCACGAAGAAGACTTTGCGCGTCCTCGCTCTGCGCCCGGGCCACCGTGGCAAAGTCGGAAGTGCCCGCCTTCAACTGTGAGTAGATCGCGTCAATTTTTGCTTTCGCAGCCGCGTCTCCTTTGGCGTCATTGTTAATTCCCTGGCCGGAATTGTCGGCCGGATCAACGATGATCACCGCAAGGCCAACACCGCGTTCGTTCACGAATTTCGGTTTGTTGGCCACATAATAATCTTCCACTTCGCGATCGCCGATGGTGATCTTGCCGGCGTACTTATCCTGAAGCTTTTGAATGGCGAGGTCCTTCTTGGCTTCCTCACGCAGCGCTTCACGCGTCATGTTCTGGGACTTGAGCTGGCGTTCGAACTCTTCATCGGTCATGCCGCTGTCCTGCTTCTGTTTGTTGATGACGTTCGTGATTTCATCTTCAGACGGCAGGAGCTTTTCCTGCTCAGCGCGTTGGAACATCACCTCGCGCTGAATCAAGCTGTCCAGAACCTGCAAGCGCGCCTGGGCCAGATCGTGTGACGACAGCAGTGATTCCTTGCCCTGCGATTGTTGGTGAATGATCCGCTCGACTTCAACCAGCATGATCTTTCTGCCGTTGACGGTAGCCGCCACTGTGCTTTCCGGCGTGTTCGAACTGGATGAGCAGGCAGCGCCGAAGGCGACAACCAGGCCCATCAGCGCGGAGAGAGTGAATAGCTTTGAAAATCTGTGCACTTGGTTTTGCTCCTTACTAACGTAGAACAGGCTGCCCAGCCTGTTCAGCTTCTCGTTCGCAAACGAACAGGCTAGCTGCCTGTTCTTCAATCGTCATGCGGCTTTTGCTATCTTGCCGCCTTTTATGCATTTGGCGCAGACCCGCATCCGCTTGGCGCCGCCCTTGGGTTGCTGCACACGCACTTCCTGAAGATTCGGATTGAACCGGCGCGGAGTCCGGTTGTTAGCGTGCGAAACATTATTGCCAAACTGCGGGCCTTTGCCGCATACCTCACATTTTTTTGCCATGATTAATAACCTCTAAAGATATTGGGGCTTCTCCGCCCCGAACTTTTCTACTCAATGACCGCGGTCGCTTCAATTTCAACTTTCGCGTTGCGTGGCAGACGCGCGGCTTGAACAGTGGCGCGCGCCGGCGGATTCTGGCCAAAAAAGCGACCGTAAACTTCATTCATCGCGGTGAAATCGTCCATATCCGCGAGGAAAACCGTGGTTTTGACTATGTCACTTAAACCAAGTCCAGCCGCTTCAAACACCGCCGAAAGATTCCGCAGCACCTGTTCCGTTTGCTCAACGATTCCGCCGGCGACAAACTCGCCGGTCGACGGATCGATGGGAATTTGACCCGACGCGAACAAGAGATTTCCCGCTCGCACGGCTTGCGAGTATGGGCCAATAGCCCGTGGGGCACGTTCCGTCGCTATGATTTCTTTCGTCAACGTCTCAGACAGCGTTCCGGGACTCAAAACAAAACAGGTACTTTAGCATCATGCCCCGCAAATTGGGAAACGCGCAGGGCCGCCCTTCTGTGATGAAGTGCTCGTAACGACTTGATAAAGTTGCGAAAAAGGCCGCCCGGTTGATGCTGGACCGGGCGGCGAATCACAGGAGGAACCGAGCGTTATTGTGTGCCGCTGCCCACATTAAGGATGTGAATCTGACCGCATTACGCGCGGCTCTTTCACGGCACGTCCAGAATAAGCTCAATCTTTCTGATGGTATTTTTGCTTAACGGGTTTCCCGGACTATTTCTCGAGCAGAAGATCGCGACAAAAAACATCGTGCTGGTCTCGTTCATTGGTCGCGCGCGCCGGATGTTATAATCTCGCGTCTCATTACCCGCAGAGCTCATGAGTCTTACAGAAAAGCGCAATAATAAGCGGTCACCGCTGGTTGAAGTCCTGGAACCGGAACAAACGGCGCCCATCAGTTCAGACGATTCTGCCGACGTCCGCTCAAACGCAGAATGTCCGCACTGTTTTGGGACGGGCATGGAAGTAGTTCCGGGAATCGGCGCGCGCCGCTGCCGTTGCCAGATGCCCGATCACCGGCAGCGTTTGTTTCAGTCAGCCCGCATTCCTCCACGCTACGAACACTGCACGATTCAGGATTACGTTGCCGCGGACGACGAGTTGTCCAAGTGGGCAGCAAAAGTCGAAGCGCAAATAGTAATTGAAGATTATCTGTCACTCGACGGTCGTGGCCTGCTCTTCACCGGTTCGGTTGGCGTCGGCAAGACGCATTTGGCGGTCGCAATCTTGCGCGAATTGATAGAACGCTATCAGGTGCGTGGATTGTTCTATCAATTCGGCGCCCTTTTGCGACAGATTCAGGATTCCTATAATCCAATTTCGCAAGCCTCAGAGATGGCAGTCCTCGCGCCCGTTTTCGAGGCGGATGTCCTCGTGCTGGATGAACTCGGCGCGTCAAAGCCCACGGATTGGGTGCGCGATACGATGATGCAAATCATCAACAACCGCTACAACGAAAAGCGTCTGACGATTTTCACCACTAACTATTCCGACACGCGACGAAACGACAAGGATTCAGAGATCCTCGAAGATCGCATCGGAGTAGCGCTGCGATCGCGACTCTACGAGATGTGTAAGAACGTGGTAATCGAAGGCGAGGACTATCGCAAGAGATCTTTCGCGAAGTAAATCTTAACCTGGTTTAGATCCTGCTTATCCATACCTTTCCCGGCACTCAGTAACCATCGCACGCGCGTGTGCGGCATCCCGCCAGCCGACAATCTTCGTAGTTTTGGCTTCGAGCTCCTTGTAGACGCTGAAGAAGTGTTCAATCTCGAGCAATAGATGCGGATACAGCTGCGCGTATTCGTTCACGTTTTCGAATATCGGGTTGTTGGTGCCGACCGCGAGGATCTTTTCGTCTTCCTTTCCTTGATCGACCATCGCCAACATACCAATCGGGCGCACAGTCATGAGACACCCGGGAAAACTCGGCGCGTCCACCAGCACCAGCACGTCCAAAGGATCGCCATCGAGGCTGAGCGTACTCGGGATAAAGCCGTAGTCTCCGGGGTAATGCACCGGCGAATAGAGATTGCGGTCCAGTCGAAAGACATTCAGCTTCTTGTCGTATTCGTATTTGTTCGTTTGGCCGCGCGGGATTTCGATGACGGCGTTTACTTCGCCGGGCGCGCCGTCTCCGATGGGAAGCGCAAGATAATTAGTCATGGTCACAGCGTCGGCCGCGCTGCCGCATTTTCGTTTTCGATTTGGGTTTGGCAGGCTGAGTCGTAACGGGCCGTAGGCAGGGCTTCCAGTCGCCGATCTTCAATCGGCTCGTTGCAACGGACGCACATGCCATACGAGCCTTCCTTAATCCGCAACAGCGCCTGATCGATGTCGGCGATCATTTGCGATTCGCGCTCACCGAGCTTGAGCGCCAGCTCGCTGATCACGTCGCGTAAAGCGAGGTCGGCGCTTTCTTTCGCCCCGTCGTTGGCTGCATCAATCGCGTTGGCCTGTTCGTCACCGACATGGCGCGCATGCCGGCGCAATTCGCTCAATAGGATTTGTTTGAAATGTTCGAGTCTCGAAGCTTCCATAATTGAAAGTTTCTGAAGTCACAATCCGGGTCAGATTTGGGGGAGTTGGATTATAACTCGCGAGGTGTTGCAGCGAAAGCGGGCGTATCAGAAGACGGTCTTGGGACGTTGTTTGTCGTTCAAGAGACCTGTTGGGCCCAAGCAGCACTTTGGTAAGACGTCAAAGACCAAAGATCAAAGTACAAAGACCGGCTTTCTGATTTTCTAATCAGTGGAATCTGTGTAATCTTTGAAAACTTTCGGCATGGAACTAACTATCACAGTCACACTGCTGATCGCCGCGCTAATTTTTGTCGTTGCGGTGCTTTATTCCACCGTGGGACACGCCGGCGCGTCGGGATATCTGGCAGCCATGGCGCTGTTTGGCATTGCCCCGGTGGTGATGAAGCCCACCGCACTCGCGCTGAATATCATCGTCGCGATTGTCGGCACAATTCGTTTCCTCCGCGCCGGTTTCTTTTCCTGGCGCATCTTCTGGCCATTCGCGGTCGCTTCCATCCCGGCCGCCTTTATCGGCGGTTGGATCACACTCCCAGCGGTAATTTACAAAGCCATTGTTGGAGCTGTGCTGCTTTACAGCGCCGTTCGAATATTTCTCACCGCAAAACGCGCGGACCAACAAGAGACACACTTGCCGCCCATACCTGCGGCCTTGATCTGGGGCGCGGCCATCGGTCTGCTTTCCGGACTAACCGGAGTGGGTGGTGGAATTTTTCTGAGTCCGCTGCTGTTAATGATGGGCTGGGCCAGGACCAAAGAGACGTCCGGCGTATCTGTCACTTTCATCCTGGTCAACTCGATCGCGGGCTTGCTTGGTCACGGACTCTTCGCAAACCTAACCACAGTGGCGATACTCCCACGCACGGCTCTGATCTGGGCGCCGGCCGCTCTGATCGGTGGTTTCATCGGAACTGAATTGGGTACGAGGCGATTGCCAATCGCAGGCATTCGGCGCTGGCTGTCGTTGGTGTTGGTAGTGGCCGGATTGAAACTGCTGAGTGAAGCTATTCTGCTCTTGATCCAGCGATAAGCTCGGCAGCCAGAAGCGGAATCGTCAATTCATGATGCCCGGTGATGGCAAAGCCTTTTCCGGCGCCATCCGCCGTCGGCCGGCGCACCACATTTGTCAACGGGCGATAAGACTGAATAAAGTCGAAGTTCGCAGTCGTAATGTCCGTCAACTCATGTCCCAGATTCCGGACCAGCGTGACGCACTTGAGGAACACTTCAGGAAGCGTCACCGCTGAGCCTACGTTCAGATACACACCGCCGCCGTTCATCCGCCGCACAATCTCAGCTAACAAGCGAAAATCCGTGTGCGAAGTCGCTCCCAGGGCTGCGCCGTCCGCAGCCGGATGAAAATGAGCAATGTCACCGCCGATGGTGATGAAGGCCGTGAACGGCACGCCTGACTCATAGGCGGCACACAACAACGAATATTGCTGATGCGGCGGTCTCATTTCGATCAGAGCTCTTCCGACCGCTTCTCCTAAGCCAATGGAATCGTCAGCGCCGGCGCGCGCGGCATCGTTCAAAAGTTTTCCAGTCTCGTCCGCGCCACCGAACACTCCTTCGCCGAGCGTCGCATCAACATCTTCGGACGTTGAGCCAACCATCGCGATTTCAGAGTCATGGACCAGGACTGATCCATTCACGGCGATCGCGTTGACGAAGCCGCGCTTCATCAAGTCAATAATCACCGGCGCCAAACCAGTCTTTATTAAATGACCGCCGAAGCCCCAGATAATCGGCTTTCCCAGTTGGCGTGCCCGCCGCATGCGCGCCGCGATCTCTCGCAGGCTTTGTACCGCTAAAATGTTTGGAAAGGAACCGAGGAAATCCTGTAGGGACGAGTCTGCGCTGACCGGCCTGGCAAAATCATCCAGGCTGACCTTGCTCGGCCTTGATGCGAGCGGATAGGTTTTTACCTTATCCAGGCTAAGAGGTTGAAGATCCTTGTAGATCGACATGCTGGTGACTCAAATTGCTGGCCTGGAAAGAACGTCGCTAAGAAAACATTTCCGTCTCGATCAGCTCACAAAGAATGTGCCCGATCAGATTGTGCGTTTCCTGAATTCTCTGCGTGTCATCGCTGGGTACAATCAAGGCTACATCACAGAGCCCGGCCACGGTTCCGCCATCTCGTCCGAGCAATCCAACTATCTTCATGCCCTGCGCGCGCGCCTGTTCACAGGCGGCGAGAACGTTCGGCGAAGTTCCTGAAGTCGAAATCGCGAGGCACACATCGTGCTTTGTGCCGAGCGCTTCAATTTGCCTGGCAAAGATGTTTTCGAATCCGGTGTCGTTGGCAATGCAAGTCAGGACGCCTCCATCAGTCGTCAGGGCGATGGCCGGCAGCCCGCGCCGCTGTTGCAGAAAACGATTTACGAGCTCTCCGGCGATGTGTTGTGCGTCAGCAGCCGAACCTCCGTTTCCAAAAACTAAAAGCTTCCCCGATGAATTAAGGGCCGCAACGATCGTCGAGGCTGCACGCGCGACGTCTTCACTGTGCTCTGCAAAGAAGCGACGCTTAACTTCGAGACTATCAGCGACGATTGAGGAGATATTGTTAGTCATGCTGGTTCGGCGAACGGCGGCGAGTATATCATGCGACGTTCTGCGGTTCGGTAGCGGGACTGCTGTTGGATCCACGTTTAATGCCGTTTCGTTTTCCGTTGCCATTCAGCAAGGGCTTGAGGACCTGGCCAGTATGCGAACGACGGACCGCAGCAACATCCTCAGGCGTGCCGGACGCGACGACGCGACCACCGTGGGCGCCGCCTTCGGGACCGAGGTCGATGATAAAGTCGGCGCTCTTGATGATGTCCAGATTGTGCTCGATCACGATCACGGTGTTTCCCAAACTGACCAGCCTTTGCAGCACATCAAGTAGCTTGTGCACATCGGCAAAGTGCAGACCGGTCGTCGGCTCGTCGAGAATGTAAATCGTGCGTCCAGTCGCACGTTTGGAAAGCTCCTTTGCCAGCTTGATGCGCTGGGCTTCACCGCCTGACAGGGTCGTCGCCGACTGACCAAGTTTGATGTAGCCGAGGCCAACATCGAGCAAGGTTTGCAGCTTCTGTTTGATTTGCGGAATGGCTTCGAGCAGTGGCAGAGCCTCTTCGACGGTGGTGTCCAACAACTCGGCGATCGACTTGCCTTTGTATTTAACCGAAAGGGTTTCGCGGTTATAGCGTGCTCCGCGGCAAACGTCGCAAAGGACGTAAACGTCCGGCAGGAAATTCATCTCGATGCGCTTGAGGCCCTCGCCTTCGCAGCCTTCGCAGCGGCCGCCCTTCACATTGAAGGAAAAGCGGCCCGGCTTGTAGCCACGCTCGCGCGATTCGGGAAGCATGGCGTATAACTCGCGAATCGGAGTGAACAAACCGGTGTAGGTTGCAGGGTTTGATCGCGGCGTGCGGCCAATCGGTGACTGATCGATCTCGATGATCTTGTCGAGATAATCCATGCCTTCGATCGTGCCGTATGCGCCGGGATCGGCAAGCGAGCCATACAACTCTTTTGCGAGCGCTCGATAAAGAATGTCATCGACGAGTGTAGATTTTCCCGAGCCGGATACGCCTGTCACAACCGTAAAAAGTCCGAGCGGAAATGTCACGTCGATCTCTTTCAGATTATTGTGGCGCGCACCGCGAATGACGATCGCTTTTCCATTTGGGGAGCGCCGCTGGGCCGGAATTGGAATCTTCCTGGCGCCGCTGATGTACAACCCGGTGATCGACTCTGAGTTCCGGGCCACATCGTCCGGAGTGCCGCGCGCAACTACCAGCCCACCGTGTGTGCCTGCGCCCGGTCCAAGATCAACGACGTAGTCAGCGCGGCGGATGGTTTCTTCGTCGTGCTCAACCACCAGCACCGTGTTGCCGAGATCGCGCAGTGCTGAAAGCGTATCGAGCAAACGCAGATTGTCGCGTGGGTGGAGTCCAATCGAAGGTTCGTCCAAAACGTAAAGGACGCCACGCAATTGAGAACCAATCTGAGTGGCGAGCCGGATACGCTGACCCTCGCCGCCGGACAAACTTGCCGAGGGGCGATCGAGCGTAATGTAACCCAGCCCCACCGTTTCCAGAAAGCGCAGCCGGCTCCTGATTTCCTGAAGCACCAGACCGGCAATCTGGTACGATCTCTTGTCGAGCTTAACCTGATCGAATGCTTTGATGGCGTCTTCGATGGTCATGCCGGTGTATTCGGCGATGCCACAACCGCCGACGCGCACGGCGAGCGAATCCGCACGCAGACGTTGACCGCGACAAGCTGAGCAGGTAACCGGCGAAACCATTTCTTCCAGACCGGCGCGAATCTTTTCGCTCGGCGCTTCGTCCAAACGTTCACGCAACCAGGGCAGCGCACCGGGCCAGGGGCCTTTGTACGCATACATCCCCTGACGGAACTTGATCGAAGCCGCCACGCCATGAAAGAAAGCTTCACGAATCTCTTTTGATTGATCGCGAAAGGGTGCGTTAGCGTCACCCTTGAAATGCGCCACGACGGCCATCAAGGCGCTGCGTAAGTAGGCCGAGCCTGCCTTGTCGCCTTCAACAAACGGCAATTGTTCCGGAGTTTGATTTGTGTCTGGAATCAATTTGGCGGGATCCACTTCGAGCACGGTGCCGAGGCCGTGACAGTTGCGACAGGCGCCGTACGCGGAATTGAATGAGAAGGAACGTGGCTCGAGCGGCGGTACATTGATGCCGCAATTCACACACGCCATTTTTTCGGAATAAAGCTTCTCTTCTCCATCGACCACGGATACGAGCACCGCGCCGCCAGTCAGCTTTAGGGCCGTGCGCACTGACTCGCCCAGCCGCTCGTTGATTCCCTTCTTGATCAGCAAACGATCGACCACCGCTTCAATGGTGTGATTACGACGCTTGTCGAGCCGGATCTCCTCATCGAGCGCGCGCAACTCGCCGTCAATTCGCGCCCGGATAAACCCGTCGCGCGCCAGCTTAGCCAACTCTTTCTTGAACTCGCCCTTGCGCCCGCGCACGATCGGCGCCAGCACCATGACGCGTTCGCCTTCTGGTAAGGCGAGCACGTCCTGAAGAATTTGATCGACACTCTGGCGGGTGATCGGTGCGCCGCATTCGGGACAGTGCGGCAGTCCAACGGACGAAAACAGGAGCCGCAGATAGTCGTAGATTTCGGTGACTGTGCCCACGGTTGAACGAGGGCTGCGCGCCACGGTCTTCTGTTCGATAGAGATCGCCGGAGAAAGACCTTCAACTGAATCGACGTCGGGTTTTTCGAGTTGATCGAGAAATTGGCGCGCGTAGGCGGACAGCGATTCAACGTAGCGGCGCTGGCCTTCGGCGTAAATCGTGTCGAAGGCGAGCGAGGACTTGCCTGAGCCCGAGAGGCCCGTAATTACGGTCAATTTGTCGCGCGGGATGTCGACATCGATGTTCTTGAGGTTGTGCTGGCGAGCGCCCCGGACGGTGATTCTATCGATTGCCATAACGCCTGGAACCAAAGCTCGACGCCACAGAGAGCAATTTCGCGTGGCGCAGAACCGGGTATTGTAGCGGAGTGGTTGGATGTGCAGCAAGCGGGGATAACCAACCACTGGCGGAGCTTTGATAAAACCATTGGCGCAGCTTTGATAAAAATCATTACTTGCACATCCGTCTACAATCACTCTGGAAGCACCCTGCCCAGGGGCCGGCATGAACGGTCCTCGGCCCGAAGGGCCGGCATGAACGGTCCTCGGCCCGAAGGGCCGGCACGCAATAGCCACGACCGTAAGGTCGTGGTCACAATCGAAAAGAGATTCGCGAGGCCCGAAGGGCCGGCACGAAATAGCCACGACCGTAAGGTCGTGGTCACAATCGAAAAAGAGATTCGCGAGGCCCGAAGGGCCGACATGAGTGATGGCCGGAAAACATCTCTGCCTACTGGTTCATTTCATTTGGAGCACAGCTGGACGTGAGCCTTGGATTGGGCTCGACTGGCAAGACGATCTCTTTGGGACAATTGGCGGCATCATGAAGAAAAAGAAAGCCAGCCTGATCTGCGCCGGTGGCATGGACGACCACGTTCATCTTTACTCTTTACTGCCGTCGAGGATTTCGATTGCTGACTTTGTCAATGTTGTTAAGTCCAATTCATCGCGCTGGGTCCACGACTCATTCCCCAAACGGAGGGTTTCGCGTGGCAGGAAGGATATGGAGCATTCAGCGTGAGCAAGTCAGAAGAACAGAGAGTTATCGCTTACATCCGGAACCAGCATCGGCATCATGCGAAACGATCTTTCAAGGAGGAATTCGTAGAGTTCTTGACGCGATACGAAATCGAGTACGACCCGAAATACTTGTGGGATTAGCTTGTCGGCCCTTCGGGCCGCGCAGATGTGAATCCCGATCTCAGTCCAAAATAACGGTTCTCGTCGCCCTTCATCGCTTAGACCCACCTTTCTTGACACTCATCTATCCCGAACCTAGACTCCGATCATCGTGAATCTTCCGAATGCGCTGACGCTGACGCGAATTTTTATCGTGCCGATTCTGGTCGTCGTGATGCTGACGCCTTTGTCGGAAAACCTCGGCGTTCCGCCACATATTCTGGGCATAGCGCTCCTGACTGCCGCCGCACTGACTGATTTTTTTGATGGCCGCATCGCGCGCCGGCGTCAGCAGGTTTCAAAGCTGGGCAAGCTGCTCGACCCAATCGCTGACAAGTTGCTTATCTCGGCTGCACTGATTGCCCTCGTCGAGAATCGTTTGGCGCCGGCCTGGGCCGTGGTGATCATCGTGGGACGCGAATTCGCGGTCACTGGATTGAGATCGATTGCCGCTTCGGAAGGCGTAATCATTTCCGCTTCACGCATGGGCAAATTCAAGATGGTGATGCAGGTAATCACAGTGGGCCTGCTGATCCTGTCGCTGTCACCATCCGGCGGTGGCGCCCCGGTTTCGAATTTTGGAAAGCCATTTCCGGCCATAAAGTTCTGGACAGTACCCGAATTACAGATTGCCTGGGGGCACTTAACCGGCGCGGGCAGCACTAGCTGGGTTGATTGGCAGGTGTTGCTCTACACGATCGGCCGCGCGATGCTTTGGGTGGTAGTTATTTCAGCGATCTATTCAATGTGGGGTTACTTCCGCGCGTTCTTTGCCAGCGTCGTCGGTCGCGAAAAGCCAAAGGCAAAAACGGCAACAGCAACGGCTTCGGCTGAAACCAGACCCTAAGATGTTAGTTTTCTTTGCGCTTTGCGAGGACCCGCTGCACACCAAGTCGCAAAAGTAGCTACGCAAAACAAAAAGGCCCTCGAGCGAATTGCTCGAGGGCCTTTGATCGTTTGCACCCTCCCTCACGGCCGGGTTTCTGTCAGTCTTACTGCTCAGGACTCGGCGATGGTTGAGGTTGCGGATTCCGCTGCAACGTCGGCGGAGCCACGGGCTTGTTTGTGTCCGTCTTCGGAGCGCCATCCGGCGTAGTCGTCGTCGAATCATCCGGCGTCGGCTGTCTCCGCTTCAGCGTTGGCCTGCCGGGCGTCCCGTCGTCAGCGCCTGCAATTGCGCCGGCCGAAGAAGCACGCGCATTCGAAAGCCGCAGTAGACGGCCCCTCACTCGCTGAAACTCCGACGAGCTGATCACGTATTCGTCACGTTCCGGAAACCGCGCGGCCAAAGCGATGGCTGCCGCGCGTCGATCCGGCGGCGCCGGGTGCGTAGCGAACAGCTTGGCGATCGTGCCGGGCTTTTTCTTGTTCTTGGCCTCGAGCTTTTCAAACATCGTGGCCATCGCATTCGGATCATAGCCGGCCGCCCACATGTACTGAACGCCGAGCTTGTCCGCTTCTTCTTCTGCCCCACGCGTGAATTTCAGGAAGGTCAGGCCTTCAATCAGCCCACCACCCTGATAAAGCACGTTTCCGATGATGCCGCCACCAAGCAGGATTCCCGCGAGCAGACCGTAGTCAATGATCTGCATCTTGCGCTCGTTCTCCATGGCGTGCCGCGCCGCGACGTGCGCAATCTCGTGCGCCATCACGCCCGCCAATTCAGCTTCGTTATCGGCGGCCAGAATCAAACCTTTGTTTACAAAAAAGAACCCGCCGGGCAGTGCAAACGCGTTGACTTCATCAGAATCGATCACTTTGATGGTGAACGGAATCTTGGCGTCTGAATGAAGCACGATGTTCTGGCCGACACGATTCACATACTCGGTGATAATCGGATCGTCCACAAACTTCGACTCGCGCTCGACCTGCGCTGCCAATTGCCGGCCAAGCTTAACTTCACTTTCGGTGCCTCCGGCCATGCGGCCCCAGATACCTTTGTTGATGTTCCGTTTGCCAATGAGATTGGGATCTTCGTTGGTTGAAAGCGGCTTGGTGCTCGGCTGTTGAGTCTTCTTGTCTTTGTCTTTTTGCTGTGACTTTGAGGATTGATTCGGATCCTGAGTTTGCCTTGGGCCGGCGAGTGCGGCTGCGCTCGTCATCCACACACAGACAGCTATGCCGGTGGCCATGACGGCGCGAGAGAGGCGACTTTTCATTATTAAACCTCCAATAATTCCCCGAGGCCGTGAGACTGAGTGGACTCCTTCTCGCGGTGATCGTAGCTGACGGTCGCTTGATTTTGCCAGGGACAGCACCCGAGGCGGCGGCACTGTTCTGTTTACGCACCGCTTTGATGCGACACTCTAACCCGATGGTTGCGCAGGACTTTCAACATTCTTTGCGATTGTCAGTCCGGGTTCTTCGGCGGACATTATAGACCACGCAAAGCGAAAAACCCACGCAATTGCGCGGAGATCACGCGCATGCTAAAGTCCGAAGCCAACGCTACCCACCTTTGAGCATCTCGATTTATGAAAGAGTCTCGGAAGAAAACGTCACGAACCAGCGCAAACTTCAAAGGTTTTCGAGTATCAATCATCGGAGCCGGGCGCATGGGGACCACGCTCGGACGAGCGCTCCTACAACTCGGATACTCAATCGACGTGGTAGTAACCCAGCATGCCTCCAGTGCTCGCCGCGCCGCAAAACTTCTTAAGAGCGAGGGAACGACGCCCGAGCAGCTCAGCCGTTTGGAATCAGTTCGTGAACGTCTCCTCAATTCCGATTTTCTTCTAATCTCGACTCCTGATGACGCCCTCGAATCTGTTGCCTTGCAGTTGGCTAAAATCTTTAAGTCTTTTAAGTCAAAGACCCGCAAGCATTCGCGAATCGCCATGCACACGAGCGGGGCGATTTCTTCCGATGTCCTGAAGCCTCTCCGGGGCGCAGGTTTTGCGTTGGCTTCCCTTCACCCGCTCATCTCAATCGCTGACACAAAATCGACACAAGCTGCTTTGCGGAACGCCTACTTCTGTGTTGAGGGTGATCGTGAAGCAACCAAGCTCGCGCGGACCATTGTGCGGAAGTTGGGTGGCCACAGTTTCACGATTGAGGCTAAGTCCAAGGCGCTTTACCATGCCGCTGCGGTGATGACTTCGGGACATTTGACCGCGCTTTTTGATTTGGCGATCGAAATGCTGAAGCGGTGCGGTCTTTCCGAACGCCGCGCACGAAATGTCTTGCTGCCACTTCTTGAAAGCACAGCCACAAATCTGGTCTCCAGGAGCGCGGCGCGAGCTTTAACGGGCCCTTTTGCTCGTGGTGATGTCAAAACCGCAGAGATGCATCTCGCCGCCTTGAAATCAGCTGGACCCGAAGCCGCTCTTGCCGCTTATCTCATTCTCGGCAGCCGTTCTCTCGAGCTGGCCAGGACAATGCATGCGGACTTCCCCTCTCTGGACGCCATGTCCAGGTTGCTTTCTCGTTCACAAAAGTAGCCCGGGGCAGACTTTACAAAACTTTACAAAATATCTGGAACCAGCAAGCAAACTATGCGTCTCTATCTTTAGCCTGTGAGCAGAACGAATCGGGGGAATTCACATGAGCACAGCAAAAGCTGAGGTTGTTGAGTCAATTAACAAACGTCACTTGCGCGCAGTACCGGCACGGATGCGACGGATCCGCCCGGCGCGCCGGGTAGAAAAGATCCGCGAAATGGCGTCCGCCCTTCTGGAAGAAGCGGCGACGCTCGAGCATGAAAGCGGCCTGGCTGAGATGACCGCCGCGGCGGACACACTGAGCGAAGGTTCAAATATTGACTTCTTCGAGGAAGTGCGGCGTTTTGAAATTCGATTGATTCGACGGGCCTTAGAGCTTGCGAATGGCAATCAAGTCCATGCGGCGCGAATGCTTGGGCTGGGTAACACTACGCTGAACTACAAGATCAAATCCTATGAGTTGCTCTAAGCGGCTTAGTTGACCGCGTCGGACGATTCCTCGGCCGGCGCGATTAGCTGCTGATCTGAGACGACCAGTCCTCGCTCTTCAAACAAAGTCGAATCGACCAGAGTCTGTACCCAGTACTCTCCGGCCACTGGGAAGGTTACGTTTACAAAAAAGCTGATGTTGTCGGCTGACCCGTGCGTGATTTCGAAACGCGCCGGCTGTGACACGACCAGGGCCTGTTGCCGGTCGGGCATCAGGATCCTCACTTCAGAAAGGTGCGCGCCCGCTCCGCGCCAATGATTCACGACTGCGAGCTTGGGCAGCCAAACCGGCACCTGCGGCACGATAATGCTTTGAAAGACCCCCATGTACGAGAGCTTATTACCCACTTCCAGACGTACGTCGTCACAAAAAAGCGTGTAAAGCAATTCCAGTTTCTCTTCGGGTTCCTGCTGTTCAGTTGGTTGCATTTGGTTTCAGTGTAGACGCGCGATGAGAGATGCGCAATGAAGCTATGTCAACTGCGTTGATGGCTCTGCCACGCTGATGCGCGGCAAGGCTTCGACTTGCCGATGGCGGTCAAGACAAATGAGGGTCTTAGACCCTCTCTAGAAAATATTGGCTCGGCCGGCAAGTCGAAGACTTGCCGCGTATCGGAGAGGCGGGGCCATTGGGTAAATGTCTCCCTTAGGTCAACAGTTCTTGTTACCCCAGAATCTTTCTGAACCCAGCCTCGTCAATCACCTTAACGCCCAGCTTGTTGGCCTTGTCCAATTTTGATCCTGGTTCCGCGCCCGCCAATACGTAATCAGTTTTTTTGCTGACCGAAGATGTCACGCGTCCGCCCCGCGCTTCGATTAACGCGGAGGCT
>JADMIO011227287.1_pt1 | contig 20362 bp, 16 predicted proteins | sample 8958161 | NCBI WGS metagenome assembly JADMIO01 (sample SAMN16585339, study PRJNA669376) | soil metagenome | isolation source: Crop rotation soil | place: USA: Cullars Rotation, Alabama | collected 2011 | reverse complement strand
CCGCGACTTCAAGTCACGTGAATTCCAAGCTTCGGATCCCACTGTGCTGGAAAGGGCAGAGTCTATCATAAGAATTGGAAATGGGTGCTGGAATTATGAATGAGAGTGGCGTATAGTCTGGTTGGTCGGCGAGGGATATGCCCCGGAGGGTTATTCGCGATGGGAAAGACGCTCTACCAGAAGATCTGGGATGCACACGTGGTCGAGGCACTGCCCGGTGGGGACACGATCCTCTACATCGACCGCCATCTCGTCCATGAGGTCACGAGCCCACAGGCGTTTGACGGACTGCGGCTCGCCGGACGCAAGGTGCGGCGTCCGGATCTCACCTTCGCGACAGCGGACCACAACGTCCCGACGGACAATGATCGGGTGACGATCCGAGACCTGCTCTCCAAAGCGCAGATTGAAGCGCTCCAACGTAACTGTGCGGAGTTCGGCATCCCCTACTACGGACTGGATAGCGACCGTCAGGGGATCGTCCACGTCATCGGTCCGGAGCTGGGAATCACCCTGCCGGGACAGACCATTGTGTGCGGCGACAGCCACACCTCAACGCACGGGGCATTCGGAAGCCTGGCGTTCGGCATCGGAACCAGCGAGGTGGAGCACGTCCTGGCAACCCAGACCCTGCGCTCCACGCCGTCGAAAACCTATTCTGTCGAGGTGAACGGCTCCCTGCCTGCGGGAGTGACGGCGAAGGACGTCATCCTCCGGGTGATCCGCGACATCGGCGCGGGCGGCGCCACGGGTCACGTGGTGGAGTACCGCGGTGAGGTGATCCGCGGTCTCGATATGGCCGGCCGGATGACCGTCTGCAACATGTCGATCGAGGGCGGGGCCCGTGCCGGGCTGATCGCACCGGACGACACCACCTTTGATTACGTGGCCGCCGGCGATCGACCATTCGCTCCTCGAGGTGCGGCGCTGGAAGCGGCGATCGAGCGGTGGCGGGGGCTGACCACGGACACCGATGCGACGTTCGACAGCCGATACACCCTGGATGCCGGAACTCTGATCCCGCAGGTAACCTGGGGAACCAGCCCGGCGATGACCACCGACGTGACCGGACGTGTGCCCAACCCAGACGATGTGCCGTTCGTCAATCCGGTGGACGTGGAGCGCGCGCTGCGGTACATGGGCCTTCGCGCGGGACAGTCGATTCAGGACATCTCCGTCGACGTGGTTTTCATCGGGTCGTGCACCAATAGCCGAATTGAGGACCTTCGCGCTGCCGCCCAGGTGCTGCAAGGCCGAAAGGTGTCCCCATCGGTACGCGTTCTGGTGGTACCTGGGTCGCAGCAGGTTCGGGTGCAGGCGGAAGCCGAGGGCCTGGATCGAGTCTTCACCGCTGCCGGCGCGGAATGGCGGCAGGCGGGCTGCAGCATGTGCCTGGGAATGAACCCGGACCAACTCAAGCCCGAACAGCGCAGTGCCAGCACTAGCAATCGCAATTTCGAAGGTCGGCAGGGCGTGGGCGGGCGCACCCACCTCGTCAGCCCGGAAATGGCGGCGGCCGCTGCAATCGCCGGACATTTCGTGGACGTTCGGTCACTTTAGGGAGAGGCTAATGGATCCCTTCGTTACTCACACGGGCAAGTTCATCACGTTCGACCGCGCGAATACGGATACGGACGCCATCATCCCCGCGCGCTACCTCAAGAAGATCGAGCGGACCGGTTACGGAGAGCTGCTCTTCATGGACCTGAAGCAAAAGGACGGCCATCCAAACGCTGACTTTCCGCTGAACCGTCCGGAAGCCGCGGGCGCTAGCGTTCTGGTCACCCGGCAGAATTTCGGCTGCGGCTCCAGCCGGGAGCACGCCGTCTGGGCTATCAACCAGGCCGGTTTCCGAGCCGTAATCGCACCCTCCGTCGAAGCTACACCCGGGTTTGCGGACATCTTCCGCAACAACAGCTACAAGAACGGACTGCTGCCGGTGGAGGTCAGCGAGTCGTTCGTCGACCGGCTTTTCGCGGCAGGTACGGGCACCGTGACCATCGATCTCCGTGCCCGTACGGTTACCGCTCATTTGCCCGATGGAGATGTCTCCGAGCCGTTCCCGGTCTCGGACGGCGCTCGAACGATGCTCCTGGAGGGGCTGGACGAGATCGGCCTGACTCTCCAGCACGCCGCCACAATTGCCGCCTTCGAGGCCCAGCACCGCGAGATTGCCCCGGCCGCCTGACTCGGTGGTTCTCCCGTATTAAGCAGCTCCCCTGGAGGAGGGCTTGAAGTAGCGCTTGGGGAGGGTGCCTCATCCACTTGCACAACTTATCGTTGGTGGTATCCACCGCGCGCCTCTACTCTCGCCAAAGGCCGCTCCGCTGCGGACTCGTTCATCGCTGACCGACCTCTGAATTGAGGCCGGTCGTCGTAATCCCGGTCGTCACCGGCAATCAAAGAGCAGCCGTCGATGTATCGCTTGAGCCTCCGTCTGACTGCCGTGACAATCGGGCTGCTCACCGTAGCCTTGATAACCTCCGGTTGCGACGCTCCACCCCCACCGCCCACCGTAGGCCCGTCCATCTATGCCGGAGTCTGGAAAGAGAAGTCGGACGGCGATGGACCGCTCTCCGTATTCGTGCTCGCGAAGAACGGAGCATGCACTGTGAAAACGCTCACCGCCGAGGGAAAGCCCGGACCGAAGGAAGAGCGCGGCGAAGGGACTTGGGCGATCGAGAGCGGCAACCTGGTGATCCACGCCGCTAACGGGAATACGCTCCACTATCATCCCACGCTGCACAACGACGGCAAGGTGCTGATCCTCAGCCAGTCTCCCGACGACCGGAGAGCAAAGACGGACCCCCACACCTTCATACGGCAGTAGTCGCCGCCTGCGGTATCTCGGCCATTGGACTTCCGGCAATTGACTATTTTGCCGGGCCTGACGCAAACTCCAGACGCGCGTACCGGATGGAATACTTGGAAACGGGTCGGGAAATCGGGCCGTTGATGACCAGCGCCGCGATCGCGAGCTTGTCACCGGGCTTGCGAGCGCCGAGGCGGATCACGTTCGGCTTGTTGAATCCAGCGATTTCATACCCTTGGAGCTGGTTCTTGGAAGCCGTGGATGGCTGTGCGGGATCGTACTGGATCTTGAAGTCGCCGTCCACCCAGATCTCCGCATAGGCGTTGGCCAGCACGACGAGCTGCAGCGGGCGCTTTCCGATGGGAATGCCCCCCATCCGCTCCGGCACGGTCAGTACGGTCCGGTACCAGCCACTGGAGGTGCCGCCCTTCCCTCGCCCGACCTGCGCGTTGCGGATGACCTCCCACTTCGAGTCGTCGAAATCCGCGGCTGTCGCGGGCGGCTCCAGCCCGTCGCGGTAGCGCCATTCCCGGATTTCGAGAACAGGCGCGGACCCGGCAAGGGACGTGGGCATCGAAGGGCGTCCGAGGAGAAGCGCTCCCGCCGCCAAGTAAGCGATGCGGTGCACCTGGCTACCCTGGCACCCACGCGAGCGCCCGGACCTCGCCGAATTCCATCGGCAGCTTGGTCCAGCTATCCCCGCCGTCGAGGGTTCGGAAGAGCTGTCCGGAGACGCTGGAGACGTACACCCTACTGGGATCGGCAGGGTTGAACGCGATATTCCAAAGGGTGCTGTTGGTGACCTGCGGTAGTCCTAGCCGGCTCCAGGAACGACCGAGGTCCGCCGTGCGGAAAAGCCCGCCCTGATTACCCGGGGGACCGTTCCCGGCGCCCACCCACACACTGTGAGGGTCTTCCGCCGAAACCGCGCACGCGCGGGTGTAAGGCCACGGGAATTGGCCCTTCACCTCCAACGGCGTCCACGTCTCTCCGTCGTCGTCGCTGCGGTTCACGTCGTTGTTCGTGGTGGCGATAAGCGTGCGTCGGTCGTTCCAAACGGAGGCCAGCCCGTGGATGTCCTGGCTCGACAGACCGTTCGTGAGCACCTCCCACGTCTGTCCGGCGTCCCGGCTGCGCCGCACCCCGGCAATTTCCACCCCGGCGAACACCGCGCCGTCCCGCGCGTCGGCGAGGATACAGGTAACGCGCGGGGTCAGGGGAGCGCCGCCCACGCATTCATCAGGCATGTGTGCCTCCAGGTGCCGCCAGGTGCCGCCGTCGTCCTCGCTGCGATAGAGTGCGGCCGGGCATGTGCCGGCATAGAGCACCTCCGGATTCGACGGTTCCCGCGCCAGTGACCACACCTGCAACCCGTCCATCGGTGAAGTAACCCGCTCCCACCGGTCCGCCCCGTCGCGCGAGACAAAAAGTCCGGTCTCAGTGCCAAGGTGGAGTAGCTGGGGATCTTCGGGATGGATCAGCAGTGCCCGAACGTCGCACTCCGAATGCACGCCCGCGCTCGCCCGGGCGAAGGTGAGCCCGCCGTCCGTGCTGCGCCAGATGCTCTGGCCAATGGTCCCAACGTAAACGAGGGTCTGGTCCGGCATGGGGGGTCGATGCTCCTGTTCGGACAGCCGTTCGGCACCGTCGCCGGGGGTTCCTATCCTTCGTGCTGCCTACGCAATCCAAAGAGGAAAAGCTTCACAGCAGGACACCGACAATCAGACCGGGGAGTGCAAATCACGCGGCACAATTCGCCTGTCACCGAAATGTCCCTCCCAAATCGAACCATCTTGAGGGAAACCGGCATCCCTCAGTCGCGGATGGCCCTGTGGATTGCCGTACTCGTATTGGCACTTGCGTTCGTCGTATTCGGACCGGGCGGCGTTCTCTTCCGGTACGTCGCGTCAACTTCCGGAAAGACCCTCTACGATGATGGTCGCTACTGGCTCACGATAGGGCCCTCTTCGCGGCAAGTTGGTGATCCGTGGATCTCCTTCTCTGAATCGGGCTGCAATAAAATTCCCGGTCCGGTCGGACACTGGTCCTGCCTTGTACTGGGAGCGGACTGCATCGAATTCGGACGGTTGAATGGCTATTACTTCGCGGGGCCGCACGGGCTGGTGTATACCTCGCGCAGGTGAGCTCCCAGTTCGACACCTTCTGGCTCAGGCGGCTCCAACCGCCGTTCATTTTGCTTTGCGCGCGCTCCGAACCCAGACAATAAGGAAGGCCCGGCATCCGCCGGGCCTTCCTTCACTACTCTTCGAATTTCGTCTTTCGCATCGGGGCGACAGGATTTGAACCTGCGACCACCTGCACCCCATACAGGTGCGCTACCAAGCTGCGCTACGCCCCGTCTCGACATCCGGATTATAGAGAGTCGTGCGGGGAGCGTCAAGATGGGGCAAGCAATCGCTGCCGGGTTATGGGATTTGCCACGTCTCATCCCGCCGAAAATAGGAAACGGCTTCGGTGGCGCGCAACGGACCCTCACTCGTATCTCCGAGCAACGGCCAGCTTTTCGCTGCGTTTCATAAGGTGGAGAACGCCGCTGTCCGGCGTGCCGCCCGGAGATCACTTGATGTACGTTGCTGCCGTTTATCAGGCGAAGACGCGGATCCAGGACGGGGTCGACCGCAGAATGCTTCGCGGCTGGCTGGACCAGAGCCCGGAGGCGCTCTGGATCGACCTGATCGAGCCGGCCGCTGAAGACCTTTCCTTCTTGCAAGAACGGTTCGGCCTTCACCCACTCGCCGTCGAGGAGTGCGATCATACGGGCGTGCGGCCCAAGATCGAGCAATTCGAAAACCACTTGTACCTGGTGATGCACGGCATCAACCATAACCCCGGCGAGGACGCCCTACGCACCGTCGAATTCAAGATCTTTCTCTGGAAGGAGCACCTTGTCACGGTGCATGATCGGCCCAGCAGCAGCGTCCGCGCGACCCAGGAGCGGCTTCAGCGGGATGCGCAGCTCCTCGCCCGCAGTGGTCCGGATACAGTCCTGCAGCACGTCCTTGATCTGGTGGTGGACCACTACTTCCCCGTCGTCGAAGAATTGGAGTCCCAGATCGAAAAGGTGGAGGCCGCTATCTTCACTGAAACGCGCGATGATCTTCTGGAGCAGATGCTCCGCCTTCAGCGAAAGGTTCTCACCCTCCACCGCCTCATGCACCCGCAGCTGGATATCCTGGGAGCCCTGGCTTCGGGACGATATCCGGAGATTGACCCCGTCGACCTTGCGTACTTTCGCGACGTCTACGATCACCTCCAGCGGATCGGAGAGCGGGTTCAGATCTGCCGGGAGCTGCTTGCCACGTCCATGCAGTGCTACCTTTCGCATTCCGCCAACCGCATGAGCGCCGGCATGAAAGGACTGGCCGTCCTGGCGGCCCTCGCCCTCCCCGCTACCTTTCTCACCAGCTTCCTCAGCATGAACCTCGAGAGCCTGCCCGGCCGCCACTACGCCGGCACGTTCTGGGCCATTGCCGCAAGCAGCCTGGTCCTGACGCTCGCAATGCTCGTCCTGCTCCGGCGAATGCGCTGGATATGATGGAAAGCTGACGCTGATGAAACCGCGACCCGACCTGCTCGACCCGCACTCCCCTCCCGGCCTGGAGATCTTTCAGCTCACCACCGAGCCCATCCCGAGCGCGCACATCTACTCCGAGGCGCAGATCTTTACGCCGGACTCCCGCCGGTTTGTGCTCCAGCGCGGCGCCACCGCCCACAGAACGCTGCCCAGTGCCGAGCACCAGTACCTCTTGTGCGACCTGGAATGCGGTGGCGCGCTCTCCCCCCTCACCGAGGAGCTGCACGTCACCGCGCCATCGGTCGCGCCGGATGGGAGCCGGCTCTATTACTTCATCAATGAAACGAAGATCAATGGGGGTCGTCTGATCCTGAAATCGGTTCGGCTGGATGGAACCGACCGCGAAACCATAACCGAACTCGATGGCCCGATTCCGGGCACGCGATTCCGGCTCAGCCGGCCTTACGGACTCTCCACCATCTCCTCGGACGGTGAAAGAATCGCCATCTCTGGCTTCTTTGGGGACGGGAAGACACTCTATCCCGAATGGGGCCTCATCGTCTTCGATCTGGCGAAGGCCGAGGTCCATCTGGTGGTCCACGGCCCTACCTTTTGCAACGTGCATCCGCAGTACTGCCGATCACTCGATCCCGAGGCCTCGCGCGACTTGCTGATCCAGGAAAATCACGGCTGCATCTGCGACGAGTCCGGCCGCACCACGCAGGCTTACGATGAGCACGGGATCGACCTCCACGTGATCCGCGACGACGGCAACCACCTTCGGGACCTCCCCTGGGGCCGAGACGGCAACGAGTTCTGCCAGGGACACCAGTGCTGGATCGGCCGCACCAGACGCGCGATCACCGGCACCATCACGAAGCACCCGGATGAGCTTCAGCTCATCGAGGGCACCCCGGCACCGCACGCGGACCATCTCGGCCTCCGTACTCCGGGCGCGCTCCGCAATGACCTTTCACGCGACTTCCCGTCTCCTCAATTCCGGCACTTCGCCACGGACATCGCCGGCCGGAAGCTGATCACGGACTCCACCTCGCGCGATCACGGCGGACGCATCTACGTCGCCGACCTCCCGGAGACCGTCGACGGCCCGTTACGGAACGTGCAGATGCTCCTCTGTCCGCGCACGATGCCGCGACCCGAGGGACACATGCATCCGTTCCTCTCGCCGGATGGCAAGACGGGGTTCTTCAACTCCACCGAGAGCGGCGTCTCCCAAGCCTACCTGTTGCGAGGCTGGTGATGTCCGAGCCTACTGCCCTCGATCAGGCCCTGGCGGAGCTGCGGCGCGACGATCCCGAGCATCGTAAGACCGCGGTCCGGAAACTGCGCCTCCTCGGCGGACCGGAAGCTGTGCAGGCGCTCCTGGGTGCCCTGGAAGACCTCGATGAATTGGTCCAGCGACACGCGGTGTTCGCCCTGCAGGCAATGAAGGCGCCAGAAGCGCTGGCGCTCTTCCTTGATAAAGCGAAATCCGCGCCGACCGGCGGTGAAAGAGCTTTGGCGATCATTCTGATGAGCGACTTTGAGGATCCCCGGGTCTTGCCGGCCATGCTGGCCGCCCTGAACGATGATGATCCCCAGGTGATTACTGTCGCGTGTATGAGGCTATCCAATGATGCCGTAGACGGGATCGAGCCGTTGCGCCGGCTGCTGCATCACCCGGACCCACGGGTGCGGAGACAAGCCGCCACCAAGCTCATCGACATGGGTGTCGCGGCAGACGACCTTGACCTGGTACTCGACCAACTCGATGCGCAGCTTGTCGACACCTTGGAGCGCTTGGCCCTGGAGTCTTATCGACGAAAGCTCGCGGACCTCCGCGGCGAGTCGCACGACACACTTGATCGGAATACTCGATCACGTGCACTTGCCGAGCTGGCCAGCGACGATCCGGGGACGCGCCGTATGGGGCTCCGGCGAACCGGCTGGGTTCCCGGACCCGAGCGGAATACTGCGCTCTTGCGCGCCCTGGACGACCCGGCGCCGGGCATGCGCGCCTTGGCCGTTGGCCAAATTCGAAATTCACCAGCGGCGATCGACGCGCTCCCCCGCCTGATCGAAATCTCGCGTACTGATCCCGCATACCACGTCAGGCGGTTTTGCGCGCGCGCCCTTTCCGCGATCGATGACGACCGCGCCCGCGACGCCGTCGTTTCCATGCTGAAGGACCCAGACGAATCAGTGGTGATGTCCGCGCTCGTGGAGCTCCTTCCGCTCCGCTACGCCTCCGCGGCGCCGGTACTGTTCCGACTGCTGGAGCGATCGGAGTGGAAAATTCGGCACACCGCCTGCATGGCGCTGCTTGCCCTCGAAGTCGTGGACGAGCGGCTGGTTGCGGCGATCGAGCGCATTGCCGGCGAGCCTGAAGCCGAGAAGTGGAATTTTCAATTGGATGAGATGGAACTCGATTGCCCCGCCATCGAAGACGGTGGGGAGTCCGAGGCGGGTGACTCACCGCCCAATCCGCCCTCCCGTCCCCACGAGATGCTTGCTGTTGCCCTCCGGCTACTTGAGGACGCCCGTTCGCCCTGGGATCTACCGCCCACCCCACCGCAGGCCGATACCGAGCCGCACTGACAGCCGAGTGTCGAGTGGAGAATCAGTCCCACTCCACGCTGTGAATGCCGGGCACGGCGGCCAACCACGCAGTGAGCGAGTTTACGTCCATGGCGGCAGGCAAATTGAGGCGGAGTTGGATCAGGACGCTTCGGTTGTCGCCGTCTTCGCTCAACCAGTTCACCCGCCGTACCTTCACCCCGCGGTCTGCCAACCCGGTAATGACGGCGGTCATTGGCTCTTGCCACAAGGATGCCGCTCGAAGCGTCAATTCCTGGTAAGAACGAAAGACCCGGTTCTCCAACGAGCGGATCCACCAGTTGGCACCGATCATCAGCAACGCGGTCAGCCATCCCATCAGGATGAGCTTCCACCCTGCCGCGGCCATCGCCATCCCGATACCGGAAACCACCCAGATGCCCGCGGCCGTGGTGAGTCCCCGTACCGCATTTCCGGACCGGAAGATAGTACCGGCGCCGAGGAACCCCACACCGCTAACAATCTGTGCGGCCACGCGGGTGGGATCGGCTTTTCCGCCGGCCATTTCGATGGAAACGAGCGTGACGAGAGCGCTTCCTGCGCACACATACGTGTGCGTCCGCAGGCCTGCGGGTCGGTCCTGGCGCTCTCGTTCGAGACCCACGAGGCCGCCTGCCAGCACCGCCATCACCAGGCGAAGAAGCATCTCGTCGGCTGACATCCGGGTAATTAGCTCCCTAACATTTCTGTCATTATTTCCCGTTTTGGCGGGAGGAGCGGACTTCCCTGTGTTCGAAGAATAAGAGCATCCCGTTGGATAGACCCGAACGCTCGAAATAATGGCTCCGGCAGATGGCGTGGTTGGCGATCACGCCCGGCGAACCGGAGCCGGGAGAAGTCTCCATGAATGAGGACATCTCCGCTCTCCTCTCGCAGTGGCGTTTTGACGATGAGGCAGAGTTGCAGGTCCGGCGCATTACCGGCGCCGACGGATCCTTCTGGATCCAGATGCGGATCGATCTTGGCATCCTCCAGATGGAGCCCGAGGGACGGCCAGACGGCGCCCGACCTCACGGGTGCGACACTCTTCTGGAGTACTTCGTGGAGCAGGCGGAGCAGCACCGGCGCTCTTACGGATGGTACGAAGATTTCGAGCTGGACGCATCGGAGTGCGCCGCGCTCCGCCGTGAAGCGCTTCAGTTCTACCACCGGCGGCGGGCCTTTATGGCGCTTCAGGAGTATGCCGCCGCCGTAGCGGATGCGGACCACAACCTGGAGATGATGGACTTCATCTCCGCGTTCGCCGCGGACCCTGACGACGCCGAGGCGATTGAGCAGTATCGCTCCTCGGTGATGTGCCATCGCATCCAATCGGTAGCGATGTACCATCTCGCCAACGAGGACCCACGTGCCGCGTGCGATGAGGTAGAAGCCGGCATCCGCACGCTCGAGCAGATTTTCGAGCAGCAGGATCGCAGCGAAGTATTCCCGGACAGTGCCGAGCTCGCGGTCCTTGACGACCTGCGGCGCGATCTCCTGACCCACTGCCAGGTTGGCGACCGCCAGCGGCTCCAGATGATGCTGGACCGGGCGCTCCGCCGCGAAGACCCGGATGAGGCGGCTGATCTACGAGGCCGGCTTCGCGATCTGGACTCGGACGGATAACTCGGAATTGTGCGCGGTCGGGGTGACGCGCCATACGCACGCGTCATCCCGACCGTCGCCCCGCAAACATCGCCAGGTCACCGGCGTCCCACTGTACCGGGCCGAAGGTTCACCTGCCCGCAAACCTCCTCGAAGTACACCATCCGGTCGGCGCTTCCGTCGCCCAGAACCTCCAGCGCGGTTTCTGGCGTCACGTGCCCCACTACGTCGGAAATGATCCTTACGAGACCAAGATCGCACCGGCGGATCACCTCTTCGGCATCTGCCGGCAGCCCGCTCCATCGCGTGGGGCGGTCCCAGAGCGGCACATCCTCTTCCGCCTCGTCGAATTCAAAGCAGTAGGTCCAGAAGAGGTGGTAGACAACGTTGTTCGCACTGTCCCAGGGCACCGCCGGCTGGTTCTCTTCGAACCATTCGTGAAGACGATCTTTCGCTTCCTTGAGCGAAAGCGCCTCGCCGGCACTGCGGGCCTCTTCGAAAATCCTCCAGAGGCAGCGGATGATCGCATACCGCTCTTCCATGGGCACGTGCCGGATGCGACGGACCCGAAGCGCTGCGAGATACCGCTGCGCGGTCGTCTGCGGCCAGCCTCCCGTCGACCCGTCGTGACCTCCTGCGTACCCGTTCTCAAACGAATATTGTCGTTCGGAGTAGACCGCCTCGCTTCGGCCGGTCTCGAGCATGCGAAGCAGGTTGCTCTCCGCCATCGAGCCTCGCTCCACCAGGAAAACGTCACTTAATTCGGCGGGTTTTCCACTCAAGATGACGTCCGAATGGGCGTCCAGGAACTCCATAAAATTGGTAAACCCGTCGAAGCGCTCGTCCCAGGATGGGTCGTTTCGGCGCATCGCCGCGCGAACGGCTTCGGCTTTGAGGGGGGTTCCGGGAGGCGGCATCCCGGGCAGGCCCTGCCGATCCGCCATTCGCCGCACGGTGGATAGCAGCAGGCTCCGCGAGTCGCGCCGTCCGTTACCGTTACCATCACCGTGCTCGTCCGGGATCCACTCCGCGATCTCCTCGTAGAAGAGATACTGGTCGCAGCTCTTTACCAGGTACTGGCTGCTGCTTGCCTTCAGGCCGATCCCCCAGACGTTCTTTCCATTCTCACGCAGGCGATTGACAAGCGATAGAAAATCGCTGTCCCCGGAAACCAGCACGAAATCCGTGATGTCGGGAGAGCGGAATACGGTCTCGATCGCGTCGATCGCGATCCGGATGTCGGCGCCGTTCTTCCACCCGTCGCGATCGCGGCCGGCGGCGAACACCTGAACCGGCTCTATTCCCTGCTGAAGCAGGTCGCTGCGGTAGTCTTTGAAATACCCCCAATCGGCATACGCGCGCTTGAGGCAGATTCGCCCCTTGTCTTCCAGCTCGGAAAGAATGGCGCGAAGGTCGACCCGCTCCTCCAGGTGGCGCTGCCGCACCCCGCGGGCAATGTTTTCGAAGTCGATAAAAAGTGCGAGATTACACGTCATAGGTAGCAAAGCATCAATCAACTGGGTTCAGTAAGGCCCGAGTCTCGCCAAGGAGTCTCGTCTCGACGTCTTGCGCATACGGTGCCGGCAGGTTGTAGTAGTAGTGGCTTCCGTTGACCTCGTATCCTCCTAACGGGTACATCGCCTGGCTTGGCACGTATCCAACCGCTCCGTTTGCGTACGCGGCCGCCATCACAGCTTCGGACCCAGCGCTCGCGAGCTCCGATTTGAGCGTTAACGCGTACTCGGAGGCGACTTCTCCCGGCCACAGCACCAGCGTTGGACCGGGCTCGAAGCGGATCATCTGCATCTCGAACGGCACGGACGTCACCCGCGGCGTCGCACCGGAGAGCAGGCGCTCCGCCCACTCGCGGATCAGTGCCTGCGAGTGATTAGCCGCCGTGTGACGCAGCGCCTCCTCATCCGGCAAATTCGCCAGCGGCATCTCGAACTCGCGAGCGCGCGCCGTCAACTGCATGCATTTACGAGGCGCGGCCGAATTGCGTGCCGCGAGAATGTCGGCAGCCAGCTCTCGGCCCGTGGCCTCGAGCTCTTCTCGCGTGGCCATCCGGAACTTCCCCTCCGGCGTCGCGAAGTTAGGCCGGACGTCGCCGGCGCAGCCAAGCAAGAACAGGGACGGCCCCCCCACCACGCGTTCCAACTCCGCCATCATCACGCCGGGGTAGTCGCCGCTGATAAGCTGCCAGCCTACGGAGGTCGGATGGCAGCCGACCACCGTGACGGTGGCAATCACTTTGCCACTGTCCGGAGCCTCGAACCACAGCGTATCCACGTCCCGATCCTGAGGGCCTTGCGGGTTTGGCGCCATCGTGATGCCGCCATCTTTAAGAACCCGGCGGTTAGTGCCGAATCGATTCTTAGTTCGAGAGAAGCGAAGGACGGCCGGGCGGAAAGCTTCGCGTGCGAGTAACGCCGCTTCGAGGCACCGGCCCTCGAAGAACTCGACGTAGTCACGATCGATCGCACCCGGCATCACCATCTCGCAAACCCGAGGGGCGCAGTGCGTGTGCGTCGCGGCGAATGCGATTGCCGAGGTCGGAATCCCGGTTCGATCCGAGATCTTTCGCTTCAGCGCCGGGTATCGGTCTCTATCGAAAGCCAGCACCTCCGCCGAGATCAGCATTGCGGTTTCCGCGCCGGCCGAGCAGGCGATGGCCTTCACGCTGATCGGAAGATGGACTCCCTCCGAGGGCCGTGTCCGGGCGCCGAAGCCGTCCAGCCACTGTGGAGTGAGGGGGGTGATGTCAAGGGAAGACGCGCCGGCGTAGAGTGCCGTCGTTTGAGTCATGGGTACTTCCTTCGCAGGGAGTGTGTCAGAGCTCAACCGCGTAGACTTGCGGATGCCCCGAGCGGTCGGACGTGTAGACGACCCAGCGCTCCGAACGACTGAAGCTCGGGTGCGGGTGGGTCCACTGGGGACCGTATACGGTGTCCGCCTTCATCTCCATCCACGAGAGGCTCGCTTCCCGCTCCGCTGCCTGCCGTGCGGCGGCAAAATCCTCGCCTAACGCGTATCGGTCCTTCCGCCACTGGCTGCCGCCACATGAGCTTTCCGGCTGGCAGACGGTCGTTCGCTCCCCAGTCTCCACATCTACGAGCTGAAGGCCGATGTCAGGATGGGCCGTATCGCAAAGCACCCGTTTTCCGTCGCGAGACGGCGCGATATGCCAGGCATTGAATCGGGCGATATCGTGAAACTGACGGGTTGCCAGGTCAAACCGCCGCAGGGCGTAGGGCCAGCGTACCACCACCACCTGTTCGCCTGAGTCGCCGAGAAATGTCTCATGGACGAGAAACTCGTCGTTGCCGTGCTCGTAGAGACATTCATTCTCACGGCCATCACGGCGTGCCATCCACATCCGCGGCGCCGGATCCTGCGCGTAAAGAATCCAGTCGGAGCTACGCGGATGAAACTGGGGATGGATGACCGTCCGTCCGACTTCGAGAACGACTTCCCCGCCGGAACCGTCCGTTCGCGCGACGGCGAGTCCCCCATTTCCGCTTTGCCGGATGGCCATGACGAGCCACTCACCGTCCGCGCTCGCGCTGCACTCTCCCAACTGTCCGCCCGGAAACTCCGCAAGCGTGCGGGGCTCACCACCGTTGAGGCGCACCGCCCGCACCACTCCCACCGAGGGATCACCAGGTTCGGTCGCGGTGTAATAGAGCTCGTCGCCGTCCTGCGAAATGATGGCCGAGAAGCCGTTAATTCCGGGCTCATCCGTCAGCCGGAGGATCTCACCGGAGGGAAATCCGGCGCGGTGGAATTCGGGGCGACCCGTTCGGTACGAGCAGAAGACCAGCGCCGTCTCATCGGGCGTTAACGATGAGGTAAGAAAATACAGATGATGGTTGATGGAAGGGTACGAGGTGAGCTGGAGGATGCGCCGCTGGGTGTGCCTGTCCCGGGCTTCGTGGGCTTCTGAAGGAAACGCAGCCGACATCGCCTACCTCACTGGGGTGCGATCTTGGGAATCATCCACTGCGCCGCCAGTGTTTGCGCTCGGGTGCTCTCCTCGGTCCGGCCAAGGCGCAGGTCCGCGGAAGCCAGACGGCTCCAGATCATGGACGAGTAAGGAGCTTGCCGTACTGCTTTGGTGAGGAGGCTGTGGGCTCGCTCATGATCGTCCGAGCGCGTATACGCCGCCGCCGCCGAAGTGTAAAAGGTGGCGCGATAGAGCCGCAAGGGATTGCGCTCCGCGGTTTGCAAATAGATTTCCGCGGCTTCATGGAGATAAGCGCGCGCCTGGTCACGCATGGTGCGCTCGCCGGGCTTGCTCCATCTAAGCAGCCGAGATGCCTGGCGTTCCAGCGTTGCACCGAGGCGATCGGCAATGCGAACGTGGCCGGGCTGGTTTCGCCACTGACCCCGAAGCTGCGTCAACTCCGCCTCGTCCGCATCCCACATCTCGGCACGGGAAGGACGCAAGCCGGCCGGCTTCTTTGCGCCCGCTTCGTCGCGAGCCCACAGTGGCTTGGCTCCCTCGCGACGCCACTGCCGGTACAGGATATTGCTGTTTCTCCTGGGCACATTAGGCCGGTCACTCGAAGGTGTTCCGGGTCCTCCGGGGGTGACCGGCGGAGGAGCGAGAACGTATCGATCCGGCTCACGCAAGGGCCCTTCGAGCGGAGCGGCGAGTTGCGGGGCCACCTGACGAAGGCGGTCTGCGAAGCGCGCGGCGCGATCGACATATCGCCTCGAGGCTTCCGGATCGCGGGTCCGTACCAGCACCGACAGCGTCAGGTAGTCCTCGCAGACCCGATTGAGGAGTACGGGATGTTGGGGAGCTTTGCCGAGGTCGGTGAGCAGCCACGTGATCTTGCGCCGCAGCTTGTCTTCCACCCCCGCCGGTGGCATATACTCGGCGGGCCGCACGGCAACGTCCCGGGACCGCGAGCGAACGGCAGAGCCGGCGTCAGTGTGCTGCCGAGTGACCAGGTTGACCGCGAGCACACCCGCGGCGATAAGCACCGCGCCACCCGCGGCAAGGTACACGAGCCGGGAGGATTGGGACGCCGGCTTGAGCACCGATCGAGCCCGGAGCGCGCTGCCGCACTCCGGGCATCGATATTCTCGTCCCCACTGGGGAGCGCGAAGCTCGATTCCGCAGGCGGTACAATCGGTCGTTGCCGACCCATCCTGGAAACCGCTGCTGTTATTTGGATCTGTCACCGGCAGCATAGTCCCATTATTCCACTTCGAGCGAAGAGATGGCGGGTTCCTGCGGACTTCGCGAAGCGACCCGCAGACAAAAACGGCCCGGCGAGGAACCCCTCGCCGGGCCGCTAAGTTCAAACCGGTCGGCCGCCTACCTCTTGGCAAGGGAGATGGTCCCGGTCTTCACGTCATACTCGGCTTTGAGGTCCAGGGCCTTCTCAAAGAAGGAGATCGGTACGATCGTTCGGCCGCTGTCGAGGAACGCCTCTCGATCCATAACTACGATCACCTGGTTCACCATCGCCTCCCGGCTCCCGATATGCAGCTTAACGTCGGCGGTGTCGTTCTGTGCTCGAATCTCGCGTCGGTCGCCATACCACACCACCACGCCGCCAGCGTGCTCCATGATCTGGCGGAACGGCGCCAGCGCCATCCCATTCTCAACTCGCGGGCTGACGTCGAAGTCCACCTGCTTGTTGTTGAGCACCACGTCGAAAGTTCCCGGAACGTGAATGATCGAGCCGACGCGAGGCGCCTTACCGATCAGGCCGTTCGCGACCATGATCGACTTGCCCGTCACTCGGAAGCGCTTTGCGACGGCCGTGATGGTGTCACCGCGCCGGACGCGGTAGCTGCGATCCTCCGGAAGCCCGCCCTTCGCTTGCATCGCCGAGGCTGCCCGCGGCTTCATCCGGTAGACATCCCACTTCCGAGCACCCGGTTTTGCCGACGGGACTACGATCAGCGTATCGCCGCGTGCGGCAGTTCCCTTTGCGCTCTTCGGAACCGGCCGAGTGAGCTCCGGGGAGACCTGAACCGTCGGGGCCTTCGCCACCCGTGCCTGGGGGGGGGTGGGTTTGACGGGACGTTCCGTCGCCGGGCTATCCACGCCGGACGGCATCGTGGCACGAGTCCCAGCGAGGGAACCGGCGGCAGGGGTTTCGAGCATCGGTGGCGCGGCCGGAAGCACCTGCGTGTCCATCGGCATCGGCGCCGGCGCCGCAGGGATGGGACGAACGTTCAGTTTTGGCACTGCCGCCATCTGACCCGGCTTTGTCGCTGGCCGAGCGGCGATGGATCGGCGCACCGTGACGTGCGGCTTTGGAGCGACCGCCGGACGTGTCGGCTCCGGGCCCGCGATCTCGGGTGACCCTTCGTGATCCGCCGCAGTGGAGCGCGTCTCACTCCGGGCGGGTTCGCGCCGGGTAACCGATGGCACCTGCTCGCGGAGCTGGCCTAATGACGGCTGTCTTCCGATGCCGATTGCCATCTGCGGACCGCCCATCGGCATGGGACGCTGGACGATCTTCGGAGAACCCGGCTCTGCGGACGATGCCTGTGGCGCTTCCGCTCTGCCTTCGCCCAACTGGGGCACCCGAGCAGTTCCCGGTATCACGGGATCCAACGGCTGCGTCAGGTACTCTCGCGGCGGCGTCTTCCCCACCTTGACATCAATGACCGGCTGGGTGACGGACTTCGCCGCCGCTTTCTTGGCCGGATTCTTCGACGCGCTCCCCCGGAGGCTGGGGTGAGACGCGCGGGGGCCAGGGAGAAGCGCCGACTGGAGATCACCTCGCGCGAGGTCGGGCGGACCGGTGATGTCCGTCGCCGGAGGGAGTGGAGTGATCACAAGCGGACGCGGGGCAGCGGGATCATCCTGCACGCGGGTCTGGTTTTCCGATCCCGGGGGCACGACGGTCAGATCGATCGGCTTCGCCTTGCCGAGATTCTTTGCGTCGTCATAGGCCCACACCTCGAGGTGAATCTTCCCTCGCTTGGTTACCGGATCCAGGAACTGCACCGTATCGAGATCCAGGGAGTAAGGCGGAACGTTGGTCACTTTCCGCGTCTTGTTGTCGACGAAGAGAGCCACCAGCGGATTCTTGGTCTGGTTATCTTCCGCCAGCACGTCGATCGTGATCTTGCCGGAGACCACGTCGCCGTCCGACAGCCCACGGAACTGAACCAGGGGCGGCACGATGTCCACTCCTCCGGCCACTCCGTTGCGGACGACGATGTCCACCGCGTCAATCGCCATCTGTACACCCTTGGCGTTGGCGGCGACCACGCGAACCGTGTGGTTTCCGTCCGGAATGGTTCGGGTGTCCAGCTCGAGGTACTCGATTCCGCGCGGGTTCACCTCCGAAACGGCGCGACTGTACTGAATCGTGTCGTCGACGTAAACCGTGAAGGCGGAGATACGCGGCCCCAGCGTGTGATACGCGATGCCGAGGGTGATCCGGCCCGCCACGAGGCTGTTCGGCAGGGGGTTTCCGACGGCGATCTGAACCGGAAGATTTGTGGGAGCTGCCTGGACCGAGATGGTGAGAAGCAGGCTGACGGCAAGTTTCAGGCCGTGCTTCCCCAGGGCTTTCTCGTACATGACCATTCCTCCAGGTCTAGGGAGCGTTGCGTACGGCGCGTCCTGGGAGTCGCCCTGCAAGTTAGCATGACGCCACCCAAAAGTCAACCGGCTCCCGGCTCGCTGACCGGGCAGGCTCACACTCAAGCAGCGATTGCGGGAGCGTGCTGGCGACTGGTGGGGGCTCCGGTATTCCGGACGAAACCAGGGAATTAGACCGGGCGATCCGGCTGCCTGTTCCTTGCCAACCCACCGAATTCCTGCAGATCAAGCGAGCCTGCCCATCTTTTTTACTCCAGGCCCTCGGCCGCAGAACGGCCGCCCCTCTGCCTGCTTGTGTATTCAGGAGGGTTGCGCGCCTGCCGGGCAGATAAAACTCTCCCGAGACGCCGGATTCGAACAGATTCAGCCCGGTTTGTAGGATGCACCGCACCCATGCGTGATTGGCTCGAACATACCATCCCGTTTGGCCGCTTCCATACCTGGTTGGTCGACGCCGCGGAGAGCGGGGCGCGCATTCTCATCGTCATCGCGATGTTCTGCGTGCTGCGATGGCTGGGGCGGCGTTTGCTCCGCGCCGCGCTCCGCCCCCTGGTCGCCAGAGCGGAAGCCAACAACGGCAGCACGGGCGCCAGAGTGCGGACTCTCGGTGGACAGGCGGAAAGCGCCCTCACCTACACGCTCCTTTTCCTGGCGATCGTTACGCTGGTGAGCCAGCTCGGAATCAACATCGCTACCCTGCTAACCGGCGCCGGTGTTGCCGGTCTCGCCATCAGCTTCGGAGCACAGCGGCTTGTGCGCGATCTGCTCACCGGGTTCTTCCTTCTCTGGGAAGATCAGTTCCGGGTCGGAGAGGTGGTAACGCTGATCGGCAGCCCGGGTCTTCCGCAGCTTACCGGAACGGTTCAGGACATGGGTTTCCGCACCTCGCGCCTGAAAGACATAACCGGGAAGATTGTTACCATTGGCAACGGCGATATCGCCGCCGTGGTGAACCACAGCCGCGGACCGATTGCTACGCATGTAGAGATCGGCGTCTCACCGGATGTTCCGCTGGACCGGCTCAGAGAAGCGATGGCGGCGGCGCAGCTTCCGCCCGAGTTGTTCAGCGGCGGCGCCGAAGTGAAGGGTATTGCCGGGCTGGAACCCTCCCGGACCGTGTTTCGAGTTGCCGCACCCGCTCAGCCGGGAATGGCCCTCGATGCGGAGCTTGCCTTGCGGGTGGCGGTGGCGGAGGCGCTTCGCAAAGCGGACGTCGAGATTCGTTGAGATCGGTGTTCCGGCGGTGCTCGGGTCCACTCCCGCACGCTCCAGCGGCTCCCTCACAGCAGAGGATTTGCGCGTGGCTCGATCCCGTTGACCTGTCGCGCGGCGCCAAATCTGCCGAGAAGAATCGCAACAAGGCTATTACGGAAATGTTGAAACCTTCCTCAGACAGACCCGGTCTTAGCAGGTGACGCTAACGGGCGATTCAGGCACGATCCAGGATCCCCGGAGGAGTGATTTCGCTGTATGTGGTGCCGATTTGTGCGAACCCAGCTGTCCGCGTATGCCGACGGGGAGCTTCCGACCACGGAGGCTCTGGCGGTGGAGCGGCATCTCGCGCTGTGCGAGAACTGCGCCCGCGAAAGCGCCAGCCTTCAACAGGTAGTCACTATGGCGGCGGCGGTTCTTGAGGAAGAAGTGCCGCCGAGTCTTCATTCGCGCATTATGGCGAGCCTCGCGCACGATGCGGTGGCGCCTTCGAGGGCCTATGGCGGCCAGATTCGGTCCCGCGCTCCAATGCGATGGATGTTTGCGGCGGTCGCCGGCGGGACTGCGGCACTCGCGCTGGGGCTCGTGAATCGGCCCGGCGCAACGCCTCGAACCGATCGGCAGGAGACTCCAGTCGCGTCGGCCCGCCCGAACGCTTTCGCCTTACCGGGCCCAGAAGTCGCGTCGGGAACGGTGGATTCGCCCCAAGCCCGTCCATCGGAGCCGGTGATCCATCGGGCTCACCGTACTCACGCACGGAGAGTTACCTTGGGGCTTTCTCATCACCCAGGGATGACCGAGAGACGGCGTGCGCCGTCTCCTGTTTGCGAACCTGCATCGCAGGCGATCAAGGCGCCGGAGCCGCTGCAAGCTCCCCTTCTGTTCGCAAAGCCTAGCGCGGAGGTTCTGGCTCCTGAGCCATCCACCGCCAGTTCGGCCAATCGCTCCGAGCCCCTTACGATGCCTGGAAGCCCGGTGGTTAACAGCTCCATTGGCCCCGCTCCGCCATCGACCGAATCGGCGG
>JADMIO011411913.1_pt1 | contig 20364 bp, 21 predicted proteins | sample 8958161 | NCBI WGS metagenome assembly JADMIO01 (sample SAMN16585339, study PRJNA669376) | soil metagenome | isolation source: Crop rotation soil | place: USA: Cullars Rotation, Alabama | collected 2011 | reverse complement strand
AAGGTGAGCCAGTGTGATTACATTTGCGGCCTAACTGTGGCCAGTCCAGTTACGCTGGAGTCACTAGTATTTAGGTGACACTATAGAAGCGGCCGCGACAACTTGTCCACGTGGAATTCTAAGCTTAGGATCCCAATGTGCTGGAAAGGAACAAGCTGCTCGCGGCGCAGCTGTTTGCGCACGAGCTTTCAGTGGACCTTTTCCAGATCGATCTCCACCGCATCGTCAGCAAGTACGTCGGCGATACGGAGAAGAATCTCGACGCGCTCTTCAAGGCTGCCGAGGCCTCGGATGCGGTGCTGTTGCTCGACGATACCGATCACCTGTTCGGTGAGTCCGCGGCGGAAACGGAAGACTCGGGACGCTTCCCCAATCTGAACCTGGCGCAGCTTCGCCAGCGCCTGGAATCCTATGACGGCGTCGTGTTGTTAGGCGCGGACGACCCGAAACACATCGATCCGAGGCTCGCACGCCAGTGCGATGAGGTCGTCGAGCTCGCCGACGACTGACAATTCCCTGTTGGTGGTTAGGCCCGTAACCGGGCCCACCCGTCTCCCACGCGTGTAATCCTCGCGGCTGACAGCCGTGTGGTCATGCGCCTACGCGGCGTTGGCCAGCAACCCTGCATCGCCAGCAACGCGTTACGTCGATGATGCGCTCCGCCGGCACCGAATATCGGTGTCAACAACGCGGAGATATCGATGCTTCATTACGCAGTCATTTTTTTCGTCATCGCGCTGATCGCTGCCGTGTTCGGCTTTGCCGGCATAGCCGCGGGCGCAGCGGGAATCGCGAAGATCCTGTTCTTCGTGTTCCTGATCCTTGCCATCGTCAGTTTCATCGCCAATACGGCGCGGAGATAAGAGGTTTATATGCAGAAATCGAAAGGCTTTTTCAGTGCGGTCGTCATGGTCGTCACCCTGGCAATGGTTGCTTGCGCATCAACGCGCACGACGAAGTCAGCCGGTGAGCAGATTGATGACTCGGTGACCACGGCCAGCGTGAAGTCGGCCCTGATTGCCGATCCGGTCACGAAGGCGCATCAGATCGACGTCGAAGTGTTCAAGGGCACCGTCCAGCTGAATGGCTTCGTTGACACCGCGGCGAGCAAGACGCGTGCGACCGAGGTTGCCAAGAGCACCAAGGGCGTCACCGCGGTTCGCAACAACCTGACCGTCCGTACGGACAGTGGTCCCTCGGGTTCGGAACGCACCGATGATGCTGCCATCACCGCGAAGGTGAAGTCAGCGCTCGCAGGCGATCCGCGCACCAAGGCGCACCAGATCAACATCGAGACGCGCGAAGGCGCGGTGCAGCTCTCGGGCTTCGTCGACAATTCGGAAGCGAAGTCGACGGCCGAAGAACTGGCCCGCTCGGTCGACAACGTGAAGTCGGTCGATAACGAAATCGACGTCAAGAAGTAGTCCGCAGCCATCACCCCAATCGGGTGATCAGCCGGGGCCGGAGTGGAAACACTCCGGCCCCGTTTTGCTTTTGCCTACAGGAAAGCGCACCGCGCACCGACTTCTTCGCCTGCGGCGAGTCGGCACAGTGACCCTACCGCGGTTTTGCGGCCTTCCAGAGACAGGAGATTTCCATGAAACCCGAGAATCGCATCGAACGATTCACGACCCATTGGCAGCGCAACTTCAAGGACGAGCCTTACTACGACGAGAAATATGCCTGGGAAGATTTCGACCCTGCCTATCGCTATGCGTACAAATCGTACGAAGAGAATCCGCATGCGCGCTTCGACGATCTCGAGACACGCCTGGAGGCAGGCTGGGACATCGCGAAGGGCAAGTCGAAGCTCGCGTGGGCGGATGCGAAGCAGGCCATGCGTTCGGCGTGGGACAAGCTCGAGCGCGCGATGCCCGGAGACGCGGACCGCGACGGTCGATAGTTAGTGACGTCCCGGCAGTGGCAAGCAAGCTCTTGCCACAGCCGGGGCTACATCCCTAAGCAGCAAATCAGGAATGTCCCCATCAAAGCCAGTATTGGATGGGCAACCACATCCACTCCTTGAACCGCTCACGGAAGCCACGCTTTTTCCACGTGGCTTCCGTGATCTCGCGGGAGTTGGCGAGGTCTGCCTCGAACATTCGCGACATCTGCGCGGCGAAGTCCTCTCCGATCACGCACACGTTGATCTCGTTGTTGTGCACGAAGCTGCGCCAGTCGAAATTGGTGGAACCGATCGACGACCACACGCCATCGACGACGATGCTCTTGGAATGCAGGAACGCATCCTCGAGTTCGTAGAGTTTGACGCCGCTCTCCAGCAGTTCGTCGTAGTGCGCGCGACCCGCGTAGAAAACGCCGGAGAAGTCGCTGTATGACGGCAGGATGATGCGCACTTTCACGCCTCGACGCGTCGCGTCCATGAGCGCCTTCTCGAGCGTGTCATCCGGCACGAAGTAGGCCATGGTCACGTCGACGTTGCGCTGCGCGTAGGCGAGAACCGAGAGCAGCATTGCGTAGATGTCATTGGTCTCGTCGTCGGGCGTGCTGGCGACGATCTGCACCAGCGTATTGCCGGCCTCGGTGGGGCGACGTTCAACGGGTGGTGACGTGTCCGCGGGGCATTCGGCGTCGCGCCACGTGCCGCGGAACAAGTCTTCGAGCTCTCGCGCAGCAGGGCCGCGAATGGAGATGTGCGTGTCACGCCAGCCTTGTTCCAGCGCCTTCTTCTTCGACAGCCCGCGGTTTCGCGCCTGCTTTGACGCGATGTGATAGGCCTGGCTGAAGTTGACGCCGCCGGCGAACGCGATCTCTCCGTCGACGACGACTATCTTCCGGTGATCGCGATGGTTGACGCCCGAAAATCGCTCGTCGAGCGGATTCAGTGGATTGAAGGCGCACAGGGCCACGCCAGCGTCCCGGAGACTGCCTAGAAACGCTTCGTCGGTGGTCATCGAACCCACGGCGTCGTAGAGCGCCGAAACGCGGACGCCGCGCTTCGCGGCCTGGGCAAGCAACGCACTCAGCTTGCGATCACCGACGGCAGCTTCCTCGAAGATGAAGCTTTCGACGAGCACGTAGTGTTTGGCCTGGTCGATGGCGGAGAACATCGCCTGGTAGGTGCCGGGCCCGTCGATGAGCAGGCGCGCCTGGTTGTCGGCGATCAGCGGCGGCGCGCCAATGTCGCGCATGGCCGCGAGATGGTAGTCGAGCAGGTTCGTATCGCCGGTCGCCGCCAGCTGTCGGGTGACGCGCACGCGTTCGGCGCGGCTCACCATGCCGTCAGCACTTTCGATGTCGACGGGAGTGCGCGAACGCGATAGCGGCAGCGTGCGCGCGAATTTCATTTCGGGAAGAACGTGGCAACCGGCGAGAGTCAGGCAAGCGGAGGCCAGGATCAGGCGGGATGCGAGCCACTCCGCCCACCAGCTCTGACGCCGGTGAACGGATGGCCCGGTGGTCGCATGACGCGAAGTCTTCGAGGGGAGGGCTCGTCGCGTCAAACTTCCACTTCTCCACTAGACGACCGGCAGTATCCCTTTCAGCGCGTTGCGGCGCGCCCGGCAGGTGTGCCATCGTGGCGTCGGCCAACTCCTACAACCCGTGCACTGCAAATCCGAATGTGACCTGACAAGACACGGTCCATTGTGTGACGCAAAGGAATACCCATGCCCGAAAATGCCCAGAGAACCGAGCAAAAGACTGTCAACAAGGAAGCAAGGAACACCGTGGACCCCGCTGTCGAAGAACTGAATCGAATCGTCGAGCAGGCAGAGTCGCTGCTGAGCAAGCTCGGCAAGGAAAGTGGTGAGGCTGCTGACGCCGTGCGTGAACGCGTGAGCCAGACGTTGAGCCAGGCCAAGACCCGGCTCGCCGCCACCGCAACTGACGCCGAGGAGGTCATGGAGTCGCTCGCAGACCGCACCGACGGCTACGTGCGCAGCAACCCGTGGCAGGCCGTGGCCATCGCCGCGTTGTTAGGTAGCGTGATCACTCTCCTCGTCACCAAGTCGGGCAAGCGCCAGTGATGGAAGAGCCGATCGACGCCCCCGAGGCGTCCGACGAAGAGGAACCCGGCAAGGCGCGTGCTCTCACGCTGCACGTGCTGCGCATGTTCGAGACGCGCATGGACGCGGCTGGCATCGCGCTGCAGTCGGAGATCCAGGCCTTCTCGTCGAAGCTGCAGTTCAGGCTGCTGGGCGCGGCGGCGTTCTTCCTCGCGTTATGGGCTGGCATCGTGCTGGCGGCCATCGCGCTGCCGGAGCGCTTTCGCATACCGGTGCTGTCCGGAATCGTGGCTGCCTTCGCGATCGGCGGCATCTGGGCGTTTATCGCCGCGAAGCGAGCGGCGACGGTGACCGGCGTCGGCTCGATGACCTGGTTCCTCGACAATCTCAAGCAGGACGTCGACGTGTTGTCGCGCAGCCTTGCGCATCGTCGCGAGCAGCGGCAGGCGCCCGAACCGAATCCCGCGCCCGAACCCACACCCGAACCGCCGCCGGCGGCCAATGAACCCAGCGGAAGCAATCCCAATGATCTCGCCGCTTGAACGTGCCCAACTGCTCGATGCCGAGATGCAGCTTCAGCGTGCCTGGCTCGAACTCTCGCTGCGAGAGGTGTCGCACGAGGTACGCAGCTCGCCGTGGGCGTCGCTCCACGCGCTCAAGCTCGGCAAGATGGGGATCTCCGTCCTGAAGAATCGCTCGTTGTGGGTCGCCATCGTCAGCCTGTTGGTCAACGTGTACCGGCGCCGAAAGGAGAAGTGAAATGAAACCCCAACTCAAGACACATCCGTCGTCCCAGGACAACGCGTTCATCTCCGACCTGTCCACGCTGCGCGCGCGTGCGCGTGAGCAGATGATGAAAGGCGCGGTCACGCCGAGTTACCCCGAGGCCGATCGCGAGGCCATCGTCGAACTACTCAACACCGCGCTTGCCACGGAGATCGTCTGTGTCCTGCGATACAAGCGGCACTACTACGCCACGCACGGCATCCGCGCGAAGTTCGTCTCGGCCGAATTCCTCGAACATGCGAACGAAGAACAGGCACACGCCGACCAGATCGCCGAGCGCATCGTGCAGCTCGGTGAAGACCCGGACCTGAACCCCGCCACGCTGCTGTCGCGATCGCATTCCGAATACGACGAAGCAACGTCGCTGCGCCAGATGCTCGAGGCCGACCTCTTCGCCGAACGCATCGCCATCGAAAGCTATCGCGAGATGATCAGCTTCATCGGTCAGCGGGATCCGACCTCGCGACGCATGCTCGAGTCCATCCTTGCCCAGGAAGAAGAACACGCGGAAGATCTCGTCGATCTTCTCGAGGACCTGCCGAAGGACTGACATGCCTGAAGTAGATGAACAACGCGCCCGCGACCTCGAGGCGCTCGTTGCCGCGCGCACCGAAGAACTGTCGACGCTGTCCACGCATCTCCTGCACAAGACGGAGTTCGAGAGGTCAGCGCTTGCGAAGGAGCTTCACGACGAGCTCGGTGGATTGATCACCGCCGCCAAGATGGATATGGCCTGGCTTGCTACACGGCTGGGCAGTTCACTCGACGCGGAGAGCCGCGAAAAAATGGACTCCGTGGTGCAGATGCTCAACCAGGCGATGACGCTCAAGCGTCGCGTAGTCGAGAGCCTGCGGCCTTCACTGCTCGATCACTTCGGTCTCCCCGTGGCGCTTCGCAGCCACTTCGAGGAGCACTGCGGGCGCGCGGGCCTGGACTGCGTGGCGTCGCTCGCCGACGAAGGTCTGGAGCTCGATGCGCTGACGCAGCTCAGTTTGTTCCGGGTGGCGCAGGAAGCACTGGCCAACATCATCGAACGGGGTACGGCGAAGAACGTCGAGCTTGTCATCGAGCCGCAGGACGACGGCTACCTCATGCTCATCGGAGACGACGGCACGCCCTCGGACGTCGACCTGGCGCGATCCATGCCCAGCGCGCGACATCGCATGCTGGGGGCGGGCGGCAGCATCTCTGCTGAAACGCGCGCCGAAGGCAATCAACTCAGGATTTTCGTCCCGCGATCTGGAGCAGGATCGGCATGAGCTGGTCGATCTCGCGCATCTTGTCGAGAAAGTGGTCGGCGCCGGCCGCCATGCAGCGTTCGCGCACCGTCGGTAGATCGTAGTTAGTCAACACGATGATCCAGACGTGGTCGCCATTTCCCTGTTCGGGATTGCGCGCCCGCGCCGCGCGGATGACGCCGATGCCGCTGCCGGGCCTGAGTTCCACGTCGACGACGATCGCGTCGTAGGGCACCGAGTCGAGTTTTTGCACCGCCTCGGCTTCGGCGGAAGCCAGGCCAGTGACCTTGAAGGCGGCGTACTGCGACAGCATGCTTTCGAGCCGGCTGCGCAGCAGGGGAGAGTCTTCCACCAGCAGGATGCGGAGCGGCTTGCCGAGCGACCCATTGGGTCGCACGGAGTCACCCTGGCGCTTGGCGTCGGCTTTTCCGGAAAGGTTTTGCAAAGAGGGGTGCATCGCCTCGTCCGTGGCGCCTCGCCAGTGTGAAGAATGGGTCTAGCTACTACTGGACGAGGTTATTCCGCAGCGCGTAAGTCGTGATGTCAGCATTACTCTTCATGGACATCTTTTCGAGGATACGGCTTCGGTAGGTGCTAACCGTCTTCACGCTAAGGAACAGCCGATTCGCGATTTCCGACACCGATTCTCCCTGCGCGAGCTTGCAGAAAATCTGGAATTCGCGTTCGGAGAGGATGCTGTGGAGCGGGGCGTTCGGATCACCTCGGACACCGGCGACCAGGAGGTCGGCGAGTTCCGGTCCGACATAACGACCGCCGCGGGCCACCGTGCGGATGGCGCGGAAAAGCTCGGATTCTTCCGTGCCTTTGCCGACGAATCCGCTGGCACCGCCGCGAAGTACGTTGAGTCCGTATTGCGCTTCCGGGAATGCCGAAAGTATGAGCACGCCGACGGATTCGTAGTGCGCCTTGGCGTGTTTGAGCACGTCGAGGCCGGAAACGTCCGGCAGGGACAAGTCGAGGAGCAGCACGTCGATCGTGTGCGCCCGGAGTTGTTCCATGGCTTCACGGCCAGAACTCGCTTCGGTCACCACCGCGAGATCCGGTTGTCCGTTGATCAAGGTTTTGAGGCCGGCGCGGACGACCTGGTGGTCGTCGACGATCATGACTCTGGTGCGATTCATGGGCCGGGCTGTCTCCACAACTTGTTGAGTTATCTCGTGCATGGCTGAAGTCTACATTTGCGTGATCCTGCGCCTGTCCGGCGAACCGGCTATACCTCAGTCAGAACAATCCTACACCCCCGCGGAGGCCGCACCGTGCTCGAATCTCTCGGCGGCCCGCGACCAGTCGATGACGTTCCAGAAGGCGTCGATGAACTCGGGCCGGCGGTTCTGATATTTCAGGTAATACGCGTGCTCCCAGACGTCCAGGATGAGCACCGCGGTGGCGTCGCTGCCGTGCAGCACTTCGTGATCCTTGAGGTCCACGATCGCGAGTTTCTTCGACGCGAGGTCGTGCGAGAGGGCCACCCAGCCGCTCGCGAAATGTTTGGCTGCAGCTTCGCTGAATTTCTTGCGGAACGCATCCAGTGAGCCGAAATCCCGCTCGATCGCCTGGCCGAGCGCGCCACGCGGCGCGGGAGATGGCGCGGGCGCCATCGATTTCCAGAAGAGGTCGTGGTTCAGATGGCCGCCGCCGTTGTTCTTCACCGCGGCGCGGATCGGCTCGGGTAGTTTGGCCGGATCGCTGAGCAATTGAGTGAGCGTGAGCTTCTGCAGGTTCGCGTCCTTCGACAGAGCCTCGTTGAGTTTTTCAACGTACGTCGCGTGATGTTTTCGATGATGAATGCGCAAAGTGGCCGCGTCGATGTGTGGTTCCAGCGCTTCGTACGCGTAGGGCAGGTCGGGCAACTCGAACGGATAGGTCTGACGAAACACATTGGCGCTCACGACGGTTCTCCTCGATGCAATCGGTGGATGCAGGACGTGCGCGAGCATGCCCGCCGCGGGAAGCGTGTCGAATCGTCGGTGATGAGGGGGCGAGTAAGACATCGCCGCTCCAACGCCTCTTACGCAAGGCCGACGGAGGGAGCCGACAGGCATGGGTAGTCATGCCTGAGTGTGGTGCATTTCCGCAACGTCTAACTTGCGCGGCGTCAAAAGCAAACCAAGGACCTCTCATGAAACTCAAACTCGCCGCAGCAATTGCCGCCTTGTCAGCAGTGGCGGCATCCACCGCCTCTGCCGACGAAACTCGTGGCTGGTATCTCGGTGGTGGCGTGGGTCAGTTCAATGCGCAGCTCGACGGCATCAACGACGTGGATGGCACCATCCACCGCTGGGATGAGGACGACACGGCGTACAAGCTCTTCGCGGGATATCGCCTGAACAAGATCTTCGCGTTCGAGCTCGACTACATCAATCTGGGTGAGCCGTCGGGTGCGGTTGTGCCTGGCTTGAACGTGGACTCATCCGTCGATGGCTTCGCGCCGTACGTTGTGGCGACGCTGCCACTCGGCAACTTCTTCGAGGTCTACGGGCGTCTCGGTTACTACTTCTACGACGCGACCTTGGGTATCGAGAGCGAGCTCGATAATCGGGTGACGTTCGACGAAGAGTCAGAGGACCTGGTGTATGGCGCCGGCATCGGGGCCAACATCGGCGACAAGATCAACCTTCGTTTCGAATACGAGAGGTTCGATCTCGAAGGACTGGATGATGCCGATTCGTTGTGGCTGACCGCAGCCTGGCGCTTCTGATGTGACTCTGCAGTTGCCGGGGCCCCGCGGTGCGGGCGCTCCGGCCTCAGCAGCGTCTCAGGCCGTGGCGCGGCGGTCGCGAATCGCGTCCAGCAGCAGTTCATAGTCGCCACTCTTAGGGATGTAGGCGTCGGCTCCCGCGGCGAGCGTGTGGCGAATCATGTCCGGGTGCGAATGCCCGGAGAACACGACGATGGTGACCTTGCTGCCGTTGCGACGAACACTGCGCAGCAAGTCGATGCTCGAGCGGCCCTGCAACTCGAGATCGAGTACGAGAACGTCGGCCTTGTTCTCGACGGTGCTCGCAATGACGGACTCCACGTCCGCGGCGGTGCCGACGCATCGGAGGTCGGGTTCGGCAGAGACGAGTGTGACCAGCAACGCGCGCAGGTCGTCGTTGTCTTCGGCGATCAGGACTCGAAGGGGTGGCGCGGTCATGGGGCCTGAAGCATACCTGCGGTCGCCGGCGGGGCGCGCATTGTCGCAGCCCGACGACCCCGCATTCAATCGCGCTAGTGGTTTTCCGTGGTTTCCCGCGCCACGACCCAATCCAGCAGCGGATCGTCGGACTCGCGCTCACGCCGCAAGCAGTCGATGACGGCTCGCAATTCGAGAAGTCGGTCGAGCTTCTGGCCAGCGAAATCGGTTGGATCGAGTCGCTGCGTGAAGGCGGTGTTCGGACTTGCCATTTTCGGCTCCGGAAAAATCAGTCCCTGATGGCGCCAGTCTCGCAAACGTCACCGGCGACGCCATCTGCGCCCCGGCTGATTGTGGCGTAGGACGGCGCCGCAGCGCGGCAATCCTCGGTGAATGCTGCGGTCTAATGGAGACCCATAACGGAGGGAACACCGATGACCAGGCAGAAGATCCAGGGCGAGGGCGACTACGAAGCCACGCGACGCTATCGCAAGCGCACCGACGAGTATCTCAACAACAACGACGTGGAAAAGGCGGCGGTTCGCGCCGCACCGACGTCGGCACGCGAAGCCGAAGACATGAAGGCGGCAGAAGCCGCCGGCAAACGTCGCGCGAAGGGTGAGGACCCGGCATTGCGGCAGCGATCGGCTCCCGCCAACGAACCCTCCACCCGCGGCAAAGGGTCACGCCACTAGTTAGGCGGCGTCAGCCGAAGAATTTTCTCAGCGCCGCGTAGGTGGCGTCGGGAGCTTCTTCGGCGACCATGTGCCCGCTCTCGATTTCTTCACCGCGGACGTTGTTTGCCCATTCCTTCCAGATGCCCACGGGGTCGTACCACTTGGGCAGCACGCCGCGGTTGCCCCACAGCACGAGCGTGGGGCACTCGATCTTGCGCGTGCCGCGATCCGCCTGGTCCTGCTGGAAGTCGACGCTGACCGCCGCGCGGTAGTCCTCGCACATCGCGTGGATGGCCGCGGGGTCGCGCGCGTTCTGCAGGAAATCTTCGTAGGCTTCGAAGTCCGACGACCCTTGTCCGTGGCGAAACAGGAAGCCGATCGGATCGGCGCTGATCATGCGCTCGGGCAGCGGGTGCGCCTGCGCGAGGAAGAACCAGTGCCAGTAACCCATGCCGAACCGCCAGTCGGCGCGACGGAGCGTGTCGCCCGTCGGCACGATATCCAGCACCGCGAGTTTCTCGACGGTCGCCGGTGAATCGAGCGCCAGGCGATACGCGCAACGCCCGCCGCGATCGTGACCCGCGACGAGGAACTTCTCGAAGCCGAGTTTCTTCATGACCGAGAGCTGGTCGCGTGCCATCGCACGCTTCGAATAGGTTTCGTGATTGTCGCTCGATGCGGGCTTGCTGCTGCCGCCGTAGCCGCGAAGATCAGGGCAGACGACGGTGTAGTGTTCGGCGAGGCGCGGCGCCACCTTGGACCACATGGCGTGGGTCTGGGGAAAGCCGTGCAGGAGCAGAAGGGGTGGTCCCGAGCCGCCGTGCCGCAGGCGGATGGTGACTTCGTCGGTCTCGACTGTTGTTAGCGTGAATCCGTCGAACACGACACCCTCGTGGTAAGCCCGGGTTCTATTAGCTAATTCCTCGTGGCGATGACGTGGAAGCGCCGGGCGACGCGTTCTCCTTCATCATCCACCACGGTCAGTATGTGCTCGCCGGGATCGATGTCCAACGATTGCTGGTGAAAAGTGTGCGTTTCCCCAAGGTATTGGCCATCGAGGTGCCAATAAACCGTGGCCTCGCGACGGCGGGAAACCGCTTCGAAAACCGTGCGGCCGCGCTGTCCGTCGAGCTCCTCCGGGATCAGCACTTTCGAGTTCGGATCCGGGTACAGCAGCGCGAGCGCGGGGCGGCCCTCGGTGCGCGTGGCATTGCAATCCGCGCGCATGGCGGGCAGCGGCCGATATTCCGCGTGTACCCGACGAAAGTAGAACTCCTGCGCCGGCGGCAACACGAACCAGTTCGCCTGCCGCATGCGGCCGGGGGACTCGCAGTCGCTGTCCACACGTTGTTTGCCGGAGCCATCGAGATTCACGAGAAGGTTGTGAGGCGTCAGCAGGTCGAAATGACTGTTGGCGGGCACCCACGTGCGCGTCGCGGTGCAGGCGCCCGTCGCGAGGTATCCGTCGTTTTTGCAGGTGTCGATACGACGCAGCGCGTAGGTCGGCATGTCGAACCAGCGACTCGCGGGGAGCGTGTTGAACAGTGAAAACATGAGCGGCGCGGCCATCGTCGAGCCGGTGAGCCCGGGACGACCTTCGCCGCTGGCATTGCCCACCCAGACGGCGACGGTGTGATGGCTCGAGTTGCCGACGGCCCAGCCATCGCGAAGCCCCCAGCTCGTGCCGGTCTTCCAGGCGATGCTGCGGCTGGACGCGAAGTTGCGCCAGCTGCCTTCCTCGCCCGGCCGTTGCACCTCTAACAAGGTGTCGAGCGTGAGCCATGCGGCGCCAGTGCTGATGGCCACGTTGCCGCGCATGCGCGCGGGTTTGTCGCGAACCACCGTAAGATCGCGGAATCGCGGCGTCGGGTCCGCGACGCCAGCGCGCGCGAGCCCGGCGAGGCTCGCGTACATCGCGGAGATGTCCCAGAGGTTTCCCTCCGCGCCGCCGAGGATCAACGTCAGGCCGTAGTCGTCGCTCGGGCGTGTGAGCGTGCTCATGCCGGCGGTGCGCAGCAGGTCGGCGAATCGGGCCACGCCGTAGGTCTTGAGCATGCGTACCGCGGGCACGTTGAGTGAGTGCGCGAGCGCCTCGTCGGCCGGCACGGCGCCCCGATACTGTCGATCGAAGTTCTCGGGTGCGAACCCGTCGTAGTGCGTGGGGACGTCGGGCAGGAGCATGCGCGGCGTCAGCGTTCCGTCCTCGAGCATCGCGGCGTAGAGGAAAGGCTTGAGGATGCTGCCGGTGCTTCGCGGGCGCCGGATCACGTCGACTGCATGACCGCGCAACGGATCGGTGGCGTCGTTCGAATTGCCGACGTAGGCGAGCACTTCGAACGTGGTGTTGTCGATGATCAGCGCTGCGGCGTTGTACACGTTCTGGCGGGCAAGCAGTGCGGAGTGCCCGCGCGTGAGTTGCGTCGCGTCCTTCTGAAGTTTCGCGTCGAGCGTAGTCACGATGCGGTGTCGCGACGGGTCCTGCGCGCGCAGCGTTTCGAGCAGGTGCGGCGCCAGGTCGGGCAGGTCGTGCGGTTCGGTGGCCAGCGGTTCGCTCAATGCAAGGTCGAGATCGAGCGCCGTGAGATCGCCCGCCTCGTGCAGCCGGTGCAGCACGAAGTCGCGCTTCGCGCGCAGGCGTTCCCGGTTGCGGGCCAGGTGGACCAGCGCAGGATTGTTGGGTAGCACGGCCAGCGTGGCGGCCTCGGCCCACGAGAGCGTGTCGGGACTGCGGCCGAAGTAGCGCCAGGCCGCGGCCTCGAGGCCGACGACGTTGCCGCCGAAAGGCGCGTGACTCGCGTACATCGCGAGGATCTCGTCCTTGTCGAACGAGACCTCGATGCGCAGCGCGAGTAAAGCCTCGGTCACCTTGTTGGAGAGGCTGCGTTCATCGCCGTCGCGCGACAAGCGCGCGAGCTGCATCGTGAGCGTGCTGCCGCCGCTCACGACACGACCCGCCTGGAGGTTCAGCCGCAGTGCGCGCGCGATCGCGAGCCCGTCGACACCGGAGTGCTGCTCGAACCGCTTGTCTTCGAACACCATGAGTGCCCGGCGGAACTTCCGGGGCACGGTAGATTGGGGCGGAAACCGCCACTGGCCGTCTTCGGCGATTCGCGCGCTCAGCAGGGTGCCGTCGCGCGCTTCGAGCACGTACGACTCGGGGGCGTCGAACAGGCGGTCGGGCAGGAGTGCCCAGAAGCCGACGGCCGCGACACACGCCACTGCCACCACCGCCGCGAGGATTTTTCGTCCTCGGGCGGGGCGGCGCGCCTGGCACAATCGCCTCAATGCTGTGGCGAGACCACTTCGACCCATTGGCCCTTGACCCTCGCGTGTTGGGTGGCTTCGTACATGGCTTCGACGGTGGCGCCCGGCAGGTAGAACTTGCCGAGGTATGCGGCATTGAGACGCGTCTCGAAGAAGATCGATTCGCCGGCGCCGAGGCTGAAGAACCGCTGCACGCGGTCGTCACGGATATCGACGTACTCCGCGGTGCGCATCGCCTGGTTGCGCCATTGTGCCGGTACCCACCAGAACTGTGCGCGAGGCTGGTTCTCCGAGGTGCGCTCACCCTGCGTGTCGACACCCTCGAGGCGGTCGTTGCGGATTTCCCAGCCCGCGGGCACGAGTTGCGACAGCGCGAGGTTGTCGAGCTGACGCTTGGTGTTGTTCTTCACCGTGACGTGCGCGACGAGATCGCTGCCCTGGAGGACGCGGCGTGGATCGAGCGCCTGGTCGTCGGCATCGCTGTAGTCCACCGTGAGACTGAGGCCGTTGGCCGACACGTCTTCCTCACCGCTGCGGGGCACCGCGCGCACCGCTACGGTCACGTGGAGCTTGCGGTCCGAGGTGTTGGTGATCGAGAGCGGGGCGCCCGCCGCCGGCGGCGCAGGTAGTTTGATGTTGGCGACGGGCGACTCCGCCTTGAACGTCTGCTTGCGCGCGCCAGGGGCCGTGTAGTCGAAGTCGAAACCCATGAAGGGCTTCGCGCCCGTGTTCTGCGCCATCGCTACCAGCGCAAACGCCACCGATTGCGTGCTGTACCAGTCGCCGCTCGAAAGCTGCGCGGACAGGTCCTCGAGCAGCGGCGCGGTCTCCGCGTCGCGTCCGAGCAGCGTCATGCCCATGAGCACCACCGCACGATCGCGCATCAGCGAGCCGAACGTGTAGGGATTCGCATCGGCGAACACGAACGCCTGCACGCGATCCTTGTCGACGAGCGACTTCGCGACTTCGGGCTTCCCGGCGAGCTTGTAGCTCGATGCGAGCAGCCAGCGTTCCGCGAGCGACAGCGAATCCACTTCACGCATGCGGTTCATCGCGCCGATTTCCGGTGCGCCGGCGAGCGCCAGCGTGTACAGCCGGTAGACCTGCGAATACCGCTCCGCGTGGTCGAGGTCCGGCGCATATTTGCCGGGCTCGCCGCGACGCGGGTTCCACTGCTGGGCGGCATCCTTCTGGTAACGCAGCCACGAGGACTTCATGTCGCCTGGCAGCGTATATCCGGCCTTTTCCGCTTCGAGGAAGAAGTGGCCGGCGTACGTGGTGCCCCAGTTGTTTCGCCAGTCATGGTTGTTGTCGGTGTTCCAAAGGCCCGGCCAGTAGGCGAAGCCACCGTTCGGATGCTGCAGGCTGCGCAGGCGCGCGAGGCCCGCCCGGATGTTGTTCTCGATCTCGAGACGGCGGTTCTGGGTCAACTTCACCAACGCCGGTAGATAGAGCTGCGGGAACACGCTGGACGTCGTCTGCTCGAGGCAGCCGTACGGGTACATGATGAGGTACTCGAGCCGTCCGTCGAGGTTGACGGGCGGGAGTGCCGAGACTTCCAGGTTGGCCGTCTGCGTGCCCGGGAGTCCGAACGCCGTGAGGCTTCCCGCCCAGCTCTGCCCGGGCGCGATGGTGGCGCGCTGGAAGCGCGAGGACGCCGTGTTCGGCGCGCGCACCTCGAGCCATACATCGCTCTCCGCGCGGTACTTGCCGCTGGTGGCGACGACGTGGATCTTGCCCTTGCCCAGCGCAGTGCCCGAGCGGAGCGTGAGGAAGCCGAGCTTTTCCTCGGGGCGCGTGAACGCAATCTGCTGCGCGGCGTTACCCACCGTGCTGAAGCGTGCGTCGGTCTGCACCTCGAGTTTCACGGACTTGATCGACGCCTCGCTCGTGAACACCGAGACGGGCAGCGCGAACTGCTCGTCCGGGCCGATCACGCGCGGCAGCGTCGGGAGAATCATGAGCGCCTGGCGCACGAAGACCGATTTATCGGCCGAGCCGTACGCACTGCCGTCGCCGGCCACCACCATGACGCGCACGGCGCCCACGTATTGAGGGAGTTGCACGGTGTGAGACTTCTTCTCGCCCGCCTTCAGCGTGAACGTGCCGAGGAAGCGCACGACCGGCGGGAACCGCGACTTGCCGTCATCGGGGTTGGTCGCAGCAGCGCCATCGCTGCCGCCCAGCGCGAGGAGGCGGTCGAGCTGGCCACCGTACGCGCCGGCGACGTCGTCGAACAGGTCCCAGGTCGAGACCCCCAGGGCTTCGCGACGATAAAACTCGGCGTGAAGGTCCGGAGTTCTGAACCCGGTGAGGCCTAACAAGCCTTCGTCGACCACGGCGACGGTGTAGTCCATCGCACGGCCTGACTTTTCGCTCACCGTGATGCTGGCCTTCGACTGCGGCGCCCATTCGGCGGCCGTGGTCACCTGCGGTGCGAGATGCGACTGTGGATCGGCCACCTTGAGCGGGATGACGCCGTAGAGCCGGATCGGCCGGTCGTTGGTCTTGCCCGCATGCGGCTGGACCATGGTGACCGCGGCGTAGATGCCGGGCGCCATGCTCGCGGTGATCGGAATCGAAATGCGATTGGCGCCGGGCTTCGCCTCGATCCAGCGTTGTTCGAGGAGGGCGCTGCCGCTCTCGAGCGTGAGCAGGGCACGGCCCTGCGAGGCTTCGGGCAGCTGCACGGTTGCCGTCTCACCCACGCGGTATTCCTGTTTGTCGGAGGTGAGCATGAGGATGTTGGCGGCTGGACCGGACTGGTCGCGCGCCGCGCCGGCCCACGACGGCCAGTCGACGTAGAACACCCGGCCGGTGCAATGGCCACCCTCGAGATCGCAGGCGCGCACGAGGTAGCGGCCCCATTCCGGATACTTGATCTCGAAGTCCCACTGCGCGCGGCCGTCCTTCGACGCGATGGTGTCCTGCTTGATCATCGAAGTGCTTTCACCCTGCGCGTACTGCGCGAGCGAATCGCCACCGGCCGAATCCCACCACCAGCGCCACTGCACCTTGTAGATGGTGACCTGGAGGCGCGGAATCGAGACGGGTGCGCCATCGGCACCCAGCGTGGCCAGTTCGACGACGTGTTTGGTGTCGGTGAGCAGCATGTCGCGCGCGGCATCGCCCTTGGGCAGCTTTAGGCCGACGTAGCGCTCGAATCCGGCGACCGTGCGCGTCTCGCGATTGATGCTGAAAGCACCGCCGCGTTCGAACACACGCGTGATGAAAGTTGCGTTGAGCATGCCGGGAGCGTCTCGCGGCAGGTCGAGATCCTTCTCGATCTTCGCCTTGCCGTTGGCATCGAGTTCGCCGTCGAACACCGTGATCGGCGCGCCGCTGAACGATCTCGCCGGGTCGTCGAATACGTAATCGGCATTGCGCGTAAAGCGCGTCGGCGCGCTCGAGAGACGCACCTCGATGGCGGCGCGCAGGGAGGCCGCCGTCGCTCCCGACAGCCACTGCGCGCTCATCGAACCCTTGAGCGGCGAGCTTTCGATGACCGGCTTTTCGCCGAGATCGAGCTCGATCTTGAGCCGGTTGGGCATGACCGTCTCGACCTTGATCGTCTTGCTGAACGTGGCGCCGCCGACGAGCGCAACGGCGTTCCAGTCGCCCGTGGGAGCGTCCGCAGCCGTCTTGAGTTCGAACGTGTAGAACTGCCCGACGGGCTTGGAATTGATCAACGTCTGCACGAGCTGGCCGCGCGGGTTGCGCAGCTCGACGGTGACCGGGTGGCCAGGCGGCAACGTGTGTGCCTTGTCCTGCAATGCAAAGGTCAGGTAGATGGTGTCGCCCGGACGCCAGACGCCGCGGTCGCCATAGAGGTAACCCTTGAGTCCCGCGACGACGGTTTCACCGCCCACGTCGAAGTGGCTCACCGGCAGCGCGGTGCCGTTGGCGACGCGTAGATAGCCCTTGCGGCCGCGATCGTCGGCGATGAGCGCGAATGGCGTGCCGCGGAGGTCGAGTTCCACCATGCCGTTGTTGTCGGTGCGGCCGCTCGCCATCACCTGGTTCTGGTAGCTCATCGCGTCGACCTTGACGCCGGCCAGGGGTTTGGCCGTGTCGAGTGCGGTGGCGACGGCGAGCAGCTTGCCTTTCTGGGCGCGCTTCGCGATCAGGCCGATGTTGGAGGCCAGCAGGTTGCGCGACGCGCGGATGTTGCGGCCGTAGCGGTAGTAGGCCGCCTTGCAGGGGTCATCGCGCTCGTTCCAGTTGATCTCGCCTTCGTAGTACTCCTCGCTGTAGTAGTCCCAGTTCGACGCGTCGACGGTGTCGCCATCGTCCTGGCTGGCGGGTTCGGACTCGGGAGCGGTGGTCTCGGAGCTGCCGGGGCATTCGTAGAGCGCGTCGGCGGGCGCCAGGGAGATCGTGAGCTGGAACAGGCCGCCAGGATGTTTGTTAGTGAGCTCGGTGACGTCGAGGTCGTATCGCGTCCATTTGCCGGGCACCGCCGACGCCAGCGGAATCGTCTTGCGCCACAACACGCGGCCGACGCGTCCGAGTTCCTGCGATCCACTGAGTGCATTGACCTGCAGGAACTGCGGGATGTTCGCCTCGAATACCTGCAGCGCCGTTACGCGCACGGCGCGCGCGCTGACCGCTTCGAACGGCACGCTGAGCGTCTTCGCATCGGGAAGTATCACCCCGGTGCCGACGAAGCGGACCTGCGGGCGTGTGTTGGTGAATTCCAGTTTGAACTCACGCTCGCCGATGAGTGGCTGTCCCGCGCGGCTGCGCAGGGCGCTTTCGAGCGTGAGCGTGACGTCGCCGACCACGTCCTCGTTGAGGTAGATCGTGAGCAGGCTGCCGTTGATGGACGTGGTGAATTCGCCCTGTGACAGGCGGATCTTTCCCTTGAGCTCCTGGCGGGCATCGAGCGCGTCGGAGAAGTGCACCTGGATCTGGCGCTGATCGCTCTGCTGGACCGCCTGTGCCTGCGTGACGGCGAATTCGTCGAGACCGGGAATACGCCAGCTTTGCGAGCCGGTGTTCTTGATGTTGAGGGGCGCGCCGTCCCACTTGAGGACCAGTTCCTGTTCCTGGGGCTTGCGCAGGATGTCGTTGATCGTGAACCGATGCTCGTGTTCGCCCGCCGTCCAGACGATGGGCAGCGGTTTGCCGTCGACGGTCGCGGAGATGACTTTCTCGACGCGCTCGCGATCTTCGCCGTCGGCCGTGAAGACCGACCCGCGCAGGACCATGAGCTCGTTGCGATCCTGTTCGACTTCGAGTCCGCTGGAGCGGACGTCGAAGTTCACGTCGAGCGTCTTCACCATGAACTCGAAAGGCTTGGTGTCCGCGGGAACGCCGGTGAGGCCCTGCGCTCGCACGTTGATTCGGTACTCGGTGCCCGGCTCGAACTCCGGCGTGGCGCGCAGCACGATCTCGCGACGGCTCGCGAACGTGGCGGTCATCTTCACGGCCGGCTTGATCGTGATGTTGGCCGACGCATCGGTGCCGACGCGCTCCTGCGGGACCACGTCGCCGGTGAAGAGCACGCGCACTGGCGAGTGGCGCGAGATCGCGCCGTTGCTGTGCTGGCTGATGGACGTCACCCACTGCGGATCGGGTGCGGCCACGGCCTGCCTGGTGGCGACGCTATTGCTGCCGCTGCAGCTGACCAACAGAAAAGCCGCCGCCGTGACCAGCAGGGCGGGGACGCGAATTCGAATCATGGAATCTCCGACGGGAGGGGGTGGATCGACGCAGCGTCAGTTCAACGCGGGATGCTGTCGATCACGTGGTGCAATTGTGGCAAATATGGAATGGGGACATTCCTGATTTGCTGCATATGGGGACGCGGCTCCTGGTAGATGGGTCGAGTGCCGCGCCCCCATGCAGGCGCACTCGCTTTCGCCGGGCCCTTCGTTCAGGGTGACAACGCAAGAACTCTGGCCGCCGACACGTACGGCTTCGTGCCTAGCGAGGCACCGTACCCGGCACGCTCGCTGGACGCCTGCATGGGTGCACGTCGCTCGACTCGTTTCCCGTGTGTCGCGACTTCGTTGCGGGAGAAATCAGGGGCGTAGCCCCAGGGTGTGAGAAGACCTCACTCCGTTCGTCGCCTCTCGATCTAGCTCGAGGCGCGTCCCCATTTGCAGCAAATGAGGAATGTCCCCATTAAGTGGCGACGGCTTCCTTGGGGCTGTGGATCCACACGCCTTCGGCGAGCGTGGTGGCGAAGGCCGCGCCGACGATGCCGGCATCGGCTCGCAGCGCTCCCAGCTTGAGCTTGCACGGGACGTGCAGGTCATCGACGAGGTTCGGGTGATCGGCGGTGATGCCGCCACACAGCACCATGAGGTCGGGCCACATCAACGCGTGAATGCGATTCAGAACGTAGTTGAGCTCGTTCATGTACGCGCCCCATTCGAGCTTGCGCTCGATGCGCGCACGGCCGGAAGCACGAACCTCGGCTTCCATGCCGTCGAACTCGAGGTGGCCGAACTCGGTGTTAGGCACGAGCTTGCCGTCGATGAAGAGTGCGCTGCCGATGCCGGTACCCAGGCTCAGGACGAGCACGGTGCCGGAGACATCACGCGCTGCGCCAAAGTGCACCTCGGCGAGACCCGCTGCGTCGGCATCGTTGATGGCGACCACCTTGCGCTTGAGCTTGGTCGCGGCGGGTTCGGCGAGAGGCTGCCCGATCCATGACTTGGCGACGTTGGCTGCCGAGTAGACGGTTCCGCCGACGACGACTCCGGGAAAGGTCACGCCAGCCGGGAGATGGGCAGTGCCTTCCGGCACGGCGTTGACCATGGCTTGCAACATTTCGCTGGTCGCGGACATTGCAGGCGAAATGACCGACTGCCGTTCGCCGATCAGGCATCCCCTGGTCAGGTCGACGATGGCCGCCTTGATCGACGAGCCCCCGATATCAATACCAATTGCTTGTCGGTGCATTCCGCGTTAACTCGAAGACATTGTGGTGCAGCGCGAGGAATCCGGGCCCGGTCACGTTGAGTTACTGTGCCCGTCCTCGCGGGGTGCATATGATACCGATCAAACGGCTCCGACAAGGATTTTGAGTGCAATGTCGGGGCGTCAAGAAAAATGTCCTGAAATGTCTCGTGATCAAGTGAAAGGTAGTTCGAGTGCAGACTGAGCCGATGCTGACCTCCGGCGCGATTCTCCGACGAGGATCGCTTCGCGCCGCGATTTATGACCGTTTGACGCGCTCGTTGGGCAAAGAGCCCGAAACGGCGACGCCGCGTGACATATACGACGCGTTATCTCTTGCCGTGCGCGAGGAATTGTCCGCTCGTTGGCTTGCCACTCAACGGCGG
>JADMIO011602912.1_pt1 | contig 20368 bp, 33 predicted proteins | sample 8958161 | NCBI WGS metagenome assembly JADMIO01 (sample SAMN16585339, study PRJNA669376) | soil metagenome | isolation source: Crop rotation soil | place: USA: Cullars Rotation, Alabama | collected 2011 | reverse complement strand
ATAATGTCAATGGTAAGGTGCGACACCAAGTTCCACGGAAACAGGGTCGGTTTCTGCGGTTGCTATGGTAACGTCGGAAACAGTGTCGATTAAAGAAACATAGAAACATAGTATCCTATATATTATTACACAGGTCTGAAAATGCAAGCAGCCCTCATTCTTAACTTTTTCTCAACTTTGCCTTTTGACTATGGATGACCCTTTGGATGAAAGTCGGTGGACTTTAGTATTTTGTGATTACTGTCTTCTTGGTTGTCTGCATCATCACAGATGTGTTTACTGGATCGGGTCTGGTGGAAGATTCGTTCGGAGATTCTTACACAAACGCGACAAAGATCTTTACAGTATTGATTACTACAAGCGTCACGGCTGTGAGTTGGATGGCGAGTTTACATTGGAACAGCTTAAGCGATTGGACTTTGTGACTGAAGATATATTAAAGTGGTTTAATCCTTGATGATTTCGATCAGTTGATCATTGGCACTGGTGCAGGTTTCGGTGACTTGCACCACATCCAGCATACTCCGCGATATCCGATGTATGAGAGTCCGACCAAAGTTAGAGCTCCAATAAAGCCCTGAATGTAGTGTTCGGTGCGCGACTGATCGAAGCCGATCTGCCACGCCTGCTGCAGTTTCGGATCGACGGTGGGCTGCGGCGGTGGGCGGTACACGGGCGACGCAGGTGGTGGGTCGCTGGCGTTGCGAATGCCGCCCGGTGGCAGGCTGTCGGCACGCTCAAGCGCCTCTTTCATGTTACGCTCGCGAACCTGTTGTGGTGTTTCGTCGACACTAAGTTTTGCGGCGTTTATTGGTTGCGGTTTCTGCGTTTCCGACGGCTGCTGTTGTGCTTGTGACACCGCCAACGACGATGGCACTGGTTGTGTCGGTGGCAAAGTAGAGTTGCTCGATGTGCTCATTCTGTTCTTTCAGTTGTGTTTGCATAACCAACACCGTTTTGAAGAGCGCGTCGTATTTGGACTGAAGATCGGAAACCGTCGTACTTAGTGCCATCTGCGGAATCGTCGTCGACGTCGAGCTGACCGAGTCGCCTTCGTCGGCCCACTTGAAGTTGCCGTTGCACTTGCCGCACACCGAGTACGCGCGTCCTTTGTTCTCGGCATTGTTGTTGCCAGTCGCGACCTTTTGCGTTCGGGTGCCGTCGTGTGCACAATCGCCAGGATCGACTTTGACCGGAGACTTCGCCTGCGGTGACTTTGAGAACACCAGGTTGCCACACGCCACACACTTATTGAACGGCTTGCCGGCCTTTGACACGAACTCTTCGTAGGGCGGATTGCAACCACCGACGCACGCGGGCTTATTTTCAAATTGTCGACTCATCTTAATAATGACTGAAACTTTGAATTTCGGCGACTACGTTCAATGCGTTGGAAACGTTTTAGTGTACAGCGACGGGAGAAAGTTTGTCGAAGTTACAAAAGCAAGTGTTGTTATTCATCGCAAAGAGTTTGCCCTTAACTCAATTGTCGTGAATTTGAACAATGGCGAAATCGGCAAAATCGTCGCGTTTCGTGAGCAATACCCACGTGTGTTTGTTTCTTACGACCGCGGCAAATGGCTTGGATGTAGTAGCACAGGAGAGTCCTTTTTAGATATTCGAATGGCAACCGACAGCGAGGTGGCAAGGTACAACAAAGAGTGTGCTGAAAAGGACGAGCGAACGGCGCGTGAAAAGATCGCCGACGTGGCCACGGAAACACTGCTTGCCGAGCTCGCCGACCGACTGAAAACTATAACGACAAAATGAACCGTAATAAATTGCTGAAGCTAATCCGTCAACAGAACCTCTGGCTTATCGAACGGTCTCAGCGCGACGAGCTGTGTCCGCACCAGTGCAAGGTCCGCGTTCGTGCGAACATGCGGCTGATTCACCAGCTGATTAGGGGTTTGGAGTCCACTGAATTGTGTGAGGCTTATAGAAGCTTGACAGCTTTCGGCCCGTATCAGTAGTGTAGAGGTACTGTTTGCCGTTGCGTCGTACGTCGATGATCTTGTGATTAATCAGCATCTCCTTCTCGATCTCGATCTTTGTGTCGTGGAAGTAGGGCAGCGGACCGTGCAAACCGACCGTACCGTCAGTGGGCACAACGACGATGTCATTATGGAGCGAACGAATTGAATCAAAGTTCATCTGTGGTTATGTTATTATCAACGCTTAAGAACTTTGATTCTGCCGCTGCGACTTTGCCACGTGTGATTCGCATACCCGAACGCGACACCACCCAGCCTACATTGTACGCGCGAGTGCAGCCGTTCCAAACTAAATCGTTAGCGGTACCGTCTTTCATACACATAACAGGTCGTTTAATCCTTAAGGCCGCTCCACGAGCGTTGCAGATCTTCTCCAAGTGGCTCCTCGCTTGTTTCTGCTGTTTCTTCGTCATCGTTATCGTCGTCGTCGCTTTGGCTTTGGGGACCACCTTTGATTTCTTTGACTGCAGCGCTTCGTGGCAGGCTGACATACACTGTTCGAGTTGTTAGCGCCAGCATTCGGCCCAGTTTGACTTCACATGTCGGCTTAGTGTCGAATCGTGCTGATTCTGCGACCGCCTTGAGACCCTCGAGGAAGTACTCGCGAAACGGCGGGCAGTAGTCGATCGACCACGCACGACGCGCACCGCTCGGAGCACCTGCATAGACCATGCATTTGTGAATGCCGGTCATGTGCATCTGGTGTTGCGCCTGGCACCACTGGCTGAAGCCGAGCCGATCGCGAGCGGGACCCCAGCCGGCGTCGTCGGGCGACGTAGGGCGCCACTTTATCTCGATTAGCGTCACTCGACTCTCGCCGTTGTGGTGCACGACTCCGATGGCGTCGGGCGTGCTCATCTCCTGGACGCCGTACGTCAGCGACGGTGACACATAAAGATTCGCGCGCAAAATCACAAAACGATCACTAAGTTCCGACAGCAGGTGCGGCTCCATCGCCGTGCCTTGGTTCATGACGTGCTGCGAGTATGCCGAAACCATTGGCCGTGGCTTGCCGGCGAACTTGTCCAGCAGCTCTTTACGTGCGCCACCACTGACGATTCCGCTAAAGACTTTGCCACAATCGGAACTTCCGATCGTCTTTCCAGTACGCAACGCATACCACGCCGGACTTCCATGCGCTATCGTTGTCTCGTTATTAAAGCCTTCTGCGGCCGACTTTGTCATCGGTATCGTAACTAAAACAGTGTTCATAATATTATGAGAGCCAAACTTAAATACCGTACCAGACATTGGTTCAGAAACGACGTACAAGGTGGAGATTGCTGCGTTATTAATACAGAGGTTTTGTGTGGAGGTCAATGGCACTGCGTACTGTATCATTCGCAACGTGACGACAAACAGGCGATTTACTATTGCGAGCCACTGTTAAAAATGATTCTGATCAAAGAACTGGGATTGACACTTGGAAATCACTGCCCGCGTGACACGACATGGCATGCGCGTTTGTTAGCCGAGTGTGCACTGGAGGACGAAGCAGAAGAACAAAGAAGAAATGAGTCGCAATAAAGTAGTCACCGAGTACGAGATGCAAAAGGAGTTTGTCAAATGGATACGCATGAACCACCCAACGATCCTCTTCTGTGCCACTGTCGGCGGTAAGAGCTGCCACCTCATCGAAAACGTCAAAGCGCGCGCCACAGGCTATAACAAGGGCGTACCAGATCTACTGATCTACGAACCTCGAAACGGCTTTCATGGACTGGCGATGGAACTCAAAACGCGGACCGGCACCTTGAAACCCGAACAGCAAGTGTGGCTCGACGAACTCAAGTCGCGGAAGTACCAAGTGTGCGTGCCACGCTCGGTCGACGAGTGCATTGCGCAGTTTACAACGTACTTTGAGTCAGCGGCGCGGAAACCACAAAAATAATGAACAAAGAATATCACAAAATAAAGACACATTTGGGCGAACTGGAAGTACGAAAGGCCACATTGAGAGAGCGTCAGCGAGAGACAGCGCAGGAGCTTGAGTGGGTGCACGTTGAAATCGAGAACATTGAGAAGCGAATCAAAGATCTTCAAAGTCGGTGCAAACACAACAAAAAGACGGAACGCGAGTGGGGTCTCTGTAACGCTACGATCTGTGTCGACTGTGAGAAGGTGCTCGGGTACATATGAATGAATAAAAATCTAACAGCTTGGTAACCCTGAGTAATGTCAACAGCAGCAAATAAGCGAGCCGGACGACTTGAACTATGTGCGAATCAACTCACCGCCGAGACACTGGTTCTCGGAGGACAACGCTTTACCCGCGACGACCTGGCTCGACAGGCACCGCCGGTGTTGGTGCAACTTCAGCCGCAGCCACCGTTACCATCTGTACCCGATGACCGCATTGTTGAACTGCAAGCAGCGTTGGAAGCGACTCGTAAGACAATCGAGCAAACTCGGTCTGTTCAGTTGGAGCGCACAGCGGTCAAGCGAAAGGGACATTATTATATTGCTGGTCGACGAGTGAACGCCAGCGACTTGAAGGGCGATGGCAGACGGTACTTTGCAGTCGCCAGTTACTGCTCGGTTCAAGAGGCACTGCAGCGACTCGCGGAGGAGATCGACGCACTGCATAATAACGGTAGCAGCAGTGAAATTTCTACCTCGTCCACAACATCAAACTAAAAGAATGAGCAACAGCAATTCAGCCAGCCGCATTTTGGAAGGCAACGTCACCGTTCGAGGCAAACTTACCGCCAAAAACGTATTTACTGAAAACGAATGGAAACCGTACGTACCGACTGTGGTCGCGGGCGGCACGTTCCCGACATCGATGACACTGGTTGCGCGATGGCGTTTGGTGGGTTCGACGCTTCATGTGACGTTCTCATTCTCCGACTCTGCTGCAACCGGCGGCGCGAGTACCGGCGCGTACACGATCGGCTTCCCCACCGGCACGATATTGAGCGCATCGAAAGCCGGTCTTGCATGTGGTAACGCCATCATCACAGAGGCGGCCGGCAGCACGACGTTGCTCGGTGTTGTCACTGTCGCCGGCACTACGACGCCAACGTTCTCCTTGGTCGTCGGCACGGAGTTGGTTGCGCCAGTCACGTGGGGTAACAGCGCACCTGCGGGAACACGTTTGAGCACCGCCACCGCCAAAACCGCCACTGCGTCGTTTAGCATTGAGATCGAGCCGACGTCGACGCTCCTGTTGCAGCAAAACAACTAAACTAACTATGATTAAACATCAGTTCACTTCAATGTATCTCGACCAATTGCGCAAAACCATACCAGAGTGCTTGAAGGTCTGTTTGGTGACCGAGCCTACGAAGGACCGCGACATGGAGTTTGGCGAAATCACCGGACGGAAACACGAATGGCGTACACGATTCGCGTGCAACAAGGTCACCGGCCTCTTTGTGTTGGTGCTTGATAATAACGACGATGAACGATACGTCTTCTTTACGTTTGGCAGCCCTATTGCCTCGCTGAAGTACGTTGGACTGGTGGACTATAATGAGAATATGGCGTTTAATTGCGATTCTGGCGAATTCGAGCCACTCTTCGACGATCTGCTCGCAATCATTAAAACGTTTTCGCTCGCTGACTAGCCTGAGCGTGGTATGAATATGCGATCGGTGGGTAGAAGACTTGCGCAGGTGCTTTGCGTATGAGGTCGGCGTACATGCCTTGCGTCATCGTAACGAGCGCCCACGGCTTCTCGCCACGTCGCACCATTTCGGCGTACACTGGCCGCAGCTGACTCGGTACGGTCCACATATTGACGTTGCCGACCATGTGGTTCTGCGTTGCTCGGGCGTGCGCGTCAAATTGAATTTGGTCGTCGCGTGGGTTCATTATCCGGGTTTTCTTAGTGATTAGAAAACGTCAACATGACAGAACGCGGAAAAGAAATCGCAGAAACACTCAAAGACGTCGATCAGGACATCAAAACGGTCGTGCCCATCGCAACCGAGATCATACAGCAGCTCCACAAGGCGGTGCAGTTTGTCGTACGCTGCTTCGGCTGCAAGAACGCCAAGGGTACGCCGGTGCTACTCAAACACGACTCGGTCGAGATCAAACAGGTGCGCAACTCGGTGCAAGTCGGCGGCGTGTGTGCTACGTGCGGCAAAAACGTACGCGGCTTCATATCGGTGCAACAGGCCAAAGACTACGGCTTCGACTACAAGCCACGCAAAACAAAAGGCGACAAACGAAAAATCAATGATGCTGAAATTGATCCGCCGGCCAAAATCGCTGCAACCACACTGCTTGTCGGCGAGCCTGCAGCGGCGGTCGATGAAAATAAACAATAAAAAAGAAAGCGTGGTACCCCGCTGTTTGAACCGCTGTCCTTTTCAGGAACTCGGGTTTAAACGCCACTCATCCAACTTGACGTCGGTACATGGACGGAGCACCACAAAGTCTGAGCGCGGATTAACGATGATAGTGTGGCTATTGTTGAACTACTTATACGATGAGTTTATTAAGTCCAACGCAGAGGCTCGGCTGTTGACCATCGAACGACGACTGGCGAACATAGAGGCAATATTGATCGTGATTCAGGACACAGTATTGACACTGCAGCCGCCACAGATTTCGCAACGTAACAGTGACGAGTTCACGATAGGCGACGCACTCGACGTTCTGGTCTATGACGCACTCAACAATGTCAATAACGTCAGCGAAGCACAAGCTCAAACACAACGCTCGTGTAGTCAATAAACGGATTCATTATCCCGGCAGTATCAAATGTCACCAGCGACACAGTTGAATTCATAATCGCACTCGCTTTGTCCCCGTGAGCAATCAGGCGTTCTGTGTCGTTTGTCGAGTTTGGATAGAACGGATAGATAGAGTCGCGCAATGTCAACGCATCCGACGCCTCCACATTGATGCAAATGAACGTTTGTGTTTGAGAGAGGCTGAAGCGCGCGTAGATTACCGCTGGCACTGCACCGCCACTGCCGCTAATTCGCACGTTCCGCAAGTAGACTTCGTTGTAGTGTATCGGTACGTTGTGCGCAACGATCTTAAACTGATTATTCGTGCTGCCGACCAGTTTCTTCTGCTCAACCACCAGCGTATGCGTTCGAAGTGATGAAATATAGCTCATTGTCTAGCTGAGATTGCGTTTGAGTTCGATAAAGTCCGATCTGTGAACTTGAGATGGAAATTGGTTCGACCTCGGTCCTCCAGAGTAGTAAGGATGTTTGAAATAGGCGTACAGTGCCGCTCCGACGATGATCAATAGCAATGAATTTTGATTGAAGATCATGGTTATTCACTGGTTAGGTTTTACGTTCGCTCATACACCGGCAGTTTGTACGTTCGAAGCGCCGTTCCATCGTAGCATGAAATCGTGATATAATCGATGTTGGCACCCAGAGCCGTTGCACCGGTACCCGAGTTCGTAGACGTCATCAGAGAGCGGAAGACATTGTTGCCATTCAATGCGATCGTCAGTTGATTGCTGGCCGTTGAAACCGCGTCTTTACCCAATATGATGCATCCAGAGCGTGCCGCGGCGTCAACGTCAGCATTGAAGCCGACAATAGTATTGTTTGCGCCGGTTGTAAGTGTATCACCAGCCGTGTAACCAATAGCAGTGTTTGCTGCACCAGAAGTCAACGCAGCCAGAGCAGACACGCCGACAGCAACACCGCCAGTGGCAACCGACGTAACAACACCGGCCAACGCCGACGCACCAATGCCAACCATATTTGCCATGTCGACAGCAGCCAGACTGCCAACCAGATAGCCAACCAACGTATTGCTGGCACCCGTTGTCAATGTCGCGCCTGTGCTGTAACCAAGAGCCGTGTTTTGTGAACCGGTTGTAAGGGCGGTTAGACTCAAGTAGCCAACAGCGGTTGCAAACGATGCGGATAATGCACCCGCCAGCGCACTTGCACCGATACCCGTGTTGAACGAGCCCGTTGCAAGCGTCAGAGCACTCGCACCCACAGCAGTGCTGCCAGACGTCGTCGTGACGGACTTAAGCGCGTTCGAACCAAGAGCGGTGTTACTCGAACCGGCTGTGTTTGCAGCCAGTGCCGTATAGCCGACCGCGGTTGTACCGTTTGCCGCGTTTGTGACTGCACCTGCCAATGCACCAAAACCGACGGCGGTGTTCTGAGAGCTGTTCGTGGTTGCAAGTCGCAATGCATCTTCACCGAGTGCCGTATTGTTTGCACCAGTCGTGATCGTCGTGGCCGCACGTCGACCAAGCGCAACATTTCCCGTGCCAGTTGTCAACGAACCCAGCGCGGCAGAACCAATGCCAATAGCGTTGTTTGCGCCGGTTGTCAATGCAGCACCCAACGCACCGGTGCCAATGCCAATCATATCCGTAACGGCGCCAATTGCTGCATCGAGCACGCCATTACCGAGGGCAACATTGCCCGTGCCCGTAATACTCGCATTACCGCTGTTGTTGCCGATAATGACGTTTCCCGCCGAACCGACCGAGCCTGAGCCAAATACGACCGCGGATGGGCTAAACAGAACACCGGCAATGCGGATCGTGTTAACTGAAAGATTCTCAACAAACTTTGTCGCTGCGTTTCCGTTCGACATTGTCTTTATCAGGCAGTTGGAATTTCACTGTGGGCCCATTTAGCTCAGTGGTAGAGCACCGCACTTTTAATGCAACGTACAAATGCGGGTTCAAATCCCTCTGCTCGTATAGAGTGTAGTGCAACAGGCAGCACGGTACAATAGGTGGTCGGAGGTTCAACCCCTTCAATGGGCAGTTTATTTTTTATCCACCTTGACTTTACGTTTGCAGGCATAGCAGCCCTTGCCGGTACAGTAGAACGACTCTGCAGACGGCAGCCGGGTATTGATTTCAAAGTCCACCGCGTTGAACCCCGCGGGTCGATGCGCGTGGTGCTCTTCAAAGACGCCGGAGGTTAACTCTCGTGTCGCATCGTGAACTTCGGTTGGGTGCAGGAGTTCATACTTCTCCGACTCGCTCAGCAGGCCGGCCTCGTGCGGCATTGTCAGCACGTTATAGGGCCAACTGGGTTTGGTTTTGGCGTACGGTAAGAACGGGACTTTGCGACCCGACGGCGGCATTGGCGGCTGCCCCTTACTGTAAAGGATCTCGCCGCTTATGAATGTAGGTCCCGAGTAGCATTGAAATACCTCTTGCATTTCTACTTGACTTTGAAAACAGCTAGAAATGTCCGCTCTGGGTATTAGCACAAATCAAGAGCTGATCATCGGCATCGGTCTCGTCGGCGTCGCAGGTGCCATCGCATACTACGAATGGTCAAAGTACTCCAGCACTTCAAATGGCGGTACACATGGTGGTGACACGTCGCAAGACACACCGGGCTGTCCGGGCTACGAAGGCAAAGGCAATACGAACGGAACCGGCACGTGGCTCGACCAAGCTTTGGAAGAACTGGCCCATAAATGGGGCTTCGTTCAGTGTCCTCCGCCTGGTACACAGTATACGGTGTTCACGGGCGGCTTTGCACCGATAAAGGGTACCAGTGGCTGTGACCCGAATGTTGAAGAGGATTGCGACGACTATACGGACGATTGCGGCAAACCGGTTACGATTACGAACTGGTTTACGCCGGACCAGATAAAGGCCTATCAGGCGCACACTCCGAGCTGGGTTATTAGTAGTCCCGCCGACTTGGCAGCGATCGTTGCAGACTGTCAAGCTAAACAGGCCGCACAGAAACAAAAGATCGACAATAACAGAGCCGAAGCCGATAGATACACTGCACTTGAAACACGACTCGCTAACCAGTTCAGCAAAGACTGCGCAGCCGGTAACAGGCCAAGCGAATTCACTGCGACGTTTTTGGGAACGCAGGCCGACACCGCTCAGCTCGGCTCGTACTATAAACAGAAGATCATCGATGAGTTCACCGGTGACTTGGCTGCTTGGGACGCTAAGTTTTCGCAGTTTGGCGGCGGAGGTCCATGCGCAGGCTACGATCCTTATCATGGAGACCCAACGAAGGACGACAATGCAATGGCAGCGCAAATCTTGACCAATTGGAAGTCGGCGATCGACGCGGCTAAACCGAAAGGTCCGTGGCCAAAACCACCGAGCTATTTGGACTTGAAGTGCGGCTCGGGCTTCTCAGATGCGTTGGCTCAGCAGACCGCTACGACACTCGCAGGCTACCTTGCAAACGCTCAACAAGGACATTAAACCGAGCGAATCCTTTCGTCACTATACACCACTGATCGCACGTCGTGACTCGGCGCCTTGTTCTTTATCTTTTTGTCTGACTGTTGTTCGAGTAGCGGCTCCGACGTGCTTGTCCACCACAGAGCCACAGCCGCAACACCCAGAGCTATTATTGACCACTCTATCATATTAATGTTACCACAGAAATACACTATGAACGCAGAAACGCCGGAAACCGCGGTGCTAAAGAATCTCTATTTGGTGCGTCAGATTATCGAACAGTCAGAAGATATGGCGGCGGCGTTTGCGGCACTGACACAGTTGAACCGCGAGTCTAGCAAACTGGTGACCGAACCACTATACGCCGGATTCAGAGAACGCCTCTTGAAGGACAAGATTCGGAAACTGATAGCTAATATGGACCGTGCATGGAGTCACCCAATACCACTAAGTTACAATACAGCAGTCGGCTACAGCGCACTGAACGTCCTTACAACCGGTTCACATAGTACTGCAGTCGGATACTTAAACACGGCAATCGGCGGAAAGCAATATAAAGTTCCAATGTACCGTTAATAATCTAAGCTGTCCAATAAATGTCGTCAGTAACAATTTCACCCATCGAATTGAACTACGCAAGCAGAGACTGGATGGTCGAACGACTCGATCGTCTCGGTCTGGTCGGAACTGCCGCGTCACAATCACGCGCGATTGTCGCACCTCCGGACTATAAGGACAGCGAGGCGGTTGCGGTGGCGGATGCGCGCCATCAACTCAAGTACAAGATGGATCAAAACGTGCACAAGAAGGCAGCCAACGAACTCGAGAACTTTCAGGCGGCGATGTACCGCGGCAGTACGCCAGCGGGCTCCGCGCAAGTGCAAGCAGAGAATCCAAACGACATTTGGGTTCAACCGCGTGCTCATCCGTTCTATCAAAAGGACCGCGTGCACGTATCGGACCAAGAGCTCATCAACGCAAACGAACCGTGGCGCATTTACACCGACGTCAAGAAACGGTCGATTAAAAATGTCGATACTAAGTGACGATTTTATGACTGAGTACTTTGTCGACGGATGCCAGTATGTGGTTAAATCTGAAGTTAACGGAAAGTGGTACGCATCAGCCAAACACGTAACAGCATTGTGGGTGGAACACGACGACGGGAAAATAGAGTGCATCAACATAAGCGAGATCGAGAAACGAGGGCGCCTGGTCGACGATCCACGGAAACAGAAACAATAAACTTCATTTTGTGCGAGGATGACAGTCGATGTGCCGCTCCGACATAATCAGACCAGGTGGATCGTATTCCCTCTCGATTAGCAGTCGAGTTCTGTTGTTAAATATAGCTTGACGAACGGTGTATCCGTTTTTGCACCATGTATCGCTAATAGCGTCGCACCATTTGTTCGAAGTATACACACTTATGAGACCATCAACGACGTTTCCGTTTGATGTATGTCGACCCCTACGAATGGAGACAAGATTGCCTTTGCTGTCTGTGTAATTCTGGTCGGCTGGAGCGTGAACAATATAGAAGCAACACCGCTTGCACTTTGCTGTCCGGTGAAAACTCGATGGGCATCTGACGTAACATTCGTCTTCATAGCCTGGAAATCCAATAAGTTCGTTCATTTTTTATTCTTGTTTGTTGACGATTTTACACCAGACAGTTCGAGGCGGGTGCGGAACCAGTGAGTAAGTGTGCATTTCGCGTTGACAGTATGAACGAATTTGCATTTGGTCAGCAGAAACGCGCTAAACAAACGGCGATCTATACGTCGATGCCAGAGTGTCCGAGTGCTAAACGTCTATTCGACAGTCCGTACTTGGTGCGCGAGGTGCTGAAGTACTTGGAAGCCGACGATTTGAAGGCGGTGCGCCTGATTCACAAGGGCGGAATCAACCGATTTTGGACCGACGCGAAGTTTGTGCATGAAACACTTGGTATGCTGCAAGGACCGATGGGAAAGACGTACCAGATAGACTCCGCAAAGCAAGTCAATTATGAGCACGGGTACACAAACCGAATCGAATACATGCCAGAATTTGAAAGTTCGGAAACAGGACGACTTATTGTGGGAGTTAACCGTGGAGGTTCTCGTCACGCTGGCTATGAATATTGGCGTTCGAGCATGAACACCGCGTCGAAAACATACCAAGAGATGTACAGACCGGACAACAGAGTCGAAGTTTACGAACGAGAGCATCATTGGCCACAACAGCCTTCGGAGGAGGGCGAGTACATTCTCGAGCGACCGTTTATCGCGTACAACGTTTCGATTCGACCTGACGTCTGGGCGCACTACCCGTGGAAGATGAAGGACGTAAATGAAGACGGGAAGCTCGTAATAAACGGAAAGGTGTTGTTGTAATAATAAATAATCTTCATTCACGGGTCATTAAAATCGCCAGGATGTTCGGACAGTGTCGTTGAACCAGCGGATGCGAGATGTGACAGCCGGTGGTGATGAAGTTGCTGTTCTCTTCGAAGCTGTCCGGTGTGACTCGTAGTATGTGATGTCGTTTGCTGTAGGCGTATTCGTAGAGCAGTTCGATCTGAGTGCCGTAGTGATTGACGCGAATCGTTTCGTACTCGCCGTTCTCCGTCACCTCGAGCTCCAGCCACGAGTCGATGACGACCGACCGAGACACAATGCTGCACGGATAGCCAAAACCACCGTCTCGACTCAGACGACCGTCGGCGAACCACTGCTCGATAAACTCGTCGGGCACGTGCGGCGAATAGCATCGGAACGCAGGCGCACCACGCGGATGAAGAGGATTCATGAGCTGACCCTTCTGGTTCTGGTACGAGAGGCACACTAACTCTTTGCCGCTGTCGATTTGTTGAGCCCAGAGCCGGTAGAAATCGGTAAAGACCTTTCGCAACGCCACGCGAGCCTTCACAATCGTCGACAGCGAATCTCGCGGACTTCCGACGTACTTGCCGAGGTGAAACATGCGAGCAAAGTCCCGGTGCATGTAACAGCACAGACGCCAGAGCTGCGGACCGGCGACCTCGCAGAACTCGGCCAGCGTGTGAACGTTCGTGCCGTTGATCAACGCGTACAGGCCAATCGTCGATTCGTCGCCCATAAAAAATCGTCTGATTTCGGCGTCGGTCTTCATTGCGTTGTCGGTCGGATGCAACTGATACGGAGCGAGTTCAACACTCACAGTCAAAGCACCACTGTCGGTCATAACGTCGTTCTGTGCTGTGTGTGATTAAAAACGACCGGCGCAAACCACGGACCATGAAAGCGAAACCCGTCAACACGAAAAGCTCAACACGAAAAATCGAACCATGATTTCTACCCGAATACTTAAACACAATGAACGCCGACAGCAACGGAAGGATCTTTATACGCTCCGACCGCTTTCAAAAACACTGGCAATATGATAGCCCAGCCAATAACCCATCAGAAAGTCAATACTTTAAAAAGTCCAGCGACGCGGCTGAGCAACAGATTCGCCCGTTCTACGGTCAAACGCAAAAGGGGCTGCCTGTCGATAATCGCGAACACTTTCAACGACGCATGGAGAACGGTATGCCTGGAGGTGCTCAGCATGGACGGTTAGAGTTACTTCTACGGTACGAATGCGAATGTCGCCTGCACGGACCAAACAGCACGCTTGCGAAACTGCTCAGCGATCAACTATCAGGGTTCGACAACAGAAACGTCGAAACGGAAACGGTGCATTCGAAATGAACGATTTAATCCCATTTAAGATAGTAGTCGTACTGTGGAGGGTCGGTCAGGTAACCGACGTTTCCCGTTGTTATTCTCAGTCGATACTCACGCGCGATGTCAACCCAGACGCGTGGTAGCTCGTCGAAACAGCCGATTTCGTAACGTTTCTTTCCAGCCATGTCCAGTGCGGCAATGCGAGGAAGTATAAGCTCGACGAATTCCTTGCGAATTTTAACGGCCTCCTCCGCAATTTCCGCTCGTCTAATTGCAGCACGCTCCTCCTTTGTTCGTTGTTTCTGTTTCTGACCCTCTAAAAACGCGTTAACTTCGCTCATTTTGCTAGTTTTCGGTTGATGTAACATTTGGCAAGGAATGAACTCAGCGACAGTAAGAAAGTGCGACCGGTGTTGGAGGATTATGGATCTTTGTCTCTGTCCGCCACCGCCCGGGATTTGGCAAGCGGCGACACGCAACCAAGGACTGACGTTGGAGCAGAGAGTTGAAAGGCTAGAGTCAGAAATCTTAAGGATCAATAAACCAAAATGAGTCGAGACCGTTTCACTGACCTTATGATAACTGTCGACCCGCACATTGTGCCTAAAGACGAAACTGAAGTGTCGATCGTTGCAGCGCAACTTAAATCGGCCGTGCTGGCGTTCGTTACGGCGCCGGTTATCATAGCGACAATACCATGCGAGGACCCGAGTAAGATTAGACGCGCACAGCTGTTGAACATGGCGGTTGAAATTGGCGAGAAGTACGGCCGTGAACACGTGCACTTTAACTTAAATCTAACGCATCGAACAAAGATCCTGTTGAAGCATCCCGATGGCCGAACAATCAACGACGAAGTCCAAAAGTGGTTCAACGCAAGGCTCGGTCGTTCGTGTTTCGCCAGCGTCCGACTCGCCGACACCAGCCGGGCCAAAAATTATGCCACCAAATCCGGTACGTCAACCGACGAACCAGCCAACGTCAGTATCACTGGAGCACAAATCAGAGCGGCTAAGTGACGAACTAGCTACGGCTGTCGCGTACTGGATAATCGTGTGCCTCTATGAACACGGCGACGACCTGGCAAAGTTCACCGAAGCGATACGCACCGAACTGGACGTTGCGACAAACGACGACGTACAGTACAGATCGCGCAGAAACTGGCACGTGGCTACGTCTCGATTTTATTTCGTTCACTCTGTCGTGTCGGATCGCTATATGGTGTTCCACGTAGCTCAACCAGAGCGCGAACCGCTTCACGTTCTTGTATTTTATGCATAGCCGCCAACACCTGGCCGTACTTGATTGCACAGCTCACACGGAAATCGCTCACAGTCGCCATAAAATCATCGTCCGCCGCTCGGCGTTCTTCGTAGTCCAAGAGGCACTGAGGTACATTGTTGTTCGATGTAGTTGGTGCAAGGTACTTCTGGTGCGCGAGTCGTATTAGTAGGAGTTCGTTACACATTTCGACTAAACTCATTATTTTATTATCAGGGCGAACGGTCAACGCGAAATTATGAACAACGATTATTGGAGAGACAACTATCTAAGCCCAGAGAATATGGAGAGATGGGATGCGGCAACCCGCTCGCGTTTAAATGCATTAGACGACGCAATTAAGTTAAAAAACGAATCAACCGAGTGGTGTCAGACAGCAGCGCAAAGTTTGTGGATTGCATGTGCTTTGAATATTTTCGTCGCGTCTATTTACTTCCTCGATCTGGCCACTCATTAAAGATACCGGCAACTGTCGCAAAGGTTTCCATTGGTTGTAAACGGGTGGTCTTCGCATGTCCACCGATAGCATCCACTGCATATAGTTCCGTTGCCATCTTGATAGTTTAAATAACGCTCTCGAACTCGACAGTCAACACAGATTTTAAATCGTCCAGAAGAATCGTCTTCGTCACTTCCTACGCTCACGCACTGATACACCCCTCTGTGCTCGTCTATCGCCACAGTTCTCCAATAACCTGGTACACCGCAACGTTCAACACAATTACTAGAGCACACCACTTCGATCAACGCAGGCGGACACGGCGCAGCCATATTTTAAAGTTCGGCGCAAGTTGTCAACACGAAAAAACAACACGGAAACATGAATGACGACGACTACGGTAGTGCGGCTCAACAGGTCTTACAGTCGCGTTGGTTAATCGAGGAGATAGCTAAATGGGACTATCGAGCCTATCGCGTACTATCGGCGTTGAACCGTAAAGGCGGTGTGCTGGCGCTCGATCAGTCGCCGTACTACAAAGGCTGGCGGATCGCGATGAAACGACAATCGGTTAAAGTGATACATCACGCTACGCCGGATGGGTTCGAACGAACGTGGTGGATACCGTGGCCTTTTGGCACGTATAAATCTCCATATAAAGGTCCGGAACCAGATTTGCTCAGAGAACGACTACATGGCACCTATCCGGCAAAAACACGCTTGATGTGGTACGGAAAGGGCTTACGTTGCTATGAAGTCGTCGATCACGAGTCTCCTGGTGAGCTGCAAATAAGCGAAGCCGGACCTACGAGATCAAAAAGACACAAACACAGAATTGGAACGCAGAAGGAACTCGAGTGGTTTAATCAGCAGTTTGAAAAGTACTCCGACGGACCGTTTCCGTACGACTAGTTAACATCCATGCCACCTCCAATAAACCGAGCTAGTCCAATTAAGTCGTCTTTGTTGTAACTTGTCAACGCAGGCCTGTCGCTGAACAGACAGTAATGGTGAATTCGCACAAGATCGCACTCTGGACAGTACACTTCGAAAATCCTCGTGACGTCAAACCGATCGGCCGCCATAGCACAGTACACAATATGGCCACCACTACTACTAGAATGTTGACCCTGGTGCTCCGACGACCACGTAACATCCCACCGAAGTTCGATACCATCATCCATGCTAATTCCAACTCAACTCGTGTGTTTCTGTTTTCGTGTTGACGCGTGAACCAGTTCACCGTAGGTTTCAAAATGACTACGCAACTGCCAACAGCCCGCGTCAAAACAACATTGCAAAGGTAAGCAGTTCGATACCTTTCTTTTTTTATTTTTTACCCTGGCATAGTATTCAGGAGCTGTTGGACTTGCACAAGACGCGCACGTCGAACAACGCGTCGACAATCACCGGAATCAAAGATTTTCGTTTCCGTGGCCGATACTCGCTCGAACTGCACACGCCCGAGCAGTACGACGCGCTGTTCCGACGCATGCAGGTGCTGATGAAGCCCGCCGACGCGTTTATGCCGGAGATGAACGAGATCAGCTACGGCTGGGCGCTTCTGTCGTTCGATATCGACTGCTCGCCGCTGCCGTCGTTTGACACCGAAGCCGAGCGTCGTCGATTGTCCGAGGTCACGCAGATGGCGCGCCTCTTTATGCAGGAGCTCGAGATGCACTTCACCGGCTACTCGACGGCGAGCTGCGTTGTGGCGAAGAACGATGTGCAGCGCTACCGCCTGATGTTTCCGGGCGTCACCTACCTGAGCACCGATCCCGTCGTGCTGCTTCTGCGGCTGGTGCGTCGGAAGGCGTACGGCACCGCGCTCGCGACGTACTTTGACAAGGAATCTGAAGTCTTTGACCTGAAGCCGACGTTCCGCATGGCGCTTCGAGTTCACGGCACCAGCAAGAAACCGGGTGGCCTCACACGCAAGTACCGCGTCGCGATTGTGCTGCCCGATTCCGAAGGCGTGCTTGCGCCAACCGACCGCCTCTCGATTCGTCCGTCCGCCGAGCACTACCAGCGACTCTACGACACGCCCGAGTCGAGCTACTTGCAGGCGCGTACGGTGTTCGCTCGAGCTGCGTACGCCGGCAACCAGGGCGTCGTTCGCGAGTATGAGCACTCGTGGAAACAGTCGATTGTCAACGAGATCTTTGCCACCAGCGACATTTTAACACCGCCAGCCTCGCCACGTCACTCGCCGCACTCCTCGTCAGACAGTATCTTCAACGACAACGATGACGACGAATTCGACTTCATTAGAGAGCCAGACGTCGCCGACGACACGGTGAAGATTCTGTTGATAAGTCGACGGCTGATTGTGGTCGAGCAACAAGGCATCAAGTGCGCGCTGTTGCTGCATGGCGAGCGTGCCGACAGCGCAACTCTACACTACTCGGACGGCACCACCAATGTCGTCACCGGCCTCGCCGCTCATCAGTACGCCGACGACGAAGACGATCGCGACACGCTCGAAGGTCCGCTGGTGTCGATTTTCACGCGCGATCTCGGCTGTCCGCGTGTGTCGTCGCTCGACCACTTTCCGCTCGAGCTGTTCGTGTACGGTGGCGGTCTGTCGCCGCTCGAGGTCTCGTTCGACCACGTTACCAAAAAATACAGTTTCGTCTACAGGCCGTCGCAGTCGCGTCGCGTCACTCGAGACTTGCAGACGTCGTCGATGGCGGCGATGGCGCTGCGTACGGCGAACCTCAACTACGCCGGTGTCATCAGCGAAACAGTGTATCGACAGTGCGACGAGCCGACACGGTACTGCAACGACGTCTTCAGCGACACACTTCGACGGCGCAACAACGATGCACTGCTCGTCGTACAGTTGAAAGCCGGCTGTGGCTCCGGTAAAACGGTGTTTAGTCTCGAGTACATAGGCCGGCTGCTGCACACGAACCCGAGCTGGTCGATGGTGTGCGTCACGCCGCGCGCTCAGCTCTGCAGCCAGCTTGCCGTGAAGATCAAGTCGATCGTCAAGGTCACGACGCACCTCTACACCGACGGCGCATGGCCGGAGCAGGCCCGCGCATGCGTTGTCACGCTCGACTCGCTCGTCCGCACGTGCGCCCGCGACGGTGTCACGCGTCAGCCGATGATCGTGCTGCTCGACGAGATCGAGCTGTCGGCGCATCATCTGGCGGCGAGCGCGACGATGAGCAACTCGGTCGACGGTCGGCTGCGCACGCTCGAGACGCTGCTGATCATGATGGCGCGTGCCCGGCGTGTCGTCGCAATGGACGCGCACTTTGGCTTCAGCTCGTCGCTCTTCCTCTCGATGATCGCCGTCAAGCGTGCCGAGCTGTGTCTCGACGGCACACTCCGGTACTTGCATCTGGAGTTCGAGCGCAAGGAGCCGGTGAAGTTCGTGGTGCTGAGCGACGAGGGGCGGCGCGTGCAGCTCATCCGAGACGACTTGGCCGCCGGCAAGCGCGTCATCGTGTTCGAGCCGACACCGCGTCAAGCCGAGGCGCTCGCGGCGATCTTCAGTCAGCACTCGGTGTTGGTCGTGCACGGCCGCAGCGACACCGACATGAAGTCCGACTTCGCCAGCAACCCCGTCGCGTACCTGCGCACTCACAACACGCAGCTCCTCATCCACACCACCAGTGTCGGCGTCGGCGTCAGCATCGACGAGCGCTACTTCGACACGTCATACGTCAGCTATCGACCGTTCTTGGCCGACGAGGCGATCGTGCAGGGCTCGTATCGAGCGCGTCAACTCGAGCTGTGCGACGGCGTGCGAACGATCTATATTAATTACGACAAACGCATGCGACGCAACGGCCATCGGCTGCTGAGCATTCCGACGATCAACGACGCGCTGACCGAGTTCGAGCAGCGGCTGATGATCGATCGCGAGTTCTTCAAGCGCTACGCGGCGCTCACGCGCATCTCCGGCTTCGACGCTCGCGTGGTCGTCGATCGCACCGACATCAAGACCGTCTTTGTGGCAGCGATGTTGGCGTCGTCGGAGTTGGCGGTCGCGATTCAGGGCTACGTCTGCGATACGCGGCTGTTCGACGAGCAGAACGAGTGCGTCATCGAGGGCGCACCTGGAACCTGTAGTGACAGTCAGGCGGTCATCGAGGCGGCACGCAAGGTCGAGCTCGTGCAGCCGTTGTCGGAGCTCGATGGTCCGCGCACCGTCAGCCAGAAGCAGCGGTTGTTGAAAGAGATCGGCTATGATCTCGAAGCTGGCGCAAAGTCGCAGTCGTTTATCGGGCGACTCGAGCTCTCCATGTCGCATCCGTCGAACCTGCGCCGGTTTGCCGCGCTGTTGGTCTATCTCCAGTGCAGCCAGGTCGCGCTTCGTCGGCACGTTCTACAGGTGCTGTCGCAGCAGACCGAGTCGATGCCGCTCTATCAGCTCAACGATGCGCGTGGCGTGACGCTTGGTGTCGAGACGCTGGTCGCCGTCGGTGCGGTGAAGGCGCTTGGCATGACGCACGAGACGCTGCACTTGCCAGAGCCGCGCATCAAGGTCGACCTGAGCGTGCTGTGCGAGTCGATCGACGGCAGCGTGACGACGTTTGGCGATCTGTTTGGTCGGGCGCAGCCGGCGTTGCGTGGCGAGCGCTGGGCGCCGTGCAAGCGTGGCAAGTCGGTCGAGACGCGTGTGCGTCAGTTTCTCAATTGCTACTTTGGCGGCACCGTTTGCGGCATCCGAAGTGGCATTCCGTGGGACTACCGACAGATCGCGTTGAGTGCCGAGCTTGTGCCGGGCTATCTGCGAGCGGCTGGTTTGGAGTGTCCTGGCGAAGTGTTGAGCTATTGCAGTTCGTTCGTTGGAACCTGGGAGCAGTTCTTTGCGGTTGAGAACAGTGGA